>Ga0256832_1001518_pt1 | contig 15743 bp, 8 predicted proteins | sample 134614metaG_FD_190534 | JGI IMG/M metagenome (GOLD analysis project Ga0256832, IMG submission 190534) | Hydrothermal vent microbial communities from Lau Basin, Pacific Ocean - 134-614 | ecosystem: Environmental > Aquatic > Marine > Hydrothermal vents | place: Pacific Ocean: Lau Basin | collected...
CGGCGCTGGACCCGGCTGGGTCGTCAAAGCCTGCCCGAGGCAATCCGTTTCGCTTCGGCCGACGAGGTGGCCGCCTTCATCGGCCGGGAAGCGCAGTGGCGGCAAGCAAAGGCGCGTATGTCGCAGGTATGTGAATCCTGGCCGTCGCTGGAGGACATTGCCTCGAAAAGCTGGGGCGTGCTGGCCGAATGGCCCGACGACGAATTCGAACGGCTCATTGCGCTGCTGGCCTGGTTTGAGACCAACCCCGAATCGAACCTGCTGCCCCGCCAGTTGCCTGTGCCCGGCGTGCACAGCAAGTGGCTGGAAGGGCATCGGCGAATCGTCATGCGCTGGCTGGGCGCCATCCGCCAGTGCGAGATCCGCGGCGTCTCTCTCGAACAGTTGACGGGGCTGCGCGCGCCTCCTGAGCGGGTGCGGCTGCGGGTACTTGATCCCGCTCTGCGCGGAAAGCTGGCGGGCCTTGCGGACATCGAGGCGCCCGTGGGCGACATCGCGGCCTGGACGCTGCCGGTCCGTACCGCATTCATCGTTGAGAATCTGCAGACCGGGCTGGCCTTCGGTGATTTGCCGGGAGCGGTGGTGTTCATGCAGCAGGGTTATGCCGTGGATGTGTTCGGGGCGATCCCCTGGCTGGCCTCGCTGCCGGTCTTCTACTGGGGCGATCTCGATACCCATGGATTTGTCATCCTGGATCGCCTGCGCGCTTGTCTGCCCCATGCGCGTTCCCTGCTCATGGACGAGGCGACACTCCTGCAGCACCGCGCGCTGTGGACACGTGAAGACAAACCGGCCGGCGATCGAAAACTTGCGCGGCTGTCCGCCGCCGAAGCCGATTTGTTCATGGCCCTTCAGGCAGGACGCTGGGGACATGGCGTTCGGCTGGAACAGGAGCGCATCGACTGGGCCGGTGCCTGGCGGGCGATCAACGAAGCCGTGCAGGCCATGAGCGGGGTGGACGACGAGCGGCAAGGGTCGCAAGCATGAGGATGCGCCTGTTCCGGGCGGGCCTTCCGGAATCGGATTCATCAGGGCATCCATTATCGGCAACGTTTTTCCCGGCAGTATCGCTCACCAAAATACCGCAAGACGTTTGAATATAAACCAACCGAAACCGGAGATTCCCGCCATGCAAAAGACCGGCACATTACCCATGATCCTCGCCGCTGTGCGTTTCGCCGCCGATCGCCATCGCAATCAGCGACGCAAGGATGCCGCGGCCACGCCCTACGTGAATCATCCCGTCTGTGTCGCCGAGACGCTGGTCAATATCGGCGGTATCGAGGATCCACAGGTGGTCTGCGCTGCCCTGCTGCACGACACGATCGAGGATACCGACACCACGGCGGACGAGCTGGCCGAGGCCTTCGGACCCGCGGTGCGTGATATCGTTCTCGAGGTCAGCGACGACAAGTCGCTGTCCAAGGAAAAACGCAAGCAGGAACAGATCCGGCATGCCGCCACGGCCTCGACGGCGGCAAAGCAGGTCAAGCTGGCCGACAAGATCTGCAATCTGCAGGACATCCTTGCCCATCCGCCTGCCGACTGGAGTGATGAACGCAAACGGCAGTATTTCGAATGGGCGAAGGCCGTGGTCGATCAGGTGCGCGGTGCCAGTCCGGCACTGGAAGCGCGGTTCGATGCGCTGTACCGGGAAGGTATGGAACGATTCGGCGGCAAGTAATCAGAACGATCCGGTTTCGGCCAGTCGTCTGATGCGCGCCTGCAGATCCCGGGCATTTTCCACCGCATAACCGGCCTCGTCGTTGTCGAAATAGCAGTACACATCCCGTCCCGCCTTCAGCCAGTTCTGTATTCGTCGCGCCCAGGCTGTCAGGGTGCGGCCGTCGTAATTGCCCTGATAGGCCCCTTCCGGGCCGTGCAGGCGGATGTAGACGAAATCGGCGGTGACGTGCAGCGGCGAGCGGAAACCGGCCAGTTCGTAGATGCAGAAAGCGGCATTGTGCTGCTGCAGCAGGGCCACGGCCTCGTCGTTGATCCAGTCCGGATCGCGGAACTCGAAGACGTAGCGATGGGAACGGGGCAGGTAATCCAGTAGTGCGGCCAGGCGTTCGCCGTTGTAGTGCCAGCGCGGCGGCAGCTGGAAGACGATGGGACCGAGTTTCCGACCCAGGGCCGCCATGCGGTCGAGGAAGGTCTTGCAACTCTTCTCCGGCGCCCTGAGCTTCTTCATGTGGGTGATGTAGCGGCTGGCCTTGGCGGCGAAAACGAAATCCGCGGGTGTCGTCTGGCGCCATTGGTCCAGCGCCGCTTCGCTGGGGAGGTGGTAGAAGGAATTGTTGATCTCCACGGTGCGAAAATGGCGGCAGTAATACTCGAGCAGTTGCCGATCGGGCAGATCGACGGGATAGAATGGGCCTTTCCAATGGGGATATGACCAGCCGGAGGTGCCGATGTATGCCTTGCCGGGTGAAGCCATGTCAGCCCTTGTAATTGCGCTCATGCGCCCAGATTCTTGAATAGTCGGATGTTGCAAATGCAGCCCGGTGTAGGAGCGGCGCCCTCGCCGCGATGAGAACAGTGGTTGAAAGCAGAGGTTGGGTGTCAGCTATCGGTTCCCGACTGGCATCCAATCGCGGCGAGGGCGCCGCTCCTACAATAAGCTTTTCGCGGCTGTGCGCCGTTCCTACATGGGGGCGAGCATACCATTCAGCCACGCTCAGTATATCGGGTTTTCTGTGCCAGGTCGGCGAGGTGAGCCGGCCGGGAACCAACGGGGAGTGAGTCATGCACAGTGTTCTTGTTACGGGCAGCAACCGGGGACTGGGCCTTGAATGGGCACGGCAATATGCCGGGGAGGGTTGGCGGGTGTATGCCACCTGTCGTCGGCCCGACGAGGCTGAGGCCCTGCAGACCCTGGCCGATGCCCATCCCGAGGTGTCGATTCACCGGCTGGACGTGACGGATCGGGAACAGGTGGAAGACATGGCGGCCGTCCTGGCCGGACAGCCGCTTGATCTGCTGATCAACAACGCCGGGATCTATCTTGAGCGCTGGGGCCGGGACAAGTTGGGTCAGATCGATTATGACGACTGGCTGACGACCCTTGCGGTCAATACCCTGGGCGCCTTCCGGGTCACCGAGGCTCTGTTGCCCAGCCTGGAGCAGGGGCGTAAGCGGCTGGTGGTGAACATTTCCAGCCACATGGGCAGCATCGCCGACATCAATGCGCCCAACGACTATGCCTACCGTTCCAGCAAGGCGGCGCTCAATGCGGCCAGTCGGGGATTGTCGTTCGAGCTGGCCAGCCTGAACATCGGCCTGTTGCTGCTGCATCCGGGCTGGGTGCGCACCCGCATGGGCGGCAGGGAAGCCCCCTTGTCGCCCGAGGAAAGCGTGGCCGGCATGCGTGCGGTGGTTGCGCGCTTCGATCCGTCGATGAGCGGGAAATTCTATCGTTACGACGGTCAGGCAATGCCGTGGTGACGCTTTCGGTTCCCGTTTGCCACGCAAGGTGCCAGGCGGCATGCCGGGGCACATGAATCCCGGGCGAATCGGCAGCGCCGGGCTGATCGCCATCACTGGCCTGCTGTTGCTTGGCCTGCCGCTGCTGGGCGCGTATCTGGCCGGGCTGCCATTGGACCGCTACCTCGAGTTTCCGCCCCGAACGCTGTATGTGGATCATGCGCCCTTTTCTTGGGTGGCGTTCGGCATACTGGGGAGCGTCGCCCTGGTTCTGTATGGGGTGCTGATCTGGCTCGTCTGGCCACGGGGGCCATCCGTTCAGCGCGGCAAGACCGAAACGGCTCGCCGCTTTCCCTGGTGGGGCTGGCTGGCCGTAGGTCTGGTGGCCGGCTTCTGGTTTCTGGCATGGACCCGGCTGCCCGCTTTCCGGCATCTGCAGCCCTATACCTTCACGCCCCTGTGGCTGGGCTATATCCTGTTCGTCAATGCCCTGACCTGGTGGCGCAGCGGACGTTCGCTGCTGACCCATCGAACCGGTTTCTTCCTGAGCCTGTTCCCCCTGAGCGCCCTGTTCTGGTGGTATTTCGAATATCTCAACCGATTCGTGCAGAACTGGCACTATGTCGGGATCGCGTCTTTCGGACCCCTGCAGTACACGGTGCACGCCACGCTGGCCTTTTCCACGGTGCTGCCGGCGGTGACCAGCACTGTCGACTGGCTGGCGACGTTTCCGCGACTGGGCAATGTTCGTATTCATCCGCTCCGGATGCGCGCCCACGGCAAGACGGCGGCCCGCATCCTGCTGATGGTGTCAATGGCGGCATTGGGCGGACTGGGTGTCTGGCCCGACGCGCTGTTTCCCCTGGTGTGGGTCGCGCCCCTGTTGCTGATCGTTTCCCTGCAGGTGCTCGCGGGCCAGCCCACGGCCTTCGCGCCGGTCGCGCAGGGCCATTGGCGGGTCGTTTCCCTGCCCATGCTCGCGGCCCTGCTGTGCGGATTCCTGTGGGAGATGTGGAACCAGTACAGTCAGGCCCGATGGGTCTACATGATTCCGTATGTGCAGCGCTTCGAACTGTTCGAGATGCCGCTTCTGGGTTATGTCGGTTATCTGCCCTTTGGCCTGGAGTGCATGGCCATCGTTGGCCTGCTCGAGAACGGCAGGCGATGGGCACGGGAGATCAGTCTGACAAAGGAGAATTGAAACCATGTATCGCAAGGAACTCATCGATATCCTGCTCGAGCATCCCATGACGCTTCAGGAATTGAGCGAACGCCTGGATGAACCGGCGAAGGACGTGGCGGACGATCTGCACCATTTGCAGAAATCCCTGCGCCATGAACCCTATCGGCTGGAGATTCGTCCGGCCCGCTGCCGCAAATGCGGCTTTGTGTTCCAGGCGGACAAGATGACCAAGCCCGGCAAGTGTCCGCAATGCCGGGGTACCTGGATTCAGGCGCCGGAAGTGGTGATTCACGAGCAGTAGATGTCGCCGGTCTGTCCGGATCGAACCGCCGCGCCTGGTCAGACCGGTAATGGAACGGCGAACCGGACTAAACGGCTCATGCCTGTTCATGCTTATGCGGATCCGGACTGCCCACGGTGGTGGCCCATTGTCCCAGCCGCCTGAGCGCTTCCAGCCGATCCCGTTCGCCGAGTCGTGCCCGGTGAAGTGCTGTTTCAAAGGTGTCGATGGTGCGATCGTAGCGTTCGCGGTGAACCGGGTAGGGGGTGCCGTCCTTGCCGCCGTGGGCGAAGGCATAGGCGGCCGGATCGCGGGTGGCCGCGGGGCGGCCGTAGATCAGTTCGGCGACCAGGGCCAGGGCACGCAGCGACTTGGGGCCCAGCCCCGGCGTGGCGAGCAGGGTCTGAAAATCCTCGGGCGGATTCGCCCAGGTCTGCACCAGCACCTTCTGCAGTTGCGAGGGACGAATGTCGGCGGCGTCCAGCAGGTGATGCCGGGGCATGTTCAGGGTGGGCAGGGCAGCGATGGTCTTCGTCACTTCCCTGTCCGGTTCGCGGGTGATGGCGGTGATGGCCTCACGGGCGCCGTCGCTCTGCCGATCGATCAGATTCAGGGTGGCGCTGCGCCGATCGCAGCAGATGGCCGCGTGGGGCTCCACCACGAAGGACTCCAGCGCATCGCTCACCCAGTGATAGCGGCGGGCCATGCCGTTGTCGTCGTTCATGCCCTGTTGCACCACGCTCCAGTGCCCGTCACGGGTGAAGAAGAAGCTGTGATGATAGAGCTGGTAGCCGTCCTGCAGGGCGGTGTTGTCCACCTTGGCCGACAGGCGACTGGCCTGGACCAGCGGTTCGGGATCGTGTCCCAGGGTCTCACAGGCTTCGACGATCTGGGCCGGGGTCTTGCGCGAGGCGGCCCCCTTGCCGCCGGCGGCGTACAGGCCGAGATCGTGTTCGAGTCCCCGGATGCCTTCCTTGAGCGCGCCGCAGGCGGTGGTGGTGACGCCGCTGGAATGCCAGTCGAAACCCAGCACGCAACCGAAGGCCTGGAACCAGAAGGGATCGGCCAGGCGCAAGAGCATCTCGTGCGGGCCGTATTCGTCCACCACGTGGCAGGCGATGGCCCGCGCCAGCCGGGTCATGCGCTCGAACAGCCAGCGGGGCGCCTTGCCGCCATGCAGGGGAAGATGGGCGATGCCGGTACGCATGGCCGGATTGTGCGGGGCAGATTCGGTGGTGTCCAGACACGCTGGCGCGAGCCGGTATAATCGTCAGGAATCACCCTGCCGGAACCCGTTCGTGCCCGATCCTTCCCCAGCCGAAGTCGTCTCCCTGGATGCGCTGCTCGATGCCGCCGGTCGGGGGGAGCGCATTCTCACCGCCAACCGCCGCCTCGAGCGGCAGTTGCTGCAGGCCCACGAGCAGCGCATGCGCGCGGCTGGGGAAACGGTGTGGGAGACACCGGCCATCCAGCCCTGGGACGACTGGCTGACCGCGGTCTGGGACGCTGCCCAGTTTGCCGGCCGGTTGCCGGCCCGGTTGCTGCTGTCACCCGAGCAGGAGCAGCATCTGTGGGAGCAGGTGGTGGCCGACAGTCCGGCCGGCGAGGCACTGCTGCGCCCGGCACCCACGGCCCGGCTGGCGGCAGAGGCCCATGCCCTGCTGCAGGACTGGTGCCTGCAACTGCCCGGGGACGACGATCGCCTCAACGACGACGTGCGCGCCTTTCGCGACTGGGCGCGTGAATTCGATGCCCGCTGCCGATCGCATGAGTGGTTGCCGGCATCCCGGCTGGCCAGCGTGCTGGGCGAATGTCCGTCGGCCTTCGAAGGCTGGTGCGATCAGCCCTGCCATCTGCTCGGCTTCGAGGAGCTGACGCCTTCCCACCGCCGGGTGCTCTCGGCGTTTACGCAAGCCGGTGGCCGCTGGCGGCGGGTGGCGCTGGCGGGACTGGCCGGACAGGCCGCCCGGGTGAGTCTCGAGGACGCCAGTCAGGAAGCCCGGGTGGTGGCCCGCTGGGTCCGCCAGCGCCTCGAAGCGAATCCGGACGCCCGCATCGGCGTGGTGGTCCCCGATCTGGCCGCGCGCCGTGCCGCCCTCTGCCGGGCACTCGATGCGATCCTCGTGCCGCAGGCCCGCCGCGTCGATACCGATCCCCGCCAGCGGCCGTACAACGTCACCCTGGGCCTGCCACTGGCGCAGGAGCCGCTGGTGCGCGCGGCCCTGCAGCTCCTGGCGCTGGCCAGCGGCCGCCAGCCGTTCGAGGCGGTGATGCAACTGCTGCGCTCCCCGCACCTGGCCGGCTGGGAGAGTGAACGCGGGCAACGTGCCCTGCTGGATCGGCAGTTGCGGGAGACCGGCGAGCCCCACATCACGCTGGCCCGCCTGCGCCATTTCGCTGCCCGGGAAGACAGGCCCTGGCACTGTCCGGTGCTGGCCGAAGGGCTGGCGGAGATGGAACGCCAGCGCCGGGAGTGGCCTTCCCGGGCAACGCCGGGCGAGTGGGTCACGCACTTTTCCCGGTTGCTGAAAGCCGTCGGCTGGTCGCGGGGTAGGCCGCTTTCGAGCCCCGAATACCAGGCCAGCGAAGCCTGGCGACGCACCCTGGCCACGTTCGCGACCCTGGAGACGGTGGGCCGGCCCATGCGCGCCGGCGAGGCCATCTCGCGCCTGCGATCGCTGGCCGCCGCGCGACTCTTCCAGCCGCAGACGCCACCGACGCCGGTTCAGGTGATGGGATTGTGGGAAGCGGTGGGTGCCCGGTTCGATCACCTGTGGGTGATGGGCATGAGCGACGATGCCTGGCCGCCCTCGCCGCGACCCAATCCGTTCCTGCCCCTGTGGCTGCAGCGCCAGCACGATTTGCCCCATGCCTCCGAGGCCCGGGAACTGGCCGTGGCCCAACGGCTCACCACGCAGTTGCGGGAAGCCGCGCCGGAAGTCGTCTTCAGTCATGGCCGGCACGAAGAAGAACGCGAGCGCCGGCCCAGCCCCCTGATTGCGGATCTGCCCGAAGTGGCGCCGGCATCGCTCGAACTCTGGAACGGACCCGACTGGCACGAGCGCATCGCCGCGGCCGGCACGGTCGAATGGGTCGAGGATACGCCGCCGCCGAAACTGGCGCCGGGCAGTGTCCGGGGCGGCAGCAGCCTGTTTCGTCTGCAGTCGGCCTGTCCCTTCCGGGCGTTTGCCGAGTTGCGTCTTGCCGCCCGCGCGCTGGGTGAGGTGGGGATCGGTCTGGATCCCATGAACCGCGGCAGCCTTGTGCATCGGGTGCTGCAACTGGTCTGGGAGGCGCTGGGGGATCGGGCCGCCTTGCGGCAGTTGAGCGAGGATGCCCGCCGCGAAACGGTTCAGGTGGCGGTGGAACAGGCCGTGGAAGAAATGGCCGGACGCCTGCCCCAGATCTTCACCGCGGCCTTCCGGCGCATCGAAAGCGAACGGCTCACCGGGCTGGTGCTGGACTGGCTGGCCATCGAAAGCGAACGGGACGATTTCACCGTGGAGGCCAATGAGCTGCCGGTCAGTGCCGACATCGAAGGGCTGGACGTGGCCTTGCGAATCGATCGCCTCGATCGCCTGCCGGATGGCCGGCGCATCGTCATCGACTACAAGACCGGCGCGGTCTCGCCCAGCGCCTGGTTCGGCGAGCGGCCCGACGATCCGCAGTTGCCGCTCTATGCCACGCTGTTGCGCGAGGAACTGGCCGGTGTGGTGTTCGCCCAGTTGCGACCGGGCGAGATGGGTTTCCAGGGTGTCGTCGCCGAGGCGGATCTGGTGCCCGATGCGCGCCCGCCGGAAAAACTCTCGCGCTATCTCGAAGACGGCACCTGGCCGGCATTGCTCGCCCACTGGTCGCAAACGGTGCAGCGTCTGGCCCGGGCGTTTCGTGACAGCGATACCCGCGTCGATCCCAAGCGCTATCCCGATACCTGCCGTTACTGCGAGCTGACGGCCCTGTGCCGTGTGACCGATGTCGACGGCAGGGTGTTCCTGCTCGACGAGGAGACCGCCAGCGATGCGTCCTGAACAGCCCGTGGATCAGGCCGTACGGGAAGCGGCGCTCGACGTCTCCCGCTCCTTCATCGTGCAGGCCCCCGCCGGTTCGGGCAAGACGGGGCTGCTCACCCAGCGCTACCTGGCCCTGCTGGCACGGGTGGCGGCGCCGGAAGAGATCGTGGCCATCACCTTCACCCGCAAGGCGGCGGCCGAGATGCGCGAGCGCATCCTCGGTGCCCTGCAGAAGGCCGCCAGCGGCGAGCCGGCGGAAAACGACCACGAACGTCGCACCCTCGAACTGGCCGCCGCGGCACTGGCGCAGGATGCCCGCGAAGGCTGGGCGCTGCTGCGCCATCCGGCCCGGTTGCGCATTCTCACGTTCGATGCCCTGTGCGCCGCCCTGGTGCGGCAGATGCCGGTCCTGTCGGGATTCGGTGCCACGCCGTCGGTGGTGGAAGAGGCCAGCGCGCTCTATCGCGAAGCGGCCAGCCAGATCCTCGAACAGCTCGAGACCCGGGAAGCCATCGGCCATGCCGTTGCCGATCTGCTGCGCCATCTCGACAACCGGCATGGTCAGGTCCAGGACCTCGTCGCCGGGATGCTGGCCCACCGGGATCAATGGCTGCGGCATCTGGCCGGCGACGGTGAACACCGGCGGCGGGAAACCCTGGAAGCCGCGCTCGAACGCATCGTGATTGCCGAACTGCAGGCGATTCGTGCGGCGTTCCCCGATGAATACCGCCGGGAACTCCAGGCACTGCTGTGTTTCGCCATCGGGCAGCTCGACGACCATTCGGAACTGGCCGTCTGTCGCGATCTCGAGGATCTGCCGCCGGCCACACCCGAGGCCTTGCCCCAATGGCAGGCCATGGTCAACTGGCTGCTGACCAGCAGTGGCGAATTCCGCAAGTCGCTAACCCGCAACCAGGGCTTTCCTGCAAAGAATGCCGGCGCCGATGCGCAGGAGAAGGAACGCTTCGCCGACATGAAGGCCCGCATGGTCGCGCTGCTCGACGCCCTGCGCGAGGAAGGCCGTTTCGGCGAGGCCCTGCGGCGCGTCACGATATTGCCGCTGCCGCACTATACCGACAACCAGTGGCGCGTCCTCGAGGCCCTGTTCGCGTTGCTGGTGCAGACCGTCGCCCATTTGCGGCTGGTGTTTCAGGAAAGCGGCGAGGTGGACTTTGCCGAGATCGCCATGCAGGCGGTCGCCGCCCTGGGCTCGCCCCAGGCGCCGACCGATCTGGCCCTGCAGCTCGACTACCGGATCCGGCACCTGCTGGTGGACGAGTTCCAGGATACCTCCTTCAACCAGTACGAACTGCTGCAGCGCCTGACGGCAGGCTGGATGCCGGACGATGGCCGTACCCTGTTTCTGGTGGGCGATCCCATGCAGTCCATCTATCGCTTCCGCGAAGCGGAAGTGGGGCTGTTTCTGGACGTCAAGCAGAACGGGCTAGGTGACGTGCAACTCGACTTCCTGCAACTGTCGGTCAATTTCCGCTCCCAGGCCGGCATCATCGACTGGGTCAACGCAACCTTCCCGTCGGTCTTCCCGCCCGTCGACGACGAGACGGTCGGCGCCGTGGCCTACAGTACTTCCCGCGCACAGCATCCGGCACTGCCGGGGCTGGCGGTGCATCTCCATCCCTTCGCCAAGGGCGAGGAGGCCGAGGAAGCGGAAACGGTCACCCGCATCGTGCAGACGGCGCTGGCCGAGGATCCGAAGGGCAGCGTGGCCATCCTGGTCCGCAGCCGAAGCCATCTGCTGCAGATCATTCCGGCGTTGCGCGAAGCCGGGATCCGTTTCCAGGCGGTGGAAATCGATCCCCTGGCCGCCCGTCCGGTGGTGCAGGATCTGCTCTCCCTGACGCGGGCGCTGTTGCATCCGGCCGATCGCATCGCCTGGCTGGCCCTGTTGCGCTCGCCCCTGTGTGGCTTGACCCAGGCCGATCTGCTCGAACTCGCCGGCGGGGCGGACGATGTGATCTTTTCCCGTTTGAGCGATCCCGCCTGTCGGGAAGCCCTTTCACCGGAGGGCCAGCGCATCCTCGCGCGCATCGAACCGCTGCTTGCGGAAGCGCTGCAACGGCATGCCCGCCTGCCGCTGCGCGATGCGGTGGAACAGGCCTGGCTGGCGCTCGGCGGGCCGGCCTGTTATCCCGACCCGGTGGCGCAGGCCGATGCCGAAGCCTATCTCGAGCGCCTTGAAACCCTGGACGCGGGTGGCGACGTGGATGACTACGCCGGACTGCTGAAGGCCGTGGCGGATCTCCATGCCCGCGCCGATGCGGGCGAGTCGGTCCGGGTGCAACTGATGACCATTCACAAGGCCAAGGGCCTGGAGTTCGACACGGTGATCGTGCCCGGCCTGGGCAAGGCGCCCCGTAGCGATGATCGCCGGCTGCTCTACTGGCAGGAACTGCCCCTGCCCGGTGGCGAGACGGTGCTGCTGTTCAGCCCTGTTCCCGGCGCCGGCGAGGAGGACGATGCCACGGTCAGCTATCTTCGCCAGCTGGACAAGGCCAAGTCCGTCTACGAGAGCCAGCGCCTGCTCTATGTCGCGGTCACGCGCGCCCGGCGACGGCTGCACCTGTGCGGCCATGCCAACCGCAACAGCAAGGGTGAAGTGAAACCGGCAAGCGACACGCTGCTGGCCCTGTTGTGGCCGGTGGTCTCATCGACCTTCGTCGAGGCTCTGGAATCCTGTGGATCAGAAGATGATGCGCAAGCGGATCCCCCGGAAGTCGAAAGTCCGCCGGACGAACACCGGCCACAACTTCGCCGCCTGCCACTGGACTGGCAATGTCCCGAGCCGCCCCCGGCCGTCAGTCTGGTTCGCCAGGTTTCGTCCACCGACGAGACGCCGGAAATCGAATTCGACTGGGCCGGCGAGACGGCACGTCACGTGGGCACCGTTGTGCATGGCTATCTCGAATACCTGGGGCAGGGCGATGCCCAACGCCTGCAGGCTTTCACGCCGTCGGATCATCGCGACCACATTCACCTCCGCCTGCAGCAGCTCGGCGTGCCCCAGACGCACATCGAGACCGCCTGTCAACGTGTACAGACCGCACTCGAACAGGTATTAAAGGACGAGCGTGGATGCTGGATCCTCTCGCCGGATCATGCCGATGCCCACAGCGAATATCCCCTGACCGGCGTGTTCGACGGCATGCCACGTCATTACATCGTCGATCGGACCTTCGTGGACGAAACCGGCACCCGCTGGATCATCGACTACAAGACCAGCCGCCACGAGGGCGGTGGGCTCGATGAATTCCTGGATCGGGAAGTCGATCGCTATCGCCAGCAGCTCGAAAACTATGCCCGCCTGTTCGCACAGCGTGAATCCCGTCCGATCCGTCTGGGTCTGTATTTTCCGCTGCTTTGTGGCTGGCGGTCGTGGTCATGGTCGAACGATTCATGAAAACGATGTAGTAAAACTTTCCTATTGCCAATTCATGAGCCCTGCCGGGCTTTCGTTCTATACTCACGCTTTCGTCTGACGGCTATACTTCATAGACAAAGAACCAACAACAAATGCCTGCACGATTCGCCCCCGATCGATGACGGCCATCCCGGAACGCCAGCGGCATCCGTTCCGGGTATGGATACCCGCATGCATGGCTTCCAATCGACGGCGGGAAAGACATGCCCCAGTCAGCGCCCCAGGCGAAGTACATGCCGCCCCGGTTGTCCGGGATCCTTTCTCGTGAACGCTGTTACGCCCGTATCGATGCGGCCTGCGATGGTGGCGCCCTGTGGATCAGCGGCCCGCCCGGTGCCGGCAAGACCGTTCTGATCGGCGGCTACTGTCAGGATCGGCAACGCCCCGTACTGTGGTACAAGTTCGACGACGGCGACAACGATCCCGCCACCTTCTTCCACCTGTTCACGATTGCCGCCCGTCAGGCCGGTCATGCCGATCCCGAAGCATTGCCCACGCTCTGCAGCGATTGCCTGAATGCCGTCATCCCCTTCGCCCAAAGCTATTTCCGGCAACTCTACGCCGGTCTACCCAAAGAAATCGTGCTGGTGCTGGACAACTGCGACGTGCTCGAGTCCGAAGTTCATTCACTGCTCGAACAGGCCATCGCCGAGCTGCCTGAAGGTCCGGGCATGGTCCTGCTCAGCCGAACCCGCCTGCCTGAAACGCTGGGAACGCAATTGCTGAAGGGCCGGCTGCGCACCCTGCTATGGCACGACATTCGTCTCGATGACAGCGAGATGCGCGAACTCTGTCGATTGCGCATCGGCGAGGACGTGGACAAGCCGGAGATCCACACCATATGCCAGTCCAGCCGCGGCTGGGCAGCCGGCCTTGTCCTGATGCTGGAGCAGTATCGGGCGGGCGGATACTGCCCGACCGAACCGGAGGGCGATCCCCAGACCCATGCGCAACTGTTCGACTACTTTGCCCGCGAGGTCATCGATCGCCTGCCGGTGGACCGCCAGGGGTTGCTGATGCGTACCGCCCTGCTGCCGGTGATGACCGAGGCCATGGCCCGGGAAATGACCCGGCACGCGGGTGCCGGGGAAATGCTCGAGGAACTGGCTGCGAGAAATTTCTTCACCTACCGGACCGGTCGCGAGGAATCGGAATACGAATACCATCCCCTGTTCCGATCCTATCTCTGTCAACGGCTTGCCAGACGGGTTCCCCCCGAGGCTCTCGCCGATCTGCGCCGGCGGGCCGCGCGCATTCTTGCCGATCACCGCCAGTGGCGGGTCGCCGCGGATCTCTACAGCCAGAACGGGGACTGGGACGCGCTGGCGGCGTTGTGCGAGCGGCGGGCACCGCAACTGCTCGACATCGGCGGCTCACGCTCGCTGCTGCGACAGTTCGAGCGGATTCCGCAATCCGTGCTTGAGAGCAAGCCCTGGCTGCTGCTCTATCATGGCGCCGCAACCCGCGACAGCGATCTGTTCCTCGCCCGGGAACGCTACATCCGTTCCTATCACCGCTTCCGTGAGACGGGTGAGGCCAATGGCGCGGCACTGGCCTGGTCCGGCGTGGTCGAAACCTTCATCTTTCAATGGGGCGACTTTGCCGAACTCGATACCTGGATCCGTGAGTTCGACGATCTGACCCGAACCCACGAACTCGAGGGTTTCCCCGACAATACCCGCGCCCGTCTGAGCGTGGCGATCTTTACCGCCCTGATGTACCGCCAGCCCTGGCATCCGGATCTGCCCCGCTGGGCCGAAAGCATCGAGACCCTCGTCGCCCACGGTCAGGATGCGCGGCTGAACATGAAGATCGGCATGCATCTGCTCATGTATCACTCGTGGTGGAGCGGTAATCTGCCCAAATCCCGCTGGCTGGTGGAAACCCTTCGCCGACAGGCCACGCAGGCCGCCATGGATCCCTTCACCCAGATTGCCTGGCATGCCATCGAAGCGGCCCATACCTGGATGATTGGCGAACAGGAACGCGCCCTGCAGAGCATGGAGGAAGGGCTGCGCATCGCCGGTCAAAGCCAGCTCCATCATTTCGACTTCATGCTCTGTGCCCAGGGCGCGTGGGCGCACATCACCCGGGAAGACCTTCCGGCAGCCAACCGCCTGCTCGACCGCATGCAGGCCCTGATCCGGCCCACGCGCATCCTCGATGCCAGCCACTACAACTATCTGCGCTGCATGGCCGTCTTCCAGGAGCGGGATGGTGCCCTGATGCACGAGTATGCCAGCAAGGCCGTCCAGTATGCCCGTCAGGCGGGTTGTCCCTGGGCCGAAGCCATCATGGTGACAGGGCTGGGGCGGGCCTGCCATCTGCTGGGCGATGTCCAGCGAAGCCGTGAGCTTCAATTGCAGGCCCTGGCCATGGGGGAACGTCACAATAGCGGCATTACCCGGCGGGGTGCACTGCTGGCGCTGGCGGAACTGGAACTGGAACTCGGCGACCCGGAAGCGGGCAAGCGCTATCTTCGCCAGGCCTTCGAATGGTGCCACCGGCATCACGCCATCAACTGGTCTGCATGGCGAGACGAAATCGGGAGCTGGTTGTGCGGCTGGGCGCTGCAGGAAGGCATCGTCGAAGATTATGCGCGCATGCTGATCCGGGAACGGCATCTGCTGCCCGTTCCCCGATTCCGCTATCTGCGCAACTGGCCCTGGCCCGTGCGCATCTACACACTCGGCCGGTTCGCCATCGTCATCGATGGTCAGACGCTCGAAATCCGCAGCAAGGCCCAGCGCAAGCCACTGGAACTGCTCAAGCTGCTCATCGCCCTGGGTGGTCGCGATGTCTCCCAGACCACCCTGGCCGATCAGCTCTGGCCCGATACCGAAGGCGATGCCGCACGGCGCACCTTCGACAGCACACTGCACCGCCTGCGCAAGCTGCTCGCCGTCGAGGACATCCTGCCGCTGAACGATGGCCGCCTGTCCCTGGACAACCGACGCTGCTGGGTGGATGCCTGGGCCTTCGATCACGAAGCCAGTGCCCTGTTCGATGCCTGCCAGGCGCAACCCATGGATTCGGCACGGCTGGCCCAGGCCCGGGCCACGCTGGAGCTCTATCAGGGGCGCTTCCTGCGTGGCAGCGATCATCCCGATCTGGAATGGCGCATACGCCGCTACGAGGAGCGCTATCTGCGCCTGTGCCTGCTCACCGGCGAATGTCTCGCCGCCCGGGGCGAACACGAACAGGCCATGGCTCTCTACGATCGCGCCCTCGAAGTGCTGCCGGTGGAAGAACGGCTCTATCAGGCGCAAATCGACATGCTGCTGCAACAGGAGCGTCACGCCGAGGCGGTCCGGCTCTATCGGCGCTGTCGGGCGGCCCTGGAGAAGGAATTGGGTATCCTTCCCGGCACACGCCTGCGCAATCTGGTCGAGCCGTTGCTAAGTA
>Ga0256832_1001519_pt1 | contig 15743 bp, 17 predicted proteins | sample 134614metaG_FD_190534 | JGI IMG/M metagenome (GOLD analysis project Ga0256832, IMG submission 190534) | Hydrothermal vent microbial communities from Lau Basin, Pacific Ocean - 134-614 | ecosystem: Environmental > Aquatic > Marine > Hydrothermal vents | place: Pacific Ocean: Lau Basin | collected...
CGACAAATTCCTCGGCGTGGTGGCCATGGGGGCGGCCATCGTGGTGTTGTTCCTGCTGCCGTGGCTGGATCGCTATCAGGTGCGTTCCATCCGCTATCGGGGACCGGTGTATCGCGTCGCCCTCGCCCTGTTCGTCATCAGCTTCGTGGCCCTGGGTTATCTGGGAACCATTCCGGCGACGCCTGTGGCGACCTTCTTCGCCCGACTCTTCAGCGCCATCTATTTCCTCTTCTTCCTGCTGATGCCGCTTTATCCCCGGTGGGACAAGACGCGGCCCGAACCCGAGCGGGTGACCTTCAAATGATGAAAAAGAGCCTACGCATTCTGTTCTTGGGTTGGATGGTCCTCCACGGGGTGGCTTGGGCCAGTGGCGGAGAGGTCCATCTGGACAAGGCGCCGGTGGACATCACCGACCGGGAGTCGGTGATCCGCGGTGCGGAGACGTTCGTCCGCTATTGCCTCAACTGCCATTCGGCCGCCTACATGCGCTACAACCGTTTGGGCAAGGACCTGGGGATCGACGACAAGGAGCTCATGGCGCGGTTCATCTATGCCGGGGACAAGCCCGGCGACACCATGACGGTGGCCATGGACCCCAAGAAGGCGAAGGCCTGGTTCGGTACCGCCCCGCCGGACCTCACCGTGATCGCCCGGGCCCGCGGCGCCGACTGGCTCTACACCTATCTACGTTCCTTCTATCTGGATCCGGCCCGTCCCTGGGGCGTGAACAACCGGGTCTTCAAGGACGTGGGGATGCCGCACGTCCTGTGGCGCTTGCAGGGCCTGTACGAACCGGTGCTGGAGAAGGACGAAAACGGGCACGAGGTCATCACCGGGATGAAGCAGGTGCAGCCGGGCCTCATGAGCCCCGAGGAGTACGATGCCTTCGTCGCCGATCTGGTGAACTATCTGGTCTACATGGGCGAGCCGGCGCGACTTCAGCGCATGAGCCTGGGGCCGTGGGTCCTGCTCTATCTGTTCGTTCTGCTGGGGGTGCTCTATCTCCTCAAGAAGGAATATTGGAAGGACGTTCACTGATTCGGCACGTCCCCGGCGGCGACCGTCGCCGGGGGGAAATCTGCTAGAATACGGCACGAAACGAGACGCCGGCGTCGGGCCCGCCCCGGCGCCGGCGGTCTTTCGCCGGTAGCCGGCGGCGTCCCGCGTCGAAAACATCCAAGGAGAACAGCATGGCTTTGATGGCGACCAAAAAGTCGGTGATGACGCTGTACACCAGCCAGGACTGCCCCTACTGCCATCGGGTGCGCATCGTCATGGCGGAGAAGAACGTCGCCTACGAGATGGTCGATGTGGATCCGGCCAACCCCCCCGAGGACCTGCTGGATCTCAACCCCTATCAGACCGTGCCCACCCTCGTGGACCGGGAGTTGGTGCTCTACAACTCCCGGATCATCATGGAATATCTGGACGAGCGTTTCCCCCACCCCCCGTTGATGCCGGTGGACCCGGTCTCCCGCGCCCGCAGCCGCCTGATGATGTATCGCATCGACCGCGACTGGTACGGCCTGCTGCCCAAGATGAAGGGCAAGGGCAAGGAGGCGGAGGCGGCGCGCAAGGAGCTGTTGGACAGCCTCCTCTCCATCATCCCCGTGTTCGAGGCCAAGCCCTTCTTCATGAGCGACGAGTTCTCCCTCGTGGACTGCTGCATCGCCCCGCTCCTCTGGCGTCTGCCCGCCTACGGGGTGAAGCTGCCCAAGCAGGCGCGGCCCATCGAGGAATACGCCGAGCGCCTGTTCCAGCGCGAATCCTTCCAGGAGAGTCTGCTGGAGGCGGAAAAGGCCCTGCGCGAGGCCTGAGCATGGCGCAGGATTTCACCATGACCTCCAGCCGTCCCTACCTCGTGCGGGCCCTGTACGAGTGGATCCTGGACAACGGCCTCACCCCCTACCTGTTGGTGGATGCCACCGTGCCCGGCGCGGTGGTGCCGCAGGACTTCGTCCAGGACGGCAAGATCGTCCTCAACATCTCCCCCTCGGCGGTGCGCGACCTGGAGTTGGGCAACGACCAGATCCACTTCAACGCCCGTTTCCGCGGGGTGGCCCAGGATGTCTTCGTGCCCGTCGGCGCCGTCCTCGCCATCTACGCGCGCGAGAACGGACACGGCATGGTCTTCGCCGAGGAGGGGGACACCACCCCGCCGCCGAGCGGCCCGACCCGTGGCGGTGGCGAAGAGAAGAAAGGCGGCGACCGCCCGCACCTGCGGGTGGTGAAGTGAGGCGCTGAGACTCAGCCCCTGCCGCAGGCGGCCTCGAGCCGCCGGCTGCGGGACTCGCGCGGCAGGTCGGCCAGGGCCTGCACCCGTTCATAGAACGCCGGCCAGCCTTCGACCGAGCGCCGCAGGCAGAGGAAAGCGGGCAGCAGGGCGGTGTAGTCCTGCAGGGGAACGAAGCGGGCGTTGTTGAGGGGCCCGCGGAACCAGCCGTCGAAATAGGGCCCTTCCCCCCAGCCCGCCTTGAGGGCCTGGTAGTCCGCCTTCAATGTGGCGAACAGGGCCGCCTTGTCGCGGCGCAGCGTCGCCTCATCGCCCCCCTGGGCGTAGCGTTCGGCCAGGCGTCGGCGGTAACGGTGCAGGAGGGCGTGGAAGGCGTCGCGGTGGCGCAGGTAGCGGGCGTAATCGGCCCGCTGCTCCGGCCGCCCCCGTTCCCGCAGCCACTGATCCACCCCCAGGCGTTCCACGGCGCTGGCGAAGCTCTCGTTGAAAGTGGTGTCGTCGCGCACGTACACCACTTGGTGAGCCAGTTCGTGGAAGATGAGCCCGGCCAAGCGTGTCTCCTCCCAGCGGATCACCGTGTTGAGGAGTGGGTCGTCGAACCAGCCGAGGGTGGAGTAGGCCGGAACGGCGGCGACGTAGGTATCGTAACCGGCCGCGGCCAGGCGCTCGGCCTCCCGCTCTGCCGCCGGGCGGCGGAAATAGCCCCGGTAACTGGCGCAACCGATGAGGGGGTAGCACCAGCGGTGGGGCTCCAGGGAGAATTCGGGGGCGGCGAAGACGTTCCACACCGCCGCCGGCCGGCCCAGGTCGGCGTAGCTGCGATAGCTGCCGTTGTCGGGCAGGGCCAGGTGTTCGCTGGCGTAACGGCGGATCACCAGGGCCCGCCGGAGGCGGGCCTTGAGCCAGGCCGGTTGGTCGGGGTCGGCAAGGACCTCGTCGATGGGCCGGCGCTTGGCCCACACCTCCAGTTGGCCCTGCGCTGCCTGCAGGTAGTAACCCGCGGCGCAGCCGGCGAGGAGGGGAAAGAGCAGGAGCAGGATGAGCAGGCGCATGGGCGAGGGCCAAGATAACCGAATCCGGGCCTATCTGGTAGGCGGCGCGGTGCGCGACGCCCTGCTGGGGCTGCCCGTGCGCGAACGGGACTGGGTGGTGGTGGGGGCCCGCCCCGAAGACCTCCTCGCCCGGGGGTTCCGCCCGGTGGGCAAGGACTTCCCCGTGTTCCTGCACCCCGAGACCCAGGAGGAATACGCCCTCGCCCGCACCGAGCGCAAGTCCGGGCGCGGCTACCATGGTTTCGTCGTCCACGCCGCCCCCGACGTCACCCTGGAGCAGGACCTGGCGCGCCGCGACCTTACCATCAACGCCATCGCAAAGGCCCCGGACGGCACCCTCGTGGACCCCTTCGGCGGGGTGCGCGACCTGCGCCGGCGCCTTTTGCGCCACGTCTCCCCCGCCTTCGTGGAAGACCCGGTGCGCCTCTTGCGGGTGGCACGTTTCGCCGCCCGCTTCGCCCCCCTGGGGTTCACCATCGCCCCGGAGACGCGTGCCCTCATGGGGGAGATGGTGGCCAACGGCGAGGTGGACGCCCTGGTCCCCGAACGGGTGTGGGCGGAGACGGAGAAGGCCCTCGCCTGCGAGCGGCCCTCGGTGTATTTCCGGGTGCTGCGCGAATGCGGCGCCCTGGGGCGCATCTTCCCGGAGCTGGACCGCCTGTTCGGCGTGCCCCAGCGGCCGACATACCACCCGGAGGTGGACTGCGGCGTGCACACCCTGTGGGTGGTGGACCGCGCCGCCGCCCTGACCCCGGACCTGCCGGTGCGCTTCGCCGCCCTGGTGCACGACTTGGGCAAGGCACGCACCGACCCCGCCGCCTGGCCCCGCCACCACGGCCACGAGCGCCTGGGGCTGGCCCCCCTGCGGGCCCTGACCGCGCGCCTGCGGGTGCCCAAGGCCCATGCCGAGCTGGGGGCGCTGGTGGTGCGCCATCACGGCCAGGCCCTACGCGCCCGCGAGATGCGCCCGTCCCGCCTGCTGGATCTGCTCACGCGTCTGGACGCCCTGCGCCGCCCCCAGCGCCTGGACGGTTTTCTCCTCGCCTGCCAGGCCGACTACCAGGGACGGCCGGGGTACGAGGACCGCCCCTACATCCCTGGCTCCTACCTGCGTGGTGCCCTCGAGGCGGCGCTGGCGGTGCAGGGGCGGGACCTGGCCGCCGAGGGGTATCGCGGCGCTGCCCTGGGGGAGGAACTGCGGCGCCGGCGCCTGGCCGCCCTGGCGGCCTTCAAACGCTCACAGGAAGAGGATCAGTAACAGGGCCCCCAGCAGCAGGCGATAGACCACGAAGGGCATCATCCCCAGGCGATCCAGCAGCTTCAAGAAATAATGGATGCACAGGTAGGCGCTCACCCCGCTGAGCACCGTCCCCGCCCCCAGAGCGGCCCAGTCCACCGCCGCCGGCGAGGCGATCAGGTCGCGCGCCTTCAGGGTACCGGCGGCGAGGATGATGGGGATGGAAAGGAGGAAGGAGAAGCGTGCCGCCGCATCCCGGGTCAGGCCCAGCATGAGGCCGGCGGTGATGGTGATGCCGGAGCGGGACGTCCCCGGGATGAGGGCCAGGGCCTGGGCGAGGCCGATGAGGAGCACGTCGCGCAGGGTCAGCGAGTACTCGCTGCGGGCGCGGCGACCGTGCACGTCGGCCCATCCCAGCAGGAGCCCGAAGACGATGGTGGTGGCGGCGATCACCAGGGGGCCGCGCAGGTTCTCCTCGATGAAGTCCTTGAACAGGCCCCCGAAGATCACCGCCGGCACCGTGCCCACGATCACCGCCCAGGCCAGACCCGACTCCCCCACCGCGCGCCGCTGGTGCAGAGAGGCCAGCCAATCGCGCGCCACGCGCCCCAGGGTGTGGCGAAAATACGCGACCACCGCCGCCAGGGTGCCCAGGTGCACGGCCACGTCGAAGGCCAGCCCCTGGTCCGGCCAGCCGGTGAGCACGGGCACCAGGATCAGGTGGGCGGAACTGGAGACGGGCAGGAACTCCGTGATCCCCTGCACCAGGGCGAGAACGACGATCTGCAACCAATCCATGGACGTCTCCTGAAGAAGGGCGCGGCAAGCGTAGGGGTTTTACCCGGGGGCGTCAAACGGGGCGTTAATCGCCGGACAATGCGCCCCTGCTAAGCTGTTGGGTAAAGGAATTGCATGGATTGCCGACACGCCCGAAGACACGGGACAACCGAGGAAAGGACCGAGCCATGAAGGCCGCCGAGCTGTTCGTGAAGTGCCTCGAAAACGAGGGCGTCGAATTCATCTTCGGCGTACCCGGGGAAGAAAACCTGGACGTCATGGACGCCCTCCTGGACTCCTCCATCCGCTTCGTCACCACCCGCCACGAGCAGGGCGCGGCCTTCATGGCCGACGTGTACGGCCGCCTCACCGGCCGTCCCGGGGTGTGCCTGGCGACCCTGGGGCCGGGGGCCACCAACCTCATCACCGGCGTCGCCGACGCCAACATGGACCACGCCCCCCTGGTGGCCATCGCCGGCCAGGCCGGCACCAACCGCCTGCACAAGGAATCCCACCAGGTCCTCGACCTGGAGCTCATGTTCGCCCCCATCACCAAATATTCCTCGCGCCTGCTCACCCCCAACATCATCACCGAGGTGGTGCGCAAGGCCTTCAAGGTGGCGATGACGGAAAAGAGCGGCGCCAGCTTCATCGAATTCCCCGAGAACATCGCCAAGATGGAGGTGGACGGCGAACCCCTGCCGGTGAAACAACCCACCCTGCCCGAACCCGCCGGCGAGCGGGTGAAGGCCGCCGCCGACATCATCTCCAACGCCCGCCAACCCATCATCCTCGCCGGCAACGGCGTGATCCGCGCCAAGGCCTGGAAGCAGCTGGCCGACTTCGCCGAGCGCCTCAACATCCCCGTCGCCAACACCTTCATGGCCAAGGGCGTGATCCCCTTCCGCCACCCCATGGCCCTGGGCTCGGCGGGCCTGCAGGCCAACGACTACGTCAACTGCGGCTTCGCCCAGGCGGACGTCATCATCTGCATCGGCTACGACCTGGTGGAGTACCACCCCTACCTGTGGCACCCCACCCGCGACCGCACCATCATCCACATCGACACCGTGCCTGCCGAGGTGGACGCCAACTACCCGGTCGCCGTGGGCGTGGTGGGGGACATCAAACTGAGCCTCATCCGCATCGGCGAGCTGGCCACCCCCCACGCCGGCCAGCGCCTGCGTCCCCTGCGCGAGGCCCTCATCGAGGAGATGCGCGCCCACCGCAAGGACGACGCCTGCCCCATGAAGCCGCAGAAGATCATCTGGGACCTGCGCACCGCCATGGGTCCCCAGGACATCGTCATCTGCGACGTGGGCGCCCACAAGATGTGGATGGCGCGCATGTACCGCGCCGACGAGCCCAACACCTGCATCATCTCCAACGGCTTCGCCAGCATGGGTATCGCCGTTCCCGGGGCCCTGGCGGCCAAGCTCGCCTACCCCCAGCGCAAGGTGGTGGCGGTCACCGGCGACGCCGGCTTCATGATGAACTCGCAGGAGATCGAGACGGCCATGCGCATGCAGACGCCGATGGTCATCCTCATCTGGAACGACAGCGGCTACGGCCTCATCGAATGGAAGCAGATGAACCAGTTCGGGCGCCCGTCGCACGTGGATTTCGACAACCCCGACTTCGTCCGCTACGCGGAATCCTTCGGCGCCAAGGGCTACCGCATCCAGCGCGCCGAAGACCTCCTGCCCACTTTAGAAACCGCCCTCGCGGACGATACCGTGAGCGTCATCGACTGCCCCGTGGACTACGGCGAGAACCTCAAGCTCACCGAACGACTGGGGGAGATGATCTGTCCAATCTGAGTGGCCTATAATCCAGTGCAAAAACAGGGGGGAGCATCGCGCATGCAGCGATACAAGCAGGCCCGGGCGGGGCGCCATCTCCGCCTGCTCAGCTACAACATCCAGGTGGCCATCGCCGCCCACCGGCCACACCACTACCTCACCCACAGCTGGAAGCACCTGCTGCCGCACGCGCAGCTGTTCGAAAACCTGGACCGCATCGCCGACCTGGTGCGCGGCTACGACATCGTCGGCCTCCAGGAAGTGGACGCCGGCAGCCTGCGCACCGGCTTCGTCAACCAGACCGAATACCTGGCCATGCGCGCCGGCTACCCCCACTGGTACCACCAGACCAACCGCCGCATCGGCCAGCTGGCCCAGCACAGCAACGGCGTCTTGAGCCGTTACGCCCCGCGCCAGGTGGAGGAACACAAGCTGCCCGGACCCATCCCCGGCCGCGGCGCCCTGTTCCTCCACTACGGCAGCCCGGAGAACCCGCTCCTCATCGTCCTGCTGCACCTGGCCCTGGGCAAGCGCGCCCGCCTGCGGCAGCTGGAGTACGTGGCCGAGCGCATCGCCGATTACGACCACGTGGTGGTGATGGGCGACATGAACTGCCAGCCGGGTTCCCGCGAGCTGGCCACCCTCATCCACCGCACCCGCCTCCAGGAGCCCCTCGACGACGACCGCCACACCTTCCCCAGCTGGCGGCCCAAGCGGCGCCTGGACCACATCCTGGTGAGCGAGGGTTTCGAGGTGGAAGAGGTCTCCGTGTTGCAGGTCCCCCTCTCGGACCACCTCCCCGTGGCCATGGACCTGCGCCTGCCCGAGCCGGTGCGCCTGGCCGCCTGAGGCGGCCTCAGTGCACGGCGGTGCGGGAGAACAGGAAGATCACCGCCACCCCCGCGACGATGAGTCCCATCCCCAGGATGGCCGGCAGATCGGGCACCTGCCCGTAGATCCACACCCCCGCCAGGGTCACCAGGACGATCCCCAGGCCCGACCACACCGCGTAGGTGATGCCCACCGGCAGCAGCGCCATCACCTTGGAGAGCAGATAGAAGGCCGCCCCGTAGCCGATCACCACCACCAGGCTCGGCCCCGGCCGGGTGAAGCCGGCGCTCGCCTTGAGGGCGGTGGTGGCCGCCACCTCGGCGACGATGGCCAACAGCAGATAGACGTAGCCCATGGTGATCTCCGCTCCGGTTCCGGGTCCAAATTCTTCAGGAAACGCCCGCTCCTGTCGAATGGAAGGGCAACGACCCGGGAGCAGCCATGGCCCACGACGAAACCGAACTGCTGCAACAGGCGGTGAGCCGCCTGGCCATCCTCGCCGCCGATTTCGACCCGCGCCTGGCGGGGGTCTGCGACGCCCTGCGGGACGCCCTGCGCAGCGACGACGGCGCGCGGCTGGAGAAGGCCGTGGGCGATCTCCAGTCCGCCGTCCTCAGCCTCGGCCCTCCGCCGGCGCCGGGCGAACCCCTGCGTGCCTTCGCCCAGACCCTCCTGGACGAGGCCCCGGACCTGCCCCCCGAACTGCGGGCGCTGGTGACGGAGCTGTCGGGGGACGAAGCGGCCTGGGTGGAGGGGGCCGAGCGCCTCGCCCGCGCCTGCCTCGACTGGATGCGCCGGGCCGCGCCCCCGGAGCAGGAGGCGCGCGGCGGGGCCATGCGCGTCTGCGCCCTGCTGGTGGCGGAGATCCTCCAGCAGCTCCTGGAGCGGGTGGGGCTCCCCGGGGAGTTCGCCTCGCGCCTGGAGCGCCTCTATCGGCGCCTGGACGAAGGGGTGCGCGACGGCCAGTGGGAAGGTCTCCTGGACGAGGTGGCCGAGCTGGCCGCCGAGGCGCGTCTGCGTCTGCACCGTGAGCGCAGCGAGACGCACCGTTTCCTGCGCCAGATGGACGAGCGCCTGGTGGAGATCGACCAGCGCCTGAGCGGTCGCGTGCGCCACAACCAGGCGGTGTGGGAGCAGGGCGAGGCCCTCCATCAGGCCATGCGCCAGGAGGTGGAGGGCCTGCACGCCCAGCTCGACCTCACCGAGGACACCCAGCGCCTGCGCCAACTGGTGCGCCGGCGCATGGAGAGCGTGTTCGGCCACCTGGCGCGCATCCGCGATCTGCAGGGGGAGCAGCGGGAGGCCGAACAGGCGGAGCTGACCGCCCTGCGCCGGCGCCTGGCCGAGCTGGAGGAGGAGACGCGCCAGCTCCGCGCGCGCCTGGAGGAGCAGCGCCAGAAGGCCATGCAGGACGCCCTCACCGGCATCCCCAACCGCCTCGCCTTCGACGAGCGCCTGCACCAGGAGTACGCCCGCTGGAAGCGCTTCGGCGAGCCCCTGTCCCTGGTGGTGTGGGACGTGGACCACTTCAAGCGCATCAACGACCGCCTCGGCCACCAGGCCGGGGACAAGGTCCTCAAGGTGATTGCCAAGAAACTGGCGGAAGGCATCCGTGAGACGGACTTCCTCGCCCGTTACGGCGGCGAGGAGTTCGTCATGCTCATGCCCGGGGCGGATCTGGAGGGCGCGCGCAAGGCCAGCGACAAGCTGCGCGAACGCATCCACCGCACCCCCTTCCGCTTCAAGGGCGAGCCCCTGGACATCACCCTCTCCGCCGGCATCGCCCAGTTCCACCCCGGGGACGATCCACGCACCGTCTTCGAACGGGCCGATGAGGCCCTCTACCGGGCCAAACAGGCGGGCCGCAACCGCTGCGAGGTGGAGCGCCTCAGCGGATCCAGCGGATGACGTGCGCCTCCAGTTCGGCCTCCGGCACCCCCTCCTCCGACACCACCCGCCCGGCGACGCTGATGCCCGCCTCGCGTACCGTCTCCGCCCGCCCCGACACCAACGGGTGCCACCAGGCCAGGCCGCGCCCCTCGTGCAGGCGCCGGTAGGCGCAACTGGCTGGCAGCCATTGCAGGTAGGTGTCGGGATCCTCCGCCAGTTGCAGGCAGTCCGGCACGTGCCGGCGGCGGTTGGGGTAGTCGCGGCAGGTGCCGGTGGCCGGGTCCAGCAGGCGGCAGGCCACGCGGGTGAAGCGCAAGCGCCCGTCCGCCTCCTCGAACTTGTGCAGGCAGCAGCGCCCGCAGCGGTCGCACAACTGCTCCCACTCCTGTGCCGTGAGCTGGTCCAGACGCTTGTACTCCCAGAAGGGGCGGTTCTCGTCCATGCCCCGATTGTCGATCCCCTCCCTCCGGGCGACAACCCCGCCGCCGTCGGACTTGTTCGGGCACGGCCTGTGCAAAAGTTCAAGCATCGGCCCCGGGCGGTCGAAAATGCTTACGACAGGAGGTGTCGTCATGGACATGGAACTGATCTATCGACTGGGCGAGGCGGTGGTGATCGCCTTCCTCGTCGGTGCGGTGATGGGGGCGGTGGTGGCCGTCCATCTGGGCGCGCGGGCCGCGCGCAAGGCCGAAGAGCGGCGCCACGGCCCCACCGGCGGGAAGGTACAGCCGGCGCGGGTGAAGGTCCCCCGCGACCGCTGAGCCTCAGCGCTGGCAGGCCGGGCAGTAGTAGCTGGCGCGCCCGCCCAGGACACGGCGCCGTATGGCCGTGCCGCAGCGCGGACAAGGCGCCCCGGCGCGCCCGTACACCGCCAGTGACTGGGCGAAGTAGCCGGGCCGGCCGTCGGCGCGGGTGAAGTCGCGCAGGGTGGTGCCGCCCTGTTCGATGGCCTCGGCCAGCACCGCGCGCACCGCTTCGGCGAGGTGCTCCCAGCGGGCGCGGGCGATGCGTCCGGCGGCGCGGGCCGGGTGGATGCCGGCGCGGAACAGGGCCTCGCTGGCGTAGATGTTGCCCACCCCCACCACCACCTTCGAATCCATGAGGAAGGCCTTCACCGCCTGGCGCCGGCCCCGTGCCCGTTCGGCCAGCCAGGCGCCGTGGAAGTCCGGCCCCAAGGGCTCCGGGCCCAGGTGGGCGAGCCAGGGGTGCACCGTGCCGGGGGGTTGCCAGTCCACCAGGCCGAAGCGGCGCGGGTCGTGGAGACGCAACACCCGTCCGCCCTCGAAGCACAGGTCCACGTGGTCGTGGGGGCCGGCGGGGGTGTCCGCCGGCAACACCCGCAGGCTGCCAGACATCCCCAGATGCAGGATCAGCTCCCCCGCCGGGAAGCACAGGCGCAGGTATTTGCCGCGCCGCGCCACTTCGGTCAGCCGTTGGCCGGCGAGGGTGGCGGGGAGGTGATCGGGGACGGGACGGCGCAGGCGCGCCTGGCGTACGACGACGTCGGTCACCCGCCGGCCCTCCAGGTGCGGGGCGATGCCCCGGCGGGTGGTCTCCACCTCGGGCAGCTCGGGCATCAGGCGCCGTCCGCCCCGTCGGTGGTCGCTTCTTCGTCCTGCGGTTCGTGGCGGGACGGGTCCAGCAGCCGCTCGCTGGTGTAGGCGGCGAATTCGTACAGCACCCGCCGTTCGGGATCCCACAACTGCAAGCGCGGCTCGCGCTGCACCAGCTCGAAGACGCGCTCGCCGCCGTCGGCCAGTTCCAACACCACCGTGCCTTTGCCCTCGGGGGCCGCTTCGGGCAGTTTCACCGTCAGGGCGCGGGCGTGGCGCCAGGCGTCCACGAAGGCCTGGAGGGCGTCGGCGGACAGCGACTGCGCCGGTTCCACCGTCCAGCCGTCCTCGCCGCGGCGCACGGTGAGGTCGGGCAGGCGTACCGCCGCCAGGGCCGGGGCGCCGGGGAGGAGGGCCTTGTCCACCCAGTTGGCCGGGGTGTTGGCGATGGCGTCGAAGTAGCGGTCGTCGATGAGGTGCACGTGGCCGTCGGCGAGGACGTAGCGCCGGTGGCGCAGGGGTTCGGTGGCACCGAAGCGCAGGACGACGGCGTTGAGGGTGACGGTGGCGCGGGGCCGGTCGAGGCCGTAGGCGGCCAGGTCCGTACTGGCGGGGAAGCGGTCGTACACCCGCGCCTCGGCCAGTTCGGCCAGGCGGTCGGCCTTGAAGGTGTCGGCCGGCAGGGGGGCCCCGCGCCCGGGCAGGGTCACCGTCCAGCGGTCGTCGTCGCCGCGGGTGAGGCGGATGGGGCCGTCCAGGCCCGGCCGTTCGACGGTGACGTGGCGCACCTGGTCGGCGCGCATGGGGGTGAGGGGCGGGTTCTCCTGCGGCGCGCCGGCCTGCTCGGGGGCCGGTCCCCACAGGGCCAGGGCCCCCAGCACCAGGACCAGGGCGAGGAGGGCCAGGTTGATGCGCGTGCGTGGGTTGCTCATCGCCGCCGCCGTACCCACCAGACCCGCAGCCCCATGAGGAGCAGGCCCAGGGGGAGGACGATGAGGAACACGGTGCCGATCACCCCTTGGGCGGTGCGGGTCAGTTCCAGTTGCTGGTCCACCGCCGCCTTGGCGGGGATGTCGATGAGCTGGTCGTCGCCGGTGAGCCAGTTGATGGTGTTCATGGCCAGCTCCAGGTTGCCCCCCTGGCCCAGGTAGGCGTCGGAGAGGAAGTCGCCGTCGCCGATGATGACGATGCGCTGGGGCCGGGCCTCGCCGCCGCCCGAGTTCTCGTCTCCACCCTCGCCGCTGCGCTCGCGGGAGAGGGCCAGGCCCAGGGTCACCGGCCCGGGGATGTCCTCGCCCGCGTCCAGACGGATCTCGCCGGCCAGCTCGCCCGTCTCCACCCAGCTGCGCGGCAGGGTCTCCAGGATGGCGGTGGCGCTCCAGTCCTCCACCGATTCGCTGTCCAGGGCGCGCGCCTCGGGGAACAGGGTGAGGGCGGTGAGGTCGCGGGTGATGGGGTGGGGCGGGTAGTCGGCGACGAGGGCGAAGCGCGGGTCGCCGATGCCCAGGATCTGGGCGTTGGGATCGACGATCACCCCCGGTTGCAGTTCCACCCCCAGGGACTCGGCCAGCGGCAGCAGGCCGTGGTCGGCCCCGGGTTCCACCAGCCACAGCAGGTTGCCCCCCTGGGCCAGGTAGTCCTGGATCAGCTTCACCTCCCCGGGCAGGTAGTCCCGCTGCGGGCTGGCGATGACCAGCACGGCGGTGTTGTCGGGGATGGCCAGCTCCTTGCCCAGGTTGAGGCGACGCACGCGGATGCCCTTGTCGCGCAGTTGCGCCGCCAGGCGGGCGAGGTCGTAGGGGGCGGTGCCGGTGGGGTCGCGCTCGCCGTGCCCCTGGACGAACACCAGCCAGCGCTCGCCCGAGCGCACCAGGCGTTGCAGGGCGTTGGTGAGGGCCTGTTCGGTGGGCTGGGTGATCTTCTCCTGCCGGCCCTGGTAGACCACCACCATCTGGCCGTCGAAGGTGATGCCCATTTCCCGCGCCTTGGCCGGGTCGCGGTCGGGGTTCACGAATTCCAGCTGGATGTCCTTCTTGTGGCGCTGGTAGCGGGCCACCAGGCGCTCGATCTCCCGCCGCAGGGGCTCGTTGCCGGCGGTGACGAAGGCGGTGATGTGCACCGGGCCCTCCAGCTTCTCCAGCACCGCCAGGGTCTGGGGGGCCGGGGTGTTGCGCCCGGAGGCGGTCCAGTCGGCCTCGATCTCGTAGCGGGTGGAGAGCCAGGCGGTGAGCCCTACGGCGGTGAGGAACAGGACGTAGAACAGGCCGTCCTGGAGGCGGATGCGGCGGCGGGTCTTGTCGGAGACTTCCATGGCTTGGCGTGCGCCTCCGTCGCTCAGTGGGGCAGGCGGTCGGCGTCCAGGCGGCGGACGCTGAGGACCAGGAAGGTGAGGATGAACAACAGGTAGTAGATCACGTCGCTGGACTTGAACACCCCCTCCAGCAGGGATTCGTAGTGGCGCAGGATGGACAGGTAGGCGAGCAGGGGGCTGCCTTCCTCCTGGCCGCGCCCGCCCCAGTCGATGATCCACAGCAGCAGCAACAGGCCGAATCCGGACACCGCCGCCACCGTGGGCTGGCGGGTGAGGGCGGACATGTACAGCCCGGCGCTGGCGAAGGCGGCCAGCAGCAGGGCGAGGGCGAGGAAGCCGGAGGCCATGAGGCCCCAGTCCAGGGAGCCGCCCACCAGCAGGGACAGGGGCATGAGGGCGATGAGGCCCAGCATCACCCCCAGAAAGCCGAGGATGCCCAGGTACTTGCCGAGGACGATCTGGGCCATGGTCACCGGCGCCGAGAACAGCAGCGGCAAGGTCTGGTTGCGCCGCTCCTCGGCGATCAGGCGCATGGTGAGCAGGGGGATGACCAACAGCAGCACCACCGCCGCGTTGCCCAGCAGGGGCACGACGATGACCTCGGTGACCCCCGGCGCCCCGGGCATGGCGGCCAGGCGCGGCTGGAGGGTGAGGTAGAGGTCCACCTGCCCCAGGAACAGGTAGGCGAGGATGGCCTCCACCACCGCCAGCACCGACCAGGCCAGGGGCGAGAGGAACAGGCTGCGCAGCTCGCGCGCGGCGATGACCCACACCATCAGGCGGCCTCCCCGGCGGGTTCCACGCAGGTGAGGTTGACGAACACGTCCTCCAGGGAGAGGCGCTCCGGGGTCAGCTCCACCAGGCCCCAGTCACCGGCGCAGGCGGCGCGCACCAGGTCCTCGGCGGGGGAGCGCTCGGGGTCGTGGTGGAGGCGGAAACGCCCCTCGCCCAGGGTCTCCACCGCGCTCACCCCCGGCAGCTCCTCCAGCTCTGCTACCGCCGGCGGGCGGCGCAGGACCACCACCAGGGCCGAGGTCTGCATGCGCCGGGTGAGGGCCTCGATGCTGTCGTCGAACACCTTTTCCCCGCGGTTGATGATGAGCACCCGGTTGCAGACGCTCTGCACCTCCGGGAGGATATGGGTGGAGAGGATGACGCTGTGGTCGCGTCCCAGCTCGCGGATCAGGTCGCGGATCTCGCGGATCTGGATGGGGTCCAGCCCCACCGTGGGCTCGTCGAGGATGACCACGTCCGGCTGGTGGATGATGGCCTGGGCGATGCCCACCCGCTGCTGATAGCCCTTGGAGAGGTTGCCGATGAGGCGCCGGCCCATGTCGGCCAGGCCGCAGCGTTCCTTGGCCCGCGCCACCGCTTCGCCCGCCCGGGCGCGGGGGATGCGGTTCAGGCGGGCGCAGAAGCGCAGGTACTCGTCCACGGTGAGTTCCTTGTACACCGGCGGCTGTTCGGGGAGATAGCCCAGGCGCGCCTTGGCGGCCACCGGCTCGTCGAGCATGTCGGCGCCGCCCACGGTCACGCGCCCGCCCGAGGGGGCGAGGTTGCCGGTGATCATCTGCATGGTGGTGGACTTGCCCGCCCCGTTGGGGCCGAGGAAGCCGAGGACTTCGCCCCGGCGGACTTGGAAGGAGAGGTCACGCACCGCTGCGGTGGGGCCGTAGTACCGGGACAGGTGCTCCACCACGATGAGGGCGTCGGGCGATTCCATGGCGCATAATTATTGGCAATCGCAGCACCTTTGCAAGGGGAATCGGATGCAGGCAGACGGCTACTGCGAACGGTTGGGGATGGACGAGGTGGCGCGCCGTCGGCGCCTCGCCCTCATGGATCTGGGGGAGGCGGACCGGGGCGCCGCCACGGCCTTCCAGGCGGCGGTCGTCGCCCCGCGGGTGGACGATCTGGTCCAGTCCTTCTACGACCGCCTGTTGGTCCATCCGGAGGCGCAGGCGATCCTCGCCCAGGGCTTTCGCCGCGCCGACCTGGAGGCCACCCAGCGGGGCTATCTCCTCGGCCTCGGGGTCGAATTCTGGACCCGCGCCTAC
>Ga0256832_1001520_pt1 | contig 15726 bp, 10 predicted proteins | sample 134614metaG_FD_190534 | JGI IMG/M metagenome (GOLD analysis project Ga0256832, IMG submission 190534) | Hydrothermal vent microbial communities from Lau Basin, Pacific Ocean - 134-614 | ecosystem: Environmental > Aquatic > Marine > Hydrothermal vents | place: Pacific Ocean: Lau Basin | collected...
ATAATTTAAAGATATTGGCGGCGGGAATTGAAACTTCCGATATCAATTACACAAGATTTTTTATAGTAAAAAAGAACGGGATAATTCCCGAAATAAAAGGCGATGAAAATAAAGCATCCATTTATGTTAAAGTAAAACACGAAAAAGGAAGTTTATTGAAAGTTTTGGAAAAAATAGATGCTTATAATATAAATATGAGCAAACTTCAATCTTACCCCGTTTTGGGTTCAATGAGCGAATATTATTTTCATATAGATCTGGAATTTGAAACAGTGAAACAATATAAAAACCTGATTTCCAAGCTTAAAGAAATAACCCAAAAAACCGAAGAGTTAGGGGTATATAAAAAACATAAATTTTTGTCATGATAATAGAACCGTCAAATAGAGTGAAAAAGATAAAGCAATATTATTTTGCCGGTAAAATGGCGCAAATAGCAGAAATGAATAAGAACGGTGCAAATGTTTTGAATATCGGTATTGGTAGCCCTGATTTGGAGCCTCATTTTGAGGTTATCAATACTTTGATTGATTCGTCTCGAAAACAAGACAATCATGGATATCAGTCTTATCGCGGTATTGAAGAACTGCGTGTTTCTTTTTCCGGTTGGTACAAAAAACATTTTGGAGTGGAGATAAATCCTGACGATGAAATACAAATTTTAATGGGTTCAAAAGAAGGCATAATGCATATTGCAATGGCGTTTTTGAACGAAGGGGATAAGGTATTGGTACCGGATCCCGGTTATCCGACATATACTTCGGCCTCCAAGTTGTCAGGAGCAGAAGTATTGAAATATGATCTGAAAGAAGAAAATAGCTGGTTACCGGATTTCGATAAAATGGAAAAAATGGATTTAAGTGATGTAAAGATCATGTGGTTGAATTATCCTCATATGCCAACAGGAGCAAATGCTACATTAAATTTATTTGAAAAATTAATTAATTTTGCGAAAGCAAATAATATTTTACTTGTAAATGACAATCCGTATAATTTTATTTTAAATGATAATCCCTTAAGTATTTTGAATATTTCCGGTGCAAAAGATGTTGCATTGGAACTCGTTTCTTTAAGCAAATCATATAATATGGCAGGGTGGAGAGTGGGAGCTGTAGCTGGAAAAAATAAGTATCTTAAAGAAATACTTAAATTCAAAAGCAATATGGATTCGGGTATGTTTAAACCGCTGCAGGAAGCAGGGATTACAGCACTTAATCTCAATGGAGATTGGTTTGAAAATATAAATAAAATATATAAAGAGCGAAGAAAAAAGGTTTGGGAGATAATGGATTTTCTCGATTGTGATTATTCAAAAGATAGTACTGGAATGTTTGTTTGGGGTAAAACCCGCATGGAAGATGAAGAAGAATTTATTGAAAGAATATTGCAAAAGTCCCGTGTTTTTATCACTCCGGGAAGAATTTTTGGAAATAATGGAAAGGGATATATCCGTATTTCATTGACAAATAGTGTAGAAAAACTGGACGAAGCATTGAAGAGGATAATGGGAACGATGGAATAGTGTTTCCTTTGTTCCTTGTTCTGTGTTCTTTATTTTTTGTTAATCGTATTTTTGAAAAGGTGAATTAATCCCCCGCTGCCTGCCCCGTGAAATAGACAGAGCCTAAATTGAAAATTTATTTCACAGGGCCTGCCCCGTGAAGTAAATGAAATATTTCATCGGGGGCGGGGGAAAAAGGGGGTGGATAGGATAAAATTTGAATAGAAAACTGTCTTGTCCTGAAATAGGTTGACTCGAAAAGTCAACAAAAATCAGGACGATACACTCCTTATCAGGGTTTAGCCGGCAAGAGGTCATAGACCTTTGCCTGGGAGAGTGGTAAAATCCCGTTAGGGATGACATTATGGTAGCACCAAGTGATTGCAACCCACAAAGCTATTTTGGCGGTATTTTTGTGGCGAAGCAAACAAAAATAGTGACAAAATAAAAGATTGATGTAGATTGAATTGTTTATGTTGAAACGACAGTGATTAAAAATTGGGAGAGAATGGAATTTTTCTTTTTTTGTTACTTCTCCCTTTAGGGTTGGGGCGAAGAGGAACAAAAAAAGGAAAATGGATAAAAGGTAGAGGAATGAGTAGTGACTAAAGTGGTTTTTGGCACAGCAGCCCCCTCTGCCATCCCGCAAGTGCACTGCTCTCCCCCTTGTAGTTTTACTCCACTGCGTTACGTAAAACGACAGGGGGATGACTGAACGGTTTTGATTTTATCAAAAATCAAGTGAGTAAATCTCACTTGATAGTGAAGGAACCTGTGCATCAGCACAGGAGTAGTGCCATTTATAACGAAAGCGAAGTCAGAGACATTAGCTTATCATTTGGGCTGGAAAGTGCGGGTTGGCGGCAACTCCGGTTTCGGAGTAAAACGGAGAAACAGAGCTTGTCCCGCTGAACAGCGGGAAGGCTGTTTACCCCGTGAAACACATGAAATGTTTCATCGGGGGGAGGCAGCGTTGCAAAAAATTATTCGGCGATTGAAAATATTAGAGAAACAAATTTACTTGACTTAAAAAAAGCTTACAAATGAATATCAGTATTATCGGACCGGGACTTATCGGTGGTTCAATAGCCTTGGATTTAAAAAACAAGGGCAATCATATTATCGGAGTAGATAAAAATCCCGGACATTTGGAACAAGCATTACAACTTGGATTGATCGATGTCGCAATGGATATGGATAGTGCCCTTGAAAAATCGGATACGGTTATTTTATCTATCCCGGTGGATGGTATAATTGAATTATTGCCTGAAATTTTAGATAAAATAAATATAAAAACTACTGTAATCGATGTGGGATCGATAAAATCAAATATTTGCAAAGCAATAGAAAACCATCCCAATCGCAGCCGGTTCGTAGCGGCTCATCCACTGGCAGGAACAGAATATTCGGGTCCTAAAGCTGCATTACATGGTTTGTTTAAAAACAAATACAATATAATTTGTGAAGAAGATAGGAGCGATGAAGATGCTCTGGAGACAGCAGTAAATATTTTTAATCAAATAGGAATGACGACCATGTTTATGAATCCCCTGGATCATGATAAACATCTGGCTTATGTTTCTCATTTGTCGCATATAAGTTCGTTTATGTTGGGGCAAACGGTATTGGAAATAGAAAAAGATGAAAAACAGATCTTTAATCTTGCCAGCACGGGATTTGAATCAACGGTAAGACTTGCTAAAAGTTCTGCCGATACCTGGGTTCCAATATTTCAAAACAACCAAAAAAATATCAGTGATTCCCTTGAACAATACATTGGCTTTTTAACAGAATTTAAAAATGCCATAGATACCGATGATCGTGAAAAAATGTATAATATGATATTAAAATCCAATGATATCAGAAGGATCCTAAGCGGGATGAAGCTCAATATTGTGAAATTGAGTTGATATTCGTTTTTAATCATCAAGGATATCAATAATTGATTGTCGTTGCCGGTTAACGATCAATTTTGTAACATCAGGACGGGAATAATGACCAACAGGATCAAAATTTTGACGTTCTTCCAAAACCCTGTTAAAATCAATGGTGCTTATAATCAGATCTTCTTTATCGATCACAGGTTCAACTATCCATTCTCCATCGGGTCCGGCAATACAAGAACCTCCGTTGGCTATGGTTTCAGGTGCATTTTTTAATATTTTATCCAGATGAGGTGTATTTGCAGGAAAATCTTTAACTCGCATTATGCCGGAAACAGATACAACAAAAGAGCGAGATTCTTTAGCAATAAATTTTGTAATATCTTCGGTATTTCGTTTACATCCGGGCCAAACTGCAATATGTAAATTTTCCCCTAAAGCATAAAGAGCTGTTCTGGCAAGTGGCATCCAGTTTTCCCAACAATTCAATCCACCTATGGTAAATTGTTTTAGTTGATGAACCTGAAGGCCATTTCCATCTCCGGCAGCCCAGGTCAAACGTTCTTCATAAGTAGGTTGCAATTTTCTGTGAATAGAACGGATCTCTCCTGTAGAGTCAATATATACCAAAGAACAATATAAACTGTGTCCGCCACGATCTTTAGCCCGTTCGACTATACCGAGATAAATTGCAATATTGTGTTCTTTTGCGAGTAAACAGATCGTTTGCAGATCACCATTTTCAATTTGAACAGAATTTCTGATATAATGAGCATGTATTTCTTTTTGAATCCCTGAATTGAACTTGCTCCCATCCGTCAGAGATAACCAAAATGGATATCCGGGCAGTAAAGCTTCGCTGAAAACGATAAGATTACATTTCTTTTTTCCGGCATCGACTATTGCAGATTTTATTTTATCAATGGTTTTATCCTTATTAAGCCATACCGGAGCGATTTGAGCCAGTGCTATTTTTAAAAGATTTTCCTGATTCATTTTATATTTTTCTTATAAAATATTTTACCTGTAACTATAAGTCCGATAAAAACAAAAACAGCAAAAGTTAAACTGCTAAAAGCCAATTGCATTCCTATTCCAATTGATATTGCTATTGCTTTGGCAACTGAAAATACTTCTCTATCACACTCTCATCCGCTTCATTCGGTAATGTGATCTTAAGTTCCGGGTTTTCTTTCATGGCTCTTTTTGCGGTGAAAATAGCTTCTTTGTTCCTTGCCCAGGATCTCCTTGCAATACCGTTGTTCACATCCCAGTAAAGCATCTCGCGTAAATGTCTGTCGGCATCTTCGGATCCGTCCAATACCATTCCAAATCCTCCATTGATCACTTCTCCCCATCCTACACCTCCACCATTGTGAATGCTAACCCAGGTTGCTCCCCTGAAAGAATCACCTATCACGTTTTGAATCGCCATATCAGCAGTGAATTTTGAGCCGTCATAAATATTGGACGTTTCCCTGAAAGGTGAATCTGTTCCGGAAACATCGTGATGATCCCTGCCCAACACTACAGGTGCTTTGATCTTTCCTGAAGCTATCGCGTCATTGAATGCACGCGCTATTTCTATTCTGCCCCATGCATCCGAATATAAAATCCGGGATTTTGATCCTACAATGGGAATATTTTCCCCGGCAGCTTCGATCCAGTTTATATTGTCTTTTATTTGTCCTTTTACTTCTGCAGGTGATTCTTCATATAATTTTCGCATTACTTCTCCTGCTATTTTATCTGTTGTTTCCAAATCCTCTTTCAAACCGGAAGTACAAACCCATCTGAAAGGACCAAAACCAAAATCAAAAACCATGGGCCCCATTATGTCTTCAACATAAGACTTATATTTGTATTCCGTATGTGAATCATCTGCCCATATATCAGCGTCTGCTCTTCCCGCCTCAAGTAAAAAGGCATTCCCGTAATCCCAAAAATACATACCTTTTGCAGTGAGTTTATTAATGGCATCTACATGCCTTTTCAATGAAATTTTTACTGCGGATAAAAATTCTTTTTTGTTTTCCGTTAATAATTTTTTCGCTTCATCAAAAGTATATCCCACAGGACAATAACCGAGATCATCGATATTGTGAAGAGATGTTTGATCTGAACCTAATTCAACTTTTATATCAGAATCTGCCAGTTTTTCCCACAGATCAACAATATTTCCTGCATAGATCAAAGCTACCGGAATTTCTTCTGATTTGTATTTTTTTATCTTTGATAATAGTTCGTCCAGATCCGAATATACATTTTTCTCATCAACATATCCATCAGTTATTCTTTGTTGAATAGCGGCAGGATCAACTTCCGCAACAACACCGACAGCTCCTGTTATAAGAGCCGCTTTTGTTTGTGCTCCCGACATTCCTCCCAATCCGGAAGTAACAAAAAGTTTTCCTCTCAAATCAGAATCTCCCAGATTGTGTAACCGGCCTGCATTCAATAATGTTATGGTCGTCCCATGAACTATTCCTTGCGGTCCAATATACATAAAAGATCCTGCTGTCATTTGGCCATAGGAAGTCACTCCCAATGCATTGTATTTATTCCAGTCTTCTTTTTTTGAATAATTCGGGATCATCATTCCGTTGCTTACAACTACTCTCGGAGCATCTTTGTGTGAAGGAAAAACACCAAGAGGATGTCCTGAATACAAGACCAGTGTTTGTTCATCGGTCAATTGCGATAAATACTTCATGGTCAATCTGTACTGTGCCCAGTTTTGAAATACCGCTCCGTTTCCTCCGTAAGTGATCAATTCGTGAGGATATTTTGCAACTGTGGGATCCAGGTTGTTTTGGATCATCAACATGATCGATCCCGCTTGTTTGCTTTTAAACGGATATTCCTCCAATGGTCTTGCATACATATCATAATCAGGCCTGAATCTGTACATATATACCCTGCCGTATTTTTCCAATTCTTCGGCAAATTCTTTAGCCAATTCTTCGTGCCATTCTTTTGGAAAATACCGAAGAGCGTTTTTTATTGCTAATACTTTTTCTTTATGGCTCAATACATTATCAATAACTCTTTTGGGGGCATGTGCTACCGTATTATCTCTTTCTTTTGGTTGAGGCAAAGTTTCGGGAATTCCGATTTTTATATCCGTTTTAAAATCTATATTGTTTTTCATAAAAATAATTTATTTTAGAACTCAAAATTAACAAAAATCTTTCAGTGCTGCCTAGTAAAAATATTATTATGTTTAAGAATTTTTTATTTCAGTAATATTATTTAACTTTATTCATTTTAAACATCTTAAGTTTTCAATTATGAAAAAGGTTGCATATATTTTTTTAGTTTTGGTTTTTTTATTCGGCTGTGCTAACGATAAACAAGAACTTATTGATGAATATCATAAAATTTATCCGGTAATAAAAGATAAAAAATTTAAAGAAATATACCAAATTCTGGATAAACAAAGTCAAGAATATTTGAAATTTTTAACCGATACAACAAACTGGCAAATTAATAAAATCCGGAATTATGGGAGAGAGCGCAACGTAGAATACACGACTCTTTTCCTTTATAATATATTAAAATCGGTTTCGAATAGTCAAGATTTTGGCAAGTTGCTTGTCTTGGAAATAATGGGGGTATCGGAAATACCATTATTTAATTGGTTCAAAGAGCCCAGATTAATGGAAGAAAAAACCAAAAAAGAAAACGATAATAATGTTTATATTGCTTATGACTTAAATGAAAAAATATATTATTCAGTAAAAGTTAATTTGAAAAAAAATCAGGATGGTCAATATAAATTGAATATTTTCCCTCTTTTTGAAATGAAAGAAAAAGCATATAAATACCAATTTAAAAAATACAAACGAACCCACTATAATTTACCTGATGATATTTCTGATGAAAAATTAGTAGAACAATTTTTCAAAGAGCTAATTGGTGATTAAGCAGAATAGAAACTTCTTTAATCAAAATTCATTTATTGCTAGCACAACACAATATCTATTTGGTTTTATTTTAATAAAATCTTAAAAGACAAGTTAACATAAAAAGGTAATATTGAATAATTATCGAATTGATTGGTATATTTGTAAATTATTCATTCTAAAATGTATTTTCCTATGAAATTTATGTTTTTATCTTTGACAATTTGTTTATTATTATCTTACAAATTGTCTGCCCAGGATAAAAAAACTCTTCGATTAATTCATAAAGTTGAAAAAAAACTAAATAAATCCGAAAATTATTTTGATAAATGGAGCCATTTTGGAAAAACCAAACTGGATTCTGTATATGTGATAAGAGATAAAAAAATAATTCAACTATTTTATACAAAAGACTTGTCTTATATTCCTTTTAGAGAAAATATTATTGAAGAAGCTCAAAAATCTATAAAAAAACAACTCGGGTGGTGGTTGCGAAAATACAATGTTGAAATCTATAGCGATAAAAAAAATATTAAAGAATTTGTACCGAACATTTACAGAAATAAAATACCGGTAGATTCCTCCAGGTTTGCTGTGATTCAAAACAAAAAAACACCATTGATCACAAGATTTTATCCTCTCGAACCAAATAAAGGTTTGCTGAATAAAAATATTGCCGTTTGGCATAGCCATGGCAGATATTATGAAGCAAAACAGGACAGGTGGAAGTGGCAAAGGCCAAGATTACACTCAACTGCTGAAGATATGTTTCCAATGACCTTTGTACTGGATTATTTGGAACCCATGCTCGAAAATGCCGGTGCTACTGTATTTATTCCGAGAGAAAGAGATACCAACACAAAAGAATATATAGTGGACAGCGATCATACAAATACTAATTTTTCAATAGCTGTTCAAAATATGGATACGACATTAATACCTACAACAGGATTCAAATGGAAAGATACTCTTTTTAACAATGAAAATCCATTTCAAATGGGTGAAAGCTGGATTTTAGTTCCTAAAAAGAATAAAACAGGGCGTATCATTATTTATCCTAATCTTAAAATCTCCGGAAGATATGCTATATATATCAGCTATGGAAAATCAAATAACACAAAGGTAAAATACAGCGTTTATTATTCCGGCGGAAAAGAAGATTTTATTATCGATCAAACACAGGGACAGGGAACATGGATTTATTTGGGAAAATATTTATTAAAAGATGGAGAAATGAGTCCGGGATGTGCTATAGAAATTTCAAGTGATAAAAATTTCAATCTCGATGCAATAAAAATAGGCGGTGGAATGGGTAATGTTGCAAGACGCCCCGATGTAGAGATATTACCAAAGGCATGGTCATTAAAGGGTGGAAAAAAATCTTTTCAAAAAGACACAACCCGGAAAGTAAATCCTGATGCCTTCAGCTGGAAAACAAGCGGTCTTCCCCGATATCTTGAAGGAGCAAGATATTTTTTACAATATTCCGGTTTTCCGGATAGTATTGTTTACAGTCTTTCCGGAGGTAAAAACGATTATAATGATGATTACCAGTCCAGAGGAGAGTGGGTCAATTACCTGATGGGAAAACCAAATGGCCCAACAGACCACAGGGATGTTAAGGGTTTGGGGATTCCCATTGATCTTGCGTTAGCTTTTCATACGGATGCCGGCATTACTCCAAATGATTCAATTATCGGAACTCTTGCTATTTATAGTTCCGATACGCCCGGTACTGTTTTCCCATCCGGTCAATCAAAAATGGTAAACAGGGATCTTGCCGATATCGTTCAAACACAAATTGTAAATGATATCAGATATCTCGATAACCCTAAATGGTCAAGACGCGGAATCTGGAATAAACCTTATTCGGAAGCATGGCGGTCAAATACTCATGATATGCTATTGGAACTTTTGTCCCATCAAAACCTGGCGGATATGAGTTATGGTTTGGATCATCGTTTCAAGTTTGATGTGTCAAGAGCTATTTATAAGGGTCTGTTAAAATTTTTAGCATATCAGGATCATAGCGATTATGTTGTTCAACCTTTACCGGTAGATCATTTTTCAATAGAAATCATCAAAGATAAAAGAATTATGCTTTCCTGGAGTCCTGTTTCTGATCCTCTGGAACCATCTGCATTTCCCGAAGGCTACATCGTTTATCAAAGAGAAAAAGATGAAGATTTTGATAATGGAAAATTTGTACTGGATACTTTTATTGAAATTGATTTACCGGAATATGACAAATTGTATAGTTTCAAAATATCAGCTGTCAATTCCGGGGGAAAAAGTTTTCCTGGCGAAATTCTTTCTGTAGCAATTAAAAATAATAATGCTCCGGTTGCTTTGGTGGTAAATGCATTTGATCGTGTTTCCGGGCCTGCAGTTATAGATGTTCCCGGTTTTTCCGGAGTAAATTATTGGCAGGATATGGGTGTTCCCTACAAAAGAGAGATCGGATTAACGGGATTGGTTCATGATTTTGACCGGAATGTTCCCTGGATCGATGATGATAATCCGGGTTGGGGTGCTAGTTTTGCGGACTGGGAAGGCAGGGTTTTTGCAGGAAATTCATTTGATTATCCTGCTGTTCACGGTAAAGCAATCTTGAATTCCGGTTATTCTTTTGTAAGTACCAGTGATGAGAGTTTCTCAAAGAAAAATTTTAATATTAAGCCATATAAATTTGTAGATATTATTTTTGGTGAAGAAAGGACAATAAAAACATTAAACCAAACTGACTTTAAGGTTTTTACATCTGAAATAATCAATAAAATAAAAGAGATTACAGACAATAACATCAATATTTTTCTTTCCGGAGCTTATATCGGAACTGATTTTATCGAGAACAAAGACACATTGGCAAAAAACTTTGCTGCTGATATTTTACATTTTAAATGGAGAACAAATTTTGCTTCAAAAAAAGGAAATGTTTATTCTACTGATTTTGCTAATAATTATTTCAAAAGCAATTTTCATTTCAATACCAGTTTAAATGATAAAATATATAAAGTTGAGGCACCGGACGGTATTGAACCGGCAGGAGAAAATTCCGTTACGGCTTTCAGGTATTCGGATACCGGAATTAGTGCCGGATTAATATACAAGGGTAAATATAAGATTGTGTCATTGGGATTTCCTTTTGAAACCATTAACGGAGAAAATAAAAGAACAAAATTGATGTCTCAGATTATCAATTTTTTTGAAAAATAATCTAAACAATTGGGGTTTAATAATCAACAATATTTGTTCCAAAGAAAAAATACTTTCCGGGTTTTTTTTACCGGTAACAAATTTTATTAACTTTGTTGGTACAAATTAATGTTTTTAAAGGAGTCCTTTTCTTAAAAATAACTAAAAAGGTACTACATGATCAATAATAGCAAAAATATCTTTTTTTCTTTTTGTCTAATACTATTTTCTCTATTTAGTAACCATAATTTATTTTCCCAACCGGAAAAAAACACCAATGTTATAACCGGGATTGTGGATGGATTAGATTCTCTTGGTTTACAAACCGGTGATATGGCTTTTTTCCAAAATACTGAATTTTATGGTGAATTGACACAGATAGGAACCCTTTCTCCTTTTACTCATTCTGCAATGATTGTTGTTGACTCCAGCGGCGATATTTTATTGACCCATGCAACAAATAATGATTATGACGGTTTTTTTATTCCCGTGATAGGAGAAAAAAAACCCAGAAGTGGAGTTATTTTAACAAAACTTAAAGATCTTTTTCTTTCTATCGACAATAATAAATCAGGTTTTTATAAACATATTTGGATAAGAAAATTAAAAGATTCTTTAGTTTCACGCCCTTTTGCTAAAAAAGTTCTTAAATTATATTACAAATACAAAGATCACCCTTTTGAAACATCAAGTCTGAATTTTATTTTATCGACATTTGATCTGTTTATCAATGGTAAAGATGTTCTGACTTATTCTAAAGATAATAAATGGATGTGTTCAGAATATATATCATATCTCTTTAAAGATCTTTCTTTCCCTATAAAACTTAAAGAACCTCCCCACGAAACAACGCCTGTGGATATTTATATGCAGATAAATGATTATTATGAAGATCCAATTATTTATGAATTTGCAAATGGAAAATACCATATTGTATCCAATCAATGATCTATATCTAAAATAAACTCTTTCTTTATCAGATCTTAACAAATCTTTCTGTTTTTTGTCCCAGATTATTTCTTGTTCTGATAAAATATACACCCGGAGTTAATCCTGATACCGGAACTGTTAATTTTTGTGTTCCAGTATTGAATTTTCTGTTTGCTATAACATTCAACCTGGATCCTAATTCATTGTATATACTTATTTCCGTTTGTTCACCACCTGAATAAAATTCAATATTTAGTTTGGTCGTTGCGGGATTGGGACTTAATATTAATGAATTGGAAGCATTTATAACATTTTTGCTTGATGTTGTGGAACAATCTCCAATTATTGATAATTTTTGAAAGCCATCATATAATATATCTTTCACATCCTGTTCATCTGCACCAAACCAGTCTATCAACAGGGAACCATAAACAGATCTGAAATCATTTTGCATGGCAATAGCTTCTTTCTTTCCTACATTATCACTTATTTCGGGATTTTCACCGGTAAAACCACTTTTAACACATGTCCCAAATACAAAAACATCCACTGCATCACCATGATCGGTACCGAAACTTGCATTGGATTTAATCCTTCTGCCAAATTCTGAAAAAGTCATTCCCACAACTCTTTTATCCACACCTAACAATTCCAAATCGTCCTGAAATGCACCGATCGCATCAGAGAGTGTTTGCAATAATTCCGCATGACGTCCTATGGTGGTATCAACACTATCAACCTGAGCCGAGTGAGTATCAAATCCTCCTAACCTTACTACATATACTTTAGTTTTTAGTCCTCCTGAAATCAATCTTGCAATAGTTTTAAAATTATTTCCAAGTTTATTATCATCGTTATATTTTGTAGATAAATTGTTTCCTTTATTATATGCTTCGGATACTATTTGCGAATAAGCATTGGATTGTCTGACTGCATCCCGTATAAAAGATAACTCCGACCCATAACAATTTGAAGGAATAGTATCCCACTCCCCTTCAAACAGTTCTCCCGAAGATTCAGGATTAGACACGGCAATGCTATAGTTGCTTGATACACCCTGACACGTTTCTGAAGCAGTAGACCCAATCGAAATGGCAAATGGATAATTTATATCATCATTTGGAAAATTATCGGGATATTCAGGATAATCCATTGCAAAATACCTTCCCATCCATCCTGTTGTCTCATATACATCAGCTGCCGATCCCGACATCCAGATATCGGTAGATCTGAAGTGTGATCTGTTGGGATTTGGATAACCTGTTGCTCTTACAATATTCATTTTTCCATCGTCAAAAATTGATTTCATATCAGACATTGCCGGATGCATCCCTGTTACATCATTGAGTTTCAATACTTTATTTTCGGGAATAAGTATGTTCGATCTGACTTTAGACAAATTTGTGTATTTATCTATGGGTATTACAGTATTAAGTGTATCATTACCACCATCTAATTGTATGAGTATCAATATTTTATCATTATATTCTTCCGGGCTTGGAACCGGTTGTCCTGCAAAAAGTTTAAGACCAAAACCATTAATAAATACAGGTATAGTTAATAGGGAACCGGTTTTTATAAAATCTCTTCTTTTCATTTTATTTATTTTTGTAGATACTTGTTTTAAAATTAAAAGTTTTTAATGTTTAATTATCTGTTCTTTAAATAAATTTTTATTTACATTAATTGATTTTCAGGCAAATTGAGCAGTATTTTGCATACATTTCGAAGTTTCTTGTTTATAACATTAGCCTTTGAGGTATCATTAGGATTATTTATATAATCATTGTATTCCACAGTCCATTCATAATCCGGTAATCCCGGAATAAGCACCTGTGTTTTTAAAAATTCATATTGTTCTTCTGTCAGATCATACGGCAAAAACAGATCGGTAAATGATTTTAATAATAAATCAGGATTTTCAGGAGAATCAAATTTTGATATTAAACCCAATAAATCCATACCAAATTTAACACCTCTTATTTTTGCTTTTTTATCAACAAGTGCATTTACAACATTTCTTCTCAAAGGCAAAGTAACAGAACTTATCCAAAATTTATAAAAGACAGGTTCCTGATAATATGCCTTCCATCCGGCTACCGACGGAATAAAAAAATAAGCTTGTTCCATTTTATTAAAAACTTGTCTGTTCAAATAATTTGCTAAATAATACTGAGAAATTTCTTCTACCGGTATTGGAACATTTCCTGTTTTAATCAATGACAATGTAAAATCCATAGGATTTTTTATCATTTCTCCGTGATTGCATTCATTAAAAAAATGATCACTCATCAAAAGAGCTTTTAAAGCCGGTTCAATTACATAATTATTGTCCCTGATGATCTTTGCCATCGGTTCAATAACATTGTTTTCAATATCATCGGTAATATTGTAATTAACATACCATATATATAATTGTCTTGAAATAAATCTTGAAACTTCTTCCTGTTCAAAAATAATATCAATCACTTTTTTATATTCTTCTTTTTCCTGATTGTCAATAACAGCATTATTAAATCTGTGAGATAATTGTTTTTGTCCTTTATCGTGTTTGTTGGATCTGAAAAATGCTTTTCCCTGTCTAATTGTCCATCCGGATAGTGCCCTTGCTAATTCCACAACATCCTGTTCCGTGTAATTTGTATAGTCTCCATCGCCAACCAAAGATCCTTTTCCGATTGTAAATAACTCCAACACTTCTCTTGCATAATTTTCATTTGGGGCTTGTGCTGTATTTTCATTACCGTTAAGATAAAGTAACATTGCCGGTTCAATTGTTATTTTTTTCATTAACTCCTTGAAATTACCTAAAGCATATTTTCTTAAAAGCAAATAATAAGAATATTTAAAATTCGGATTAAAAATATTGGAAATGACAAGATGATTATGCCAGAACAACATTAATTTTTCAATTACATTTGGTGTATCAGACAACATTAATCGAGTTATCCATGCTGAAAGGGAATTGTTTCTTGCCGGAATCAACCCTTGAACATTTGGAGTAACTTTTTTGCCCACCCATGTTTCTCCTACCGGAACTTCAGGATCGTCTTTAAAATAATAATTTATAGGAAGTCCCGGTTCGGCAGGCGTCGAAAATAAAATATCGATAGATTTTTGTAATCCTAATTGAATACTGACATTTATTTGATCATAGTTGGGTCCAAAAGTTGCCCTTCTCAACAAATGCGCTGCTTCTTTCCATGTCCATTCTCCAGTGTACGATTCTAATCCTAAATCATCCGACGGAGAAAAATAATACTTGTTTTTACTTTTTTCAGTTAAATAAATTCTTGAATTTGACATAGGTTTATTTTTTATAATAATTTTATATTAATAACAAAACAAAAAATGTAATATACCATATACAAAAAAATAAGTTTTTAATTATTTATAACTATATGACTATATTTTATTCCTGAGGTTTAAAATAAAAAGATGTTAATAACTCAATAATTATTAACAATAATATTAAATATTTATTTATAAATCAAATTAGAGTTGAAAAACTAATAATAATACACAAAAAAATTATTTCAAAATCTTAATTTTTAACAATATTTATTAAAAAGTTATTATGTTAATAAATATAAACATAGTGTTGATATGTTTTATAAATTATTAATTATCAATATATTTTAATGTTTATAAATAATTATTCATGTTAATAAAAATATTATGATAAATAAATATCAACATATTAACAGTACTAATAATAATAGTTTTATTTATTTGTAAGTTATTTATATAATAATAACAAATGTGAAAAAAATGATTTGATTTCATTATTTGTTAAAAAACAATTATTACATTAGCAGTATTAAATTAATTTTTTAAAATAAATTAAAATATATATTATGAATGAAGAAATAAGAAATCTGGAACCAAAAAGACTTTGGAATATTTTCACTGATTTAAATGCTATTCCTCGTCCATCAAAAAGGGAAGGGAAAGCGATAGAATTTGTTAAAAATTTTGGTGAGAATTTAGGCCTTGAAACTATTGTAGATGAAGTAGGTAATGTTATAATAAAAAAGCCTGCAACTCCGGGAATGGAAAATAAAACACCGGTTATTTTACAGGGTCATGTTGATATGGTTCCACAGAAAAATACAGGTGTTGATCACGACTTTGATAAAGATGGTATAAAAATGTTGATAGATGGTGATTGGGTTACTGCTGACGGTACTACTTTGGGTGCAGATAACGGAATAGGAGTTTCTTCTATATTGGCTATATTAGCTTCAGATGATATACCCCATCCTCCTTTGGAGGGGTTATTTACTATGGATGAAGAAACCGGTATGACAGG
>Ga0256832_1001521_pt1 | contig 15725 bp, 9 predicted proteins | sample 134614metaG_FD_190534 | JGI IMG/M metagenome (GOLD analysis project Ga0256832, IMG submission 190534) | Hydrothermal vent microbial communities from Lau Basin, Pacific Ocean - 134-614 | ecosystem: Environmental > Aquatic > Marine > Hydrothermal vents | place: Pacific Ocean: Lau Basin | collected...
TCGCGCGGCCCGTGCGCAGGGTTTCAGCGAGCGCGAGGTGCTGCACGTGGAGAAGGGTTTCGACTGGAACACGCTGCTGGCCGAAAGCAACGCCCTGTCCCTGTTTGCCGAGAAAAAGATCATCGATCTGCGCCTGCCCTCGGGCAAGCCGGGCAAGGACGGTGGCGCGGCGCTGGCGGAATACGCCGCGCGCCCGCCGGAGGATACGCTGCTGCTGATCACCAGCGGCAAGGTGGACAAGCGCTCGCAGTCGGCCAAGTGGTACCGGGCGCTGGACAAGGTCGGTGCGACGATGCAGGTGTGGCCGGTGGAGGCCCCGGAGATGCCCCGCTGGCTGGAACAACGCCTGCGCGCCCGCGGCCTGCAGCCGGATCGCGAGGCGGTGCGCATGATCGCCGAGCGTGTGGAGGGCAACCTGCTGGCGGCGGCGCAGGAGGTCGACAAACTGGTGCTGCTCAATGGCAGCGGTCCGTTGTCCGCCGAACAGGTGGAGGCCGCCGTGGCGGACAGCGCCCGTTTCGACGTGTTTGGCCTTGTGGACGCGGCCCTGGCCGGCGATGCGCCACGGGCGAGCCGCATGCTCCATGGCCTGCGCGGCGAGGGCGTAGAGCCTATACTGGTCCTGTGGGCGCTGACCCGCGAGCTGCGCAGCCTGGCCGACATGGCGGCGCAAATCGAGTCCGGCAAGGGCGTGGACGGCGTGCTGGCGCGGGTCTGGGGCAAGCGCAAGGGCCCGGTGAAGGCCGGCCTGCAGCGCCACAACCGCGCCCGCTGGCAGCAGATGCTGCGCCGCGCCGCACGGCTGGATCGCGTAATAAAAGGCGCGGCACCGGGCAATGCCTGGGATGAGTTGTTACAATTAACCCTGTTGATGGCCGGGGTGCGGCTGTTTCGCGCGGCCGGGTGAGAGGTTGTTCAGGCCTTCGGGTTGGAAACGCAAAGGGCGCAGAGGCGCGAAGAACGCAAAGTTTATTAGATAAGGCTCTGCGGCCTTCGCCCGTTTCAGAGCCAAATCTGCTGGATTGGAATCCCTCGACAGGTGCAGGGGTTTCGAAGGTGAAAAAGAGATCAGACCCAACGCAAAGAATGCGCCAATAAACAAGTTTTTCTTTGCGCCCTCTGCGCCTTTGCGTACTTTGCGTTAACGACACCGGCCGGGAAATATCCCGCAGGTTTTAGCAGCAGGATTAGAGAGAACAGATCAATGGATATCAAACAGTACATGACCGAACTGGGCCAGCAGGCCCGCGCCGCGTCCCGTCACATGGCCCGCGCCAACACCGGGGCGAAGAATGCCGCCCTGTTGTACATCGCCGAGGGACTGGAGGACGCGGAGGCCCTGCTCATCGCCGAGAATGCCCGGGATCTGGAACAGGGCAAGAAGGACGGCCTGGACGCCGCCCTGCTGGATCGCCTCGAACTCAACGCCGAGCGTATCGCCGGCATGGCCGAGGGCCTGCGCCAGGTGGCAGCGCTGCCCGATCCCGTGGGTGAGATCAGCGATCTCAATTACCGCCCCTCCGGCATCCAGGTGGGCAAGATGCGCGTGCCGCTGGGGGTGATCGGCATCATTTACGAGTCGCGGCCCAATGTCACCGCGGACGCCGCGGCGCTGTGCCTCAAGTCGGGCAACGCGGCGATCCTGCGCGGCGGCTCCGAGGCCAAGCATTCCAACCAGGCCATCGCCGCGGTGATCCATGCCGGGCTGGAGAAGGCCGGCCTGCCGCGGGACGCGGTGCAGGTGATCGAGACCACGGATCGCGCCGCGGTGGGGGAGCTCATCACCATGCCCCAGTACGTGGACGTGATCGTGCCGCGTGGCGGCAAGGGGCTCATCGAACGCATTTCGCGCGATGCCCGGGTGCCGGTGATCAAGCACCTGCACGGCGTGTGTCACGTGTTCATCGACGCCAAGGCGGACCTGGACAAGGCGGTGGCCATTGCCTTCAACGCCAAGTGCCATCGTTACGGCGTGTGCAATGCCATGGAGACCCTGCTGGTGGACGACGCCGTGGCCGCCGAGGTGTTGCCGCGCCTGCAGAGCGAGTACGCGAAAGAAAACGTCGAGCTGCGCGGTTGCCCGCGCACCCGGGATATCCTGCCCGGCATCCAGGCCGCCACCGAGGCGGATTGGGACGAGGAATACCTCGCCCCCATCCTGTCGATCCGCGTGGTGGACGGCCTGGACGGGGCCATCGAGCATCTGCATGCGCACAGCTCCGGGCACACCGAGTCCATCGTTACCGAAGACTACACCAAGGCGCGGCGCTTCCTCACCGAGGTTGATTCCTCCTCGGTGATGGTCAACGCCTCCACCCGTTTCGCCGACGGCTTCGAGTACGGCCTGGGTGCGGAGATCGGCATTTCCACCGACAAGATCCACGTGCGTGGGCCCGTTGGTCTTGAAGGTCTTACCTCGCAGAAATATATCGTGCTCGGTGACGGACAGATCCGTCAGTGATATTGATGCAGATAAAAGAGTAAAGGGAAAAGATACAAGTAATGAAAGGTAAATTTCAGAGAAAGTGCGTGTGTGCGCTGCATTGTTTCCTTGTGTCTGACTTTTCTCTTTCATCTTCTCTCTTTCCTCTGCAGTTGAAATGATCGGGGTCTTCGGCGGCACCTTCGACCCGGTGCACTGCGGTCACCTGCGTTCCGCGCTGGACGTGAAGCAGGCCCTGGGCCTGCGTGAGTTGCGCTTGATTCCCTGTTACCAGCCTCCACACCGTGAAGCCCCGGTGGCCAACCCCGGTCAGCGGCTGACCATGCTGCGCGCCGCGGTGGGGGATGAGTCCGACCTGCTGGTGGACAATCGCGAGATGCAGCGCGAAGGGATTTCCTACATGGTGGACACCCTGGCCTCGTTGCGCGAGGAGGTGGGTGACGAGCCGCTGTGCCTGATTCTCGGCAGCGATGCCTTTTTGCAGTTAGACAGCTGGCACGATTGGCGGCGCATTCCCGAGCTGGCACACATCGTGGTGACCCACCGGCCGGGTTGGGAACTGGCGATCGAACAGGCCAGTCCGGCGATCCAGGCCCTGTGGCGGGAACGTCACGTCAGCGATCTGGCCGAGCTGGGACAGAGCCCCGCGGGCAAGATCTTTTTGCAGCCCATCACCCCGCTGGAGATTTCCGCCACGCGGATTCGCGAAATGGTGGCGGCGGGGGAGAATCCGCGGTTTTTCCTGCCGGATGCGGTATGGAACCTGATCCGCATGAACGGGCTGTATGGTTTTAACGCCACGGCCCTTGATAATGAATCCGCAACACAATCCGCAACACAACAGGATGAATAAATGAAGTTAGAAACATTGACCCGGTTGGTATTCGACGCCCTGGACGACCTCAAGGCGGTGGACGTGCGTCTGCTGGATGTGCGCGACAAGACCAGCGTCACCGACGTCATGGTGATCGCCACCGGCACCTCCAATCGCCACGTGAAATCCCTCGCCGACAATGTCATCACCAAGGCCAAGCAGGCCGGGGTGGCGCCCATGGGGGTGGAAGGCGAGGACGCCGGGGAATGGGCGCTCATCGACCTGGGTGACGTGGTGGTGCACGTGATGCTTGCCGAGGTGCGCGATTTCTACCAGTTGGAAAAACTCTGGGAGACCGAGCCGGCGGCCCAGTCCGAATCCTCAGGTGGCTAGTCGCCGAAACCGCCGGCCGCGGTGCTGTGGTGTTTTCGCGTAGATTGAAACCTGCGGGGTGTTTGCTTGAGGCGGTCGTGTCCTGCCAGTACCGAGGGATGAAAGGCCGGCATCCAGTGATGTTATTAAGAATCTCAAAATTGGTTTAACAGACAACGGTGGGGGTTTACCACCTTGGGAATGCCTGAAGGTGCAGTGAATGCAGGATATCCCATGGCGCACTCATGCATGCCAAATATGTGGGAGCGCCTTTCCAGGCGCGATTCGCGCCTGGAAAGGCGCTCCCACACTGGGAAATAATCCTGTAACAATTGTTTTGAGACGATTAATAATGACTTTTTAGATGCCGGTTTGCGCCGGGAGGATGGAAGTTGCTGGGTTTTGGGGTGACGTTTCGATGCGCATTACGTTGATTGCCGTGGGCGACAAGATGCCCGCCTGGGTGGTCCAGGGCTACCGGGAATATGCCCGCCGTTTATCAGGAGATTGCACCCTGCAGCTGGTGGAGATCCCCGCCGGCAAGCGTGTCAAGGGAGCGGACATCGCCCGCCTCACCCAACAGGAGGGCGAGCGCATACTGGCCGCCGTGCCCAAGGGGGCGCGCATCGTTACCCTGGAGGTGAATGGCCGGGCCTGGCGCACCGAGCAACTGGCCAGCGAGCTGGACGGCTGGCTGCACGACGGCCGCGACGTGGCCCTGCTGGTGGGCGGTCCCGAGGGGCTGGCGGCAGAATGCGTGGCGCGTGCCGAGCAGCGCTGGTCGCTGTCCCCGCTCACCCTGCCGCACCCGCTGGTGCGCATCGTGGTGGCCGAGCAACTCTACCGGGCCTGGAGTATTCTGCAGCACCATCCCTATCATCGCTGAGGGCCGGCTTAACCGGAAATAGTCACCCATGTCCCTGCCCGATCTCTACCTTGCCTCCACCTCTCCCCGGCGCCGCGAACTGCTTTCCCAGATCGGCCTGCGGGTGGAGGTAGTGGCGCAGTCGCAGGCGGAGCAGCGGCTTGATAACGAATCCCCTGAGAATTATGTGCAGCGCCTGGCCCTGGAGAAGGCGCGGGCGGGGCAGGCGGCCCTGGGTGGCGAGCCGCCGCGTCCGGTGCTGGGGGCGGATACAGCGGTGGTGGTGGATGAACATATCCTCGGCAAGCCGGCGGACGAGGCCGGGGCACTGGCCATGCTCGGCCTGTTGTCGGGGCGCAGTCACCGGGTTTTGTCGGCGGTGGCCGTGGTGGGCAGGGACAATCTCGGGCAAGATAGGGCAGAGGTGCGCATGAGTGCCAGCGAGGTGTGGTTTCGTCCCATCGACGCCGCGGAGCGCCGGGCCTACTGGCGCACGGGGGAGCCGGCGGACAAGGCCGGCGGCTACGGGATTCAGGGTCTGGGTGCGCTGTTCGTCGAGCGCCTGGCGGGCAGTTATTCCGGGGTCATGGGCCTGCCGCTGTTCGAGACCGGCGAACTGTTGCGCCGCTTTGGCATCGAACCCTTGTCCCGCGGCCGATGCATTGCAACAAAAAAGGATTTATCAAAATAAATGAATGAAGAAATTCTGATCAATGTTACCCCCCGCGAGACCCGCGTGGCGATGGTGGAAAACGGCGTGCTCCAGGAGCTGTTCATCGAGCGCACCAGCCGCCGCGGCCTGGTGGGCAATATCTACCGCGGCAAGGTGGTGCGGGTGCTGCCGGGCATGCAGGCCGCATTCATCGACATCGGCCGCGAACGGACGGCCTTTTTGCATGCCTCGGACATCGTCGGCCGGAGCAAGAACGGCAACGGCAATGGCGACAAGCCCGCGGAAAACATCGTCGACCTGGTGCACCAGGGGCAGGAATTGCTGGTGCAGGTGGTGAAGGATCCCCTGGGCAGCAAGGGCGCGCGGCTCACCACCCACCTGTCCGTGGCGGCGCGCTTCCTGGTGTTCATGCCCGACGAGGAGCACGTGGGTATTTCGCAAAAGATCGAGGACGAGGCCGAGCGCCAGCGCCTGCGTGAGCTGGTGGGGCGCCTGGCGGAAGAGGCCGGTGGTGGCGGCTTTATTGTGCGTACCGTGGCCGATGGGGCCAGTGAGCAGGAGCTGCGCTCAGACGTGGAATTCCTGCACAAGCTGTGGGCAGAGATCCAGGAGCGGTCCACGACCTGCCCTCCCGCAAGCCTGGTGCACGGCGACCTGTCGCTGGTGATGCGCACCATGCGCGACCAGGTGGACGTGGGCATCGAAAAGGTGCGCATCGACTCGCGGGAGAATTTCGAAAAGGCCAGGAAGTTTGCCAGCAAGTTCATTCCGGAGATGGCGGATCGTATCGAGTATTATCCCGGCGAACGGCCCATCTTCGATCTGTACGGCATTGAGGACGAGATCCAGAAGGCCCTGAGCCGCAAGGTGCAACTGAAATCCGGTGGTTATCTGATCATCGATCAGACTGAGGCGCTGACCACCATCGATGTGAACACCGGCGCCTTCGTCGGTCATCGCAACCTGGAAGAGACCATCTTCAAGACCAACCTGGAGGCCACCCACGCCATCGCCCGGCAACTGCGGCTGCGCAATCTTGGCGGCATCATCATTCTCGATTTCATCGACATGACCGATCCCTCGCACCGCGAGCAGGTGATGCGCGCCCTGGAGAAGGCCCTGGAGCGGGACAAGGCCAAGAGTCATATTTGCGAGGTTTCTGCCCTGGGCCTGGTGGAGATGACCCGCAAGCGCACTCGAGAAAGCCTGGAACATGTGCTCTGTGAGCCCTGTCCCTGCTGCCAGGGGCGGGGTTCGGTGCGCACCGCGGAGACCGTGTGCTATGAGGTGTTTCGTGAGCTGATCCGCGAATCGCGCCAGTACGAGCCGGAGCAGTTCCTGGTGCTGGCCTCGCAGGAGGTCGTCGATTTGATGTTAGACGAGGAGTCAGCAGGTGTCGCGGAGCTGGAGGAGTTTATCGGCGTGCCCATTCGCTTCCAGGTGGAAAGCCTCTACACCCAGGAACAGTTCGACGTGGTGTTGCTGTGATCCTGCGTCACCCAAGTTCGTGCACTGATGTTTTGGATTGATAGGCGTGGCAAGCACCCGGACGCAAAATAAGCTACTTCGGTTTGTCTGGGTGAGCGCCTGGTACGGCTTTGCTGCCGTAGTGGTGCTGTTGGCCACCCTGTTTGCCGGGGCCCGCCTGCTGCTGCCCTATGCCGAGCAGTACAATGCCGAGGTCGGCGAGCGTCTCAGCAATTACCTCAAACAGCCGGTGCTGGTGCGCAGCCTCGATGCAGAATGGCATGGCTGGGGCCCGTCACTGGTCTTGCGCGATGCGGCCTTGCTGGACAGCTCCGGCGAACACCCGGTATTGCAATTGGAAAAGGTGCGGCTGGGACTGGATTTGCTGGCCTCGTTGCGCCGCTGGCAACCGGTGTTTTCCAATATCACCCTGGTGGGACTGGATCTGAATATCACCCGCACCCGGGATGGCGCGTTCCTGGCGGAAGGCCTGGGTGTGCAGGACAGCGGAACCGGCGGGGATGCGTCTGCAGCCTCTCCCTTTCTGGCTTGGTTGTTTTCCCAGGGTCGCCTGGCCCTGGAGCAAAGCAATATCCACTGGCGAGATGAGATGAGTGGCGGTCGCCGCCTGCAGTTTTCCGCGGTCAATGTCAGTCTGCGCAATGACGGAGAGCGGCATCAGCTGGATGCGTCGCTGAATCTGTCGCGGCGCCTGGGTAAGTCGCTGGTATTGCGCGTGGACATGCAGGGAAATCCGTTGCGCGCCCAGGGCCGGCGCACGCGAATGTACCTGGCTGGCGAACATGTGCATCTTGCCAAACTGTTTGAGCCCCAGACCCTGGCCGGTGTGCGCCTGTCTGTGAAATCCGCCAGCTTTGCGCTGTGGGCACAATGGCGCAGTGGTGATTTGCAGGATCTTGCCGGCAATGTGGAGGCGGCCGGTGTGATGCTGGAGGCAGCGGAGCAGAACGACGGTCAGTTGGCGCTGGATCGTGTGGCCGGTGATTTCAGGTGGCGTCAGGAGAATGATGGCTGGCAGTTTGATGCCAATGAGCTGCAGTTGGCGCGAAAGTCCCGGCAATGGCAGCCTTCCCGTGTGGCGCTTAATTTCAGGCAGTCACAAAAAGAACCGCTCCTGATTGACGCTTACGCCAGCTTTTTACAGTTAGAGGATATTACGCAGGTTCTGCGGCTGTTTTCTGTTGGCGGAAAGGCATTACAGGAACCGCTCTTCGCCATTGGTCCACGTGGTGAATTGCGTGACGCGAGACTTTCCTGGCGGGCTGGGGAGGTGTACGACTATGCGGCCTATGCCCGGCTGCGAAATATCGCGGTGAATGCCTGGCGTGCGGTACCGGAAGCGCAGGCGGTGGACGGGCAGTTGTGGCTGGGTTCACAGCATGGGCAGATACAATTACAGCATGCGGCATTGACGTTGGATTTTCCTGATCTGTTTCGCTGGCCACTGACGGTGAATGAGATGCGCGGCAATCTTGCCTGGCAGCAAGAAGGAGATTATTGGCAAGTCATCGGCCGGCAGCTGGAGGCCGCCAATGACGATATCAAAACCTCGGGTAGTATCGACATTGTCCACGACGGCGCGGAAAAGTCTCCCTTCATGTCGCTGATGGTCAATTTTCATGACGGTGATGGCAGTCAAGTGGCAGGTTATCTGCCCACGGGTATCATGCCGGAAAGCGCCGTGGACTGGCTCGATGAGGCGATAGTCGATGCACGCATTGTCTCCGGTGGCGCCTTGTTTCATGGCCGGCTTGCCGACTTTCCCTTTGATCGGGGAGATGGTCGTTTTGAGGTTCGCTTTGTGGCGGAAAATGCCAGCCTCAATTATGCCCGGGACTGGCCGCCAGTGACTGGTATCACCGCCGACGTGCGTTTCAATGGCCGTGGCATGTCCGTACTGGGTAAACAGGGGCGTATTTTTTCTAACCAGATTCAGTGGGCGCGAGTGGATATCGCTGACATGACGGCTACCCCCATGCTGCTGGAGATCAGGGGCGAGGTGCAGGGTTCGACCCAGGAAAAGTTGAATTACCTGATTCAGAGTCCGCCTCTTTACAGAGCCTTTGCCCGGCATCTGGAGGGCATGACGGCGCAGGGTGACAGCCTGTTGAACCTTGATGTGCGCCTGCCCATTGGTGGTGATGACCCGCTGCAGGTGTCGGGTTGGGTGGAGATGCAGGACAACGGCCTGGCCATTGATCCCCTGGGGCCGGTGTTGAGTAATGTGGACGGCCGCCTGAAATTTTTTGAGAAGGGACTCAGCGCCGATCGTATTCAGGCGGATCTGTTTGGCCAGACCACGCAGATCACCATCAATACTGACGAAACCGCAGAGAATCCCAAAGTGAGGATTCATGCCGAGGGCATGTTTGAGGCGCAGGATCTGGCAGCGCGTTATCTGCCCCCCGTTCGCGAGTTGTTGAGCGGCAGTGGTGACTGGGATGTTTCTTTTTCCATTCCGCTGGAAGCTGAAGGTAAAGAAATTCCGCAATCCGTCAGGCACGCTGTGCTACAGGTACGCAGCAATCTCAAGGGGGTGGCGGCGCGTCTGCCGCCGCCTTTTGACAAGACGGCGGAGGAGCCCGGCAGTCTGGAGGTGCGCGTGGATTTTCCCACCAAACTCCCCCCAGTGCTGCGTCTCAACTACGAGGGATTCGTGGATGGTGTCTTTGTCCTCGGTGACTGGGTGGATGATCCCGCCACGGCGGATGCGGACATCCTTGCCAACAGTTTTCGCGGTGAGGTGCGTCTTAACGGCGGTGCTGCGCAATTGCCCCAGGCCCCGGGCTTGCGGGTCTCGGGCTGGCTGGACAAGGTGTCGCTGGATGATTGGCGAAGCCTGCGCCTGACCTCGGCCAGTGATGACAACGGCACAGCTTTGTTTAACGCCGCGGACGTGGCAGTGCGTGAGCTGGAAGCCTACGGCCAACAATTTCACAATGCGCGCCTGAAGTTGGCTCGCTGGGATGAAGGTCTGCAGGCGGATATCGACAGCAAAGAGCTGAAGGGACGTATCTTGTTGCCGGACAATCTGCAGACAAATCCGTTACAGGTGGATCTGGCGAAGTGTTATCTCACAGGCATGGCCGACACGGGAGGTGTTTTGGACCCCCGGGACATCCCCGGGCTGGATGTGCGCATCGCCGACTTCCGCTATAAAAAGCGGCATCTGGGTGCGGTGCGTCTGGAAACCGCCAGGGTAGCTGATGGCCTGCGCATTGAACAATTGGTGGTGAAGCCCCGTTCCACCACCATTACCACGCGCGGTGGCTGGTATATACGGGGCGCGGACCAGAAATCTCATGTGCAGGTACACGTGGAAAGCAACAACATCGGCCACACACTCAGGGCGTTGGATTACGTGGGGGGTATTGACAAGGGCAAAGGCAAGGTCAATCTGGAGTTGCAGTGGCCTGGCTCCTTCTTTGATGTCAATGCCGAAAATATTCTGGGCCGGATGAGCCTGTCCCTGAGGGATGGTTATCTGCTTGACGTTGATCCCGGTGCCGGGCGCATGTTTGGCCTGCTCAGTATCCAGACCTTACCGCGGCGCCTGTTGCTGGACTTTTCCGACGTGTTCAAGAAGGGCTTTGGCTTCGATGTCATCAAGGGCAGTTTTACCATTGAGGACGGTGACGCCTACACCAATGATCTCTACATGGACGGCCCAGCGGCACGGGTGGATATCAGTGGGCGCATTGGCCTGGCGCAACAGGACTATGATCAGCTGGTAACGGTCACTCCCCATGTGGCGGAGAGCCTGCCGGTCATAGGAGCGCTTGCTGCCACACCACAGATTGGTGCTGCCATTCTGGCGATCCAGAAACTCTTTCAGCCGGCCATCGATGATGTCGCCAGGAATCAGTACACCATCACCGGAAGCTGGAATGCACCGGTAATCAAGAAGCTGAGGCCGGATAACACCATTGTGGATGACAGTGATAAAGATGGCGGTGATATAGAGGAGCCCTAACCGGCAATAGCGAACCTCGTCAGCCTGTTGGGGAGGGGCATGGAATGCTATGCTTTCCCCTCAAGCACAAACGACAACAATCAGGAATGTATCAATGGCAAACGTCGCCGCAATACAAATGGCCTCCGGGCCCAACGTCAACGCCAACCTCATCGAGGCCGGCCGACTCATGGCCATGGCTGCCGAGGCCGGCGCGCACCTGGTGGTGTTGCCGGAGAATTTCGCCCTCATGGGCATGTCCGAGATGGACAAGGTCAAGGTGCGCGAGGCTGACGGCCAGGGGCCGATGCAGGATTTCCTCGCCGAACAGGCGCAAAAACACGGGCTGTGGATCGTCGGTGGTACCATTCCCCTGGAGGCCGGCGATGCCAACAAGGTGCGCAGCGCCTGCCTGTTGTACGACGACCAGGGGCAGCGCGTGGCCCGCTACGACAAGGTGCATCTGTTCGATGTGCAGCTGCCGGACAGCGACGAGAACTACATCGAATCCGAAACCATCGAAAACGGCGAACAGGTGATCGTCGTTGATACCCCCTTCGGCCGCCTTGGCCTAGCGGTGTGCTACGACCTGCGCTTTCCCGGCATCTTTCGCCGCATGCTGGACAAGGACGTGGAAATCATCGCCCTGCCGTCCGCCTTCACCGCCATCACCGGCAAGGCCCACTGGGAGGTACTGGTGCGCGCCCGGGCCATCGAGAATCTCTGTTACGTGATCGCCGCCGCCCAGGGGGGGTATCACGTCAATGGCCGGGAAACCTATGGCGACTCCATGATCGTCGATCCCTGGGGTACGGTGCTGGATCGACTGCCCAATGGTTCGGGGTTTGTGATTGCCGAGACCGACACCGCCTACCAGCAATCGGTACGGCGGAATTTTCCGGTGCTGGAGCATCGCAAGATCAAGTGTTCGATGTAGTGGTTGGGGGCGAGGTTGGGATGAGCTGCGAACCCCAATTTGATATTGGTGTACTGTTTCACAGCCTATCGAGTACAGATGATTTCTTGATTTCAATCGGAAGTCGCGAGTTACTTTTGTGAGGGCCATCCCTGGCCTTTACCCTTCGGGCCTTTCTGCAAAGGACTCCGGTGCTCACTCGGCACATCCTGTGCCTCGCCATTCGGGCAGCCTTCGTCGGTGCAACACCAAGGGAGAAACGTCGAAAGCAAAATCGGATTCTCTGTCTTCCGTCATTCCGGCGGAGGCCGGAATCCAGTATTTTCAGCGACTTGCTGGATCCCGGCCTCCGCCGGGATGACGAATCTGAAGTTAATGGGACAGCAGTGAAATCAACTAAACATTCAGCTGCGGAACGTCCGGCAGGCTTCTGAGAGAGTTCGCAAAATTACTCCAACCTACGAGCAGTTTTAATTAAGAACCCACAAATACATCTTAATCTAAGAACTAAAATCACAATTCCCAACTGTACAAAAACCGCACCCCGTATGACGATACGACTTGGCTGTGGCATTTTCTATGCCAATCTAAAGCTTCAAATGTGACTTGTGTCACATACCCAAGCAGAAATAATGTCGATAAGAATAGTAGGAACAACAATACTGGAAAAACAGAATGAAAATTGAAAAAGGCATCGGAAGTAATCAGTAGCGTAAACAATATTGACCCGTCCAGAGGTATAATTCTTATAGCACTCGCGGCTTTGGTAGTCGCGGGAATGGCGTTGGCAATAGTCTGGAAAACTCTATCGTGATACTCCAAAAGAGCAGAGATTAGTGGGATTAGTAGATGAAATATTAAATCGTTCTGAATGCTTGCATTGTGCTCCCATGGCCGAAGTCACGATTATTTTTTGGGCCACTGTGGATGGGACAATAAATTTTGCGCAAGTTCATGCGCCATGAATATTTAACTGGAAGGGGGGTATTAGTGCCAGAACATATGTGCCATACGTCAATTTTCACGATCTTATTCCATCAACCCCCGCAAATACTTAAACAACCCCCGCGCCGATTTCGGCGGTTTATTCCCCACCAACTCCTTCTTCGCATTGCGCACCAACTGCCGCACATATTGTCGATCCGTATCGGGGAACTCTGTCACCAGTTCGGCAAGGGCGGTGTCACCATCGTGCAGCAGGCGATCACGCCAGCGTTCGATGTGATGCAGGGCGGCGACGGCCTGCCGGGAATGGCCGGTGATGGTGTCCACTTGTTCGCGCAGGGCATCGGCATCCACGCCGCGCATGAGTTTGCCGATGTATTGCAATTGGCGTTTGTGGGCGCCGTGCTGGTGGATGCGTCGCGCCTCGATGATGGCGTCGTGCAGCTCCTCCGGTAGCTCGATCCTTTCGAATTGTTCCTTGGGCAGGTTGACCAGTTCCTTGCCAAGATCCTGCAGGGCATGCATTTCCCGCTTGATCTGGGATTTGCTTTTTTCCTCTTCGATATCCTCATCGAGGTCGTCAAATCCGGGTGTCTTATTCATAGCAACACCTGCTCCATGCCGCCCTGTTTGACCCTGGCGATGAATTGCTGTTGCCAGTCTTCGCCCAGCAGGCCGCGGGCCAGTTCCACCACGATGTAATCGGTCTCCAGTCCCGTGTCGTCGGCGTAACGTGCCAGGCCCTGTTGGCAGGCGGGGCAGGCGGTGAGCATTTTCACGTTGCCGGCCTTTGCCTTGCGCTCACCGCTGAGTTGTTCGATGCCCTTGTGCAATTCTTCCTGCTTGCGGAAGCGCACCTGGGTGGCGATGTCGGGGCGAGACACGGCAAAGGTGCCGGCCTCGCCGCAGCAGCGGTCCGATTCCAGTACGTCGCTGTTCATCAGCGTGGAGGCCACGGTGATGGGTGCGTGGGTCTTCATGGGGCTGTGGCAGGGGTCGTGGTACAGGTACCGGGTGCCATTGCCGTCGTTGAGCTTGATGCCTTTTTCCATGAGGTATTCGTGGATGTCCAGCAGCCGGCAGCCGGGGAAGATCTGCTGGAAGCGGTACTTTTGCAACTGATCCATGCAGGTGCCGCAGGAGACGATCACCGTCTTGATGTCCAGATAATTGAGGGTATTGGCCATGCGATGGAACAGCACCTGGTTGTTGACCGAGATCTGCTGGCCCTGCTTGGCGTCACCGGCGGAGGTCTGCGGATAACCGCAACACAGGTAGCCGGGGGGTAGCACGGTCTGCGCGCCACTATCGAACAACATGGCCAGGGTGGCCATGCCGATCTGGCTGAACAGGCGTTCCGAACCGCAGCCGGGGAAATAGAATACCGCGTCTGCTTGCTCGTTGCGCTTTTTCGGGTCGCGTAGGATGGGCACGTTCTTGTCGTCTTCCAGGGTCAGCAGCTGGCGTAGGGTCTGTTGCGGCAGCTTGCGCGGCAGGGGCTTGCTGACGAAGTTGACGATTTGTGTGCGCGTGGTCATCTTGCCGGTGGTGGCCGCCGGGTGTTGCGTATTTCTGGTTAGCTTGAGTTTTTTCGCCCAGCCATAGGCCAGGTTCTGCCCGCGGAAACCCCATTGCAGCAGGGTCTTGTACATCAGGTGAATGGTGCGCGGGTCGGTGGCGTTGAGGTAGGCCATGGAGGCGCGGGTACCCAGCCCCGTGCGTTTTTTGCCAAAGGCCTTGAGCAGGCTGCGCATGCGCACGGAGACGTCGCCGAAGTCGATGTCCACCGGGCAGGGGGCGAGGCAGCGATGGCACACGGTGCAGTGATCGGCCACGTCGTTCATTTCCTCGAAGTGGCGCAGGGAGATGCCGCGGCGGGTCTGTTCCTCGTACAAAAAGGCCTCGATGATCAGCCCGGTGGCGAGGATCTTGTTGCGCGGCGAATACAGCAGGTTGGCGCGCGGCACGTGGGTGGTACACACCGGCTTGCACTTGCCGCAGCGCACGCAGTTTTTTACGTCGTCGTTCAGTGCGCCCAGTTCGCTGGCCTCGAGGATCAACGCTTCCTGTTGCAATAAGCGCAATGACGGCGTGTAGGCATTGTCCAGTCCTGAACCGGCCTGCAGCTTGCCGGGATTGAAGCGCTCTTCGGGGTCCACCGTCTTTTTATAGTTAGCGAAGGCGGCCACCGTGGCTTTGTCGAGAAACTGCATCTTGGTAATGCCGATGCCGTGTTCGCCGGAGATGACGCCGCCGAGGTCTGCCGCGATGCCCATGATGCGTTCCACCACGTGTTCGGCCTCGTTGAGCATGTGGTAGTCGTTGGAGTGCACGGGGATGTTGGTGTGCACGTTGCCGTCGCCGGCGTGCATGTGGGTGGCGACGAACAGGCGCGAGGTACGAATCTCGCGATGGATGGCGTCCAGCTGGTCGCGGATGGCGGCCAGCTCGCGGCCGCTGAAGATCTGTTTCAGGGCCTGCTCCACCTCCTGGCGATAGGAGATGCGCAGGTCACGGCGCTGCAGCAGGCGGAACAGGGTGTCGCCGCTTTGCACGGTGTCGCGGGTCTCGGCGTCCAGGCTGTCCAACAGTGCGCGGTGCTCGCCGGCGTCGTCGTCCAGGTGTTCGAGCATGCAGGTCCAGCGTTGCCGGGTATCTTGCAGGTGCTCGCGGGCGGCGGCCTTTTTGGCGTTGAAAATGGCGCGGATTTCCTCGCCGGGGGTCTCGCCCTCGTCGTGCAGGGCCGCCTGCTGGTCGATGGCCTCGCCGTCGAGATAGTCCAGCACGGCGTCGATGATGCGCAGCTTGTTGCGCGTGGAGTATTCGATGTTGATGCGCTCGATGGCCTCGTTGTAATCGGCCAGCCGATCCAGGGGGATGACCACGTCCTCGTTGATCTTGAAGGCGTTGGTGTGGGCGGCGATGGCGGCGGTGCGCGCCCGGTCCAGCCAGAAACGGCGCCGGGCCTCGGGGCTCACGGCGATGAAGCCTTCGGCGTCACGGGCGTTGGCCATGCGCACCACGGTGGAGGCGGCTTCGGCTACGCGGTCGGCGTCGTCGCCGGCGATGTCCACCAGCAGGATCATCTTTGGCGTTTCCCGGCGCGGGGCCTTGGTGCTGTATTTCACCGCGCGCACGTAGCGCTCGTCCAGGTGCTCCATGCCGGCCAGCTGGATGCCCTCGGCGGCGTCGAGATAATCCTTGGTCTCGACAATGGCGGGCACGGCGCGGCGCAGGTCGCTGCCGAAGAATTCCAG
>Ga0256832_1001522_pt1 | contig 15725 bp, 14 predicted proteins | sample 134614metaG_FD_190534 | JGI IMG/M metagenome (GOLD analysis project Ga0256832, IMG submission 190534) | Hydrothermal vent microbial communities from Lau Basin, Pacific Ocean - 134-614 | ecosystem: Environmental > Aquatic > Marine > Hydrothermal vents | place: Pacific Ocean: Lau Basin | collected...
GTTCCTGGTTCCTTGTTTCGTGTGTGGCGGCCGGTGGTCTGTTCGTCTTCGAGTTTCTGTTCGCGGCGGCGGGTTTCGCGTTGTTCCTGGTAGCGGAAGCGGTCGATGGTCCTGTCGAGGATGCGCTGCTCGCGGTGGCAGCCTTCCCAGTGCCGTGTGCGCTCTGCGCAGTCGTTGCGGCATTGTTCGATCACGCTCTGCTGCTGGCCGATGGCGGTGTCGAGCTGGGCGAGGAACTGCTGGAAGGATTGCAACTGGCGGCCGTCGAGGCCCTGCTGGCCGCTGTTGTGCAACTGCCGGCAGTATTCCTCGCGGAAGCGGCGCAGTTCCAGCAGGCGCTGTTCGGCTTCGGCGAGCTTGCGTCGGGCGATGCCGAGGGCGCGGGCAGCGGCTTCTTCCTTGCGTTCGGCCAGCCGTTGCAGGGGCGCGAATCGTTCGCTGCGGGTCTTGCGGGCCATCGCTTCAGCCGCCGTTGGTCTGTGCCGCCTGTTCGGCGCTCATGCCGGGATGCATCAGGGCCTGCAGTTCGGCCAGACACTGATCCCAGGGGGTTGCCTGGTTCAGATCCTGGCGCAGGAAGCGCACCATGTCCGGATGCCGGGCGATGGCCTCGTCCACGCGGCTGTCGCTGCCGGGGGTGTAGGCGCCCACGGTGATCAGATCCCGGTTCTGCTGATACAGCGAATACCACTGCTTGAACTGCTGCACCATGGCCACGTGTTCGGGGCTGGCGATCTCGTTGAGGGTGCGGCTGATGGAGGCCTCGATGTCGATGGCCGGATAATGGCCCGCCTCGGCCAGTTCGCGGGACAGGACCACGTGCCCGTCGAGGATGGCGCGGGCGGCATCGGCCACCGGATCCTGCTGATCGTCGCCCTCGGCCAGCACCGTGTAGAAGGCCGTGATCGAACCACCACCCTCGGGACCGTTGCCGGCCCGCTCCACCAGTTGCGGCAGACGCGCGAATACCGAGGGCGGATAGCCGCGCGTGACCGGCGGCTCGCCAATGGCCAGGGCGATCTCGCGCTGGGCCTGGGCAAAGCGGGTCAGCGAATCCATCAGCAGCAGAACCTGCTTGCCCTGATCCCGAAAGTATTCGGCGATGGCGGTGGCCTGATAGGCGCCGTGCATGCGCATCACCGGCGGCTGATCGGCCGGCACGGCCACCACCACCGCGCGCTGCATCCCCGCTTCACCCAGGATGTTCTCGATGAATTCCTTCACCTCGCGGCCGCGCTCGCCGATGAGGCCGACCACGATCACGTCCGCGGTGGTATAGCGCGTCATCATGCCGAGCAGCACACTCTTGCCCACGCCGCTGCCGGCGAACAGGCCCATGCGCTGCCCCCGGCCGACACTGAGCAGGGCATTGATGGCCCGCACGCCCACGTCCAGCGGTTCACGGATGGGCGCCCGCGCCATCGGGTTGATGGGACGGCCGGTGAGCGGAATGCGATCCTCGAGCAGCAACGGCCCATGCCCGTCCAGCGGCCGACCGGTGCCATCGACCACCCGCCCGAGCAGGGCCTCGCCCACGGCGGCCTCGTACACCCGCTGGGTCGGCGTGACCCGCGCATTGGGTCGCACGCCCTGGATGTTGCCGGTGGGCATCAGATACAACCGGTTGCCGTCGAAGCCGACCACTTCCGCTTCGATGTCGCGTCCGTCGCCGCCTTCGACCAGACAGCGGGCACCGATCACGGCCTGACAGCCGACCGCTTCGATGGTCATGCCGACCATGCGATCCAGCCTGCCTTCGACGACCAGGCCCGGCACCTGATCGAGCCGCTCTTCCAGCCCCTTCAGGGCCTCGCACCATCGGCTGCTGCGATCGGTTTCAGGCATTCCGGTCATCGGCCCGCTCCCCGCCCAGCACGGTGACGATGATCTGGTTCAGGCGTTTTTCCACGCTGGCGTCGATACGCGAATCCTCGGCTTCCACCTTGCAGCCGCCGCGGGTCAGCAGCGGATCCTCGACGATCTTCCAGCGCAGGGCATCCTCGTCCTCCTCGTGCACCGAGAAGGCCTCGCGCACCAGGGCCGCATCGTCCGGATGCAGGGCCACGGTCACCTTGCGCGCCCCGACCGGCAGCGCCGAAAGGGCCTCGCGCACCACGGCCACCACCTGACCGGGATCGGTGCGCAGTTCGCGCCGCACCAGATGGCGGGCCGTGGCCATGGCCAGTTGCGCCATCTGCTCGACCACCGTGTCGTCGAGATCCGCCAGGGGCGCCGTGAGTTTTTTCAGCACTTCGTCGAACTGCTGCAGTCGCGCCTCCATCAGTTCGCGCGCCTCTTCGACGCCCGCGGCAAAACCGGCTTCCTTGCCCTGGGCAAAGCCTTCCTCGTAAGCCTGCTTCTGCATGGCCTCGATTTCCTCGGCCGTGAGCGGCGCGGGCAGGTCGGGTTCCGCTTCGGTCTCTTCGCCGATATTCGGCAGTTCCCAGCGCTCGTAGGCGCTGAGGGATTCGGGTGCGCCGGAATCAGACGAACTCATCGCCACCACCACCGAGCGAAATCTCGCCGGCTTCGGCCATGCGGCGGGCCACGGCCAGGATTTCCTTCTGCGCCGCTTCCACTTCGCTCAGGCGCACCGGGCCCTTGGCTTCCAGATCATCGCGCAGCATCTCGGCCGCGCGCTTGGACATGTTCTTGAGGATCTTTTCCTTCACCGCCTCGTCGGCGCCCTTGAGGGCCACGATCAGGTTCTCGGACGAAATCTCCCGCAACAGGGCCTGGATGCCGCGATCGTCCACGTCCACCAGGTTGTCGAACACGAACATCAGATCCTGGATGTTCTGACCCAGCTCCTCGTCGTTCTCCTTGATCTGTTCCATGATCTGCTGCTCGATGGACGAGTCCACGAAGTTGAGCAGATTGGCGGCCGCCTTCACACCGCCGAAGCCCGCGGTCTTGATGTTGTCGGAGTTGCCGGCGAACTGTTTCTCCAGCATCTCGTCCAGTTCGTTGAGGGCGCTGGGCTGGATGCCGTCGAGCGTGGCCACGCGGATCAGCACGTCGGCGCGCATGTTCTCTGGCAGATTGGCCAGCACCTCGGCAGACTGGTCCGGCTCCAGATAGGACAGGATGATGGCGATGATCTGCGGGTGTTCGAGCCGGATCACGTCGGCGATGGCGCGGGGCTCCATCCACTTGAGGGACTCCAGTCCCTTGGCGTTGTGCCCCATCAGGATGCGATCGATGATGTTGCCCGCCTTGTCCTCGCCGAGCGCGCTGGTCAACACCTTGCGCAGGTATTCCTCGTTGCCGATGCCGAGATCGGTCTGCTCGTCCACCGTGTCGCAGAACTCGGCCAGCACCGCGTCCACCGTTTCGCGATCCACGGCCCCGAGCTGGGCCATGGCCTCGCCCACCTTCTGCACTTCCTTGGGCGACATCAGTTTCAGCACTTCGGCCGCGTCCTGTTCGCCCAGGGTCATCAGCAGGATGGCCGAGCGCTCCACGCCGGTGAGTTTCTTCGGACTCTGTGCGGATTCACTCATGATGCCATCGGTTCCTGTTCGCCTTGTCGAAGTCTGTGTCGAGCATGCCGATCAACCGTCCTCCAGCCAGCCCTTGACCACCATCGCCACGCGTTTGGGTTCCTGGCTGGCGAGCTGCTTGGCCATGTTCAGGTTGTCCTCGTAGCTGGACGGCTTGGGCAGACGACCGACCGATTCCCCCCCTTCAGCCGCGGCCTTGCCGTCATGACTGAGCGAGAGCTGATCTTCCGGGATTTCCTCGCCGGTCTCGGTCACGTAGCGCACCGGCGGCCTGGCCAGGGAACGCATCACCGGACGCAGGACCCCGAACAGCAGCACCAGAACCAGCAGGCCGGCCAGAACCTGGCGCACCACGGAGCCGAACCAGGGCTTCTCCCAGATGGCTTCTTCCGGCACCTCCGGCGGCTCGACGGGCGTGAACGGCGCATTGATCACCTTCACCGAATCGCCACGCAGGGCGTTGAAGCCCACGGCCTCGCGCACCAGTTCGGTGAAACGCTGCAGCTCTTCCGGCGAGTAGGGCCTGGGTATCACGTTGCCCTCCTCGTCGGTAGTGGTGGGCACGTCCAGCACCACGGCCACCGAGAGCTTGCGGATGGCACCGGGGGCGCGCCGGGTATGGCTGATGGTCTTGTCCAGCTCGTAATTGCGGGTGGTGCGCTTGACCGAACGCTTTGGCGGTTCGGGTTTGACGGTCTCGCCGTTCGCACCGCCGGGATTCACCGCCTGTTCGGGCGCGGCGGCCGGACCCGGCGGCGTGTTGGACAGCGCGCCGGGAATGCCGCCTTCCGTGATCCCGCCGCTGCTGCTCTCCTCGAACTGCTGCTCGCTGCGCATGGCCGGCAGATCGGGATTGAAGCGTTCCTGGGTCAGTTCGGTCACGGTAAAGTCGATGTCGGCATTGACCGTGGCGCGCACGGCGTGCAGGCCCACCAGCGGTCCGAGCAGGTTCTCGATCCGCTCGGCATAGGTCTGTTCCACCTTGCGGGTATAGTCGAACTGGCTGGCGGTCAGCATCAGATCGCGATCCCGATCGCCGGAGGACAGCAGCCGCCCCTTGTCGTCCACCAGGGTGACTTCCTCGGCGGTGAGGTTGGGCACCGAGGCCGCCACCAGGTTGACGATGGAAGTGATCTGCTCCGGTGTCAGACGCCGGCCCGGGGCCAGCTTGACCATCACCGATGCCGAGGGCTTGCGCCGGTTGCGCACGAAGGCCGAATCCTTCGGGATGGCCAGATGCACCCGCGCGCTCTGCACGGCATTGATGGACATGATGGTACGGGCCAGTTCCCCTTCCTGGGCCCGCTTGTAGCGCACCGACTGCATGAAGGTGGAGGATCCGAAACCGCTGTCCTTGTCGAGGATCTCGAAGCCCTGCCCCTGGGTGGGGGCCAGGTTTTCGCCGGCCAGTTTCAGGCGGGCGTCGTTGAGGCGATCCGCGGCCACCATCAGGGCGCCGCTCTCGGCGTCCAGGCGGTAGGGAATGCCGCTGGCGTCCAGCACCTCGATCATGCGCTGGGCGTCACGGCCATCGATGCCGGCATAGAGCAGGCGGTAATCGGGTGTCTGCGACCACAGGACCACGGCGATCCCCAGCGCCACGCTGGCGGCCAGTCCCAGCATCAGCCCCACCTGTTTGACCACCGGCAGGGCCAGCATACCCTGGAGGGGCGCCGGGCCGTTGAGGATCGGCTGGCCCTGGGCGGCGGGGGCCGCGCCCGCGGTGGCCGGCTCCATGGCGTTGGCGTCACTGGCCTTGATCAGATCGTCACTCATGTCGGTTCAGTCGGGGTTCGGGTTGGCCGGATCGTCAGATCTGCATGTTCATGATTTCCTGGTAGGCATTCACCAGCTTGTTGCGTACCTGGATCATGGCCTGAAAGGAAACGTTGGATTTCTGCAGGGCGACCATCACGTCGCTCAGTTGCACGTTCGGATCGCCGCTCTGGAAGGCGGTGCTCAGGCGATCCGCTTCCTGCTGGGTCATGTTCACCTTTTCGATGGACTGCTTGAGCAAATCGGCGAAATCGGCCTGCGGCGTGCCTTCTGATGCTGCCGGTTTGGCGTTCTGGCCCTGCGCGGCCTCGGCCATGGCGCGCATTTGCGCCAGCAGGGCGTCGGGACTGATGGTTGCGTTGCTCATCGTCTGCCCTCCTCGTTCGTCTTATGCCGGTTCCATGCCATGCATGTCGGGGATGCGGATGCCCGCCTCGCGCATGCGCGCCAGCTTGTAGCGCAGGGTGCGCTGGCTGATCCCCAGCCGTTCTGCGGTGGCCTTGCGGCTGCCGTTCACGTCGCGAATGGTGTTGAGGATCACTTCCCATTCGCGCTGCTTGAGATCGGCATTGAGATCGCCGCCGCCCGTCCCGGCCTTGCCGGCGGCGGTGGCGGGCGCCGGTGAGGCAGCCGGTGCATCGGCGTCGTGTTCGAAGTGCAGATCGCCCGCTTCCACCGTCTGCCCGCTGGCCAGGATCAGGGCCCGCTGCATGACGTTGTCCAGCTCACGGATATTGCCGGGCCATTGGTAATCGCGCAGACGCTCGCAGGCTTCCCCGGCCAGCTGCATGCCGGGCCGGCCGGCGCGTGCGCCGTGCTTCTGCAACAGGCGGGTGGCGATGGGCACGATGTCCGCCGGCCGTTCGCGCAGCGGGCGAATGTGCAGCGGAAAGACGTTGAGGCGATAGTAGAGATCCTCGCGGAACCGGCCCTCGGCCACCGCCTGTTTCATGTCTCGGTTGGAGGTGGCCAGCACCCGCACGTCCAGCTCGATGGTCTTGCTGCCGCCGAGGCGTTCCACTTCCCGCTCCTGCAGTACCCGCAACAGCTTGGCCTGCAGGCCCAGATCCATTTCCGAGATCTCGTCCAGCAGCAGGGTACCGCCCTGGGCCTGCTCGAACTTGCCGGGACTGGCCTTGTAGGCGCCGGTATAGGCTCCCTTCTCGTAACCGAACAGTGTGGCCTCGAGCATGTTCTCGGGGATGGCGGCGCAGTTGATGGCCACGAACGGTCCGTCGGCGCGGGACGAATGGGCGTGGATGAAGCGTGCCAGGACTTCCTTGCCCACGCCGCTCTCGCCGGTGATCAGCACCGTGGCGTCGCTGTCGGCCACCCGCGTGGCCAGGCGCACCAGTTCCAGGCTGGCCGGATCCTCGGCCACCATGTCGCGGCCCTCGGTTTCCTCCTGCACGTACTGGCCGACCATGTTGACCAGCACTTCGGCCTCGAAGGGCTTGACCAGGTAGTCCACGGCGCCGTCGCGCATGGCGTCCACGGCCTGGCTGATGGAACCGTAGGCGGTCATCAGCACCATCGGCACGTCCGGATACTGCTGGCGCACGCGCTTGAGCAGGGCCTGCCCGTCCATCCGGGGCATGTTGATGTCACTGACGATGAGCGAGACCGGCTCGGTCTCCAGGATCTGCAGGGCCGCCTGGCCGTTGTCGGCGCTCAGCACGCGGTAGCCGGCCATCTCCAGGGTCTCTGCCAGGGCTTCGCTCAGGGCGGCGTCGTCTTCGACGACCAGAATGGTGGTTTGCATGATCACGTCCTCTCGCTTGCCGGTTCAGCCGGCGATGGAAAATTCGGCCGGCGCGTTCTCGGCGTCCGGCGGGGTCTGCGTGTTGCGCCAGGGCAGGTGCAGACTGAAGGTGCAGCCCTGTCCCGGCGCCGAATCCAGTTCGATGCGGCCGTCGTGGTTGCGTACCACGGCGGCGACCACCGCCAGGCCCAGGCCGGTGCCTTCCTGACGGGTGGTAAAGAAGGGATCGAAGATCGCCGCCTGCTGCTCGGCGGGGATGCCGGGGCCGTCGTCGATCACCTGCAGGCAGACGCCGTCCGCCTCGGTGAAGGCCCGCAGGGTCAGCCGGCCGCCACGGCCCATGGCCTGGATGGCGTTCATGCACAGGTTCAGCAGGGCCGAGAGCAGCATCTGGTGATTGCCCAGCAAGGGCCGCTCGACCGTGTTCTCGACGACGATCTCGATGCCGGCGCCCTGCACCTGGGCATCGAGCACCTGCTGCAGTTCCGTGAACAGATCGGCCACGGTGAAACATTCGCTGCCCGTCTCGCCGCCGCCCCGGGCATACAGCAGCATGTTGTTGACCAGTTGTTCGAGGTGGCGCAGGCGCTGGAAGATGCGCTCGCCGATGCGCAGACGATCGGTATCGCTCATGTGCTGGCGCTTGAGATTGGAGGCATACAGCAGCGCCGAGGCCAGCGGCGTGCGGATCTGGTGGGCCAGGGAGGCCGCCGTCTCGCCCATGGCCGCCAGGCGCTGCTGGTGATGCAGGCGATCCTGCAGGCGCCGCATTTCCGTCACGTCGGTGATGAGGATGATCTGGCCGGGTTCGTCGCCGAGCGGGCAGGTGGAAAGATTGACCCGCCGGCCGTCGGCCAGGGAGATCTCGTGGCCGTCGTCGGATCGGGGCGCGAAGGCCCGGGCGATGATCTCGCTCCAGGCCCGGTGCCGCAGCGGCTCGCCGAGCAGATCCACGGCGGCCGGGTTGCATTCCTGCACGATGCCCTCGCCGTCGAGCACTACCACCCCGCCGGGCAGGGCCTGCAGCAGGCCCTCGAGGCGCGCTGCCAGGCGTTCCTTCTCGGTCAGTTCGCGCATGCGCGCATCGCGGGCGGCGGTCAGCTCGGCCGAAAGTTCGGCCACGCGGCCCTCGAGCTGCTGGTAGGAATCGGTGAGCTGTTGCGAGAGCTGGTTGAACAGGCGGAAGGCGTCTTCCAGGCCCTGCCTGTCCATCCCGTTCGTCGGCATCGCGTTCGGATTCATGTCTGTCCCCTGAGTCACGGGGAAGACAGGAGCAAGAAGCGTGCCCGTTTTTGAACTACAACAGAATCAAGGACTTGGAAATCCGCGGTCGCGGAGAGTCAAGATTACGACGCCTTTTCGGCCCGTTGCAGGCCGTACTTGCGCATCTTTTCGACGAGGGTCGTGCGGCGCATGTTGAGCCGCCGGGCGGCATGGGCCACCACGCCGTTGGCCTCGTCCAGGGCCTGCTTGATCAGGGAGGACTCCAGATTGAGCATGTGCTCCTTGAGATCGATGCCCTCGTCGGGCAGGCGCACGGGCGTGGTGAGATCCACCACGTTGGGCCGGGCGGTGGGCTGCGCCATCTCCATGGTGGGCAACTCGTCGATCCTGAAATCCTTGCGGTACTTCTCGGGCAGATCGCGCACGTCCACCACGCCGTTGGGGAACATGATGATCAGCCGTTCGACCAGGTTGGCCAGCTCGCGCACGTTGCCCAGCCACTTGTGCTGCTGCAGGGCGGCCACGGCGGCGGCGGTGAGGCGCACGGTGCCGCGGCCCTCGTGTTCCATGCGGGTGATCAGCTCGTCGATGAGCAGGGGGATGTCCTCGGCGCGCTCGCGCAGCGGCGGCATCTCGATGGGAAACACGTTGAGCCGGTAGTAGAGATCCTCGCGGAAGCGGCCCTCGGCGATCTCCTTCTCCAGATCCCGGTGGGTGGCCGCGATGATGCGCACGTCGGTCTTGATGCTCTTGTTGCTGCCCACCCGCTCGAACACCCGCTCCTGGATCACGCGCAGCAGCTTGACCTGCATGGCCAGCGGCATGTCGCCGATCTCGTCGAGGAACAGGGTGCCGCCCTCGGCCATCTCGAACCGGCCCTGCCGGCTGCTGATGGCGCCGGTGAAGGCGCCCTTCTCGTGGCCGAACAGCTCGCTCTCGAGCAGATCCGGCGGAATGGCGCCGCAGTTGACCGGCACGAAGGGCTTGTCGCGCCGCGAGGAGTTGTAGTGCAGGTTGCGGGCCACCACTTCCTTGCCGGTGCCCGACTCGCCGGTGATGAGCACATTGGCGCCGGTATTGGCCACCTGCTCGATGAGCTTGCGCACCACCTGGATGCCGGGGCTGTTGCCCACCAGGGAACGGAACAGGGTCTGGGTGCCGCTGCCCGGGCGCAGGGTCTGGCGCTGATGGATGTCGGCCTGGCGCAGGGCATGCTGGAACTGGCGATAGCGCACCGGCTGCTCGATGACACTGGTCACGAGCCGGGTCAGTTCGGGGGTTACCGGATGGGGCGCGTTTCGCTGGCAGATGAGCAGGATGGGCACTTCCGGCGGCAGGGCCTCGCGCACGGTCTTGACCGCTGTCAGCGTGGCGTCCACATCGTTGCGACAGCCGCAGACCGCCAAATCATATGTATTTCCGTTGTCGATGCACTCCGGCCAGCCGGCATAGTCGCAGGTGGTGACATCACCGTAATCGACAAATTCGAAAATCTGCTTGAGGGACTGGCGTTGCTCGGGATCGTCGTCGATGATGAGAACCTGTCGGTCCGAAAGCGTCTTGTCCATGGGAGCCATCTGTTGTGTCCGTTGATGTTGGGAATACCCGCCAGCCGGATCGGCGGGTCGAGCACATGCCGTTGTGCAGGCAGACAGCGCGGGGGAGACACCATCCTTTGGACGGATACTAGCTTTCTCCCCTGCGCCATGTCAAAAATCGGACACTCGCGGAATTTCTTTACCTAAATCTTTGCACCCATTGGATTTGTGACAACTGTAACGGGACGAACCGGCACGCCTTCGGCACAGGATGAACGGGGGCTGGCAATGACGTTTCTGACAGAACCCGTTGCCGTGAACCGGGAATTGTTCAGGTGTGTTCGGCCCGTGAGCGCGCCACGGCCAGTCGGTGCTGGCGGAAGATCCATTTTTCCAGTTGTTCGGACACCGTCGCCGGCAACCCGTCGAATCGGACACAGGCCCTGCCGGTTTCGGCGTCCCGGGGCACGGCCGGCAGCGCCAGCGCCGGCGCACCGGGCAGCGACAAGGTGACCAGCACGGGGGAGCCCGGCTCGGGGGGTTCGCGGGTCTGCCAGCACAGGCCGTGGGGATCCAGCCACACCCGTTGCGCCGGTTCGTTCATCGCCGGCGCCGCAAGCAACAGGCCCAGCATGGCGATGACGACATCGAGTTTCTGTTCGAGCCGGCGCAACTCGCCCGGTGCCTCTTCGGCGGGCGGATGTGTATCCTGGAGGTTGAGCAGGTGCAGCACGATACCGGCCCGCTGCAGGACGACCGGTCTTTCGTTTTCCGCCAGCGGGCGCCAGCTCAGGGGCACATCGAGTTCGACGCGCAAACCGCCGGGCATGGTTCAGCCGGCATCCTGCAGGTAGGCACGCGACATGCAACGACCCCGTTGCAGGTTCAGCATCTGCGCGGTCACGCTGCGACGGGCCTGTTCGCCGAGGACGATGCATTCACGGCTCATGGCCAGGATCCGGTTGAGCCGCTCGGCCAGTTCCGGCAGGCGCTGCCGGTATTCGGGATGGGCATACAGGGTCTCCAGCGCCTCGCGGCGCAGGGTCTCGTGCTGTTCCACGCTGCGCCAGTCGTCGCGCCGGGCCGCGGCCAGCATCCGTTCGCTGAGCCGGTGAATGCGTTCGACGAGTTGTTCGCAGGGCACGTACTCGATGCGCGCCTCAGGATTCGTCGCCATGCTGCCCCTCCGGGATGGCGTCCCAGGCCGACTTGATGGAGCGCAGCAGCGAGGCCACCTCGTCGAGCATGTCGGGATTGTTTTCGATGTTGGCCCGGGCGAGACGCCGGGTCATGTAGTCGTACAAATCGTCCAGGTTCTGGGCGATCTCGCCACCCTTCTCCACGTCGAGACTGGCGCGCAGGCCATCGATGATGGAGATGGCCCAGCTGATGTGACCGCCCTTGCGGGCCACGTCACCCCGCTCCATGTGACCCTTGGCGATGGCGATCTTCTCCTGGGCGCCGTCCATCAGCATCTGGATGAGGCGATGGGGATCGGCCGCCGCCACGCCGCTGGCCACGCCCACACGGGTGTATTCCTGAACTGCGCTGTGCAGCTTTGCCATGTTCATGCTGTCACTCCTCTGCTTGCGGTGTTTCATGTGTTCATCCCCCATCACGCCGGACGGAGACCTCATTTGCCACTGCGGGCGCCGGGCAGACCTTGCAGATCCCGGGCCAATCGTTCACTGGTGCCGCGCATCTGGCTCAGGGTGGCATCGAGCGCCGAGAACTTCTTCGTGTAACGTTCCTCGACCTGCTCGAGCCGACGGGCGAGCCGTTCGCGCTGCCGCTGGATGTCCTGCAGGCGCGCGTCGTAACCTTCCATGCGGGCGGTGAACAGGCCGTCGTGATCCAGATAGCCCTTGATCACGCGATCCAGTTGCGCGGCCACCCCGTTGGAGAAATAGACCACGCCCCGGGGACCGGTGCCGCCGCCGAGCACATCCACGGTCAGCCCCTCGGCCGCCCGGGTGCCGATCAGACGACGACCCTGCCCCTCCGCCGGGATGCCGTCGAAGCGGCCGGCCACATCCTGCCCCTCGCTGCCGGACCCGGCCGTGAAGCCGGTGATGGCGGCCAGGGCCGGATCCATGGCCACCAGTTCCACCCGCGAATCGCCGCCGACCTTGTCCGAACGGATCACCAGCCGATTGCCTTCCACGGCGACCCGGGCGGCCGCTCCGGCATTGCCGAGCGCCGTGTCGCTGGCCAGGGCCGACTGCAGGGCGCCGGCCAGGGCCGCAAGACCGGGAAAGCTGGCCGCGGTCAGCGTCAGGAGGCCGCTTTGCACGCCGTCGATGGCCACGCGGAAGGTGGCATCCTCGGCCAGTTCCAGCACCTCGGTCGCGGGCCCGGCCGACAGGCTGGCCGCCGCGGGCATCTGCGTGATTTCGAGAACGTAGCGACCGGGTTGCGTGGCCTCGCCCGCACCACGGTATTCCACCAGCGGATCGCTGGCCTCGCCGGAGACGGCGAACAGCCGCGAAACTTCCGGCAGATCATCTTCGATGGCCGCCTGCAACCGGCCCTCGTCGAGGGTCAGGGTGCCGTCGCGTTCGGTGGTGATGCCGATGCTGGCCAGGGACGTGTAGGTTTCGTTGATGGCGCTGAAGTCCTGGCCGATGAGATTGCGCAACTGATGCGCGATGCCGCGCACCGCCGCGTCACCGCTGAGCGGGCCGGCCGTGCGGGTTTCGGGATCGTAGCCGGTGAGCTGATTGACCAGTTGCATCAGCTCGTTGTACGCGCCCACGAACTGACGAATGTTGTCCACGACGGCGCCGGTGTCCGCCGCCACCGCGAGCGTCACCTGTCGGCCTTCGCTGCCCGGCTGGAGTTCCAGTTCGACGCCGGTGATGGCATCGTTGATGTGGTTGCTGCTGCGCCGGATCTCGAGCCCGTCGATGCGCAACAGCGCGTCCTGTGCCGGGACCAGTTCCTGCAGATGACCGGTTGCCCCCGGCAGCGGATTGCCGTCGGCGTCCACGCCGCCGTCGGCCGCCGGATCGTGCAGCAGGAAGGACAGGCCGTTGCGATCGGTCGCGTCGCCATCGTCGTCGTCCACCTGCAGGCGGATCTGGCCGTCGTTGCCGGCCACCGCCGAGGAGAGCAGCAGGCGATAGCCGCTGCCGTCGTTGACCACCGCCGCGCGCACACCGGCATTGGCCCGGTTGATGGCCTCGGCGATGCCGCGCAGGGAACCGCTGGCTGCGTCGATGGTGATGGTGTGGGGGCGGGTGTCGGGATTCAGCCGGAAGCGGCCGGTTTCCGCATCGAAACGGCCGATTTGCAATGTCAGGGTGCCCGTACCCAGCGGATTCACGTCCGATTCGAGCGTGTCGCTGGCCAGTCGTTGTGCCTGGGCAAGTTGCACGATTTCCACCTCGTAGCGCCCGGGGCTGGCCTGGGCATTGGCCGTGGCGGTGAGCGCGTCCTCGTCGTCACTGTCCACGCGCATCTGTGCGAAGACATCCGGATCGGCCAGGCCACCGAGGGTGGCCTGGAATCCGGACACGGCGCCCCTGAAGGCGCCCATCGCAGTCAGTCCTTCCTGGACTTCCGCTTCCTTGCGATCCAGGCGTGCCGTTGCCGGCGCGCCCTCCGCCGCCACCAGCTTGTCCACCAGTTCGGGAACGTCCAGTCCGGAACCGTTGTTGGCGGCTTGTATGGCGGGCATGTCCTACCTCGGGGTTGCGGATTTGCGGGGGCGGCGACGTTGCCGCCACCCCTGCATCCCTTCATGCAAATCCGATACCACCTTCTACGCCTTCAACTCGATGAGAAATCCCTTGGCTTCCTCCTGGCCTTCCAGGGCCGCGGCGATGTGCCGGGAGATGGCCAGCATCTCTTCCGAGGGGATCTGGCGTATGAGCTCCTGGGTCTGCCGGTCGTAGACCTTCACCACGAAACGGCCGGTGGCGTCGTCCACGCTGAAGTCCATTTCCCGTTGCTGCTTCTGCACATATTCCTGCAGTTGACTGACAGCTTCCTGGAGCGCTTCCTGACTGACAGCTTCCGACGATTCGACTTCGACGGCAGCGCCGGCAATCCGTTGCCGGGTGACGGCCGTTGTGCCACCGGAATCGCCGGCACTGCGGGTTTCGACAGTGCCTGCCAGCAGTGTCACATTGGCGATGCTCTGTGCTGCCATAACGTCACCTCGCTTGTTGTCGGGGCGGTCAGGGCCGGCCGGAACCGACCGGCGATGACCGCCGTATCACCGTCATGGCTTACTGCAACAAGCTCAGAACGTTCTGGGGCATCGCGTTGGCCTGGGCCAGCATCGCCGTACCGGCCTGCTGCAGGATCTGCGCACGGGTCAGCTCGGCGGTCTCGGCCGCGAAGTCGGCATCACGGATGCGCGAACGGGCCGCGGTCAGGTTCTCGGCATTGACCGAGAGGTTGGCGATGGTCGAACCGAACCGGCTCTGGATGGCACCGAACTTGGCGCGCTGGTTGTTCACGTTCGACAGCGCCGCATCCACGGTCGCCAGTGCCAGGTTGGCCCCCTCGACGGAGCTGATGTCCAGCTCGGCCACCGAGTTGAGCTCGGAAGCCACGGTGGAGGCATCGACCACCTGACCGACGTCGCCCGAAACGGAGAAGGACTTGTCGGAGTCGAACACGACCTGACCGGTGATGTAGGCGATGTCGGAACCACCGCTGCCGTCTTCACCACCGCCGCCGAGCACGGTATTGCCAACCTGGATGTTGCCGGCGTTGTTGTTGCCGTCGGCAATGGTCAGCGTGATGTTCTCGCCGGAGGAGTTCATCAGCACGATACCCTGGCCATCGTCGCTCACGCGGGCCGTTACGCCGGTCTTGGACGCCACGTCGTTGAAGGCCGTGACCGCACCGGCCAGACCGTCGATACCCTCGGTACCGTCGATGGTGAAGGAAATCTGCTGCGGGTTGGCGTTGTCGGAGCGGATCTCCATCACATAGGCGCCGGCCTGATCGAAGCTGACCTTCTGCTCGGTGATGGCGTAGGCCTTGACCCCGGTCTCGTCGGCCTTGGCATTGACCGCCTCGGCGATCTTCTTGGCGCTCTCGCCGGCATCGATGGTAAAGGTCTCGGTGCCCAGCGAACCGGCCACGGTCAGCGCGCCGCCGCTCACGCGGTTGGTGCTGTCGGCCGAAGTCGCCGTGCCTTCCACACGATAGTTGCCGTACTGGCTGGTACGGAAGTTGGCCGTGGTGGTCTGGATGGTCTGGTTGGCGTTCGCACCCACCTGGAACACGGCCGCGCCGAAGGTGCCGTCGAGCAGCTTCTGGCCGTTGAACTCGGTGGAGGTGGCGATGCGGTCCAGTTCGGAGACCAGCTGGCCCACTTCGGCCTGCAGCGCCTGGCGATCCGATGCCGAGTTGGTGGCGTTGGCCGACTGTACGGCCAGCTCGCGGATACGCTGCAGAATGTTGCCCGCCTCGGACAGCGCCCCTTCGGCCGTCTGGGCCAGGGAAATGCCGTCGTTGGCGTTGCGCACGGCCTGGTTCAGGCCACGGATCTGCGCCGTAAAGCGCTCGGAAATCGCCAGACCCGCCGCGTCGTCCTTGGCGCTGTTGATACGCAGACCCGAGGACAACCGCTGCAGGGAAGTCTGCAGGGACTCCTGGGACCGGTTCAGGTTACGCTGCGAGTTCAGCGACATGATGTTGGTGTTGATTACCTGAGGCATAACGCACTCTCCTGTCTTTGCCCTGCAAGCGGCCCGGCGGGTCGTTGCAGTCAATCATCTCTAGCGGATATACATCGGCACCCCGATATATTCACCGCTCCCGGCAACACTAGCGTCCCGGATCGGGGAAGCTTTATAGCCGGCCGGCAAAAATCTTCCGATAAGGCAAGTGATTGAAGGAAGTGGGTTTTTGGGGCGGAAACAGCGAGGATTTGGCAGAGGAAAGCGTACACCCCTGTAAAAA
>Ga0256832_1001523_pt1 | contig 15719 bp, 15 predicted proteins | sample 134614metaG_FD_190534 | JGI IMG/M metagenome (GOLD analysis project Ga0256832, IMG submission 190534) | Hydrothermal vent microbial communities from Lau Basin, Pacific Ocean - 134-614 | ecosystem: Environmental > Aquatic > Marine > Hydrothermal vents | place: Pacific Ocean: Lau Basin | collected...
AATAAAGTATGAGGGGTTTATGAAAGGAGAACCAATTGGGAAAAAATAGTAATTGAAACTTAAATTATCGCGAAAATTTCCCAGGGTAAGTCCGAAAGATACTATAGGCAAAGGAATGGAGGAAAAACGTTTGTGATATGTAGTATTTCCCTTATCATCGAAATCCGGTTCATCGTATATAAAATTATATGAAGTTAGGCCCACATTTACATTTAAGCCATTTTTTACTATGGGATAGGCGGCTTTTATGTTTAACCAAAGAGGCGAAGCGTAAGGGACGATACCAAAACCTCCACCAATCGTAATATGATTGCTTAATCCATACTGGAAATTATTAAATAATAAAAGGGTGTTAGCATAATATGCCTGCCCTTTTTTTAGTGAAAAGGATGAATTACCAATAAAATACTTGGATGGTAAGGGGTTATAATCCTTGCTTTCTTGCCCGTGCAAGGGGGCGGATGCAATAAGCAGAACGGTCAGGAAAGTTAATAGTGTTTTCATGGCAAGTGGTTTTTAGTGGTTTTCAAAAAGAGAAGGAAAAAATTTCCGCACGGAGTAATCCTATAGTTATTAGGAGTTACCAATTTTTTCCAATCGGAATTTTGACACCCAAATATGGGAAGGCATAAAAATGTTCCACCGGAGGATTTAAGGGAATCAAAAGCCCGTAATCCAGAATTAAACCTTGGAAGAGCGTTTGAACGCCGATAAGATGCAAACTGCCCGTTTTATTTATTACGAAGAAATTATCCGAGATAATGAAACTCCGGGGCGTAATTCCGATACGGCCGGAAAGATTAATTATGTGATTATCTTCCATAAAAAAGGATTCCGTGTTCTTATCTCCTAATCCCGAATAATAGTAGTTTATACTCAGATTGGTACGGGGCTCTCCCACGGTAAATCCGGCAAAAAAGCTCATTGAGTAGGTTGTAACTTCGTCGTCTAAGACCTTAGAGCCGATCATTCCGGTACTTACGTTAAACATATTTTTTTTGATCGGATAAGCCATTTTGGCTTTTATCCATACGGGAGTAGGCGCTCCATCCAACAAAAACAGAGGCATCATACCGGTTCCAACCGAAATATGATCAGTAATGCCATAAAAAAAATCATTGAAAAACAGCCAAGTATTGGCATAATATGCCTGGCCCTTTTTCAATGAGTAGGATGAATTTCCAACAAAATAATTGGAAGGCATCATGCTAAAATCCTTGCTTTCTTGCCCATGCAACGGGCCGAATGCAATAAATACTACGGTCAGGAAAGTTAATAGTGTTTTCATGGCAAGTGGTTTTTAGTGGTTTTATGAAACAAATATATAAAATATTTTTTTAATCAAAAATTAATTTTGAATTCGCCAATTCATTACATATTGTTTATTGTTTAAATGTAAATAAGTTGATTTGCCGGATGTATGTTAGTTTTCGTTAATAAATGGATAGCCAATCTTTAAATGGATCATTGATGCGAATCCGTGTTAAAGCGAAATTGAATGCCCAGCGACATGATAAAGGGGTAGTGAGCGAAATATTCGCTGTTTTGCAAATTAATCGACAAACCACCTTGGAAAAAGAATTTAAAACGTTCGGGACCGAATTTTAGTGTGATGGCGGGTTCCAACATGGGATAAAATCCCTTGTATTTCTCGGGATTATTATCAAAATTGTCCCGGTATCCGTTGATGCTCAGGAAAGCCAAACGGAATGCCAAATCACCCTCAAAGTACTTGGAATAAAATCCCGCAGAGGGTTGGATAAAGAATCGGTTAATATTGACAAAATTGTATGTGGTAATCATATTGTTTTGGAAATAGGATTGATAATTCCCGCCACCGAAACCCGCAAAAATCGACCAATTCAAGTGCTGGCCTTCGATGGCAAAATATCCCAGTCCCGCTTCCAAAAAACCGTGTTTGTGAGAATCGGCGGTGTCCAAAGTGCGTTTGTTATAGCTTCCGTTGACCATAAGCCCTATATGATTGAAAATCCCGTAGGCGCCTTGAAGGTCGAAACCTGCGTTCCCGTAGTGGGCGCTCAGGGCCAAATCACCCTTATTGTGCAATCCGGGCGATGATACCACGTTGGGTACATAAGCCGGAGCACAAGCTTGTATAAGCAACAACAATGGAATAAAACCTGTTATTATGCGAATTGCTTTCATGGTGGTGGATTTTAATGTAAATAAATTTCACTGATTTTTCTACAAAAATTATGCCCGATGCCTTTATTCACGTTCAAAAAATAAATTGTATATTTGCCATCCAAAAAAGAAGCATTTGCGCCATGAAAAAAGGCATACATCCCGAAAATTACCGTTTGGTGGCTTTTAAAGACATGTCCAACGGCGAAATTTATGTAACCCGCTCCACCGCCGAAGCCAAAGAAACCATTGAAGTGGACGGCGTGGAATTGCCCTTGGTCAAAATCGAAATTTCACGCACTTCGCACCCCTTTTACACGGGCAAAATGACCTTGGTGGACACCACCGGCCGTATCGATAAATTCATGAAAAAATACGGCAAAAAATACAGCAAATAAGCCACCGGTATTTTGGTTTTTTATTAATTTTCACGTTTTAAATGGCACGGTTTTTGTACTTTTTACAAAAAGCCGTATATTTGTATGTTAAAGTGTATTTGACGTAATAAACACGGAGCACTATGAAAAAAATATTACTCGGAATATTCGCATCCTTAACCTTTGCCGGCCTGCAAGCGCAAGTGATTAATCAAGGTCAATTGGTTATTGTTGGAAATTATGTGGTTATCCGTAATTTGGATTTCCAAAATCAGTCCGGTGCCACCTTGGACCATAAGGACGGAACCGTTTATTTTTACGGAACCAATTGGACCAACAACGGCACCATGGTCCAACAAGCCGCCGCTTCCACGGCCGCCACTTATTTCCGTGGATCGTCCGACCAAACCATCGGCGGAAGCAATGAAAATTTCTTCAACCGCTTGTATATCGACCACGATGCCGCAGCCACATCTTCGGTAAACCAAAATACCAACCTTACGACCAATGATTTGACCGTAAACGACAATAGCGGCAACTTTGAATTCAAAGTCAAAGATCCGTCTGCTTCGGGGCTGCGCCTGACCGTGGAAAATAATATGACGCTCAACGGAAATGTGCGGCTTTATGATGATTCGCAATTGCTCCAAACCGCCACCACCGCACCCTCGGGTAGCGGAAAACTCTTCCGTGACCAAATGGGAACGGGTAACAAGTATTGGTACAACTATTGGTGTGCACCCGTAAACAACGGTGGCACGTGGACACTGAGTTCATTGATGGACGGCCGCGACCCCGACAATCCGCAAGCCATCGTTTTTGAAAATGCTTACACCACGAGTGGCTCACCCAACGTCAATTCATCACAAAATCCGGCTCATTTGAATGAGGCCTTTATCTTCAAATTCGAAAACAGCGACATCGGTGATTATACGTCCTGGGTGCAAATAGGAAGCACCAATGCCATCAATCCAGGTACGGGCTACACCATGAAAGGGCCCGATATTTTCAACGGAACACGCCCGGGTGGAAGCGGAACCACCGAATTCAAGGCCTACACCTTTGCCGGAACCCCCAACAACGGAACCTATACCTTTTCCATTGACGGCGGTAAAGATTATTTGGTGGGCAATCCATATCCCAGCGCGCTGGATGCCGATGCTTTTATTAATGATAATCCCGGCCTCAACGGCACCCTCTATTTCTGGGAGCATGTGAACGGCTCCGATCATTCATTGCAAGGTTATGTGGGCGGTTATGCCACCTACACGCTGGCCGGCGGTGTGCCTGCCAAGGATTGGCAAACCGGAAGCACAACCGTGGGCACAAAAACCCCCGGACGCTATATTCCCGTAGGCCAAGGATTTTTCGTGCAACGCGACGACGCCGGTAGTGCAACCATCACTTTCCAAAACAGCCAGCGTGCCTATTTTAAGGAAGATAACAGTAACTCCGTATTTATGCGTAGCGCCTACACCGACATCCGTTTGGGCTTTACGGATCCCGCAGGCGGAACCCGTGAGATCCTTTTGGCGGTGCGCCCCGGTAAGTCGCTGGGTTACGATTGGGGTTACGATGGTCGCCGTTTCGACTTGGTGCACTATGGCGACATGTTTTTTGCCATCGACACCGTGGATTATGTCATTCAGGCCACCGACCATATCGGCGGCAATGTATTGATACCTTTGCACGTGATTTTGAACATGGACGGGCAAGTTACTTTCGGCCTCAACAGTGCCACCAATGTGCCTTCCGCCATGCATTTTTATATCTACGATGCGCCCAACAATGTTACTTACGAAATCACCCAAGGCCCGCAAAGTATGACCTTGTCGGCAGGTGATTACCGCGATCGTTTCTATCTGGCTTTCCGCCCGGCCGACCAACTGAACACCAAGGAGACCGGATTGCAAGATTTGACGGCCACCTATGCCAAGGGAATCATCCGTATTGCCAATCCGCAAGGATATATGTTGAACGATATTCATGTCTATGCCATTAACGGCAAGGAAGTTTACAGCCGTGATTTGCAAACCAAGCAACGCGAGCTGAAACTACCGGTCAATTTGACCACGGGTGTTTATATCTACCGTATCAATGCCAACGATGCCACGCAAACCGGCAAGTTTTTGGTGGAGTAAAAAATCCTTATGATATATGATAACCCAACCGCTCCGAAGGAGCGGTTTTTTTTACGGCCGGTGCCCAAATTAATTTTTCGACGGTTCCCCGCCGGACCGTTTCCCGGTTCCGGCTTGAATTTGTAAATTGCTTTAAAAACAAGAAACTATGGACAAAGGTATGCAAATGGCGGCCAAATACATGGTCATGGTTATTTTGGTCTTGTGGATATTTTATTGGGCTAAATTGATTTCGTTCGACACGGCCCGTAGCATGACACTGGGCGTGATTGTGGGCGGTGTAACGGGTTTGCTTATTTCGCGTTGGTTGTTTCGTAAACATTCATGAAATTTTCTCACCGACAAATAGGCAGTGTTCAGTTTATGCAATTTACGGCCGGGCAGGATTTTCTCAACAAAATACCGGCCGGCGGCAGCTTGCGTCAACGCTTGCGTCTATTGCAGCAGGATTTGAAAAACCGGCTGATAGCGCGTGCCGGCCTGACCGGTGTTTTGAAATATACCGCCGGCGGAAAACCCTATTTGACCGATGGCCGCCATATTTCCATCACGCATTTCGACCGCAGGGCGGCCTTGGCGGTGGCCCCTTTCCCCATAGGTTTGGACGGCGAAATTCCCGACCCCCGTTTGCTACGCGTGCGCCACAAATTTTTGCACCCCGACGAGTATAAGCACCACAATCCGGACAATTTGGCGTTTTTGACCCGCATTTGGACGGCCAAGGAAGCGGTGTATAAGTTGGTGGGGCGGCCGGGTTTGTCGTTTGCGCGGGACATTCACGTTCGGTTAACCGCCGGCATGTCAATCGGCATTGCGCATATAAGTGGAGTAGGGGAGGCAAATTTGTTTTGGTTTGGCCGGGATGCGGTATTTTGTTTGGCGCATTTTGCAGGAGATGAATAAGATTTTTAGGGCGCCCCGCCGCTCACGTTCGCACACGCAGCCGTTCATCGCCTCCGGCTCGTCTGGCTGCGTGCTCACGCGGCGCCGTCGGGCTGTCCGCTTAAATGCGGCTTGGCGGATGCCGTGGTTTTGCGCGGGCTGCGGCTACGCTTGCCCGCGCCCGCCCGTGCGTGGGGCTTCCTTCGGTCGCCTCCGCCGGGCGGAAAACCATCGGCACCGCCCCCGCGCCGCATAACCGCTTCCATCCCTGGCGCTTGGGCTCGGGCGGTCTTCGAATGATGAACACCGAAGCATCGAACGGTGATTTGTGATTTGCGTTCTACTACTGTAAACATTGAAGGTAAAACCGCGTAGCGGGTTAGCCGCTTCCCGAGGAGACGACGCAGGCGGCTCCGCAGCTAGCGAAGGCAGACCGAAGGGCGCACGGAGCACAAACTCGATTGTTTTATTACGACCGAATTCCCGCCGAATTTTACTAACTTTATCCACCGGTTTGCAAATCATTGCCCTATGAAAGACATCATTGAAAAATACATTCGCAATATTCCCGATTTTCCCAAACCGGGCATTGTGTTCAAAGACATTACTCCGCTGCTCGCCGAGGCGCGGATTATGCAACTCACGCTTAACGAATTGCTCGGGCTGGTGCCGCGTAAGGTCGATAAGGTGGTGGGTATCGAGGCACGCGGATTTATTTTCGGCGCATTGCTGGCCGAACATTTGAATGCCGGATTTATTCCCATCCGCAAACCCGGTAAATTGCCTTTTGACACCCACGCCCAATCCTATGCCTTGGAATACGGAACCGACAGCATCGAAATGCACACCGATGCCATACGCCCCGGCGAAAAAGTGCTCATCCACGACGATGTGCTGGCCACGGGTGGAACCGCATTGGCCGCTGCCAAACTGGTGGAAAAAGCCGGCGGTGAGGTGGTGATGATCAATTTCCTCCTGGAATTGGCCTTTTTGAAGGGACGGGAAAAACTGAAAACTTATCCGGTGTCTTCCCTTCTGCGCTACCAATGATTGACCGAAAATCCTTAACATTGCAAAAATACTCCCCATGCATATTGCCATAGCCGGAAATATCGGAGCTGGTAAAACCACGCTAACCCAGCTCCTGTCCAAGCATCTGAAAATGGAACCCCATTTCGAAACCGTGGAAGACAATCCCTACCTGGAAGATTTTTATGCCGACATGCGGCGGTGGTCGTTTCACCTGCAAGTATATTTCCTGAACAACCGCTTCCGGCAAATCTTGGAAATCCGCCGCGAAAACAAAGACATTATCCAAGACCGCACCATTTACGAAGACCGGTATATTTTCGCCGCCAACCTGCACGATATGGGACTGATGTCGTCCCGTGATTTCGAAAACTACACCTCGCTGTTCGACCTGATGGAACTCCTTGTCAGTCCGCCCGACTTGCTCATCTACCTGCGGGCAAGCGTGCCTACCCTGGTCAAACAAATCCATACCCGCGGCCGCGAATACGAGAAAAACATCAACATCGAATACCTGAGCAAACTCAACGAACGCTACGAAAATTGGATCAAAAATTACGACAAAGGTAAACTGCTGATTGTCAATGTGGACAATTTGGATTTTGTAAACAATCCCGAGGATTTGGGTTTTGTGTTCGAAAAAGTGGAAGCCAATATTCACGGACTTTTCTGAGATGATACGCCGTATACTGATCGGGCTTTTGGTCATTGAAGCGGTTTTGCTGGGCACAGGTCTTTACCGGCAATGGCAACACCGGCAGGAATATGATGTTTTTCTTGGTGTTTTTACCCTGATTTTTTTTCTGGTTATCATACCGCTTTTCCTTTATTGGCGTTTGAAAGACAAAGATTTATCCCGCTACCAATGGAAAAATCCACGCAACAAGAACCCGTAAAATCCGCCGTGCTGAGCATCGGCGACGAAATTCTCATAGGCCAAATCGTGAACACCAATGCCTCCTGGATTTCGGGGCGTCTGACCGATTTGGGGTTCGACAACCGGATGATACTCACCGTGGGCGACACGCCCGAAGCCATTACCGACGGATTGGACATCACGGGCCGGCATGCCCGGCTGGTTATCGTAACCGGCGGATTGGGCCCCACAGCCGATGATTTGACCCGCGAAACCATTGCGCGTTTTTTCGGGCGGCCCTTGGAATACCGGCCCGAAGTGGAAGCGCATATTCGCAAACTGTTCGCCCGGATGAATTATCCGTTTACCGACAACAACAAATCCCAATCCATGGTGCCCCGTGGTACGGAGATTTTGCCCAATTTCTACGGCACCGCTCCGGGCATGTGGATCGAGCACCAAGGCAGGATTTATGTTTTCCTGCCCGGCGTGCCCTTCGAAATGAAACATATTTTTGCCGAAGAATTGGAACCCCGGCTCAAAGAACGCTTCCGGCAACCCGCCCTGGTGCGCAAAACAGTGGCGGTTTACGGTATTGGCGAGAGTTTGCTTGCCCACCGCTTGAAGGATTGGGAAACACAATTGCCCGCCGGTATTCATTTGGCCTATTTGCCTTCGCCCAAACGTATCCGGCTTCGACTGCAAATGCGAAGCGACCGGCCCGAGCAAGCCCGTCGCATCCTTGATGAGCAAATCGAAAAACTACGTGCCGTCATTCCCGACCTGAGCATCACCGTGGACACCGAGGACTTGGCGCCCGTGGTGCATCGAAAACTCACGGTGGCAGGACAAAGTCTTGCCGTGGCCGAAAGTTGCACGGGCGGACACGTGATGGCGGCCTTGGTGGATATTCCCGGCGCTTCCAAATTTCTCAAAGGCGGCGTGGTGGCCTATGCAGTGGACATCAAGGAAAAAGTTTTGGGCGTGGAGCCCGCACTGGTCGAAAAATACAGCGTGGTGAGCGAACCCGTAGCACGGGCTATGGCCGAAGGTGTCCGGCGGCTTTTCGGTACCGATTGGGCGCTGGCCACTACCGGAAATGCAGGCCCCGACAAGGGGCAATCCGATGCCGAAGTGGGCACCTGCGTAATTGGAATAGCCGGCCCCGAAGGTAGTTTTGCCCGTACTTTTTTGTTTGGTCAACCCCGCGAAAAGGCCATCCAACGCAGTATGTCCAAGTCCTTTGAGTTACTCCTTGGTGAATTGGAAAAAGATTGAGAGGAAAAAAAGAATTATTGGATATTATTCACCCTACTACAAACTTTCCACCGCCAAGGTATCCAAACTCAACCGCTGCTGCATCCATCGGGTAAACCGTATTTCTTCGTGCCGCCGGATTGCGTATGAAACTCTCGGCTTCCAGTGCAGCAAGAAAGTGGGAATGGTGTCAATATGATTTTCCCGGGCATGGACTACCGGCGCATAGTCCACCGATGCAAGTTGAGGAAATAGGGTCAAGGCCTCGTTTCGAATTTGTGCATAAGGAATACGGAATCGGTTTTCATGCTCTTGCCGGCGGCGTAAACTATCGCGCAATTGTTGGATCACGGCTTCTTTCTCGCGCAATTGTTGTTGGGTCTGCCGGTAAAATTGTTCCAAAAGTTGGCCTTTGAATTTTTTTGATAACGCTTCTTCGATTTCCTTGCTTTTGTCGGCCGTTTGAAATACCAGCAATCGGGCATTGTTCAAACGCGAATGACGGACTAATTGTTGCTTCCAGAAAGCGATTTGGCTTTCCGGGACGACCTCACCGATAAAATAGACGTCTATTTCCCGCTTATCGGGTTTGATGTCGGTTTTTACAATGCGGGCCCCGGGAAATTTCAGGTTAGCTTTCACAAAACTGCGAGCGGTTTGCTTGAAAAGCTCGCGGCGATACATGGCATAGGTTGATAACACACTGGGAATCATAACCAAAACGGCCAAAACATAAAGCAGCCGGACAATAAGCCGTTGGCGCGACGAATCCAAATGCTTGACCAGTGGAAAGCGCAAGTATTTGATAATGATAAAAGTGGCCAAACCGATGTAGAACGAATTGATCAGGAACAAGTAAAAAGCGCCCGAAAAATAATGCACATTATGCACCGCCAACCCGTATCCGGCCGTGCAAAGCGGCGGCATCAATGCCGTGGCAATGGCCACTCCGCTGATAACGTTGAAAAAACCTTTGCGCGTTAGGGCCACAATGCCGGCCAAACCACCAAAAAATCCGATTAACACGTCAAAAAAAGTGGGCGAAGTGCGCAGCAGCAATTCCTGCCGCTCGGCTACAATGGGTGTGATTTTGAAATATAAAAAAGACGTTAGCACACTCAGGGCAACCATAACCAGGAAATTATAAGCCGATTTTTTGAACACCTCGATATTGTTGGTGGCAATGGCGTAGCCCATACCCATAATGGGCCCCATCAAAGGCGAAATAAGCATGGCACCGATGACCACAGGCACCGAATTGATGTTCAGCCCCACCGATGCCACCATCACCGAAAAAACAAGCAGCCAAGCCGTATGCCCGCGAAAAGGAATGCTGGCCAAAATGGTTTGTTCGGTAAAATTACGGTCGGCATTGTGGCGGATACTCAACAAGCGGCGCAAAAACCGGCGTATGCGGAACCTCAAATCCACGACTTCGGCGGTGTGGGATTTGCTTGTATTTTCGGGCATAAGCAAAATTTTTTCCCTACAAGTTAGGGATTTTTAATAAATGTATAACCTGGCCAATAGGTTTATTTTTTTTCAGAATGATTTGTTATTAAATTTTTTCTGCAACAAATCGATAATAAAATCCGCCTCGGCATCGTCCAAGGCCTTGCCAAATGAAAAAGTCCGCAAGCCGTAATCGAATTTGATTTTGCCGCCCCCCAGTCCCAAATCGGAGGACAATGCTACTCCGAATCGCCCGTGATCCAACTGTGCCCTGCGAAAATGTTTTATTGCCTTTTTGTCCAACACATATTTTTTTCCAATACCCAAAATGGATTTTTGCAATAATATACGGTTTCCTTCCTCTATAAATTTTTCCCTGCCGAAAAATCCCCAAAGTATTAGAAAAATAATAAACAACCCACCCGCAATCCAAATTACAAGCCAGGCCATCAAAAAAAATTTGGCTCCTAAATCTACCGCTTTGTTCGATTGGATTTCGTGTATAGCGGACTGCATACCGAAATACCAACCGACTAACCATATCAAGGCAAAGATAAGCCACCACCAAACCTTTTTTGACGGTATATCAATGGTCAAGCCGTTGAAATCCCTGATGATTTTTGCCCGACCGTTGTCCCTGTATATCTCCATGATTTTTTTGTTTTCTGTTTAAATAAGGAAATAAGTTTTATCATCGACCTAATTCGGCGAATATTCATCCTGAGATTTGTTAAGTGTAAGTGCAAATTTTTCCTTCAACATATCGACAATTTGCCGGGCTTCGGCATCGTCCAAAGCCATTCCGAAAGAATAGGTTTTCGTATGATAGTCAAACAATATTTTCCCTGGGCCTAGACCATAAAAAGCCCAACGGTTCGGACCGAGCCAATGGGCATTTGCCGGTTCCAACCTGAAATTTTTTATTCCGGCCTTATCCAAAATGTGTTTTTTCCCTATTCCGAACACGGTTTTTTCCAATACTACCCGGCCGCCTTCCAACCTAAAAGTTTCCTTGCCGAAAAACCCCCAAAGCAGTAGGAAAACAATACCCGAACCAACAGCCAACCAAGCCAAAAGCCAGAATAGTGTAAATATCAAGCTGATAATTCCTAGTACATTATTTGTCAAATCGGATTGCTCAAATTCTCTTATTACTCCTATCAACCCGGTACCCCACACAAACAACCACAAAAAACTGATTATCAACCAAACCCAATTCGTTTGGGAAGGTATTTCCATTTGCAAGGTATTGTATTGCCGCAAGATTTTAGCTTTACCGTTGTTCGGATTTACGGTCATTTTGTAGTATTAGTCAATGGCAAGATATCTATCATATTCAGCAATTCAGTCTGTATTTTTGTGAGACCAACAAGACAACTATGAAATTAATTATAAACTATTTACTTATTGCTTTCACAATTCTGTCTGAGTTTATTAATACGTCACGCATTAATAACTTATAAGGAAACTGTTTAAGTTTGGACTTTTTAAAACCATTATAAATTTTTATCAATGAGTTTGCCGTAAGCAACGACAAATCTAATTCATCCATCTCGCAATCATCTATAAAGTCGTCGCTAAAATCAGGCGCAATCAAAAGTAATTTACGAACATCATATCCATTTTTCTCTACCAATGTCATGTATGCTTTTAATTGCCTTGAAACAGTCGAAAACTTATTATATCCCCGTTCCTTCACAGTTTTACATTCGACTATTATCAATTTATTATCCCCAAGATTTATGATAATATCAATTTTATCTTTTTTTGTATTTAATTTGCGTCTTAATTTTTCATCTACATTTAATCCAAGTTCTTCAAAAATCTTCCTTGTAAGTTCCTCAAATTTTACGCCCAATTCACTTTCTTTGATTATAATGCCATTTTCTTTAAGCGCAGCCAAATTTCTAAAACCAATATTCTCATAATTTTCCAGGTAAAGGTTTTCAGCGTCTTTATAACTTTCAAGAATATTGATTATTTCGTTACCGCGAGTTTTAATATTTCGCTCTTTGCAAAATTTAATTAGATCTTCCTGTGGGATTAAATCTAAAATATCTCTGGGTTTGATATTATAGTCTAACAAAAGATCGCTATTCAATACAAATTCTTCCTGCAATTCAAAAACATTTTTTACCAATTGATTGGTTTTAGGCAAACTTTCATTCAGATCAACTAATAATTTTTCATAACCATCAATGGAAATTCCTACTTTTTCATCCTTTTCTAGACTTTCAAAATAGGCAATAAGATTTTCAATTTTTTCTTCAAGTGTCGCACCTCTCAATGGCGTTTGTATTTGTAATCGTTTAGTCCACAATTCATTTACAAATTTTTTCTTATCCGTTAGTTTAGTACCATCTTTATAAACCGCGCTGGATAATATTGCTTTAATTCCTATACCGTCTTTGATTATTTGTTTTATTTTTTCATTGATACTCAATTTACGATCTATATTATATTTTTTTGCTATCAAATTTATTTCGGGCGCACGAAGTACTCTTAAAATTCTTCGTAAATATTTATCGGCAATATCTTTTCCACGAAGTTTACGCAAAATCCTTACAATTTCATCTGCCACATAAATTGTATTATGTTTTTTTGAATAAAAAATGATACCGATATTCCTTAAATTAGTTATTAATCTGTCAACATCGAACTTTTTTATAGGAATTACCATATAGTTTATCAACTTCCGTTCTTCTTGCGATAAATCCAACTCTTTGGATAAAGTCAATAATATTGAAAGTTCATCGTCAGTTATTCTAGCTTCTCGGTTGTTTAATTCATCATTATGATATGCAATATTTACACAAGCACGGTAAATTTTATAATCTCTTTTTCTTGTTTCATCTATTTCAGATTTTTCACTTACAATTGCTTTTTCAAGCTCTTTTACTTTGCTTTTAATTTTTCTAATTTCTAATTCGTACAATCTTGAAAACCAATCTTGCTTCATTATGTTATTCCCATCCCTTGTGATAATATCAATCAAAATGTCAAGTTGAGAACTTGTATCAACAAACTCCTTTTTTATTGTTTCAATAAACTCATCTTCAATAAGATTAAAAATAGTCGCAATATTTTGGCTATCAACCGATTTTAAACCTTTATCGGAAGCACTTAGTATTTTATCTATTTGCTTAAAATTTTTTGGATTGTTGGCAATGATGTTATCAATAATTTTAATAAAAGCGTTCTTTTCGAGGGAATTAAGATTGTCAAGAATTTTTTCGAGTTTCATATCCAGTAATTTTAAGATATTTATCTATTGATATTATTTTGCTCAAAAATAACCATTTTTTAAAAACCCAACACCTTTTTTCCCCGTTATTTATTTTCATTTATCAAAATATTTGGCGGAAACAATTCGGTCATCATCGACCGCTACCTTCAAAAAATTTTGCACAAACTTGCTTTGGAACGGAATTTGTTTTAATTTGTTACACAAAATCCTCATTCTTATGAAAAACTTCCTATTGCTCCTTCTGTTTGTCCTGCTGAGCATCCCGCTGCGGGCGCAAATCGAAGTAACGGCTCCCGTAAGCCATGTAAAAGTTTATCGCGGCCTGGCCCAAATGACCCATACGGCCGAAGTTACACTCCCGGCCGGTATGCAAACCCTGATTGTGCACGGGCTCAGTCCGCGTATGCGCCGCGAAAGTTTTCTAGTCAAAGGTGTAGGCCATGCCGATATTGTGCACACCGATTTCCAAAAAAATTTCCTTATTACACCCAAGGACAAAGCCCGAATCAAAAAACTCAAAAGCCGTATCGATCAATTGGAATCCCAACTGACCGACATCCGGGCGCGCGAACAAGCCCTTAAAACCGAACAGGGATTTATCAAACAAAACCTCAAACTGGACAAAAACGCCACACTGGCATCCGTGCAGCAAATTTCGGCCTACTATAAAAAACGCACCGAAGCTATCTACAAAGAACTTTTCCGGCTCAAAAAGGCAGGCGAACCCCTGAACAAGGAACTGAAAAAACTGCGCAAACAATTAAACGAACTTCAATCCGCCGGCAACCGCGAAACCTACGATGCCGTATTGACGCTTTCGGTAGCCCGGGCCGGAAAATTCCGCTTCGGCTTTACTTACCTGGCCGACGGCGCCACCTGGACACCGGTTTATACCGTGCGTAGCACGGGCGCCGGCGCCGATTTGCACTGGGTATACCAGGCCGAAATACGCCAAAAAACCGGACTGGATTGGGATAATGTCCCCGTTACCCTATCCTCCTACCAACCCCGTTACCGTCTGCATCTGCCCACGGTTCGCCCCTGGTATTTGCGCCCTTACTCGCCACCGGTTTATCGTACCAAGGACGCCAGAGCCAAAAAGGCAGAGAATGTTGTGATGACCATGGAAGCCGAACCCGCCATGGACTACGCCGCCGTTGATCAGGTAAACAGTACCTTGCAGGTGGAATACAAACCCTCGGTTCGCTATACCGTGGCTTCAAACAACCGGCCCGTATTGGTTCGTTTGGACAGTTTCGACACGCCGGCCGAATATACCTACTTTACAGCCCCGGGTTACGACCGTAATGTTTACTTGCGTGCAAGCGTCAAGAATTTGAGCAGCCACCGGCTTGTTCCCGGTCGGGCCCGCATTTATTTCGAAGGTGTTTATACGGGCGAAGTGTATATCAACCCCGGCGACAAGGACACAGGCACCGACCTGCCCTTGGGTATCGATACCGAAATTACGGTTGACCGCAAGGAAGACAAGCGCTTTGACGATTACAACCTGTTGGGCAGCAAGGTTACGCGAAGCAAAGGATACATCATCACCGTTACCAATCACAAGCATGTGCCCGTCCACATCATTGTCAAAGACCGTTTCCCCGTCTCACAAGACGAACACATTAAGGTCAAAGACACCGAAACCGACGGATCGATAGATAGAAAAGGCATCATCACTTGGGACAAAAACATTCCCGCCGGACAAAGTGTTCGTATGTTTTTCCGCTTCAAGGTGCAATATCCCAAGGATATGCAAGTTCCCGGATTGTGATGCCTGTCCGGTAAAATAAACGAATCCCCCGGCGGCCTTCGGCTTTCGGGGGATATTTTTATCAAACCAACGAAATGATTTACTTTTTGATACCCACCATTTCTTCCAGCATGTCGGTGGTGATGGATTTGGGGCGTTCGATGGGATAGCCCAATGCACGGTCCCAAATAATGTTGGACAACACGCCGATGGAACGGCCGATGGCAAATAGCACGGTATAGAAATCGTATTCGCGCACGCCGTAATGCCATTGCACCACACCCGACTGGGCATCCACATTGGGCCAAGGGTTTTTGGCCTTGCCGTGTTCTTTGAGCACATCGGGAACCACTTTGTAAAGGGCATCAACGTATTTGAAAATGGGATCGTCGGGCAAGTGTTTGAGGCAGAATTCACGTTGCACCATATAGCGAGGGTCGGTACGCCGCAATACGGCATGGCCGTAACCGGGAATCACCTGTCCGCTGTTGAGCGTGTCCCACACGTAGGCCCGTAGTTCTTCTTCGCCGGGCACATTGTCGCCGAATTTTTCCATCAAACCTTGCAACCAACGTAG
>Ga0256832_1001524_pt1 | contig 15718 bp, 13 predicted proteins | sample 134614metaG_FD_190534 | JGI IMG/M metagenome (GOLD analysis project Ga0256832, IMG submission 190534) | Hydrothermal vent microbial communities from Lau Basin, Pacific Ocean - 134-614 | ecosystem: Environmental > Aquatic > Marine > Hydrothermal vents | place: Pacific Ocean: Lau Basin | collected...
CTCCTCCGTTTTTATCTTTGCCCATTTCTTTATCACGGGAGATATAAGTCATTTGATGGTAAGTACCGAGGTGTATGTGATAATTGCGATTATCGCCGTTCCCTGTACTGTGATTCCTAGTTTTATGATCAGTGAAGCAATTGCCAGAATCGGCCCTGCTAAAACGAGTATCAGCAATAGTAGTGGACCAATGGTGACATTAATTGCTGCAGTGAGTATTTTAGGTGAGCCATTTTCATTTATTTACCTATTGGGCATGGGATTCATTATCTTGGGTATTTATCTATTATCGAAACAAGACAAAACAGCGTAAAATACATCAACGAAAAAAACAGGCACTATAAAATGAATCAATTTATTAAAATTTTAGCATTTATCAGCATATTTTCCCTAACGGCATGTAGTGGCTATAAAAAGCCACTGCCAGACTCTGGAGTAACGGCAAAAGAGGTGGCATCTGAGTCTTATGATACCTTTAAGAATTCTTTACAAGAGCTAAAATCAGCCTTCTTTCCTGAATGAAGTCTTTACACCTTGATAGCTATTTAAGTTGGTTTCTATGAAAAATATCATATCAATAAAAAATCTCTGCAAAACCTATAACACCGGGCATGAAGCGTTAAAAAATATCAATTTAGACATCAAAGAAGGCGAGATACTGGCATTACTAGGACCAAATGGCGCGGGAAAAACAACCTTAATATCAACAATTTGTGGATTGGTTTCACCTTCTTCAGGAAAAATCACCGTAGATGGTTTTGATATTATTAAAAACTACCGAGAAACGCGCTCGCGCATTGGTTTAGTGCCTCAAGAATTAAGCATCGCGGCGTTTGATAAAGTCTTTGAGACACTTAGTTTTAGCCGTGGTCTCTTTGGTAAAAAGCCAAATAAAGGCTATATCGAACAACTTCTAAAAGACCTTTCACTCTTTGATAAAAAAGACAATGAGCTAAGAGCTTTATCAGGTGGCATGAAGCGCAGAGTGCTAATCGGCAAAGCTTTATCGCATGAGCCACGTATTTTATTTTTAGACGAACCAACCGCTGGAGTAGACGTTGAACTACGTAAAGATATGTGGAAAATTATTGACCGTCTACGCAAGTCAGGTGTCACCATTATCTTAACCACACACTATATTGAAGAAGCAGAAGAAATTGCTGATAGAGTAGGAGTGATTAGTGGCGGTAAACTCTTGTTAATCGAAGAGAAAAAAGATCTGATGCAAAAAATGGGACAAAAACAGTTGATTATTGAGCTTAAAAAATCAATATCATCCATCCCTGAGTCATTAACATCATATGATTTAAGCTTGTCTAATAATGGACTGTTTCTTAGCTATCGCTACGATACACGCGGTGAACGCACAGGTATCACAACCTTAATGAAAGCAATTAATAACTCAGAATTAGAGCTAAAAGACATACAAACAAAACAAAGCTCACTAGAAGATATCTTTGTGAATTTAGTGAAGGAGAGTGCATGAATATACAAGCAGTAAAGGTTATTTATCAACACGAAATGATGCGTACATGGAATACCATCTTCCAAAGTATCGCCTCGCCTGTTTTGTCTACCTCACTCTACTTTATCGTGTTTGGTTCAGCCATTGGCTCACGAATGCAAAGTATTGATGGTGTGCCGTATGGCTCGTTTATCGTACCTGGCTTAGTGATGTTGACGCTATTAACACAAAGTATCGCCAATGCCTCATTTGGCATCTTCTTTCCTAAATTTTCAGGAACGATTTATGAGGTAATGTCCGCACCTTTGTCTCATTTTGAGATATTACTAGGCTATGTCGGAGCAGCCGCAACAAAATCCTTTATTATCGGTGGTATTATTCTGGCCACATCAGGGTTCTTTGTTGATTTGCAAATACTACATCCTGTCTGGATGATATCCTTTTTAATTTTAACCTGTATCTCTTTTAGTTTATTTGGTTTTATTATTGGCTTGTGGGCAGATAATTTTGAAAAATTACAGCTTATTCCCTTATTAGTCATTACGCCTTTAGTATTTCTAGGGGGAAGCTTCTACTCAGTCGATATGTTGCCTGCATTTTGGCAGAAAGTTACCTTGTTTAACCCAGTTGTATATTTAATCAGTGGTTTTCGCTGGAGCTTTTTTGGGATATCAGATGTGAGTGTAGGGATGAGCTTAGCAATGATTTTGCTCTTTTTAGCCATCTGTTTAGCGATTGTCGCTTGGATGTTTAAGACAGGGTATCGTTTAAAGAGCTAGATAAAAAAATATTAGATGTCGGACAAGTTACATACATCATCCGACATGATTATTTATGCTTTATAACAGCTCTTACACACTCGCTTTTTTAAATATCAGCGAAGCAATTAAACGCCAGTAATTGTGACAGTAATATCTCTTTTAAAAGAACCCATTCGATGCTCCCATAAAAATACTCCCTGCCATGTACCTAACCCCGAACGGTACTGGCTAACAGGTAGGGTTAATTCTGTTTGTGTAAGTACACTACGCACGTGCCCTGACATATCATCGATACCTTCAAGTGTATGATAGTACTCAGGATCGCCATCAGGTGCTAAACGGGAGAAAATAGTTTCTAAATCTTTACGCACATCAGGATCTGCATTTTCGGTAATGATCAAAGAGGCGCTAGTGTGATGAATAAATACATGGCATAAGCCCGTTTTAATCCCACTTTCTGCGATAATTTGTTCAATATCATGGGTAATATTGTAGGTACTACGTCCTGATGTTTGTGTACTAAAACGTGTTTGATGTAACTTCATGGCTTTAATGTATAATCCTAATAAATGGTGCAAACTTTAAATCTTAAAAAATAGTATAGGGATAAGTGTGGTGGAGCATAAATATAGAGTACTGATAATAGTACTCGCAAGTTTATTGTTTATGAGTGCATGCAATATGGGGGCGGGTCATGTACCTAGAGGAATGGAGGTTCTTGCTCCTGTCGCTGCGGTTTCGAATACTATTTCTAAAGCTGCTTATAAACGTAACATTAATAAAATTAAGCATTATCTTGGTAGCAATTATGATGTATTAAAGAGTGAAATCTATCAAGGTGATGGTGCTCATCTTGAACAGTTGATTTTACTTATCGAAAGAAATAGGAATAAACTCCCTCTGTTTAAAAACAAACTGCAACAAGAGTACGGTTCACTGTTTAATAATAGTCGTCGTCTTAGCATGCAAATTAGCACTATTTCTGCACAATTATCACCTGAAAATCAAAGGCAACATATTCCTCCTTATCAAGTGAGGATGAGCTTACTAGATGATATTGATGCAAACTATGATGCCTTTAGGATCGCGGTTAAGAATAGGGATACAAGACGTTTGAGCCGTACGGCTGATATATTGTCGGTTTCTCCAGTCAATAGAGAGCCGTTTTATAATCAGCTTTCTAGTCAATATGATGCTTTGTTTTTAGAACCTGTAGCGGTCAGGATATATCAAATTTTAAAAACTAAACTATAGCCTCTCTGTTAAAATATATTCATAAATAATTACTATCAAGCATAATCTATTGCTGCTACAGAAATAAGAGAGTAATCACAGTAAATCTAATAAAGGATCACTTTATGTCATTCATTTCTCGTCATCAAACGGTTTCGGTTCAAGTTGGTCATATTACAGTCGGTGGTGATGCGCCAATTGTCGTTCAGTCAATGACGAATACCGATACAGTCGATGTCGTGCGTACAGTGCAACAAATATCGGAGTTAGCTAAGGCAGGTTCAGAGCTGGTACGCATTACGGTGAATACCATCGAGGCGGCGGAGGCTGTGCCCGAAATACGTCAGCGTTTGGATAAAATGGGGTGTGATGTGCCGATGATTGGTGATTTTCATTTTAACGGTCATAAATTACTAACGGCAGTACCAGAGTGTGCCGCAGCATTGGCAAAATATCGTATTAACCCTGGAAATGTTGGGCGTGGTAAGCGTCGTGACGAGCAGTTTTCGCAGATGATTGAATTCGCCATTAAATACGATAAGCCTGTAAGAATAGGGGTGAATTGGGGATCATTAGATCAAGAATTGCTCGCGCGTCATTTAGATGAAAATGCACAGCTTGATGAGCCGAGAGAAATTGCTGATGTTCAGCACGATGCGCTTATTGAGTCAGCTTTATCCAGTGCGAAAAAAGCAGAAGAGTATGGCTTGGCGCATAATAAAATCATCATCTCTTGTAAATTAAGTGGTGTACAAGACTTGATTCGCACCTATCGAGATTTATCAAAACTATGTGATTATCCCTTGCATTTAGGGCTGACAGAAGCAGGTATGGGGAGCAAAGGAATAGTGTCTTCAACGGCGGCACTATCGGTGTTATTACAAGAAGGTATTGGCGATACGATTCGTATATCGCTCACCCCAGAACCTGGTGCACCACGTGAGAAAGAAGTTATAGTAGGGCAAGAAATATTGCAAACATTGGGTTTAAGATCGTTTACGCCACAAGTGATTGCCTGCCCAGGTTGTGGACGTACAAGCAGTGATTATTTCCAGCATTTAGCCGAGGATATTCAGTCGTATCTTCGCAATCAAATGCCAGTATGGAAGAAGCAATATCGTGGTGTTGAAGAAATGTCGGTAGCGGTAATGGGTTGTGTCGTGAATGGTCCTGGTGAAAGTAAACATGCAAACATTGGTATTAGTCTACCTGGAACAGGCGAGAAGCCTGTTGCACCAGTATATGAAGATGGTGTTAAAACCGTGACACTAAAAGGTGATCAAATAGCGGTTGATTTTCAGGCGATTGTTGACGCGTATATTGAGCGAACTTATGCGACTCATGCTAAAATATCATAAGTCGCAGAAATGTCAGTCTACAGGCTAATTTATTATCCAGTTATAAGACCAACCATTGTTTGACAATCTCATCACCTGATAAATGTTTGATTGATGATAACGCCTTACTACGCATTTTTTCTTGTAAAGCATCATCAAAATATAATGTATCAATAGCCTCTGTCATTGCTATGGCATTTTCATTTTCAACCAATAATCCATTTTCTCCCTGAATGATAATTTCACGCGGTCCCGTCGGACAATCCGTTGCAATAACAGGACATTTTGAGGCGAGAGCTTCCACTAAGACCATCGGGAAAGCCTCGGTACGGCTAGATAAGCATAGGAATTTAGCACCTGATAGATAAGGGTAAGGGTTCATCTGTACACCGACCAAATGTACTTTCTCTTGGAGTTTTAACTGCTTAATCTGCTGCTCTAATGAGGCTCGCATTTCGCCTTCGCCAACAATAATTAAATCACATGTTTGTTGTGTTTTTGATTGTGCATAGGCTTTTATTAGCAGATCAAAGCGTTTTACTTCATTTAGCCGCCCTAATGCAACAATATAAGCTTTATTATGTTGATAAGGTATTGCGCTTTGCTTGGCGATAGAGGATAAATCAACAGGATTATAGATGCGTGATACTTGCTTTAAGCCAAAATCTTCTCGAAGAATATCAGCAACATCATCAGATACCGCAATGACTTTTTTAGCGCGATGATAGCTTAGACGTAGTAATAGTTTTTCAAAAAAGGATAACAATTTGCGCGGATTGCAATGCACAGAAAGCACCGACTCCTTGCTTGCCATCGCCGTAGGGAAATTAGCCGTCTCCATAAAACTAAAGATATGATCATACTGTTGTTGCTGAAAATGTTGGCGTAACGTATAAGCTCGTTTAAACACATTTATTACTTTTCCCAGCAGACTGCTCTTCTCAGGGCAATGTAGATGCACGACTTTTCCAGCAGGCTGGTAGTGAATATTATCATCACCAAAGATAATCATATTCACCTCATTATCTTTAGCCAGTGCTTCGGCTAAGTTAACCGCAACACGCTGTCCGCCACCGAGGTCAAGATCGGCAATTACCAGTGCTATTTTTTTCATGAGTAAATACTATTGTTTTTATAATTAGATCTATCATCCAATAATCTTGACGTAGAAGTAAATAGAATTACGATAAGACGCTGGTACAGTGAACGGTAATTACTGCGAATAACTCTCTAGATTAAAAAACAAACAAGTAAATATTAGATTTATTTTGTTTTGCTACTTATGATGCTGGTTTTATATATTTATTCGTCGGGGTAATACATTGATACATTTTCGTGATAGCGATGAAGTTCATGAAAACCGTCAAGATTGGCATAATATGAAGCGTGTTTTTGGCTACCTTAAAGCCTATAAAGGACGTGCTCTATTTGCCCTTGCCTGTCTTATCCTCGCTAAATGGGCGAATGTTGCCATACCTCTAGTATTAAAAGAGATTGTTGATAATTTTAGCCACCCTACTACACAAGCTTTAGTGCTGCCTGTTTCTTTATTGCTTGCTTACGGTGCGTTCCGTTTAAGTAGCTCTTTGTTTAGTGAATTGCGCGATACTGTTTTTGCGCGTGTCCGCTTTCATGCAATGCGACAACTTTCCAACCAAGTATTAGCACATTTACATCAACTCTCCTTACGTTTCCATTTAGAGCGAAAAACAGGTGCTATCAGCCGTGACTTAGAACGTGGTACACGCTCGGTTGGTTCTATTATGAACTTTATGGTGTTCAGCATTATTCCTGTTGCTGTTGAGTTTACCCTTGTCGCAATTATTTTATTAAGCCAATACAACATTATTTTTACTCTCATTACCTTTGGCACGATTATCATTTACATCGTCTTCACCTTGATGGTGACCGAATGGCGCATGGATTACCGTCATGCAATGAATCGCTACGACTCTGAATCAAATACACATGCCTTCGATAGTCTTATTAATTATGAAACCGTCAAATACTTCACCAATGAGCCTTTAGAGCTTCAGCGTTATGATGACACCCTAAAAAAATGGGAAGATGTCGCCGTTAAAAGCCAAGCCACGATGTCCTTATTAAACTTTGGGCAGAGTGCCATTATCGGTATTGGTGTGACCATTATTATGTTTTTTGCCGCTCAGGGTGTGATCGATAAAAATATGACGATTGGTGATTTTGTGATGGTCAATGCTTTTATGTTGCAATTATTTATCCCGCTCAATACCCTAGGGATTATTTATCGACAAATCAAATATACCTTGGCTGATATGGATCTTGTCTTTAAATTATTGCGTCGCAAACCTGAGATTATCGACCAAGTAAATGCAAAAGATCTGGTGATTAAAAAGGGAGAACTTGAATTTAAGCACGTTGATTTTGCTTACCAAGCTGAGCGACAAATACTATCTGATATTAATTTTTCCATTCCTGCGGGACACACTGTGGCGGTGGTAGGTCATAGCGGTGCAGGAAAGTCGACCCTATCACGTTTGATATTTCGCTTCTATGATGTAAATCAAGGAGAAATTATTATTGATGGTCAGAATATCAAGACAGTAAAACAGCAAAGCTTACGTAAAGCAATCGGCGTTGTCCCTCAGGATACTGTCTTATTCAACGACAGTATTTATTACAACATTCATTATGGAAACTTGGACGCAAGCAAAGAAGAGGTGATTCAGGCAGCAAAGATGGCGCATATCTTTGACTTTATAGAAAACCTTCCAAACGCTTGGGATACTATTGTTGGAGAACGCGGTTTAAAGTTATCGGGCGGTGAAAAGCAACGTATAGCAATTGCGCGTGCAATTTTAAAGAAACCTGCTATCTTAATTTTTGATGAGGCAACCTCCTCTTTAGACACCGCAACAGAGCAAGCAATCCAACAAACATTACGCAAAATTTCTGAAACGACCACCACCCTTGTTATCGCACACCGTCTTTCAACAATTATTGATGCGCATATAATACTGGTCATTAAAGCGGGACAAATTATTGAAAGAGGTTCACATAAAGAACTACTCAGTAAAAAAGGTGTGTATTGGAATATGTGGGAATTACAGCAAGAATCAGAGTAACTGCCTAGACTGTACTCTATTTTGTTCGAGTTCAAGGCAAATGGGCGAAGTTTATCAGTATAAATGAGTACTTTTAACGTAGAAATCGGATAAAATAGAGTCCGAGCTGAGTGGTTACGAATCAGAAAGCTAAAAGATAATATATAGACGGAAATAAACAATACATTAAACTTAAAGCAATACGTTAGGTTTAACTTTTATGCAATTTATTTAAAAAGACTTTTATTAAGTTTTAAACAGTCTTTTTATCTCGAATCAACACCCGTTTAGCCTGTCTGACTTTCTATATCAGACCTTAGCCGTTATCTTAGCTTTTACAGGACGGATGTCCTTTATCACTTAGAAGTGAAATACCTCCTCTGTGATTTAGGGCACGCCAATCAGGGGTAAAGGATTTTTACCCACCTATTGACGGAGTAAACTGATTGGGAGCCAAGGATGGCTCATTTTTTTATTTGCCTCTTGAAAAGAAAGGAATGAGCGTACTATCTCCACTGATAGCAAGGAATTCTTCTTCCTTTTCAACAGGTTTATCTGTTTTACTCGCTAAGTGTTCTTTTGAATCATCTACACTCTGCTCTTCAGGAGTATCTAATATTTGATTCTTTATTTTACGTAAAGTATCTATCGCATACTGGGCATCTTGAACATCATTTTGCAAAGCTGAAAACATCTGTTGAGTATTCTCTAAGGTTGTTGCAAGTTGATCTATCGATTGACTATTTATTACCTCTAAATGATCACGTATTTGAAGCTTAATATTATGCCCCTCTTCTTCATATCGCCTTAGATTATCAAGATGCAAACGACTTTCATTCACATGAGCATCCAATTCTTTACGGGCAATATCAGTAGCCTGAAACACGTTATCAAAACGATCATAGAGTCGTGATTCATAATCATCTATATCATCACTAAACTTTTGATATAATTCAGAAGCTGATTCTTTTTGTATATTGAGCTGTTCCAATAAGTCTTGAGACTCTTCAGAGGCTTTGTCCAAGTTTGCTTTAATTTTTGAAGATAGCTCCTCATTTTCTGACAAAGCTTCTGATTGCTGATGATAACGATCAATCACTTTTTGAGCCAATGTATGAGATTTAATTTCTTTTTCGTTCAAAGCATCTAGACCTGACTCTACTCTTGCTAAACCTTCTTCAAGAGTTGATTGCACTTGATGTACAATATTGGCTGTTTCTTTTAATTGCTCATCCCAGTAGTGTTGTATTTGAGCCATACGCTGATTAACCTCATCTGTCGTTTGCTTTAACTCACTACTACAATCAATCGCATCTTCAACCATCTGCTCAATATCTTCAACTTGTACCCAAGCTTGATGTTGCTTTGAGGTAATCGCAGATGTTTTATTTTTAAGCTCCCGAAGCATTTTTTGTGTTTCTACTGCATTACTTGCCACTTTTTCAACGAGATTTTCTGCATTTTTCTTGTCTTTCTCTATCTCTTGATAAATTTTCTTAATTGAATCATTTTGCTTTTTCCCCGACCACTTCCCTATAAACAAGGCAAAAAGAGATAATACAATGGCAGAAGCAATAATACCCGCAACAACCACCTCGAAAATATTAACCAGATTGCTTGACTCTTGAGAAACATCTCCTATGGATGCGCTGGCATTGACAGCCAACAAACTACTGATTAAAAAGATTAAACTGCCCTGAAACAATAAACGTTTCATCTTCTAACTCCCAATACTTGTGTGTCAGGTATTAAGCCCCATTAGATCACACTATTATTTTTATTCACCTTTTACTTTTACAGCTTGATTGCATAAAAAGAGGATATGTATATCTCGCTTAGCCCCTAGTACTCTAACCACGTTATATTGACAGATACAGAACTATTACCTGAACCCGTGACTTCAATGTAGATAACGGGGGATAAGATATTGGTTTAATGTAAGCGGATATTTTTAAACCCACAACGAATCAATAGCTTATTCACTGTGCCGTAGTGAAGTCACTGAGTCAGATGTTAGAGATATTCCACACATTACTCTTTATATTATAGTACAGCTATAAGCTGAGTTAATTATTTATGTCAGTTGGTTATATCGCAGGTATATGCGGAGTGTTTTGTGCATTATTTAATGAAACGGTTACCTCTCCATCATACTGTGGCTTATTCAACAGCAAAAATGCCTTACCAAACCCTGTCAAACTATTTGCCGTTTCTCGTGCTGACTCTCCTATACCTGTATAAATATCCATACGACCAGGTCCTTTAATCGCATTCCCCCTGTCTTGAGGAAATAGTATCCGCCACTCACTCCCAACTTTTTGACCATTACTATTGATAATCGGTACATCAGCAAGAATAACGGATCCAAAAGGAATGTAGTCAGTATCTACTGCAACGGTATGTCCTGCAATAATAGGAGTACCCGATGCTGTTCTAACAACATCATCATGTAAAGTAAAATAAATATAACGTGGATTAATATTCAACATACTATCCATTTCACTAGGGTTGCTCTCAAACCATTGCTTTATTGCTTCTCGACTAGGACTAGCAGGTAATAGACCTTGATTTTTCATGTGCATTGCAACACTACGAAAGGGTCTTTCGTTACTCCCATCAAATTTTAATGATTTTCGCTCACCATTTGCTAATTCTATAATACCAGAACCTTGAATTTGTATATAAAACAATCCTAAAGGATCATTTGTCCAAGCTATTTCAAGACCTTTATTAGCCAAAGCTCCTGCGGTAATTTGTGTACGAGACAAACGCCGCTGACTCGACATGGGTGAACGATAGATGGGGTAACGATACTCCTCATCAGGATATAAGCGAGCACTGATGATAGGAGTATAATACCCTGTAAACTTACTCTTAGTAGCATTAGCACTTGGTAAATCAACTAGGTAAAAATTATCTTTTAGTGCTTGAGGCGTAAGTTCTTCATTCCAATTTAATAAAGATCTAGCCGTCTGAAGTAGCGTACTATGATGAAAACTAACACCATTTACACTAAGCATTCGATCTACTCTATTCTCTTGTAAATAATCAATAGAATATTGTAATCCCTGATAAACCTTTTGAGATTGAATAACGGCTGGCTCAGACTGAGCTTCATCACTGTAAACACGCGGATAATCAGTATATGCATCTAGCATGCTTAGTGTTTTTTCTCCAGACCAAATTTTGCCCGTATTTTCTATTAATTCAAGATATTCAGACTCACTTTGAGACTGCATATCTTCATGCCCATATCGATCTAAGCGATTATAATCTGCATGACTTGGGAACAAGGTTAAACACACACCACAAAACAATAGTTGTACTAGGCGTTGATCTAACATTTTGACACTCTCTTATTTTTATTTATTATGATCTTTAAAAAACCCTGATTTAAGTTCAATTATTTTAAGCTTGCCAAAACAGACGATGTTTTCCACTAGAATCGTCACAATTTAGCGTAACTATTACGCCTCACTTCGTGAAAAATAGCGATTGTTTTTTCCGCGCTTCATTCTAATCAACTTATCAGGGTTTATTTAAAAGATAGTGTTGGGGGATAGACATATCTTTTAAATTTAGCTTTACACATGATTTATCAAAAGTCCTTAGGGGTTCCATCATAATGAACGTAATGGAGCACCTAAAATAAGGTGGATAACTTCATGTCTCGACATTATCTATCATAATATTTTTATAGCCAAGTATAATGTTTGTTTTTCCGACAGAATGACCTACTAAAACAGGCACTTGAATAAAATAAGGCTCACCATATGGCGAGCCTTTTTTATTCAATTAGGTAAAGCTAGTACTCCAACCTACGTTATATTGACTCGCTGTATCTGTCAATATAACGTAGTTGATGAGTAACAAAACATTTATATTATTTTGTTGTTGCAGCTTCTTGAGCTTCTATACGCTTAAGCATTTCTTGGGCTTGCTTAATTTGAGCCATTAGAGCAGCCTTCATTTGCGCAGCACTCATTGTCGCCCCCGGCATTGCTGGAGCAAAACCTGCTGTACGAGGTACTACAGGAACAAAACCATTCCCATTGAAGTTTTGCCCGGAAGCATTATTTAAATTAGTACCTGATGCGTTAGCTGTTCCATTCCCTGCTGCATTTCCTGCACCATTTCCAGAACCTTTTCCATCACCTGCGGCTTTCATGTCACCATTACCCTGCATTTTGGTGTCCATATCCGTTTTTCCAGAACCTTTGAAGTTGATGCTGAAGTCTACTTCACCGTCTGCATCACCCTTACCAGTCCCCCAACCTTGACCATTTCCAGAGGCGTTCCCCTTTGTTGTTGCATTGCCTTGCGCAGTACCTGCACTATTTGCCGCAGCATTACCTGCTCCATTGCCATTATTCCAACCGTTAAACCATTCCGCAGAAACTGTTCCAGAAAGTGCAATTAATGCCGCAAATGTGATTGTCTGTAATTTCATGATATTTTACCTAGCATTTAAATTTAAATATTATTAATAAGAATATATTGTTTTCAATATATATTAATATACTAATATAGATTAACACACACAATCAAGCCTTTCTCTTTAATACGAGGGAATATGAACACTATTCATACAAAACTGAAGTTTTTTGATCTATCATTTTATCACTAGTACACCAATAATTTTAAATGACTGGCAGGTATACTTGTACCTTATTGTTTTTTTGAAAATTTTATGACTCAGCAATCCGTCAATATAACGTGGTTGGAGTACTAGTCTTAATCTTCTAAAAACCCCATTATTTTCTGATAAAAATTATCGGCTTGCTCAATATGAGGAAGATGACTTGCCTTTAAAATAGTACAAATTTCAGCCTGAACAAAGATAGATTGGATTAAAGAACAGTCAGCATCTGTTATATAATGGGAGCACTCTCCACGAACAAAACAAGCCTTCTTAGTAAAAATAGCATTAGAAAGAGGAAATGCTGCAATTTTCAAATAGCCTTTTGCTATTTCACTTAAATTACAACGCCACTTATATCCGCCCTCTTTTTTACGTTGTAAATTTTTAGAGAGAAAAGTACGCTCAGTATCATCTTCAATTAATGTTGCAAAATATTGATCTATTTCTTTGCGAGACTTAAGTGTATCAAGAGGTAGTCTCATCATTGCCGAAAATATTTTTTGATGCCAAAGAGGATAAGTTTTAGGAGCAATATCAACAACAATTAAACGAGAAACCAAGTCAGGAAAGTTCAGTGCTAACCACATCGCGACCTTGCCTCCCATCGAATGTCCGAGCAAATCAACCTTGCTTAAATTCTCGTAGTTTAAAATGGCAACAATATCCATTGCCATATTTTTATAACTCATTCCTTTAAGATGCGGTGAATGCCCGTGATTACGTAAATCGACCGTAATAACCATTCTAGATTTAGAAAATCGCCTTGCTTGACTGCGCCAATTATCCATAGAGCCAAGCAAGCCATGTAAAAGAATAAGTGGAGGTTTATTTTTTGTACTACTGTCTGATGAGTAGATTTTATAATGAAGTAGTTCAGGCATTGCTTACAAAACCCCTCTAATCAGCAAAAGACTCACCCAGTGAGGCTGATTCAGCCAATATATCCATTCGCTCATCGTCAGAAAGGTTAGCAACATCATAATAGATGCGATGACTGACATTATTAATACCACAAAAAGATAATGTTCCATCAGTGACAGGACGATGAATAAGCTCTAAAGCATCGCTCTCCACAAAGTATTGTTTTGAGCCACCTGCGGTTATAATCACCAGTGCTTTTTTATGCTTTAACAACCCTCTCACACCTTTGTCTGAATACTCAAATGCCAGACCATTTGTCAACACTAAATCAAACCAACCTTTCAGCATAGCAGGACGATCAAACCACCATAAAGGGTAGATGAATACCAAACCCTCAGCCCAAAGCAGATCTTCTTGCTCCTTTTTTATACGTTCAGGAATATCCCCTTGCTGCAAATTTGCAAGATCTTCCGCATGTAATACGGGGTCAAAATGATCTTTATACAAATCTTTGACTCGTACCTCATGCCCTGCCTTTTTTAATCCTGCACTAACATTTTCTAATATTGCATGATTAAAACTAGCAGGATTGGGATGAGTATAAACAATAAGAGTATTCATAAAGGTGGTTTCTTTCTATTTTTAAACAGTTATATAAGCATGAAAGTTAATGTGATACTCATACATCAAGCAGTCTGAAGTGTCCGTATCAGCGGCGACTATATATGAAAAATAAAGATTGAAGCTATCGATTTTTTTACATCATTTTGATTCAATTACTTGCTCAAAACCTCTGTGATTGTTACATTACGCGAAATAATAATATTGCATACCACTGGGATGTTGGGCGCGCTAGTGAACAGTATGATTTTTATTGCTTTTTTATCATCTGAATAACTATCATTAAATACTCTCAGTTTAGCCATACGATACACGGCTAAAGACTCTGAGTCTAAAATCCACTATACTATTATTTACAATATCGACCTAAAAATAGGGTCTCTAAAGGCATTACCTTGTTGTTGATGTTAATAACAGCAATTAAAAAAATGGATTAATCCTCTATGTTTAAGTTTATTTCTGGCTGGTTTTCAAACGATATTTCTATTGACTTAGGAACAGCAAATACTCTCATCTATATGCGCGGGAAAGGCATTGTATTAGATGAACCTTCTGTTGTTTCAATTCGTCAAGATCGTGGACCTGGCGGACCAAAAAAAATTGAAGCGGTCGGTATTGAAGCCAAAAAAATGCTAGGTCGTACACCAGAAAATATTACCGCTATTCGCCCTATGAAAGATGGTGTTATTGCAGACTTCACTTATACAGAAAAAATGCTACAACACTTTATTCACAAAGTAGATAGTGGCAGAATTTTGCGTCCTCGACCTCGCGTCGTCATCTGTGTTCCTTGTGGTGCCACTCAAGTTGAGCGACGTGCCATTAAAGATTCCGCGATGGGAGCTGGCGCACGTAAAGTATTTTTAGTCGAAGAACCTATGGCAGCGGCAATTGGCGCAGGCATTCCTATCGATGAAGCTATCGGATCAATGGTCTTAGATATTGGCGGCGGAACCTCAGAAGTTGCCGTTATGTCATTACGTGGCATCGTTTATTCTGCCTCTGTACGTATTGGCGGTGACCGTTTAGATGAAGCCATTATCAGCTATGTGCGTCGTAACTATGGCATGCTCATTGGCGATGCAACAGCAGAACAAATCAAATGTGAAATTGGTTCTGCATATCCAGGTAAAGAACTGCAAGAAATCGAAGTAAAAGGGCGTAACTTATCAGAAGGTGTTCCTCGTAGCTTTACCCTAACAAGTAATGAGATTTTAGAGGCATTACAAGAACCTCTGTTTGGCATTGTAAGTGCGGTTAAGACAGCCTTAGAGCAGACACCACCAGAATTAGGTGCAGACGTTGCCGATCGAGGTATAGTATTAACAGGTGGTGGCGCGTTATTACGTGACTTAGACCGCTTACTAATGGAAGAAACAGGTATCCCTGTTTTAGTTGCTGATGACCCTCTAACTTGTGTAGCACGCGGTGGCGGTAAAATTTTAGAAATGCTGGATGATGATGGTTTTGATTTTTGGTCTTCTGATTAAAAACCAACTAAACTCGAAAGAACAGTTTAGGAATGCATATAAAAAATAAGTTCGACACCAACAACACAGAGTGACTATTTCAGATTGAGTAATCCAAAAACTTAGTTCAAGCTTTAGAAAAACCTATAATTCTCAACAGATATAGTACCTCTATACAACGATTTTAGGTAGTTCAAGCCAGGACAAGCAAAAGTTAGCGTGTCGAAATGCCCTATATACATTCCT
>Ga0256832_1001525_pt1 | contig 15716 bp, 11 predicted proteins | sample 134614metaG_FD_190534 | JGI IMG/M metagenome (GOLD analysis project Ga0256832, IMG submission 190534) | Hydrothermal vent microbial communities from Lau Basin, Pacific Ocean - 134-614 | ecosystem: Environmental > Aquatic > Marine > Hydrothermal vents | place: Pacific Ocean: Lau Basin | collected...
ATCAACAGAAAACTGAAGAAATTCATCAGAAACTGAGGCAGATACTTTTCTTTCGCTTGTCACCGTATTTTCTAATAAATGCTGTATTGAAATTGCCGCATCAGCCAATGCTTGAGGCGTGATAGGTTTAGGAATATAAATATAATTATTAATTATTTCATGACGATTCGAAAAGACTAAGGTCGGCTTGTCTTCTTGTGCATATAAATTTTCCCATGCTTCTATCGAACCAGACTCATCAAAGTTAGCAATATAAGCATCAGCATCTTTTCCTAAAACCAGCTTATATTTTTGCAACCCTTCCTGTGTTGCAAAGTAAAATTCCAATAAGGATTGCTGAATCATCGTCACTCCAACCAGAGCTACCTTGATCGGTGTTATGATATTATTTGTTATTTGATTATTTTTGATTAATGCTGTCATTTTAATTATTAGTTACTTTTTAGGTAGATTTATTGAATTGGCCTTGCTCATTCTAGCAGACGAATTTAAATTGCAGATGAATAAAGCCTTAATTAGGGCATTTAACAGAAAAAATAAATATCTATACACTAACCGAGTTGAATTGCAATGCAAATACAGTGGTACCCCGGCCATATGTACAAGGCCAGTAAAGAGTTGAAGCAAATATTACCATCCGTCGATTTAATCATTGAAGTATTAGATGCTCGAATCCCTTTTAGTAGCCAAAACCCGATGTTAGCCTCAATTCGAAGAGATAAACCCTGCATTAAGATCCTCAATAAAGATGACTTAGCTGATGATCGTCAAACACAACAGTGGCAAGATTATCTGGATCGACAAAAAGGCATTAAAACCCTCGCCGTCAATATGTCCGCTCCTGATAAAATCAAACAACTCACTGCTTTATGCCATAAAATAATCCCCAAAAAAAAACACTCTGATCAACTGCTTAAAGCAGTCATTATAGGAATACCTAATGTGGGAAAATCAACCCTTATTAATATTTTAGCGGGAAGATCAATCGCCAAAACAGGCAATGAACCTGCGGTCACTAAAGGGCAACAACGAATCGCCTTAAAATCAGAACATATTCTTCTATTTGACACCCCCGGTATGCTATGGGGCAATATAGAAAATAAAAACAGTGGCTATCGGCTTGCTACTACAGGAGCAATCAAAGATACCGCCATCGATATTGATGATGTCGGTTTTTTCGCTGCCGAATATTTGCTAAAAGAATACCCTCAAATGCTAATGGATCGCTATCAATTAAGAAACAAACCAAACTCCGAGCTAGAATTTCTGGAAGCATTAGGAAAAAAAAGAGGCTGTCTACGCTCGGGCGGTATAGTCGATTTAATAAAAGCCTCTAAAATTTTACTAACTGAACTACGTGCAGGAACACTTGGAAAAATTACCTTAGAAACACCTAAAATGATGCAAGTAGAATCAAAACAAACCGCCATTATTATGGCAAAAAAAGAAGAAAAAAAGGCAATACGAAAAGCAAGAAGAAAAAAAGGCATCCTTCATACATCTAAAAAGTAGTTTACACTTTTTCTAGCACGTCATTGCGAGAAGCTTGATTAGCGTAGCTAATTAACGACGAAGCAATTTTCTGAATTTAACACAACTTTAAAAAGATTGCTTCGTCGTTTGTGAATAAATCCACAAAGATCCTCGCAATGACGTGGTATTTTTGAAGTCAAGGTAACGGCTAAAGTGCAAGTGGAGAAATGAACGATGCAAAAATAACGTTTGAAAGGATGGAATAGTACCTGTTAGTTTGTACGAAGTTATGAAACCACTACAACGTATAAGCACTAATTATAGAACATAAATTATTCAATTTTTTTAATCATATACCCTATTATTTTGCCACAAAATGTCGGTTTTTTTCATATACCTCATATTTTACTATAAATATTTTTTATTGATTAACATCAGTTAGAATCATATAATAGATTATTTTTTACACTATATAAGGATATTATAATATTATGAAAAAATTACTATTCAGTGCAATATTACTTGCTTTTACTGCTCAAGCGAGTGAACAAACAACGGAAAAACATCATACTGCTCACTGGGGATATGAAGGTAATACTGGTCCTGCACATTGGGCTGAAATATCTGAAAAATTTCAACTCTGTGGTAGTGGTGTAAACCAATCACCTATTAATATTAAAACTAATTTTGATGTTGAGTTACCAAATATTAAGTTTGACTATAAAGGCAAGGTTAAAAAAGTTGTCAATAACGGACACACCATTCAAGTCGATATTGCACAAGGAGGCAGAATTGAAATTGAAGGACAACAATTTGAGTTAAAACAGTTCCACTTTCATACACCGAGTGAAAATACTATCGATGGTAAAAGCTTTCCTTTAGAAGCTCACTTTGTACATCGTAACCAGAAAGAAAATACCTATGCGGTTGTTGCCGTGATGTTTGAAGAAGGTGATGAAAACCCTATTCTTAAAAACATCTGGGAAAAAATGCCAGAAGAGGAAAGAAAAACGGCAAAGCTTGATAAAAATCTTAGCTATACCAAGCTAATGCCTGAAGACAAAGATTATTATCGTTTTAATGGCTCTTTCACAACCCCCCCTTGTACCGAAGGTGTTAAATGGATGGTATTGAAAAAGCCAATGAGCGCTTCAAAAGCACAAATCAAACAGTTTTTTCACACGATGAAACATAATAATAATCGTGATATTCAAAAAACAAGCGCTCGCATTATTGTTGGTTAAAAAAAGTTAAGGGTTAACTGGTATTACCAAATAAAGTTTGGTAATGAGAAATCTTGCTAGGCAACGAGGTTGTTATTAAGCCACGAAGTGTATCATAAACAGAGTGAGCTAGAATGGTAACGGTTGCACGTCGTGTGGTCTCACATGCAACTTCTGTTTTTTCCTTATTTGATTCAAAAACAATGACTGCATGACTTCCTTTAGCCGTTAACTCCTGTTGTAGCACAAGACTTTTATCCAGACCTATCAATGGACCACTGCTAATATATTTAATACTCCCTGTTAGCAGTTGCTCAGAATCAATGGGTTTTACTGTTACTTTTTTCCAATAGAAAACTCACTAAAATATATTTCAGGAATCGGGACAATAACGACGGGATTAGAACAATCAAGTAGCTGCATTAAGAGAGCCCCTGATTTTACCTGTGCATCTTTAGTCACATAAACAGCGCTGATCATACCTGAAAAGGGAGCATGATGGGTTTCTAAAAAATCAGAAGTAAGTCGGCTTTTTTCTACTTTTTCTTGTTCTGAATATTGTGCTAACTGAGCATTCAGCTCAGCTATTTTTTTTGATTATCAAGAATTCTTAATGTAATGGAGTCAATGCTCTTTTGCCAATAACTTGCATCTCCACTTGCCGAAGCAATATCATTATTTACTACAGACTTTAATAATTGCTGACTTCTAGTTAGTTCAGCCCGTGAGACTTTTTCTTGATTACTTATTATATCTGCCTTTGATCTAGCCGTTTGAAGCTCTACATGACTGATTAATTTTTCATTCACCAAAACTTGGATTCGATTGACCTCTTCGATCATCATACGCCTTTTTTTACTTGTAACGAAATGCTCACGCTTTTTTATATCATTCTGTAGTTTTAAATCATTTTTCAACCATTTCAAATAAGCAGCAGAGCGATCCTGAAAACCTTTGAGTAATTTCTTTAAACCTTTTCTTTCATTTTCGGTGTTTTTAATTTCAGATTGTAAATAATTAATTTTAGTTTTTAACTCAGTCACAAGACTTCTATCAATACGAGTATCACGTATTGTGACTAGTGCATCATTTTTTTTAATTTTTGTACCAATTATTAATTGACCATTCTCGATTTTACCATCTATTGTTGAGGTAATATCAATTGATCGAGCAATAATGGTAGCATTTGCTTGCGTGTATCCGTTTTTTGTAGAAAGAATAGTCCAGCTTATGCCTCCTAAAATGGCTGATAGAAAAATTAAATATTCAAAAATTTTCATTCTATATACCTTAATGAATCAGTAATTTTCTAAAAGCCCTTTCTTGTCTGAAATAATATTTTTAGATATAAGTTTAAGCATTGGTAAAAAGCTATTATTACGACTAACCAGTCCTGTTAAATTTACCCCTAAGCAATATTTTGAACATTTCTTCGCTTGCCTGATTTTTATCAGAAGGAAAAAAGTATTTACTAGCGATGCGATGCTTCTCTGTTTGTCCTCGCAATCCTTTTAGTTTTACTTCAAAAAAAAGTAAACCACTGTCAATATATTCTCTAGTGCGTACTTTAAAACGTTTACATTTACCATGACGAAAGGCATTATTCAAACCTTCTTGTATAAAGCGATAAATACAAATTTTACTTGAAAGACCTAATGAAGACGGGAGCTTTGTAAGATGACGTTGTACTGTAGAAGAGGTTCTTTTTTCATGTCGGTCAATGACTTTCTGAATGGCACCATCCGCACATAAGTCATTTAAGTCAGGGATAACTAAACCTGCTGATAAACTGCGAATCTCTTGCAAAGATCTCTATTTCACTTCTGCTGCATTTTTCTTTTTATGAAAATCAACCACACATTCATCAATAATTAACTTCATTTCTTCAGGGGAAAAAAGTGCTTGCTGTTCACTAGAGAGAGTCCTTTTACATTGCTTTCTTAAATTAGTTTGAACATTGCGTGAGCGGGCTACATTATCCGCTATTTTTCCTTGAAAATTGCGTGTTACACATTCATTTACCGATTGGTTAAAACGTTCCTTAGGAACACCAACCTTTGTTGATATGCGGCGACATTCTTCCCGCACTAGTTCCAAAGGCATTCCTGTAAAATCAATCAATTGCGTTTCCTCACCTATGAGTGAATAAGAAGAACCATCCTTGACATCAGCTGTCACAGTGGCGACAACTGGAGCTTTCTCATCAAGCAATTCTGGTTTAGACCTCACTGGATTCGACGCTTTAGGTATTTTTAGAACAACCTTCTCATTTTCTAAGATTTTTTTATCCTGTAACGCTCGCACCCATTGAAATTTCATCCCTAAAAAGACCATTACAAAAAAGATAAGGATGGAAAATGCCAATGTCCAGAACAATGTTTTCCATGTCATTGTTTATTTCCTAATTCATATACCCTAAATTAATTCCCTTTTTTGGTTTTCTCCAAAAAGATTTTTTAACCCCTTTAACTTTAATCTTTTTTTCTGTAACTGTCTCATTTTTCGACCAGAAATTATAATGAAAGGGTCTAAAAATAAAAGAAGGGCTATTTTTTTGATAATGTTTTTCATAAGAATGATCTATCAGCGATGGATTGGTTGAATTCAAGACTAAAAATCCAATGGCAGCACTTTTAACCCGCATTAACTGCTCAATGGTATAATGAAGTTTAGTCATTTTGAATTTAACCTCATCAACAACAATCAAGGTAGAGGAAGCCAGTGATGAGAGCAATAAAGTATCAGCAAAATTACCAACAGTTGGCGAATCGATAATAATAAAATCAAATTTTTTCTCTGCTTCTGAAATCAAAAACTTCATTTTATTATCACTGATCATTCGCATAATATCACCCTTGTAACTACCTGATGGAATAACAAACAGACCATTCACTCCTTTAAGTTGCTGCGTCACATTAAGCAGATCCTCATTATCACCTAAATAATTACTTAAGCCCCGCTTATTGTAAATCTTTAGTTTTTCAGCAAGCGTTGACTTTCTTAAATCTGCATCAATCAATAACACTTTCATCCCCATTTGTGCATAGGCACATGCCATATTACAAGCTGTGACTGTTTTACCTTCATTGGGCGAGCAACTCGTAACTAGTAACACTTTTCCACTTTGTTGTACCAATGTAAAACGTACATTAGCAGATAAGAGTCGATAAGCTTCTGAAAAGGGAGCATTGGGGATTAATACTGTTGCCATTGCCAACTCTGCTTGTTTAATTTTTTTTGGCTTAGGAACTAAGCCCAATACAGGTATTCCTGTTGTACGTTGTAAATCTTCTGTGGATTTAAGGGAATGATCAAATATTTCACGCAAAAAAACCAATCCAAGACCTAAAAATAAACCACTGAGCAAACCAATTACCATATTTAAGGCAGATCTTGGTTTATATTTATTTGTCGGCATGATCGCAGGATCAACCACTTTAATATTACTTGTATTGACCAATGAGGCAACTCGCACTTCATCAACACGTTGCAGTAGGTTTTTATAAAGACGTGCATTAGACTCGACCTCTCTTTTTAAACGATTATAATCAATACTACTGTTTTGAAGTGCTTGCAATTTCCTATTAAAACGGGCTAATTCTTTACGTAAACGACGCTCTTCGGATTGAGCCGCTAAAAAAGCCGCTTTGAAGTCACTATTCTTTGTTGTTGCTATTACCACTTTTTCACTTGCAAGCTTTTGCTTTGCATCATTAATCTGCTGTTTTAAACGCAACATATCAGGATAATCTGGCTTAAATATCTTTAGTTTATTTTGATACTGACCTTCTAAGTCCAATAAACGTGTTTTTAAATTAATAATCACAGGATTATTCAATCCATTAATACTCCTTCCATTATTACTTTGTGCTTGTCGATATTTGCTTTCTGCCGCAGCGCGGGCAACCTCCGCTTGAACTAACGCTAAGTTGAGCTGATTTAATTTAGTCACATGACGGGTCTGATTTTCATCTATCCCTAAAATACCTTTTTTATTAGAATAAGCGACCAACTCTTGTTCTGACTTCCTTAAACGTTGCTGTGCCTCATTTACCTGTTTATTTAAAAAGTTTTTGGCAAACTCACCCGTTTCCGTATAAGCATCTGCTTGTAATTGAATAAAATGAGCCACTAAGGATGAAACAACTTCTTTTGCCTCTTTCGGTGAACTCCCTTCATAATAAATTTCTACCAAATGCGTTTTACTAATAGGACGTATTGATAAACGCCCTAGAAGTAAACCAGTTAAATCAGCAGGCAATGGCGTTGAATTGCTGTTTACTTTCTTAGGAAAGCCAAGCAATGCTTTAATCTTTGTTTTTAGTTGACTAATCAGTGATGGCTTGTCGTTCTTTCCTGTCAGACTATCTTGCAAATTTGTATCTTCAATCACCAAAGATAATAATTTGCGACTTTTTAATGCTTTAAAACTGGTATTAAAAAATAAGCTATCAAGGCTATCCACACCAGCTGCAATATTTTCGGTATTTCCAAACTTCACGACTTCAGGACCTTTACGTTCAATCTGAATCACCGCATTAGCGCGGTAAGTGGATTTTGCTGAAAGCGTCAGTAGCAGTGCGATACTAGTTGTTAATACCATTGACAGTATAATAAGCCATTTTCTACGCCACAGTATTGAGAAAATATCACCAATGGAAATTTCATCATTACTTTCTGATCTCACAACATGATCAATCATTTGTACATTAGAGACCGAGCTAGCCGTATTTTGTCCATTTGTGGGTAAATCAGCAACGGTTTTAAGAAGTGAATTCGTCATGAGTAGAACCTTAATATGGAATTATTTTAATCTATTCAGTTCATCATAGACGTATTCTATCTCTCTGAAAAAAAGTTTCTGGATAAAAGGGTTCTATCTCCCCTCGAAACTATCTGACTAAGAATGTAAACAGCAACTTACAAGACTTGACAAGAACAATAATTTAGCTACAAGGCGACAAGATAAGTTGTTATCATATTCTATTCTAAAGAACTTCAAGGAAACTTCCCTTTTTGGAAGCTCCTTACACAGTCAGCGACCCCTCAGCTAAAGACAGAGGGGTTTTTTTGCCACCAATTTTATAAACCCAAGTGACCTATTGTAAGGGTCACCACTGGAGAAAATATAATGCCAATTATAACTTTGCCCGATGGAAGCCAACGTTCCTTTGATAAGCCTATTTCCATTCTTGATGTTGCCGCTGATATTGGTGCTGGTTTAGCTAAAGCGACTATTGCAGGAAAAATAAACGATGATATTTTGGATGCCAGTCATCTCATTGAAACCGATTGTGAATTGCAGATATTCACAAATACTAGTGAAGAAGGCTTGGAGGTTATCCGACATTCCTCGGCGCATTTAATGGCACAAGCGGTTAAACAATTATTCCCCGATGCACAAGTAACGATTGGCCCTGTGATTGAAGATGGCTTTTTTTATGATTTTGCCTACCAACGCGCTTTTACCCCTGAAGATGTCAATGCAATAGAAAAGCGTATGCAGGAAATTATTAAACAGGATATTCCGATTCAACGCAGTCTCATGTCACGCGATGAGGCCATTGCCTTTTTTAAGCAAATGGGAGAAGACTATAAGGCAGAAATTATTGCTGACATTCCTTCTGATGAAGATTTATCGCTGTATAAACAAGGCGATTTTATTGATCTTTGCCGTGGCCCTCATGTCCCTAGTACAGGGAAAATACCCGCTGTTAAATTAATGAAACTGGCAGGTGCTTATTGGCGTGGTGACTCTACTAATGAAATGCTGCAACGTATTTATGGCACTGCGTGGAGCAATAAAAAGCAATTAAAAGCCTATATTCGTCGTATTGAAGAAGCCGAAAAACGTGATCATCGTAAAATTGGGCGCAAACTTGATTTATTCCATATTCAAGAAGAAGCCCCCGGAGAAATCTTTTGGCATGCCAAAGGCTGGACTATTTATCAAACTATCGCGCAATATATGCGCGAGCAACAACGACTACGCAATTATCAAGAAATTAACACTCCTCAATTGGTTGATTTTTCACTCTGGGAACGCTCAGGTCATGCGGCAAAATACAGTGATGATATGTTCTCACTCGAATCCGACGGAAAGCAATTTGCACTAAAACCAATGAACTGCCCTTGTCATATTCAAGTGTTTAATCAAGGGTTAAAAAGTTATCGTGATTTGCCCCTACGCCTTGCAGAATTTGGCTCTTGTCATCGCAATGAAATGTCAGGGGCATTACATGGTTTAATGCGAGTGCGTGCTTTTGTTCAAGATGATGGACATACTTTCTGCACTGAAGATCAAATTCAATCCGAAGTTGCGGATTTTATTGATTTTTTACACGATGTTTATAAAGACTTTGGCTTTAATGAGGTTATTTATCGTCTATCCACTCGACCTGAGAACCGTGTCGGCAGTGATGAAAACTGGGATAAAGCAGAAAAAGCTTTAGCAGATGCGCTTGATGCCCAACAGCTTGACTGGGAAGAACTTCCAGGTGAAGGGGCATTTTATGGCCCTAAAATTGAATTTTCACTAAAAGACAGTATTGGGCGCGTATGGCAATTAGGCACTATTCAGGTTGATTTTTCCATGCCAGAACGCTTAGATGCCCAATACGTTGCCGAAGATGGCTCACGTCAAATACCTGTTATGTTGCATCGTGCTATTCTTGGCTCCTTTGAACGCTTTATTGGTATCCTTATTGAACATCATGAAGGGCGCTTTCCACTATGGTTATCACCTGAGCAAGTAGTCGTCATGAATATTACTGATAAACAAGCTGATTTTGTAAAAAGTGTGGTGAATAGATTGAAAAAAGCAGGGATTCGCGCCTTATCAGACTTGAGAAATGAAAAAATAGGCTTTAAAATCCGAGAACATACTTTACAACGCATCCCCTATTTATTAGTCATAGGAGACCGAGAAGTAGAGACTGATTCGGTTGCAGTGCGAACACGCTCAGGTAAAGACTTAGGAACACTAACTGTTTCTGATCTAATTAACACCATAAAGAGTGAAATAGCTACTCGCGGGTCAACTAGCCCTTAGCTAAAGATGATGATGGGAATCTACCAGTTTGAGTATTCTGGGGTAAATTTTTATTATTTGTCGGAAAAATACTCGCTAATTTAAACGTGGAAATTGATCCCCTTAGCCAAAGACAAAGGAGGTTTCTTGCCACTATTTTTATAAACTGTTATGTGGGCTATTATTTAAAAATAGCGCACATTGGAATGAAAAAATTATTGTATTTTCATTCCATACTATTAATTTGCTTTGGAGGAAACAAGGCATCGCTCGTAATCAAAAGAAAAATCGTATCAATGACGCCATTACTCTAACACGAGTACGTCTTATTGATGCAACCGGTGAAAATAAAGGAATCGTATCTTTTCAAGATGCCCTCACAGAGGCTAAATCACAAAACCTTGATTTAGTTGAAATTGTGCCAAATGCAGAACCCCCTGTCTGTCGCATAATGGATTATGGGAAATTTAGATTTGAATCCAGTAAACAAAAAGGGGCTGCGAAGAAAAAACAAAAGAAGACGCAACTAAAAGAAATTAAAATGCGTCCGGGTACCGATATTGGTGATTACAATATCAAGCTTAAAAAACTGATTCAATTCCTTGAAGATGGTGATAAAACCAAAGTCACTATTCGCTTCCGTGGGCGTGAAATGGCACATCGAGAGTTAGGCATGGAAATGCTAAAACGCGTTGAAAAAGACCTAGAAGAAGTAGGCACAGTAGAACAATATCCAAAAATGGAAGGTCGTCAAATGATTATGGTACTTGGACCTGTTAAAAAACAGAAAAACTAAGAGCTTAACTATTAGAAATGGTAACTTCTTATTTTTGGAGTTCAAGCTTTAACCCGTCACTCGCACAAGCTTGGACTCCAACCTGTTATTTTCTGCTAAATCACTTTCCCGCTTTTAGAAATTCCCAATCAGTAAATATTCAGCTAACCCATTCAACGCGCAATAGGCTTCCGAAAATATTCCAGACGTTCTTTATCCATAGCCCAAGGTAAGAATGAGGATATATCTTCAGATGGTGCAGAATTATTTTCAGCACAGGCTTGCAAGTAAATAGAGAGCCAAGTATGAGGATTTAATTCCCATAGCTGTAGTGTTTTAATCCATCCCATCATTACAACAGCAAGTTCTGCACTCCAAATACTGCCTGAGCCATAGAAGCTTCAACGACCTGCCACGGGCATTCGTAACGCTTATTCAGCTACGACGTAAGGTTGGGTTTTAGGATTGAATAGGGTGTCTGATGTTATGCAGTGAAAAGCGATTAATGCATGTTTATGCACCCTATAGGGGTAGGGAAGTTTCACCTCCCCTCCCTCCGAACCGTACATGCAGTTCTCCCGCATACGGCTCTCCAGTTGATAGTTTCTTCATCGAGATTGGCACGCTACAACCTAAGCTTCATGACTGGTGAAAAGCCCAAGTTTTGCGAAGTAGGCATTTGGATATTTTCTATGAGCATTGATATTCTTTCCCCAACCTTTCTTCTTGTTGCGTCTGAGTATTAATGCTCTTAATCGCCGTCGCACAAAACCATCATTTGCCTTAAACGTGTAGCGATGGGCGTGTTTGAAATAACCAGCCTCTTAACATGGGGTTTAAGTCGTTAGTGATTTCTTTTAAACTTCCTGAGCGACTACGTTTAGTCTTAACTCGTACTTTGTCTCGAAGGCTCATTAGGCTTTTCTTGCGAACGAATCGTCTGCCCGCTTCAAACCGATAACCCAGAAATTCAAAACTTTCTCCTTTCTGGCTACAGTTGCCTACCAGTTCCCCCCCACTCTGCCTCGCGGCAACGCAGTTACTTTCAGCTACAGGGCTATGGCTTTCCCTAACACGGACTTTCACCATGTTAATTAAACGCCTTCGAGGGCGTACTGTTCCCAAATGGAAATTTAGGAACAAGCGGAAAAACTATCCATAAAAATCAAACAGTTTTAGGTATCACGCCTTTAATCAATTGTTTGGCTTGGCGTAATTTACGTGAGAGTACTGGAATTTTATTGGCTTTTTTTCCTCCTTGGTGGGCTATGTTTTTTTGAATTTGTTGCACAATAAATTCGGGGCTTGTATAAGCGCCTGTTTTCCAGTTGATATAGCGAGGGTAAAGAATTAAGGTTGCTGCGACTAATTGATCTAAGCTTATGGCGTTTTTGCGTTTAGGATTGCGTCGTTTTAGGTAATGTCGATCTTCTGTTAGACCCCAGTTGGAGTAGAAAGGCAGGCCATAACAGACGACTTTAATTTCACGCAATAATCCTTCAAACCCTACCAATGAGGTCATGGTATGTACTTCATCTGCAATATCTAGGCAGTCGGTAATGCTAATGTCATCTAGCATTAGATCACAGTATTTATCAATTATTTCATCTTTTACTGCGCCTTTACGGTTGCCACTGATAACATCAGGATGGGGTTTAAAGACAATATAAGCATCAGGGTTTTTTTCTCTAACAATGGTGATGAGTTGACTGTTACTTTTAATATCCACACAGCCTAAGCGAATGGAGGCATCATCTTCAACCTGTCCTGGAATAAGAATAACTTTTTGCCCCGCTGTTGATTTAATCAGCCGTAATGGTAGTGTTTTTCCTGAATTATATTTACTGATTTTTGCCGCTAGTAATAGGGTTTGTAATTGGCTCGCACGTTTTAGCAAGGGAGGATCAAAGCGATGATTTTGTAAAATATATTCTAAATCACTGCTTTGATTAGGATCAAAATAAATACCACGACTGTCTAGCACTAAAGAGCAAGGAGCGGTCAAGTCAGTACCGATACCAATAGAACGTATAAAGCCGTCTTCCATTGCTTTAATGGGGATATTAAATTGCTGTGAAAGTTTCTGAGCTTCCGTTTTATCTTTACTTGCCCAAAGAACGATTTGCGATGATGGTGTAAAGCCCTTTTTAATTGCTTGTTTTGCTGAAGAAACAAAATGAATACTATTATTCGGTGATTGTAAAAAAGCACGAATATATTTGAGTTTCCATAAAGTAAAACCAAAGCAAAAGATTTGACCTTGTGTGTTTTTGCGTTGTTGTTGCTGTAGTGTGAAATAGTCCAATACCGCTTCTATTTCACAGGGTTGTAAGGTATCAGGATGAATATAGTGGCTATAACGAATATAAGCGGCTGCGAATATTTGTGGCAGTGTTAGCTTGTTTTTACGTCGTTTCCAGACGGAAAGTGGGGGTCTTGCTCTGTCATCGGTTAATCCCCAGCCTGCATAAAAAGGCACACCAAAACAAGTGACGGGTTTATTTAAGAGTAATGCCTCAAATCCCATTTGTGAGGTGGCAACATAGACGTGTTTAACCTTTTTAATTAAAGCCAGAGGGTTGATGTTATCGCTAATAATATGAATACGTGGATTGCTTTGTTTTAAGGGTAAGCAACCTTTCTTTTTGCCTGCAATCACATCTGGGTGTGTTTTTATAATAATGGTGGCGGTAGGATGTTCATCCAATGCAGCTTGTAACATTTCATCAAAGCTATTGTCATCAATATAGCCATATTTTAAGGACATATCCCCCGCTGTTTGATCCACAACTAACACCTTTTCGCCTTTAGGTAATGCATTCCTAGCTAGGGTAGGGGCAGTATTATTATATTTTGATAAGTTGTACCTTGTAATTTGTTGAATACAAGTATTGGCACGTTCTATTAAGGCATTATCAAAAAAAAGTTTAGGATTAGCTGAGAGTAAAATCTCAAGATCAGATGCTTCAGTGGCATCATAATAAATACCTGTACGATCAATAATCATTGAGCAACAGGTATCCCCAAGCACACCTTGACCGCAAGAATGCAAAAAGCCATCTTCTAAAATAAAATAAGGCAGTTTATATTTGCTCGCAAACTGAATCGCTTTATGGGTGTTTGCCTTTCTTCCCCAGCCAACAATAGCGCTTAGTTCTTGAGGTTGAGTAGGATTATGATAAATTTCTTCCGCATTCAGAAAGGTCGATAATGTAGGTATTTTTTTTATACCTGAAGAAAAAACGCCTATTTTTTGTTTATTGTTATTCAACGTAGCCCCTAATTTAGTATCTAAAAGTTTAATTGTTTAGCAATATAACGAGATAATCCATTATTTGCATCACGAAAGAACCGTTCTGGATCTTTTTTAAGCTTAACACGTTGATTTACCGATAGCACAGGTCGAGCGATAAATGAAAAAAGTATAATAATAAAGCGTTGCTTTCTTGTAAAAGAGGAGAGTAGATTAATGTTGACAGTGTTGCTTTTGCTAATCGTTTCTGCTCCTCCAAAGCTTAAAAATAAAGGTTCATCTAAATGAAGCATTGGTATTTTAGCACCTATTAGGATTGGTTTTTTAGAAAGCCCGCGCAGGGACTCAAATAAAATATCATTGACCAAGCTTAATTTAGCATTATCCTCTTTGCGGATAATTTGCGTATAAGAGGACTTCCCGAAGGAATAAACACGTTCAAGCAGATGATAAGTAAAGCGTTCTACTTTAGTTTTATCAACGTATAAATCACTATTTAACAAGGTGAGAACATCGGCTGTATTATTGGCGGAATAATTCATTCCCTTATGACCATAAAAGGCATTGCCTAGATAAATGGTGGGAGTATTAAATAATGCTGCCAGTAAACCAACCCCTGAATTTAATACCAGTACATAATGGGCAAGTGCTAATAAATCATGAATATGGATATCATTGACAAAGGTCACACCCCTTACATCGGGCGATTTAGATTCTAATGGATGCTTTTTACCAAGCACTATCCATCGATTCGGATCAAGTTGTTGCGTTACCTCACTAACGAGCTGATTAAACCCCTGTGCTGATTGCATATTAGCTGCAAAATATTTGCACACAGAATCAGAAGGACGTTGAAAAGGAATCAATAAGACCTTTTTCCCCTCAAGATTAAATTGTTGCTTCAATACTTGTAATGTTTTGCGCTTGCTATTTTTTTCTAATGTTTGCTCACTTGCACATAAATTGTGAATATAATCTCGTGTTTGAGCTTGTTGCTTTTTATTCAGTGGCTTATCCCAATATTTTAGGTGATAACTCTTACTATCGGCATTAAAACCATTCGGATCAAAAAACCAACTATCAGGCAACGCACCACGATCAAAAACCCAGTAATTTATCTTTTCTTTTTTAATCGCCTGATACAATTTTAAACGGTGCGGATTACCATAAGGATTTTTAAATCCAAGATGCGTAATCTTTTGATCTTTAATTTGTTTAATTAAAGCAGAGGCATTAGAAAACTGTGTTTCATCAATAAATAATACCTCACCCATTGCAGGCAATGCATAGCGCAAAGCATCCGCAAAAGAAGAGGCTTGTTTGGCAAGAATAAGGGTTTTATTAGGATTAGAAAAATCCCGCAATGGTCGCGGTTGTAATCGATTGGCATCAAATTTTATCATTACCCGCTTTAATAAGGGGAAATTATGTCGAGATTGATGATAATGAGGAATGCGTCGCGGAGGGTGGTATAGATGCAACATAAAAATACCCTTTATAAAGACATCCATTCCATGCAACGCAAAATAAGTCCGAAACCCTCTATAATGATAAAAAGGGGAATTATTTAGATTTTGATAATAATCCGATGTACGTGGTGCTTTAGGATTGTAATAACTCAATCGATGTAAAATATCGTAATCTTCAGCTCCATGCCCTGAAAAATCACGATGATGACCACCTAAACTTAAATAATGGTAGCGATTGACCACAATCGCAGAGCTACCATAAACCAAAGAGTGACAATAGGTTTTGCTCTGGGTAATCAGAAGATTTTGTAGCTGATTATCCATTTGATTTTCATTTTTGTCTTTGGAAATCTGTGAATAATACGCCGCATTTCCAGCTTCATTTAAAAAAGCAACAGGGACACAGAAAAAATCATGACTTCGACTGAATGCAATTTTCCGATTAATAATCTCTGTGTGTACTCTGTGATACATCGTCTCAGAACAAATAAAA
>Ga0256832_1001526_pt1 | contig 15712 bp, 12 predicted proteins | sample 134614metaG_FD_190534 | JGI IMG/M metagenome (GOLD analysis project Ga0256832, IMG submission 190534) | Hydrothermal vent microbial communities from Lau Basin, Pacific Ocean - 134-614 | ecosystem: Environmental > Aquatic > Marine > Hydrothermal vents | place: Pacific Ocean: Lau Basin | collected...
CTCGGGGCGGACCCCAACCCGGCGCTCGAGGAATGGCGATGGGCTCAGGAAGGCGAAGAGCCCTGCGACCCGCGCGCGATCGACGCGGCCTGGGACCTGGTGACGCTGCACGCCGCGGCCGAGGCCCACAAGCTCAACCACGCCATGCGCACCTTGGCCGACGAGACCCAGCGCACCCTTCTGGCGGCCCTCGTCGTCGCCGGCGCCCGCGCCGTCGATGTGGGCACCCTCGAGGTCGTCGCCGCCGACGGACGCCGCTGGTTTCCCCGAGACCTCGACTTCATCCCGGGCCGCAACCACCTCGAACCCGAGCTCAGGCTCGAGTGCAGCGTGGAAGAGGGTCGGAGCTTTATCGACTTTCGTCTCTGGCATCGCTTCACCGCTTTCCGGCAGGAGGGCAGCGAGGGGCGCACGGCGAGCGCCGAGCGGACCATGGCGGTGCTCCTCACACCGCCGGAGCGCCCCATGAAGCAGCGAGCGCTGGACGGCGCCCGCGACCTGGAGCTTCAGAGCGAGGGCTACCTGGTCGTCCGCCACGAGCGCAGCGAGGTCTGGCGCGACCCCCTCAGCGTCGCCACCGACGCCCTCCGGACCCTCACGGAGACAGCGCGCTTCGACGCGGAGGCGCAGCTTCGCTGACCCCAGGCGCGCTGCACGGTGGAGCTCATGAACGATTTCGTCGATCCGGCCATCTTCAGGGGAGTGATGCGGCGCTGGCCGAGCGGGGTGACCGTGCTGACCTCTCGCGCCGATGACACCATCCACGGCATGACCGTCTCGGCGTTCTCCTCCGTGTCCGCCGAGCCGCCCCTCGTGCTCGTCTGCGCCAACCGCCAGTCGACGACCCACGAGGTCATCGAAGCCGGCGGCGTGTTCGCCGTGAACATCCTGGACGCCGCTCAAGAGGCGATCAGCACGCGCTTCTCCATCGTGCCAGGCCCCGACCGCTTCGAAGGCGTGGCCTGGACCGCGGGCTCCACGGGCGCGCCGCTCATCGACGGGGCGCTGGCTCAACTCGAGTGCCGCGTCCGCTCCGCGCACCTCGAGGGGACGCACACGATCTACATCGGCGAGGTCCTCGCGGGGTCGTTCCGGCCGGACGGCGAACCGCTCTTGTACTTCGACGGATCCTATCGGGTCCTCGACACCCCCTAGCTTCGCCTGGAGTGCGCGGGACGGCTTCGATCCCGCGGCGAGGGATGCTATGCCCCAGCCGATGACCGGCGACCTCGGCGACAACGTGCATGTAATCACCCACCCGCTGATCCAGCACAAGCTGACGATCATGCGCAAGAAGGAGACGAGCACCGCCGGCTTCCGCCGACTGCTGCGGGAGATCAGCATGCTGCTTGGCTACGAGGTGACCCGGGACATGCCGGTGACCTTCGAGTCGATCGAGACTCCACTGCAGCCGATGATGGCGCCGACCCTCGACGGCAAGAAGGTCGTCATCATCTCGATCCTTCGCGCCGGGGATGGGATCCGCGACGGGATGCTCGAGATCCTCCCGTCGGCGCGGGTCGGACACATCGGTCTGTACCGCGACCACGAGACCCTCGAAGCGGTGGAGTACTTCTTCAAGGTGCCCAGCGAGATGAGCGACCGGGAGGTGATCCTCTGCGACCCCATGCTCGCCACGGGCAACAGCGCGATCGCCGCCGTCGATCGGGTCAAGAAGACACAGCCCAAGAGCATCAAGTTCGTGTGCTTGCTCGCGGCCCCCGAAGGGATCCGAAACCTCCACGCGAAGCACCCCGACGTCCCGATCTACACCCCCGCAGTGGACGAACGCCTGAACGACAAGGGATACATCCTACCGGGCCTCGGGGACGCCGGCGACCGCCTCTACGGCACCAAGTAGCGCCCCGCGGATCAACCGGCGCGACGCAGATCACGCTCTGCTCAGCGCCGCGGGATCCGGGTCGACAAGGCAACGGGCGCGACGGGCCGGCAGTGCGCCCGAGTACGGACCGTGATGGATCGCGGTCGACACTGAGGCGGACTGGTAGGCTACAGCCCGTGCCTACCCGTGACCGGGCCCTCTTCGAGGTCTTTGGCCGGCTGCCGCTTCCGATGGTCCGCCTCGGTGAGCTCCCCACGCCAGTCCAGCCGCTCGGGCCCGTCCAACAAGCCCTGGGCAGCCGGAGCGAAGCCTGGGTCAAGCGCGACGACTTGAGCTCCGATGTCTACGGCGGCAACAAGATCCGCACCCTCGAAGTGCTCTTCGCGGAGGCTCTCGCCCAAGGCGCCACGCATGTGTACGCCACCGGCGCCTTCGGCTCGAACCATGCGGTCGCCACGCTCCTTCACGCCCCCCGCGTCGGCCTGCGTCCCGGCGCACTCCTCTTCCCCCAGCCGCCTTCGCTCACGGCCCTCGAGAACCTCCGCGTCCTGGCCTCGGCGGACGCGGACCGCCTGCGGCTCTTGCACTGGTCCCAACTGCCCTTTGCCGTCCCCTACCTCCGGGCGAGCCGGCGCCTGCGCGGAGCACGACCGTTCGTCATGGTCCCGGGGGGCGCCACACCGAGGGGCGCCCTGGGCTATGTCTCGGCCGCCCTGGAGCTCGCGAAGCAGGTCGCCGCCGGGGAGCTCCCGCCCCCGCGCGCGATCGTGGTCGGCGTCGGCTCCACCTGCACGAGCGCCGGGCTCCTCGTCGGTCTGCAGATCGCCGCGCGGCTAGGCATCGGCTTCGCCGCGCCTCCCAGGCTCGTGGCTGTGAGAGTGACGCCGTGGCCGATCACGAGCGCCACCCTGATCGTTCGTCTCGCCACCCGGGCGAGCGCGCTGCTCGAGTCCCTCACCGGGGATCCACGCTGCCGGGTCTCACGGGCCGTCTTGCGCGCGAACCTCGAAGTCGATGGGACCCAGCTCGGTCGAGGCTATGGCAGGCCGACGGCCGCCGGTCGTGAGGCGATCGCGCTCTTTGCCCGCGTCCGCAACCCCCGTCCCCTCGCCCTGGACACGACTTACAGCGGCAAGGCCGCGGCCGCCCTCGTCGCCCGGCTCCGCGCCAACGCTCCGGGCCCCTGGCTCTTCTGGAGCACGAAGTCGACGGCCCCGCTCCCCGCTCACGGCGCGTCCCCGAGCGACCCGGTGCTGCGTGGGTGGATGGCCCGGGCCGCGGGCGACGGTGGCCCCCCGACGACCGTGGGCAGGTAGCAGTCCGTAGCAGTCCGTCCCCGTGCCGACCGCGATGGATCGTGGTCGCGAAGACATCGAGAGACACCGAAGCATGCTGCTCAACGCGCGATGCGCCGCGCAAAGACGTACCCTCGACCGCCATGCGCACGGAGAGGTCTTCGGGTGGGCTAAGGGTCCCCAGTGGAAGAGCCCTCGTTCCGACGGTTCATGGCGACCTTTCTCCTCTCGAATCCCCGCGCTATTGTCGAGGGATTGCCATGAGACAGCTTGGCTTCGACTTCCTGACCTCCCCGGAGCGCAAGGCCGCGGAAGCTACGCGCCACTCGAGCCACCCGAAACCCGCGACGCCCGCCTCTCGGTCCACGACCACCGTCCGCGAGCCTGTGGACCAGGACGAACGCGGGACGCCGGCGACCCCGTCCGCCCCGTCCGCGACCGCCGGGGCCGCATCGGAGCCTCCTCGGGGACGCCACGGGGCCGCCTTCGACCTGGGCGAACGCCTCACACGGCTCATGGGCACGCGGGTCGAAGTCGTGGCCACCGACAACAAGCGCGTGATGCTCTCGAGCCGAGTCAAGCCCGGCCGTCTGCAGCTGCGCCTGCACCATATGTTCCTCGACGCCGACGACGAGGTCGTCGAGGCGATCGCACGCTATCTGAAGCGCAAGAGCCGCAGGGACGGCGCGACCATCGACGCCTACATCGCCGCCAACTACCACCGCATCGACGAACGCCCACGCCGCCGCCTGCGCCTGCGCCCCCAAGGGCGCGTCCACGACCTGAGGGCCATCCTCGACGAGCTGCGGCCCCTGTTCGAGGAAGACATGAGCGGGTTGCGGATCACCTGGGGACGGAAACCAACCACGCGCCGGGGCCAGCGCTCGCTCCAGCTCGGTGCCTACTCGGCGCGCGATGCCTTGATCCGCATCCACCCGGTCCTCGATCAGAACTGGGTTCCGCGGTGGTACGTGGCGACGGTGGTCTTTCACGAGATGCTCCACCATGCGCTTCCGGCCCAAGAGGTCGGCGGCGCCCGCAGGCATCACACACGCAAGTTCCGCCAGCGCGAGCGCGCGTACGTGGACCACGCTGCAGCTCGCGCCTGGGAGGAGGCCAACCTCCCGCGGCTCCTGGCGAGCATCCGGACGCTGCCCCGCTAAGACTCACCTCCGCGACCCACCGGGCCCCGGCTCAACTCGTCAGCTCGGCCTCGGCGACCTCTGGAAACAGGCCCCGCCGCTCGCGCTCGTCCACCCAGGCAGCGAAACGCCGGTCGAATTCGACTTGGACGTCGCGGCAGAGCTGCCGAGCGCTGCGGTCGTCGTGGGCGGTGTCGATCGGCGGCAGCACGTCGAACTCGAAGCGCACGATCTTCTCGGGCACCTTCCAGAACGGAACCCCCTTCATGAGGAAGGGGCGGTCGACACGGATCACCACCGGCACGATCAGAGCGCGGGTGCGCTTGGCGACCTCGAAGGCACCCCGCTTGAAACGTCGCAGCCGGCGCGCCGCCGAGCGCGTGCCTTCCGGAAAGATGAGGAGAGGGTGCCCCTTGCGGACGTGCTCGGTCATCCGTTCGAGCACACTGCTCCCGGTCTCAGGGACCTGGTCGTCCCCGGGAAAACCTGGCCCTGGGATGTAGTTGGTGCTGCGCAGCAGAGGACCGAAGGCGATGCTCTTGCGATACCAGCTCGACTTCACGACGCACGTGAGCTCGGGGAAGTAGTGGAGCAAGAAGAGCAGGTCGATGAAGGTCGGGTGGTTGGCCACGACGACGTAAGGCTTGCCGGCAAGCCCCTCGGGCACGTCGATGGGGCGATGCTCGACGAGGCCCATCAGGCGCATGTAGAGGATGAAGGTCCCGTAGCCCCACGCGACAAGTCGCGTGCAGCGCCGCCGATGCCGCTCCTTGTCGCCCAAGGCCAGCACGAAAAGCAACGGAAAGAGCACGATGCCGATGATCACGCTCAGGCCGAAGAAGAGCGCGAACGCCAGCGTCGTCAGGACCGCACGGAGCCAGCGCGGCATCATGGCACGGGACCCAAGACGAGCGAGGTGTTGATGCCCCCGAACGCAAAGTTGTTCGTCATGACCACACGAGGCGTCTGCTGGCGAGGCGCGCGGACGTAGTCGAGGCCGGCGCAACGCGAATCGACGGTCTCCAGGTTCCGACAGGCGGCCAGGAAACCCTCGCGCATCATCGCCAGGCACCAGGCCGCCTCGATGGCTCCGCAGGCTCCAAGGGTGTGCCCCACGAAACCCTTGAGAGAAGCGACCGGGACCTGTGCCCCGAACACCGCCGCCGTGGCCTGGCTCTCGGCGATGTCGCCGATCTCGGTGCCCGTGGCGTGCGCGCAGACGTAGTCCACATGGCCCGCGCCGATCCCTGCGTCCTCGAGGGCGAGCTCCATCACGCGCTGCATGCCTTCCTGCCGCGGGGCCGTGAGGTGAGCTCCGTCGCAGTTGCTCGCGTAACCGAGAACCTCGGCGAGGATCTCCGCACCGCGGGCCCGCGCGTGCGCCAAGCTCTCGAGCACGAGCGCCCCGGCGCCCTCGCCGATGACGAGCCCGTCTCGTGCGGCGTCGAAGGGACGGGGCGAGGCGTCAGGGTCGTCGTTGTACTTGTGCGAGGTCGCCATCAAGAGATCGAAGGTGACGGCGCTCATGTAGTGCATCTCTTCGGCACCGCCGCATAGCACGACGTCCTGCAGACCCGCGCGGATGAGCTCGTAGCCGCGGCCGATCGCCTGCGAACCGCTCGTGCACGCCGTGCAGGTCGACGCGATCCGCCCCTTGACGCCGAAGAACTGCCCCACGTTCACCGCGCAGGTGTGGGTCATGAGGCGGAAGTAGGCGTTGGACTCGAGGCCCTTCATCGTGTGCGGCGCGACCGCGAGGGGCATCGAAAACTTCTCGGTCTCCGAGCCCGAACCCGAGGTGCTGCCGAAGGCGACGCCGGTCCGCTCCGAGGCGAGTTGCTCCGGCGCGAGCCCTGCCTGCTCGACCGCCTGCTCGGTTGCATGCACCGCCAGGAGCGCGAGCTTGCCCATGGTGCGGCGCTTCTTGCGAGGATAGCGTTTGCGCAGGTCGAGGCCCTCGACCGTCGCACCGAGCCGCCCTTGTAGGTCCGCGATGAAGTCCCACTCGGGCATCTGCCGGATGCCGTGGCGTCCTTCTTGGAGGGATGCCACGGACTCATCGACGGAGTGACCGATGGGCGTCGTCACGCCCATTCCGGTAACGACGACGCGGCGCCCCTCCCTCACGTCGCCAGCTGCTCCCAGGCGCCCGCACTCGCCTGCCCGGCGCCCTTCATCAGTTCGTCGGCGACGCTGAGGTCACCATCGAACGCAAGGCTGACGAGCCGCCTGGTCTCGGCGAAGATCTCGTCGTTGCGCTCGTTGACCTGGCGTCGACTGCGCGGGGTGCCAACGTCGAGGAGCACGCCGTAGGTCTTGAGACCTTCCAGCTGGTGCTCGCCCACGTTGCGTCGATAGTAGGCCCCCGCCTCCTTGAGCTTGGCCGCAGCGCCCGCGAAGAGGTTGTTGAAGCCCTGGAGCATCTCCATGATGAACTCGCGGCGGCGGAGCATCGTCCGGATCCATCGCTCGTCGAGGTGCTTGTCGAGCACGTAGGGATCGAACACGAGGTTGTAGTAGAGCGCGGTGTCGAAGAAGATCTTTCCGCGCATCACCTCGTAGCTGCCAAAGGTCGGATAGAGCCCCTCATAGATCACCATCGTGGTGTCGAAACGGAACTGCATGTACTCGTCGTAAAGACGAGCGCGCCCGGCGACCTCTTCACCGCCGAGGTCCCGGCCGATGAGGTCGGCTACGAAGTCGTTCTCGAGCGCGATGAAGTCCGAGCCGGGGCTGTAAAACGGATCGACGAACGCACCGGCGTCGCCGATGCACGCCCAGCGCCGTTCACCGTCGAAGAAACGCTTGGTGCGGTATGCAAGCTGGGTGAAGGCATCGAGGTCCACGAGGTCGACCTCTTCGAGGAGGTCCGCTACGGCGCGGTGCTGGCGGAGAAACTCGAGGAAGCCCTTGGGCTTGTGACGCGCCGGGCTCCAGTCCTTGCCCTGCTGCACCACGCCGACGCTCGTCAGCCCTTCCCGGAGCGGGATGAACCAGATCCAGTAGCCGTCGTACATGAAGTGGTTGGTGCTCAGCACCCGCGAGGTGTACTTGGCGCGCGCCCGCCACGCCTCGACCTTCGGCCCGCCGCCCAGAGCGTGCGGATCGTCCATGTCCTTGACGCCGCGCAGCCGAGCCCACGCCGCCGCGACGCGGTGCCTCCGCTCGGGCAGCTTCAAGTTCTCCAGGCGGTGAAGCATCCCCTCGCGACCGGTGGCGTCCACGATCCACCGCGCCTGCCAGGAAGACTCGGCCTCGTCCTCGACCACCGTGAAGCTGTGCCCGTCCGCGGAGAGCCGCAGGTCCTTCACGCGAGCGCCGAGACGAACCTCGACTCCCTCGGCGGCGTCCATCGCCAACAGCTCAGGCTCCAGCCGCGCGCGGTCGAGCTGGAAGCTCGGCGACGGAGGCAGCGCGTTCACACCCAGCTCGCTCATCTCGCAGAGCGAGGCGTCCTTGGCGGCGGTGTCGAAGAAGTAGCGGAGCCCGTTCTTGGGCAGGTGCTCCTTGTAAATGTAGGTCGACAGGCCAAGGCGCTTGATGAGGTAGTGCGTCGCGATCTCGACCGTGCTCTCGCCCACCTTGTAGCGGCGCTCGGTGCTCTTCTCGAACAGAGCGATGGACGCCTCGGGCACGGCACGCCGAAGCTGGCGAGCAAGGAGCGCTCCGGCGAGGCCTCCCCCCACGATGGCGACGTCGACTCTCTTCATCGTTCCCTTCCCCTCGCTGCTGCAATCAACGTTCCGCCATATACCCTCGGAGCCTGCACCGAGCCAGGCCAAGCGTCGGCGGAATTGCCGCGGACCGACGAGGCCCCTAGGCTCACCGCATGCGCTTCGATGTGGCCGTCTGTGGAGGGGGGTTGGCGGGGCTGTGCGTGGCCCGCCAGTTACACCGGGAAGTCCCCGAGGCAAAGGTCGCCGTCCTCGAACGCTCGCGGCGCCCGATCCCGGAGGCCTGCCACAAGGTCGGCGAGTCCCACGTCGAGCTGTCCTCTCACTACCTCGGGAAGATCCTCGGCCTCGAAGAGAACCTCGAGGCCCGTCACCTCAAGAAGAACGGCCTGCGCTTCCTCTGCGGAGACTCACAGGGCCCCATCGCGGCCCGCCCGGAGATCGGCCCGGCGGAGTTCCCCCTCGTGCCTTCCTACCAGATCGATCGAGGCCGGCTGGAGAGCGACCTGCGGGCTCTTTGTGAGCAGGAGGGTGTCGCGCTGCTGGAGGGCGTCGACGTCCACGACATCGAGCTGCGAGGGCACGGGGACCATCTGGTCCGCACGAGCGAGGGAGAAGTCCGGGCACGCTGGGTGATCGACGCCAGCGGGCGTCGGCGCCTCCTCCAGAAAAAGCTCGGGCTCCGGCGGGAGAGCCCCGTCGCCGCGAGCGCCGCCTGGTTTCGGGTACGCGACGGGGTGCGCATCGGCCAGCTCGTCCCCGAGAGCGAGCGACAGTGGCATGCCCGAGACATCGACGACACCCGCTGGCTGAGCACGGTCCACCTGATGGGGGTCGGCTACTGGGTCTGGATCATCCCCCTCGCCAGCGGCTACACGAGCGTCGGCGTTGTCGCGAACGCCGACACACACGCCTTCCGCGGCTTCAACACCCCCCAGCGGATGCGCGCGTGGCTTGCGCGCCACGAGCCCCGGCTCGCCGAACGCCTCGCCGACGTTCCCTTCGAAGACTTCGGCGTTCGCCATGACTACAGCTACATGACGGCGCAGGTGCTCAGCGCCGAGCGCTGGGCGTGCGTGGGCGAGGCCGCGTTCTTCCTCGACCCGCTCTACTCACTCGGAAACGACTTCCTCTCGATGGCCAACAGCTTCGCCGTCCGATGCATCGGCGACGACCTACGTGGTGACCTCGACCCCGCGGCGGCCGCGGAGCTCGAAGGGATCCTGCTGCTGCTCGCCGCCGACTCCTCGCGCACGCTCTCGGGCAACTCACGGATTTTCGGGGACGCCGACGTGCTGGGCACCAAGGTCTGGTGGGACTTCTTCAACTACTGGGGCTTCAGCTGCCGCTTCTTCTTCTCGGAGCTGTGGCGGGAGCCCCTCGACGAGCTGCGGCGGTTCCGAGCGATGGCGCAGCGCTGGTACGACCTGAACACACACGCGCAGCGGGTGCTCGAAGCGTGGGCACGCCTCCGAGAACCGGGTCAGGCGCCGCGCAAGAAATTCGTCGCCATGCCGGCCCCGCGCACCGTCCTGGCGGACCTCCACGGCTCACTCCTCGAGGACCGCGACGCCGAAGCCGCGTACGCGCGTATGGAAGCGGATCACGCCGTCGGCGTCGCCCTCGTCACCGAGCTGCTCGTCCAAGCGCTCCTCGACCTGGGGCCCACGCGGGCCGCGGCGCTGGGCGAGGCCGTCGGGCTCGGGCGAGACTGGACGCTGCCAATCTCCCCCGAGCGCCTGGCCGCGGAAGGTCTGGGACGCCGAGAGCGGCTCTCGCGGCTGCCGCCGGTGGCCCGGGATCTGCAGCGGGCCGTGGGCCGTGCCCGCAGCGACACCGCCCTAGCAGAGCTGCTGCGGCTCGCCGAGGGAGCCCGCGAAGCCGCTGTCATGGCCCCGAGCTGAGCTTGCGAGCCCCGTCCTACGAGAGTATCTAGCCCCTCGAATGAGCATGTCCCGCGACGAGATCATGGAGAAGGTCGTCGAGATCCTTTCGGACTCCTTCGAGCTGGACCCAGCGACCATCAAACCCGAGTCCACCCTCTACGAAGAACTGGACCTCGACAGCATCGACGCCGTGGACATCTTCGTTCAGCTGCGCGACCTGACCGGACGGCGCCCGGACCCCGAAAAGGCAAAACAGATCCGCACGGTGGACGAGCTCGTCACGTTCGTCGAAGAAGAGCTGGCGGCGGCGGAGCGCGGAGATCCGGAGCCGGAGACGCCGCTGCCGGCCACATGAGCGCCGACCTCGACGCGCTCCTGGAGCGCATCCCGCACCGCGGACCGATGCGCTTCCTCGACGAGGTGTTGGCCGTCGGGCCCAGCTGGATCCGCACACGAACCACGCTCCGCGAGGAGTTCATCATGGCCCGCGACGGACTCGTCTCGCCGCTCGTGGCCATCGAGCTCTTCGCGCAGTCTGCCGCGGCGTTCATGGCTCACCGCACCGCTTCCTCGAACCAGCCCTTCGTACAGGGTGCGCTGCTCGGTTCCCGCAAGATGGACGTCTTCGCCGAAACCTTCGCGGTCGGTGACACCCTCATCGCCGAGTGCCACGAGACCTTTGGCGCGGGCGCCCTCGCGCAGTTCGACTGCCGCCTGACTCGGGGTGAGGAGACGATCGCCCAAGGTGTGATCAACGTCGTGTCGGGCGCGGGCGTCGTGCAAGGCTGACGAGCGGCGAGGCTCCGAGCGGGGTGGCCGAGACGGCCCTCGGGGAGGGCCGCTATACTGCGCTGGATGCAACGATACCTGCCCTGGACCCTGCTCCTGGTCGCCTGCTCGGGCACCTGCGGCAGCGACGACCCGACTCCGATCCCGCCGCCGCCCGCGAACGCCGCCGCCGAGCTGCTCCTGGACCAGGACGGCGTGCTCACGGCGTCCGGGCGCGCCAGCTACGAGGTCTCGGTGTCGCCCGGAGACCACGTCGAGGTGCGAGTCACCTCGCAGGCCTTCGATCCGCTCCTCGAGGTCACGCCGCCGGGCGCCGGCATGCTCACGAACGACGACTGGCAGGGGCGCCGCGACGAGTCTCGACTCTCGGTCGTCGCTGCGGAGACCGGCGCGATGAAGATCAGCGTCGGTCGGACAGGAGAGGCGACGGGCGCCTTCCATGTCTCGGTGCAGCGCACGCGCACGGCAGCCACCTCCAACTCGCCCACGCTCTCGGTGGGGGGGACCCACGAGGGCTCCATCGACGCTGCGGACCCGACGCTCCCCGATGGGCGATCCTACGAGTGGATCACCGTCCCCGGCCCCGCCGCGGGGCAGCTCCAGCTCCGAATCGAGGCCGTCGGCGCGGCGATCCCACTGGCCATCGTCCTCGATCCCACGGGGATGGCGCTCCAGGGCGCTCAGGGCATGTATGTGCTCTCGCACCCGGGCGAGCACCGTGTGCAGCTCATCGCGCCCGTCGCCGGACAACCCGCGAGCTACCGCATGAGCCTGCGGGCGGCACCGACCCTCACCACCCCCACGCTGGCGCGGACCCACCACCGGCTCCCAACCCAGACCACCGGAGCCGCGCTTCAACTCGGGCAGACGATGCGCGGCACCCTGAGCCCCGACGCAACCCTCCCGAGCGGCGAGGCGGCGCAGATCTACGTGTTCCAGGGACAGGCAGGGCAGCGGGCCCGCTTCGAGCTCCGCTCCGCCGACTTCGACACCTACCTGATGATCGTGGGCCCGAGCGGGCGGCACTGGGAGAACGACGACACGGCCGGTACGACGAACTCGGCGGTAGACCTCGAGCTCCCGGCCTCGGGCACCTACCGCGTCGTCGCCTCGGCCTACCAAGCAGGCATGACCGGCAGCTTCGAGCTGAAGGCTGCCGAGGCCCCGGACATCTCGCTGGCGTCGGTCCGCGGCGCGCTCGGCAGCCCTGGCCGCCCGGCGCCCACGCCGCCTGCCGGGAACGCCCAGGTCGAGACGCGCCGCGGTGAGCTCGGACCCGGGGACGCCACGCTCCAGAGCGGCGAGTTCCAGGACACGTACGAGTTCAACTGGCCCGCGGGGGCGACCTACGATATCTCGCTCACCTCGAGCGCCTTCGACACCTACCTCATCGTGCGACCACCGAGCGGGAATCAGCTCGACAACGACGACGTCGCTCAAGGCGATACGAACTCGCGCCTGCAGGTACCCACGCAGGTCGCCGGGACGTACCGGATCGTCGTCACGAGCTACCGGCCGGGGGAGACCGGCGCCTACGAGCTACGAGTCGCGCCTGCGGGCGCCGCCGCCAACAACACGCCCGCCGCCAACAACACGCCCGCCGCCAACAACACGCCCGCCGCCGACGCGAACCTCGGCGCTCACCGGACGATCACGGGGACCCTCGCGGAAGGGGATACCCGGCTGCAGTCCGGCGAGTTCGTCGACGCACACCCGATCAACCTCCGGGAAGGCCAGGCGGTCCACCTCGAGGCCCGCTCGACGGCCTTCGACACCTACCTGATCCTTCGCGAACCAGGCGGCGCGCAGCACGACAACGACGACGGCCCCGACGGCACGAACGCCGCGCTGGACTTCGTCGCACCGGTGACGGGCCAGTACACCGTATCGGTCACCAGCTACCGGCCTGGGGAGACAGGCCCTTACGAGCTCTGGATCCGTGACGGGACGTCGGGCCGCGAAGAGCCAACCAGCGCACGGGCCGCGGCGCAGAGGCCCGCGGCGGCGGCCGGCGACCAGGTACGAGGGACGCTCGCGGCAGGCGACTCGACGCTGCGCTCCGGGGAGTTCGCCGATGTCTACACCCGCTCCTTCCCCGCGGGGCGACCGGTCGAGATCCGCCTCGCGTCGAGTGAGTTCGATCCCTACCTGATCGTCCGCACACCGAGCGGTCGACAGCTCGACAACGACGACTTGAACCCCTCCACGCGCGACGCGGGCGTCGACCTCCCCGTGGCGGAAGACGGCGAATATCAGGTGACGGTCACGAGCTATCGCCCGGGGGAAACCGGCGCCTACGAGCTCACCTTCGCCGCGGGGCGCGCCGCACCTCGACCGAACGCCGCCAGCGGCGAAGGCGGTCGCGTCTTCGGCTTGTTCGCCGGCATCAGCGACTACCCCGAGGGCGTCGGCGATCTACCCGAGTGCGCCAACGACGCCATCAAGCTCGCGCAGGCCCTGGGCGAGGCCGGCCTCATCGATCCGAACCGTCAGGTGCTGCTCACGGACCAACAAGCCAACCGCGCCAATCTCACCCAGGGGCTCGCGCGCCTGAGCTCACAGATGGGCCCGGACGACGTCTTCGTGTTCTTTTACTCGGGCCACGGTGGGCAGCGGCCCAACAGCCAGGATCCGCGGGAGATCGACGGAACCGACGAGTTCTTGGTCCTGCACGACGGTCCACTCCTGGACGACGAGCTCAGCCGCCTCTTCGAGCCCATCCGCGCGCGCCTGGCGGTCGTGGCCCTCGACGCCTGTTTCTCCGGGGGCTTCGCCAAGGATCTGATCACGCGGCCCGGTCGTGTCGGCTTCTTCTCCTCGGAAGAAGACGTGCTCAGCTCCGTCGCCGGTCAGTTCCAGGCCGGGGGCTACCTGAGCCACTTCATCCGGCTGGCGGTCTCTGGCGAAGCCGACCAGGCGCCCGCCGATCGGGTGCTGACCGTCGGCGAGCTGAGCCACTTCCTTTACCGGCAGTTCGGGCGCCACGCCTCCGACGTCCAGCTCCAGGGCGCCTTCCAGCACCTCGTCGTCGACCGCGGCGCCGTCCACGGCGACCAGGTCCTGTGGAGCTACCGCTGAGGCGTCCGCCGGCACAACGAGGCTTCGGTTCGGGGAACGCTCACTCTGCGACGTACTGCGCCTCGGGGACGAGGATGCGCGCACCGTAAGGCTCGACCTCGACGTCGAGGGTGCCGGACGCGACCTCGAATCGGTCGCCGGTAAGCACGTCCACGACCGAACCGGAGAGACCCACCGGCATGGTCGAACCGTCGGAGGCGGTTCGGCTCGCGTGCTCTCCCTGGGCGTTGATGACGACGAGCGCTCGCTCGTCTCCGTAGCTGCGTTCGAAAGCCACAACGCCCGCGTCACTCTCGTCGCCGACGTGCTCCGTCGTCCAGCGGAAGACCATGTCGCCCCGGCGCAGCGGTGCATAGCGTGCGCGCAAACGCGTCAGCCGGGCGATCCAGCGGAAGGTTTCCCCATCGGTGCGGTAGTCGCTCCACCACAGCGGCTCGCGGTTCGCCGGGTCGTTGCCGCCCGCGAACTCCTGCTCGGTGCCGTAGTAAATGCACGGGATGCCGTTCTCGGTGAGCAAGAAGGTCAGCGCGGCCCGCAGCGCGCGGGGGTCGGGCTGCTGCCACAAGAAGCGCGGCACGTCGTGGTTGTCGATGAAGTTCACCAGCGCCTCCGTCGGCGCGACGCCGATGCCGCCTGGCTGCGGATCGCTGCCGTAGTTCGCGGGGCGCGCGTCGAAGAGCCGTTCGATCGCCGCGGTGGGCCCACCCCGCGCGAACACCCCATCGAAGACTTGAAACTTTTGCGGAAAGTAGAAAACGGAATCCAGCTCGCCAGCGAAGGTGTAACTGCCGACGAGGACGTCGTCGCCGTCGAAGGCCTCCCCGAACATGAGAAAGCGCGTCTTCCCCACGGCCGCCAGGCGCTCACGCACGCGACGGGTGAAATCTTGCCAGAACTCGTGCTCGACGTGCTTGAGCGTGTCGATGCGGAAGCCGTCGAGATCGAGCTTGATCGCCCAGTCGGAATACACGCGCACGAGCTCGTCGCGCACCTGCGGGTGGGTCGTGTTCAGATCTTTGAGCCCTCCCGGAAAATCGCCCAAGACGACCTGTTCGCGGCTCGACCAGTCGATGACCTTGCCGCGACGGTTGTAGGCCTCAGGACGCTGAAAGATGGCCGGCTCGGGCGGCACCCGGAAGATCTCGGGCATGTCGAAAAAGCGGATGGGCGCAGGCCCCGCCTCACCCAGCGAAGTGACCGCCTGAACGCCGCGCGGGTCGTAGTCCGGGTCATACTCCGTGATGCGCGTGACCGGGCTGCGCGGGGGCGCCATGGGATCCCCAGGGTTGGTCGGGAAGCCACCGGAGAGGAACTCGTCCGGGCGCCCGTTCATGTTGACGTCGTAGAAAAAGACCTGTCCCAGGTGGTTGGTCACGATGTCGAGGACGACCTTGATCCCCCGGGCGTGGCACTCGTCCACCATCCGCCGCAGGGTGGCCAGATCGCCGAAGTGAGGGTTGAGCCGCTCGAGATGCTGCGCCCAGTAACCATGGTATCCGTCGAAGCCGGCGTCCGCGTCCACATTGCGGACGATGGGGCTGATCCAGAGCGTGGTGACACCCAGCTCCTCGATGTAGTCGAGGTGGTCGACGATCCCCTGCCAGTCGCCACCTTTGAAGCGGCCGAGACTCGCGGGGTTCGGATCGAGGCGGAAATCGTTGCTGGCGCTGCCGTTCGCGAAGCGGTCCACCATGAGCTGGTAGATCACCTCGTCGCGCCAATCGTCGACGTGCGTCTCTACGGTGAAGTCAATATCGGCCACCTCACCGTCCACGCAGCCGGCGAGCGTCGCCAGCCCAAGGATCCCCCACAGTGCGTGCGTTGGTCTCATGCTCACTGCCCGTAGCTGCTGCTGTCGAACCACCACTCGGCCCCGATCCCCAGGAAATGCTCGACCCTACGGCCGGAGCGCGGATCGTCCTCGGGGTAGAGACGGCGAGCGCCGGCGTCCCGAAGAGTGAGCGCGTAGATGAGCCGGAGGTGGGGGCGCGTGTAGGTGCCTCGG
>Ga0256832_1001527_pt1 | contig 15705 bp, 10 predicted proteins | sample 134614metaG_FD_190534 | JGI IMG/M metagenome (GOLD analysis project Ga0256832, IMG submission 190534) | Hydrothermal vent microbial communities from Lau Basin, Pacific Ocean - 134-614 | ecosystem: Environmental > Aquatic > Marine > Hydrothermal vents | place: Pacific Ocean: Lau Basin | collected...
AGGTAGTGGATTGCAAAAACCCGACACCTTTATGTTATAGCGAGATTACAACCGTTTTAATGCCAACTACCGATCCGAGAATGGTTTCGATAAAAGCAAGAGATTTTGACAGGGGAAGTGATGATAATTGTGATCGTGGTTCTACTTGTGAAGATTGTTATACAGACTTGAGATTCTCATTCTCAGGAACTAATCCGTATGATAGTATAAGAACATTTACAGAAGATGACGAAGGACTTCATACTCTTGATATGTGGGTTTGGGATCAGGCAGGAAACAAAGATTTCTGTACAGTAACTGTATATATTCAAGATAATGTTACCTCAGGTACCAATGCAATGATTGCTGGACAAATAATCACTGAAGATGATAAAAAAGTCGAGAATGCTAAAGTGAAATTGGAGGATATGCAAATTCACGAATCTGTGTCTGTTGAGACGAATAGCGATGGTTTCTTTGAATTCTCGGTACCTGTGGAAAGAGATTATAAGATAGAAGCTGAAATGAATGATAACTATCTTAATGGATTGACAACTCTTGACCTTGTTATTATTCAAAAACATATTTTGGGAATTAAAGATCTGAATACTCCTTACAAATTGTTGGCTGCTGATGCCAATAATGACCAGAGAGTGACAGCCAGTGATATTTTAGCATTAAGAAAATTGATATTGGGTACAACAGATAATCTGGTAGCAAGTGATCCGTGGATATTTGTAGATAATGATTATGAGTTTATTAATCCTAAAAATCCATGGTTGACTCAGGAGCAAGATATGCATACAATATATTTGAATAATGTGAATGAAGATGTTACAAACAATCATTTCATCGCAATAAAAACAGGTGATGTAAACAATTCAGCAGTAGTTAATGGAAATTCATCAAGTCTTGTTGGTTTGAGAGGAATGATGAGCATGGATATTGAAAATAAAACCTTTAAATCAGGTGAGATGTTATATGTTCCTGTAAAATCATCTACATTAGTTGATCTGTCAGGAATGCAATTCAGTTTGGAACTTGGTAATAACCTTAGTTTTGAAAGAATTGAATCAAATGATTTGAATATTAATGAAAACAACTATTCAGTACACAATAACAAAGTATTCTTTAGTTGGAATGCATTTAAAGAAAAAGTGATAAATGAAGACGAAATATTATTTACACTTGTATTGAAAGCAAATAAAAACGGACAATTAATAAACCAATTGAACCTTGTACCAGACCTGAATCCTGAAGCGTATAACGAGAATTTGGATGTCTTAGGTCTTGAATTGAATTACAGAAACGTAGATGGAGGAGAATTTGTACTTAATCAAAATACTCCAAACCCGTTTAGCAATGAAACAGAAATATCTTTCAATTTACCAAAATCAGGACAAGTTACAATTACAGTATTTGATGTAACAGGAAAAGTGATCTTGAAAAAATCAGGTGAATTTGATAAGGGGTATAATTCTGTAAAAATGAGTAAAGATGATTTGAATTATGTAAGCGGTGTATTGTATTACAAAGTTGAAACAGAAGAGAATATGGCAGTGAAGAAAATGATAGTATTAGCTAAGTAATAAAATCAAATCATCAAAAATTTACCTTTATCCGCTTTTTTTGCAGCGGATAAAGGTTTTTTTGTATCTTAATAATGTAAAAAATATAAATTATTTATACTTTTATTGTATTAGCTTAATTATTATTATATTAAATTATATAACATATTAAAATTAATTTATATTTTTGTATTATATTTTAAGAAAAGTCTATAAACTAAAATTTTAAGCAAATGAAAAAATACATTATTCTTGTATTAATGTTACTTGGCCAGTTAGCAGTTTTTGGCCAAAATGATTGCGTTATTTACTTTGAAACTAAGACATCAACCGACACTTATGTTGAAGTTGACGTAAAAGCAAATGACTTTAGCGATGTACTTCAGTTCCAAATGTATTTAAAATGGGATTCAACTGTCATGGTTAAGAATTCTATAACCTATTCCAATCCGGAATTAGCAGGGATTTCTTTTGGTAATGATGAATTAGGAGCTAATATTCTTGCTTCAAACTGGTTTACTGATACCGGATTTGGAAAAACCTTTAGTGATGGCACCGTTTTGTTTACTGTCAAATATGACTATACCGGTGATCCTTGTGATGAAACAACACTGGATTTAACAGATCCCGATCAATATCGAAAGAGTTTGATTACCTATGGTTATGATGAAGATAATGAATATCCGTTGAATTCAAACGAAAGTACTATTACTATTCCGGGAGATAATTGCGAAGGAGGTGGAAATAATGAAGGAGTTGGACTTTTAATTGATGATGTTATTGCAGGCAATGGTACAGAAATATGTATTCCTGTCAGAGTAGATAGTTTTAAAAATATTTCCGCTTTGCAGTTTTCAATATGCTATAATCATAATTTCATGTCTTTTGTAGGAGAGTCAAATAATTTTGCCTTAGCAAATGGTGCAAATGTTACTACTTTTGTTACAGGTGATAGTACGTATAAGTACCTTATGTATTCGGATTCTCCATTGAACCTTGAAGATGATTCCATTTTAATAGAACTTTGTTTTTTGATAAATGGAGAAAATGGAGACGTTAGTTGCCTTGATTTCTGTGATTCATTAGAACTCGAAGTTACTGACCAGAATGGAAATATTTTACCAAGCTATACAGAAGGAGGTTGTGTGACTGTTGGAGATATAGATAATGCAGTAAAGTTTATTGCATCAGATGAAAAAGCTGATAAAAATTCTACGGTTTGTGTAGATATTACTTCAGAGAATTTTACCGATATCGAATCATTCCAGTTTATTGTAGAATGGGATCCTGAAGTTATGACATGGAAAGGATTGGGTGATGTAAATAATATTGGTATAACGGAAGGAAGCTCGGGAAATATATTGTTGGTTGACGGCTTGTTTAATGGAAAGAAAAGATTGAAAATAGCGTGGAATTCAGCTTTGGGTAAGACTATCGCTGACGGAGGCATCTTATTCCAGTTGTGTTTTGATATAGTAGGTGATTGCAAAGCAAAAACGAGTGTCGATATCATTGGCGATCCGCCTAACTTTGCTATAGAAGTTACTTCAAATGAAGTAGTTCTTCCTCATATCGAAGTGCCGGGAAGTGTTGAAGTTAAATGTGACATTTTTATACCCGATTGGAGTGTTGAAAATGTTACATGTAACGGTGATAATGATGGTAAAATTTATATTACAATATCAGGAGATCCCGCTGACTACAAATTTCAATGGAAAAACAGCATGGGAGTTATAATTAATAGTACACAAAATTTGATAGGTGCTCCGGCTGGAACATATACTGTGACTGTTACAGATAAAAATGATAGCAGTATTTCTGTTTCTAAAAATTTCACTATTACCGAACCTGATCCGTTAGCGTTTACAGAAACAATTTCCAATGTTACATGTTTCTCACAAGGTTCCATCGCATTGAATGTGACAGGTGGTACAAGTCCATACAGCTTTGCATGGACACCCGCTTCTATTGGAGACCATCCCATAGCGAGTGGTCTTGATGCAGGTACATATTCAGTATCTGTTGATGATGCTCATGGGTGCGGACCTGAAGTTAAGTCATTTACCGTGAAATCGGAAATCTCTGCTTTGGAAGCTACAGGTAGTATGACTGATATCACCTGCAAAGATAGCAATGACGGTAGTATTTCTGTTACAGTTTCAGGAGGTTGTACTCCTTATTCTTATAATTGGAGTGATGGAATAGCCGGAACAGCAACAAGAAATAATCTTGCAGCAGGTAATTATACTATTACTATAACAGATAATAAAGGAAATTCAACAACATTGTCTTATACTATTACCAATCCTGAAAAAGCGATAACTGTTTCGGGTGAAGTGATTGAACCGGATGTAATAAATGTTGAAGTATCCGGAGGTTCTGAAGTGTATACATATAGCTGGACAGGACCAAATGGATTTACAAGTGATCAGGAAGACTTGACAAGCCTTGAACCTGGAACTTATACTCTGATAGTTACTGATTCAAGGGGGTGTTCCACTGACGGAGATACTTTTGAAGTAATAGGAGTTATTGATCCTATTTCAGTATCTGTCACTGTTAATACAAAATTATATGCAGGAGGATACGGAGTAGCCTGTAATGGTGATTGCAACGGACATATAGATGCTGATATAGTAGCAAATGTACCGTGGAAGGTTTACCTTGATGGTAATGAAATCGAATTGCCGTACAACGAAGTTTGTGCCGGAGAACATATATTGAAAATCGTAGATAATTATGATAAAGAAGTTTCTGATACATTTACTGTTACAGAGCCTGATCCTTTGTCAGTTACTGTAGATGAAGTCAATTGTTCTAATGCAGGTAAAGATGATGGTAGTATTTCCATTACGATTGATGGGGGAGTACCTGAGTACACTATAAATTGGGGTGTGGAAGGAGAAAATGAAGAGACAATTGAAAATCTGTCAAAAGGTACTTATGTCGTATCAGTTACCGACTTAAATAAGTGTACTGTGATATCGGAAGAAATTGATGTAGATGATTGTGATAAAAGCGATTGTTATACCGGTTCTGTAATTGTTACTCCGAATGGTGATGAGTTTAATGAGTATTTCTTAGTCAAATGTTTTGATGATTTTGAATCAAATGAACTTTATATCTATGATAGATTAGGCAATGAGGTTTATTATCAGGCAGGATATGATGGTACCTGGAATGGAGTTGACAACAACGGTAATGAATTGAAGGAAGACAGTTATATGTGGGTATTTATTGGAATTGATGAATCAGGAGTTAAAAATGTCTATAAAGGCACGGTAACAATTTTAAGAAAATAATTGAAAATAAAAAATAATAGACAAATGAAAAAGATATTTTTATCATTGATTTTTATACTTGGATTTACATATCTGGGAATATCTCAAAGCAGATATATTTTTACCCAATACTTTATTAATCCTGTTTTGATAAATCCGGGAGCAGCAGGATGTAAGTCAGGTCAAAAATTGTTTTTGAATTATAGAAACACATGGTCAAATCATCCCGGTTCTCCAAGATCTTATGGTTTATCCTATGACGGTATGGTTACGGATAAAGTCGGTTTGGGTGCTTTCGTTATGAATGATACTTATGGTGCTTTGCAAACTACCAAGGGAGTTCTTTCCTATTCCTATAAGATCAAAGGAGAGAATTATAATTTTGGTCTTGGATTTACTACTGAATATATTGCATATAAGGTTTCGGGGAATCTGTCAGGAGGTCCCGTGGATAGAAATGACCCGTTGATTGCTGAAAAACAGGATGGAGCAAAATATTTTGATGCAGCAATTGGAGCTCACGGTATTATTCAGAAAAAATTTATACTTAGTGTTGTGTTGCCAGGTCTTGTAAGATCTAAACTCAATAAAGTGGAAGGAGAAACAGTTGAGGAAAAATCATTTAATTATATTTTAGGGGTAGGGTATATATACAAAGTTGAGGAATACGATATGAAAGTATTGCCAAGTTTGTATGTGAAGAAGTTAAGAAATATCAATACCCTTATTGATGCCAATTTGCTGTTGACATTTTATGATGATAAATTATCAGGAGGTGTGACTTATGGATTGGGAGATGATAAAAGACTGGGATTCATTATTGGAGCTAAATTAAATAATATTAATTTTTATTATTCGTATGATTTTTCGTTTAAGAAATTTCAAACATATAATAATGGTTCTCATGAAATGACCTTTGGATACAATTTTGGAGGGTAAATTGAAATATTAAATTAATATGATAAAAAACGGAATCAATATTTTTGGTTCCGTTTTTTTATTATGATAGTCTCTACTCTGGCAGGATGCTTTTTCAATCAAAATGATTCTACTTTAGTAGATATGTATTATTCTTTCATCAGAACAAAAAGTAAGCCCAAACTCGCGGGTGCAAATTCGGGCTCTTTCGACTAAGGTCTCAAAATAAGAAAACTACATCTTAATTATTGACTTTAATTTATACTTATAAATCAATTATTTATTCTTTATATTTTTATAAAATATCTGCTTCTTTAATATAGTTAACGCTAAATTAATACATATAGTTCATAAAAACAATTAAAATGCTATTTTTTTTATAAAATTAATCATAATATAAAACTTATTAACAAATATTGACTTATAAAAATAAAATAATTATATATATTAAAAACCCATATTCAAAAACATTGAATACGGGTTTTAGGTGCCCGGAGCGGGAGTCGAACCCGCACGCCCATACGGACACATGGCCCTCAACCATGCCTGTCTACCAGTTCCAGCACCCGGGCTTTATAGATGCTTTATCTAATCGAAGTGCAAAGTTACAAAATAATTATTCTAATTGTTATGTTTAGAAAAGAATTTTTGAGCTAATTTCTATTTTAGTGTACTTATTTATTTAGGCAAAATTGAATCAATACATCAAAATAATAATTAGTTTATTCCTTTCCATATATTTTTATCCGGAAAATCTGCTTTTATTGTTATTCGTTTATTTAAATAAGGATGATGAAATGAAAGTTCGAAAGCATGCAAACAGATACTTCTGTCTTTTTCGGCTCTTTTTGCCCCGTATTTGACATCGCCTTTGATATAACAAGATCTGTTTGCCAGTTGAGCTCTTATTTGATGAAATCTGCCGGTTTTAATAGTTATTTTGTAGTAAAAATAATTTATGCTCTTCCCTGCAAATTCATAATTTAAAATAGCTTTTTTTCCGGTTGTTTTATCTTTGGAAATATAGGATTTATTATTTTTTTTGAACAAATAATCTTCCAGCGTACCTTTATTATTTTTTAGTTTATTTTCGGTGATGGCAAAGTATGTTTTTGAAGTACCCTCGTTTTGTATGATTTCTGAAAAATATTTAGCACTATTTTTTGTTTTTGCAAATATAACAATTCCACTTACAGGCCTGTCTATTCTGTTTATAAGAAAAGGTTTGAATCTCAGGTATTTTTCCACATCGTCAAATAAGCTGAAATCATTTGTTTTATCAGGTTGAACAGAGATACCGGATGGTTTATTTACACAAATAATCCATTCGTCTTCATAAAGAATATTCAAAATATCAGGTTTTAATAATTATTCCATTTGTTGCATCTACTCAGGTAGAATCATTTCAAAAGCACTCTACCTGAGTAGATACGATTTGTTTAACCGGCTTCCTTCTCTTTTCATATCTTTTTCCTTGATAGAATGCCTTTTGTCATAGGACCTTTTACCCTGAGCCAGAGCGATCTCAATCTTCACTAAACCTCTTTCTGAAAAATAAACTCTTACAGGTACTATTGTGAATCCTTTTTCCATTACTTTTCTGAGAAGTTTTTTTAGTTCGGTTTTTTTCAATAAAAGTTTTCTGTCTCTCTTGGGTTCATGGTTATAATAAGTTCCTAGCTTATATTCTGAGATATGCATGTTTTTAAGCCACAATTCACCATTTTTATCAAAAAGGCAATAAGCTTCATTAATATTTGCTTTGCCTTCTCTGATCGATTTCACTTCAGTTCCGGTCAAAACAATACCTGCTTCAAATTTTTGAAGCAAATGATATTCAAATGAAGCTTTTTTGTTTTTGATTTCTATATTTTTTTTTATCGCCATATTCTTCTTATACTATTTCTAGTAAGCTTTTGCAAACAAAACTCTTCTCTTTGATGGTTTTCCACTTAGCATATCAACACCATTTTCTTCTTTGGCATCATTAGGTATACAACGTATAGTTGCTTTTGTAAGTTCCTTGATTTTATCTTCTGTCTCAGCTGTACCGTCCCAATGAGCATAAATAAATCCGCCTTTATTTTCAAGAACTTCTTTAAATTCATCAAAGGTATCGACAAAGGATGTCCTTTCTTCTCTGAATGTTTTAGCTTTTTGAAGTAGATTTTCCTGTATTTCTATTAAAAGATTTTCTACATAATTCTCAATATTGTCCATTGGTATTGAAGCTTTTTCTTTTGTATCTCTACGGGCTACTTCAATAACATTATTTTCGATATCTCTCATCCCCAATCCCAGTCTGACCGGTACACCCATCATTTCATATTCTGCAAATTTGAATCCCGGACGTTTTTTACGGTCCGTATCGATCTTTACGGAGATTCCTTTATTTCTCAATGAGCTTGCAATTTTACCGGCTACTTCCAGCAAAGTTTCATTAGGCTTTGGAATAGGAACAATAACTACTTGTATAGGAGCTAGTTTTGGTGGCAAGACCAAACCGTCATCATCAGAGTGAGTCATTATCAATGCTCCTATAAGTCTTGTGGAAACGCCCCAGGAAGTTGCCCAAACATATTCTTCTTTATTGTTTTCATTGAGGAATTTTACTTCAAAAGCTTTAGCAAAATTTTGCCCGAGAAAATGCGATGTTCCTGCCTGTAGTGCTTTACCATCCTGCATCATTGCCTCTATCGTGTATGTTTCCAGTGCACCGGCAAATCTTTCCGATTCGGATTTGGCTCCTTTGATTACAGGCATAGCCATTATTGATTCTGCAAAATCTGCGTAAACATCATGTATAGTCTTTGCTTCTTCCATAGCTTCTTTGCTGGTAGAATGAGCTGTATGGCCTTCCTGCCAAAGAAATTCAGCAGTTCTCAAAAAGGGTCTTGTTCTCATTTCCCATCTGACAACATTTGCCCACTGATTTATCAATAAAGGTAGATCCCTGTAAGATTTGATCCAATCCCTGTAAGTATTCCAGATTATGGTTTCTGATGTAGGTCTTACTATCAATTCTTCTTCCAGTTTTGCTTCGGGATCTACGACTACACCACTTCCATTGGGATTATTCATAAGTCTGTGATGCGTTACGACAGCACATTCTTTAGCAAATCCTTCCACATGATCGGCTTCTTTGCTTAAAAAGCTTTTTGGTATGAACAGGGGGAAATAAGCATTTTGATGTCCTGTCTCTTTAAATCTCCTGTCAAGTTCATCTTTTATCTTTTCCCAAATTGCATATCCATATGGTTTTATTACCATACATCCCCGCACTGCAGAATTTTCAGCTAAGCCTGCTTTTTTTACAATATCCAAATACCATTGTGAATAGTTTTCTTTCTTCGGTGTAATCTCTTTTGCCATTATCTGATTTATATTAAATGTTAAGAAAAATTTAAAATTATATTATTTTGAAACTTCATTCATAAAACATATGTTAATTAATTGAATAATCGTTGAAAATAAGTTCATTTAAGATAGATTTTAAAGAAAATCGTACAAATTTTAACGAATTAACAACAATTATGAAAACTTTAATATTTTATTAACATAAAAATTCGTGCAAAAGTAATAAATTGCGGTGTGAAGTAAAAAAAGAGTTAAATTATTTACAATAAAAATTTAATATTATGAAACGAACATGAATTTTTTAATCATAAAATGCACACAAGTGAATGATTAAAATAAATTTATGAGAGTTCCTGAATATATTATAAATTTTTATTAATTTTTTAAAAATAAAAATTTTAAACAGATGAAAAAGTATATTGTTTTTTGGATGTTTTTGTCATTCTTTTTGATAATGTCAACAATGTCATTTGCTCAATTTGATGATTTGTATTATGATCCTGATTTGGACGGTGAATATACAACTGTCATAGTAGATAATGACAATGACGAATATGATGATGAGTATTATTATGACGATGAATACTATGATGATGATTATTATTACGATGATTATTATTATACAAAAAGGATAAGAAGATTTCACAGGAGTCACTATTATTTTGATTATTACGACCCGTTTTTCTATGATGATTATTGGTATTCTCCGGGAATATCTGTTTATATAACTACAGGATATGGATACAGACCATGGTATAGATATGGATATTATAATCCATGGAGATACAGAAGATATGGATGGGGCGGTTATTATTCAGGGTACAATAACGGATATTGGGATGGATATAATGATGGTTTTTATGATGGTTATTATGGTTATGGTAGTTATGGATATGGTGGATACGGAGGTTATTATGGCAATTATTATGGAGGTTACTATGGAGGTTATTATGGTAATTATTACGGTAATGGAGGTTATTATTATGGAGATAGCGGGTATTACAATAATGGTAAGAAAAAGCATTTTGGTTCCAGACATGGTATTTCAAGTGTGTCTTCAAAAAAAGGAAAACCTAAAATTGGTGTAAAAGACAGGAATCATACAGTACCTTCAGGTATGGTAGGATCTTATGATAAAGGTAAAACAGTTGCCGATAAAAAAGTTGATGGAAGAACCATCGGAGTAGGAAAAGAGAATAAATCAAAACCGGATAGAAGATGGACACCTTTTGGTGACAGGACAGCAAGAAAAAAATATAGTGACAGGTACAATAAAGATTATAACGGGATAAATAAAGACAAAGCAGGAAGAAGAACCGGTGGTAGTTCATATAATCCTGTTGATAAGAATAGACAGGGCTCAAAAAGTACAAGCAAAGGAAGGAGAAGTTATGATTCAGGATATGATAAGAAGGGAGCTTCTTCAGCAGGTTATAACAGACATGGAAAAGTTAAAAGGACTAATTCTTCTTCTTCAGGTACTAAAAGAAGGATAACTCCTGATAGAAATACAAGAAAGTCAAGGAGTAATTATAAACCGCAAAGAAGAAGTTCTTCAAAAGGTTATAATTCTAACAGAGGCAGTAGTAGAAGTAAATATAAAGGAAATTCTTCATCCGGTTCACGAAGAAGTAGTTCTGCCGGCAGAACTTATAGATCGAGTTCAATTCCTAAAAGCAGTCACAGGTCTTCAAACAGCTTTGGCAGCAGATCCTTTAGAAGTAGTTCGAGTCATAGTTCTTCAAGTGGATTCAGGTCATCAGGATCAAGTAGTAGAAGCATGTCGAGTAGTAGTTCGAGCAGGAGTAGTTCAAGAAGTAGTAGTTCAAGAAGTAGTAGCAGATCAAGTTCACCAAGAAGAAGATAATAAAAATGTATTTTCGATAAGCATAAAAGGGAATGATGAATTTTAAATAATGATCATTCCCTTAATTTTGGTTATATTATAAACTTAGAATTCATGAAAAAATATATTGTTTTTAGTTTGATCCTTATTCCGGCATTGATCTTTGGACAAACATTGGAAGATGCCGTTAGATATTCAAAATCTACATATTATTCAACTGCCAGAACAATGGGTGTAGGTGGCGCTTTTGGTGCAATGGGAGGTGATTTTGGTGCCATCAGCTACAATCCGGCAGCTCTTGGAAATTATTGGAGGAGTGAATTTAATGTTTCTTTTGGTTTCAACAATGGAAATTCAAAAACAGATTTTGGCAAAAAGAATAAAACATATTCTGATAGTAAATTCAGTTTTGAAAATATTGGTTTTGTAACTAATTCCCATAGGAAAAGTAATGGATGGAAGTCAATGAGTTTTGCCATCGGAATGAATAAAATAGCAAATTTCAATAGCACTGTCAATGCTTCGGGTAGTAATCCGGGGAGTGTGATTGAAGATTCAAGATTGGTTTCAGGAGTAGATTATAGCCCTTGGGAGGATGTCCTGATAGATAAAGATCTTTCTATTTATGAGTCAGGAGGGATTAATGAATTATTATTTGCTCTGGGAGGAAATTATGATAAAAAATTCATTTTTGGAGTTTCGGTTGGCATTCCATTCTTAAATTTTTATACAACCAGGGAATATAATGAAAAGGCTCCGGCTGAATTGCAGGAAGATGATGATTTTTATTTTAGAAGTTTAACATATCAGGAAGATTACACAACTGTCGGAGTAGGATTAAATGTGAAAGCAGGAATTGTATACATACTACCTCAAGATTTCAGAATTGGTTTTGCGATGCACAGTCCTACTTCATATTCATTGAAGGATAACTATGATATTAAATTTAATGTAGATAGCAGAAACTATGATTTTGATCCGTTGGATAATTCAGGATATTTCAATTATAAATTCAAAACTCCCTGGAAATTTATTTTTAGTACGGGAAAATTATTCAGATCGGGTGATATGGCAGGTTTTGTTAATTTTGATGCAGAATATGTAAATTATACTTCAGCAAGATACAATTTCAGGAGATCAAGTGATGATCCCTATGATTTGGAAAATGAGAAAATTCAAAATGAGAAAATAAGGGAGGATCTTAAATCTGCATTTAATTTTAGAATAGGGAGTGAGCTTGCTTATAAAGCATATAGATTTAGAGCGGGAGCAGGATTATTGGATACACCTTTTTCGGATGGTGGATATCAGGCAGATATCACATATAGTTTAGGATTTGGATACAGATCAAATAATTACTATGTTGATTTTGCATTTTTGGGAACCAATAATTCCTATTCATATTTCCCGTATATTGCTGAACAAACGGAAAGATCTCCATCGGTTGATATAACAAAACATAATAATAAATTCACAATAACTACCGGATTTAAGTTTTAGTATCTTATTTCTGATTTTCTTGCATTTTTTGGCAAGAGTTTATGAATAATTATATTTTAAAAAGCCCCGTTAGGGGCGGAATTATGGTAGTAACAGTAAGAGTAAGTAAAAAAACATTAAAGTCCCGTTAGGGGCGACATTATGCTCCTTCTTTTTAATTCTGGCTTGTCCAGGTTAGGGCTTTAGCCCGATAATAAGCAGCCAGAGTATTAACCTTAAATCTATTTTGGATAAAAAAAAGGCTGATATTTTTGATATCAGCCCTTTTATTATTATAAATACAAATTGTTATTGAATAATAACTTTTTTAATAGCTACATCACCTGAATCTGTAATTAATCTGGCAACATACCAACCTTTACTTAAGTTAGAAATATCAATTTTTGAACTACCGTTAACCTCGCTTCTATGAACAACTTGTCCAAAAGAGTTAACCAATTCAAAAGTTGAGCTTTCTTCAACATCAATATTTAAAGTTTCATAAGCAGGATTAGGATAGATAGCAGCATTGATTTCATTAAAGTCAACAACATTACTCGTCAATTTTGTAACTGAAACATTGTCATAAATTGTAAATTGTTGATCATCTGCTACTGAACCCCAAAGATCCAATAATCCCATAGATATGTTACCATCAGCCTGAGTATTAGCTATATGCATCCAAGTAACACCATTAACGTCGAAATAGATAGAGTCACTTAAGACTTTTATTTCAACAGTTAACCACTGGTTTCCAGGAGTATTTCCTTCATAGCTTTCAGAATAAGGTAATATACCACCTTCTCCGTTTCCGTCATTTTGAGAAGGTCCTGCCCACATGGTAGAATCATCTTCAAATTTAATTTCAGATCCATCCAAATAAAATCTAATATCATCTGATGAACCGTTATCACATGTAAAAGCAAATTCAGGACCGGAGTCAGCTGGAATATTAGTGTTTTGTTTTTTAACACCAAATATTGGAAACTCAGTAGTACCGTTTCCTCCTACAGTATAACTTGCCCACATATCAAATTTGAGGACATATGATCCTTTAAACTCCTTGTCTTTAGGAAATGCAAGAATTTCACTGTATTCTCCGGGTTCAACAGTATTTACTGCCAACTTAAATCCGAGTCCACCTCCATTAGGAGCAGCAGGAATTCCGGCAGCGACATAATCAAAACCAAGGTTGTAAACATTAGTTCCACCTACGTCGCCTACTTCCCAACGGGTTGATGCAATGCCGTCATCAAAGTTGTCTGCAAACATTACTTCTTGACCTATTAGTGAGAAAGTAATTAAAAAAGTAATTAAAAAAGTTGTAAAAATTTTCATAGCATAAAGTTTTAATTTATTAATAAAATACTAAATAAGCGAGTTTTTTTATAAATACCAAAAATTTACCGAAAAATTTCTGTTTTTTATTTAACATCTTTTCTTGTATCCCACCAAATTTGATATCCCCAATAGTTATCCACTTCATTCACATCAGCCGGAATATTTGATGAATTTAATTTTTTTTCATCATCGGGATACGAAAATCTGAATGGTACTCTGTTGTGTCCTGTATGAGCAGAACTTACAGCAGGAGGTAATGTCGGAATATCTGTACGGCGCATTTCTGCCCATGCTTCCCAGCTTTGACGGAAGAGAGCAATCCATTTTTGCATATAAATTTGAGTTAAATCATTTTTGTATGCAACTTTTTCTCCTTGCAAATAAGTTGAAATGTCTGAATCAATGATACCATATTCTTTACATGAAGCAGTTATGGCTGCTTCATAAGCTTCTTTAGCATCCAGACTTACAAATCCTCTTTGCGCAGCTTCTGCTTTAATCAGTTCGATTTCAGCATATTTCATAAAATATACTCTACCGGTAGGATTTTTGATGAATAAATCGTTTAGCCTTGAATACAATTTATCCAATTCCTGACCAACTGCCAATCCCTCATAGGTACCATCCGGTTTAGCTGCTATATAATATGCAATACGCGGGTCATTATAGTCGACCAGCACATCAACGATTGGCTTTGCCGCCCAGTCATCTCCGATAGAACTATGTCTGGCAGTCCAAGGTTCAATCCAGTCTCCTCCGGGATATTCAATAAATGCATTGTCTTCATTTGACTCGAAAACCGGATATTTTGCAGGATCACTAAGTATCTTTGATATTTCTGATTTTGCTTTATCAGGATTCACATTGGATATTCTTATTGCCATTCTTAAATGTAACGAATTACAGAATTTTTTCCATTTCAAAATATCTCCTCCATAAAGCAAATCTCCATCTCCCAAAAGACCTGCTTCAGCTTTATCTTCCAACATATCATTTGCAATCTCCAATTGAGACAATAAATCATTGTAGATATATTCTTCAGAATCATATTTTGGATGAATAATATCATCATTTGCCTTTCCTGCTTCTGAATATGGTACTTTTCCATAAATATCGGTTACAAGTTGTAAACCATAAGCTTTTAAAATCATAGTAGCTGCCTGAAGATTTTTGTTTCCTTCTTTTTCTGCTTCTTCTATTACAAAATTTGAATTTCTTAATGTAGTAGAGTAAACACCGTTCCAAATAGAAGAGCTGGGAGAAGCTACATATCTGGTAACATCGGTATATGAACCTTTAGTAACATATCCTACATAGGATCCGGCATATTCCATTTCAGTAGTTCCATACTTTGCTGACATATTTTGAATAATATAAGCAAAAACATTGGTTAATGGTGCTCTATCCGGATTATTAGGATTTGAATTAATTTCTTCAAAATTTTTCGTACAGGATGCAATAAATAGAAAGATTAATCCTGTAAAAATTAAATAAATATTTTTTTTCATTTCAATTGATTTTTAAAATTTAACATTTAATTTAATTCCCAATGTTCTTGACGGAGGCAATTGATATTGCTCAAGTCCGGTACCTGATACCGTACCGCCTGTAGAAACTTCAGGATCAATTCCTGCGTCATTACTTTTATCTGTATAAAGTAAAGCCAAATTTCTGCCAAACAAGGAAACAGACCCACTTTGAATACTGAATTTATGTAAAAAATTTGATGGGATATTATATGAAAGAACCATCTCACGGAATTTAATAAAGCTACCGTCTATTACGGATAATTCGCCCCAGTTTCTGGAACTTCTCCAGTATGTTCGAGCAGAGATAACAGTTTGATTTTTTTGTCCGCTTACATCTTCTTTTTCACCATCACCATTTAAATCAAGCAAGGTGCCATCTTCATAGACTCCGTCAACTGTCATACCCG
>Ga0256832_1001528_pt1 | contig 15702 bp, 12 predicted proteins | sample 134614metaG_FD_190534 | JGI IMG/M metagenome (GOLD analysis project Ga0256832, IMG submission 190534) | Hydrothermal vent microbial communities from Lau Basin, Pacific Ocean - 134-614 | ecosystem: Environmental > Aquatic > Marine > Hydrothermal vents | place: Pacific Ocean: Lau Basin | collected...
AGCGTAAAAAGGGTGTAGGGCGTGCCGTTGACCTCTACTTCCTGTGCGCCTTTGCGGTAATTGCGCAGAGGCTCGGCATAGAAGCCCGGCAGTTGGGGCGTCTGGAGCAGGTTGTAGGATTGTACATTGACTTCATCGCGATCGTACAACTTGAGATCGAGGCTGATTTGCTGACCGGTATAGGCTTTGGGCGGTATGGCTTCGCGGGTTAGCACGTAAGGCGGTGAGCCTTCCAATTGAGTGGTGGCAGGCGGCTTGCCGCCTGTTACCACTACGGAAACGGGCTTGGTCTGCACGCTCACTCTGCCAATTTTGGCCGTAGCGCTGCCAATGGTCAGCCTGCCTTTCTTTTTGGGGCGCAAGACATATATGTATGCGATCTCCGAGCTCTTTTGGCCATGGATGATTTGGGTGTTGCTCATTTTTGAAGGCCCGGAGAGTACCCGAAAGTCTTTGAACACCGGCGGCCGGAAATCAGAGACCCGTCCCTGCGGGTTTTGCAGGACAAACTCCACCTGCAATTCTTCATCGGCAGTGATGGTCTTATCACTCAGGCGGGTAAAGAACTTCCCCTGGGCATACAGCCCTGCCACAGGCAGCAACCACAACAGCAAGGCCGCCGCCAACCGTCTCGGGGCAAGGAAGTTCTCTTTCATGCCGGCAAAGATAGACAATCCGAAAGCAAGGAGGGGCACATGGAAATAAGAAATGGATTGCTGCGTTTTTTGTAATAAAAATCCGTACATTTGTAAACATGAGGCATCTTTTTACACTTTCCATGCTCTGTGCCGGGCTTTTATTGCTGCCGGCATCTGTTGGTGCTCAGCAGCAGGCGCAGTACAGCATGTACGCCTCAAATCCCCTTTTGTTCAATCCCGCTTCGGCCGGCATGGCGGATGCTCTTTTGCTGGATGCCCGCCTGCGCAGGCAATGGGCGGGCGCTTTGCCCGGGGCGCCGGAGGAGCGCCGGGTCTCTGCTCAGATGCCTCTATATATAGCGCGCAGTGGCCTGGGCATCAGCCTGGAGCAGCAGTTGATCGCTGCCGAAGAATGGCTGAATGTGAAGCTGGCCTACAATTTTCAAGGTGAGCTCAGGAATAGCCGTTGGGCGCTGGGCGCCGATATCGGTTGGCAGCAGCAGGGCATACGCGGCGACATGCTGCGCACGCCCGGAGGCATTTACGAAGGCCCTACCGTACAGCACAACGACAATCGCCTCTTCGAAAACAATTGGCAACAAGCCTGGCTGACGGCCGGCCTGGGCGCTTTTTGGCAAAGCGAACAGTGGGAAGCAGGCCTTTCCGTACAGGGCATTTCTTTGGGGGCTTTCGCCAAACAAAACCCGCCGATCGCTTTGAAGCCCCACTACTACCTCTACTCCGCCTGCCGCTTGGAATGGGGCACGGCCTGGCTGTGGCAGCCTTCGCTGCTGCTGAAAAGTGACCTGGTTTCCTGGCAGCTCGACCTCTCCTCTGTCTGGGAGTGGAACGGCAATATTTCAGGAGGGCTGGCGTTAAGAGGTTACGATCGTTTGAGCTTAGATGCCGTGGTGCTGTCGGTGGGTTACCGCCTTAGCGAACAATGGCGCCTGGCTTATTCCTATGATTGGACGCTTTCAGCTTTGCGCAGGGTGAGCGACGGCTCACACGAATTTTGGCTGCAATACACTTTTGGCACAGTCCCGGGGAAAGGAAAACTCCCTCCCATCATTTACAATCCACGCTTCTAAAGGAACTTCCTCCCGAAGTTCGCGTGATTGTGCGGAAGAGGCAGTTTGCCCTCAAAGACGATGACGCGGGCATAAAAAGTTGATTTTTCTTTGAAAAATGCTAATTTTGTCCCGCTTAAGTGTTAATTTTGCCGCCTGTCAGGCAAAAGTGAAAGATTTATACGCTTAAAGTTTGATCGTTGGGGATTTTTGTCCTACATTTACGGTCAGTTTTATATTCCGGCTGTCGGTTTGTGAAAATCGAAGTTGGAAAACTTGGTAAGGCTCTCTATTTTTTTGAAGAAAAACTCGGGTGAAAACATGAAACTACAGCTCAAAACCGTTTTCGCGTTATTGGTTCTTACAACCTTTCTCGCGGCCTGTGGCTCTCGTCAGTCAGGTCAACTTACAGGCGTTTTAGACCGCCCTGCCTGGAAAGGCATCAATCCTTATGGTATGGTTTATGTCAAGTCGGGTACTTTAACAGTGGGTACCGGAGATGAAGACATTTCCCGCACCATGTACCAGCGTCCCAAGTCCATATCCATTACGGGATTCTATATGGACGATACGGAAATCACCAACAACGAATACCGCCAGTTTGTGTATTGGGTGCGCGATTCTCTGGCCCATGCCTATTTGGACCACTTTATTGAAGATGAAGCCACCGGCGACGAGTTCATAGACTGGGATCAGGATATTGACTGGGAAGACGAGACGCTTGAAGACCTCTTTTATCAGGGACGCGACCGCTTTGCCGGCAAGCGCGAGCTGAATGTCAGCAAACTGGTTTACGAATACGAGTGGTACGATTGGAAGGCCGCTGCCAATGACCGCGGCAAGTCTCACCGCCAGAGTTTCATCAAGCGCAAGAAAATCAACATCTATCCGGATACCCTCTGCTGGATACGCGACTTCTCTTACTCCTACAACGAGCCGATGACGCGTAACTACTTCTGGCACCCGGCCTTCGATGATTATCCCGTAGTGGGTGTCAACTGGCACATGGCCAACGCTTTCTGCTACTGGCGTACCAAACTGTGGAATGCCTATGAGGCCAATGGCGTCAATACGGAAGACTTCCGCCTGCCCTTTGAGCACGAGTGGGAATATGCCGCTCGCGGCGGCCATGAAAATGCACCCTATCCCTGGGGCGCCTACTACCTGCGCAACGCCAAAGGCTGCCTGCTGGCCAACTTCAAACCCGGCCGTGGCAACTATCCCGAAGATGGCGGCCTCTATACCGTTAAAGCAGATGCGTATTTCCCCAACGACTACGGTCTGTACAACATGGCAGGCAACGTGGCTGAGTGGACCGTTACGGCTTTCCACTCCAATGCTTATTCTTTCTATCACGACCTCAATCCCGACTACCGTTACGATACTAAGGAAGAAGACCCCGATGCGTACCGCCTGAAGGTTATTCGCGGAGGCTCCTGGAAAGATGTGGGTTACTTCCTGCAAACCAGCAGCCGCGCTTACGAGTACGAAGATACCACCAAATCGTACATCGGATTCCGCTGTGCATTGACTTTCCTGGGTCGTTCCATCAACGACTTCTAAATCTTAAAAAGTTGCGGGCGCCAAAAGCGCCCGCAACTTTTTTCCCTTTTTTCCCGGTCCTGGCTGTTACTTTTTGTCCTTTGGGCATTATGGTAGTGGATTTCCCGCAAGGGAAGTCGGGAAAAGCAACAAACTTTACTAACCTAAAACAAACTGAACAATGAGTTTTTTGCATTCAAAGACTTTCAAGTACATTAAGAACCTCATTATCGGTCTTGGTGCTTCTGTAGTGCTTCTCGGCGCCCTCTTTAAGCTGGAGAGCTTGCCGGGAGCAAGCCTGATGCTGACCATCGGCTTGTGTACAGAGGCCTTTATCTTCTTGTTTCTTGGTCTGGTAGGCCCTGAGAAGGACTACTACTGGGAGAAGTTGTTCCCCGGCCTGGATGATTACGATGCTCCCATGCAGCCCTTGACGGTAGGTGGTGCATCTCCTGTCGGGAAGGCATTGGACGGAGAAGTCGTGGAGAAGCAATTGGGAGGCATGTTGGCCGAGTTGCAAAATGTGTCTAAAAATCTCTCGGCTTTGAAAGCTCTGCAGGAAGTGGATTTCTCCGGTACCAGCGAGCAAATCAAAACCATGAGCAACTTCTACACCAAGTTGAACGAAGCCATGGCTGATTTGGGAGACTCCGTAGAAGATGCCAAAGCTTTCAGAGAGCAACTCGCAGGTTTGAACAAAAACCTCAGCTCCCTGAATTCCGTATATGGCAATGTGCTGAACGCAATGGCCAGCATTCGTGGATAAGCAGGCGCTCTTTCCGTAGCGACCTGATTTCTTAAACCTAAAAATCCATTGCCATGTCAATACCTAAGGAACCGCGGCAGTTGATGATCAACCTGATGTATCTGGTGCTGACGGCCCTGCTGGCTCTTAACGTCTCAGCTGAGGTGATGAATGCCTTTTTCTCTCTGGATAAAGGTATCAAAGAGTCCGGCAAGATCGTGGATACCAACAATACCCGGCTGCTTAAAGCCATTCAAAAACAAGCAAAGGCTTATCCTTCCGAAGAAAATAAGGATTTTCAAAGCCGTGCCGAAGCAGTGCAACAACTGACTGCAGATTTTGTCAAGTATGTGGAAGACCTCCGCGATGAGTTGTTTGATGCTGCCGGCGGGCCTAATCCGGACCATCCCGAATGGCCCAAGCGCAAAAAGGACAAAGACGTTACCACCCGCCTGCTGGTGCTGGGCGATCCAAACACGCCGGCTGATGATGGTAAGGGCTTTGAACTGGAGCAAAAAATCAAAGAGACCCGTAAAAAGTTGATTGAGTTGGTGGACAACGATCCCAATGTAGTGAAAAGCATCTCTTTGGATGTCGAAGACTGGAAAAAGTTAAGCAAAGACAAGAAAAGCTGGCCGGATTTTAAATTCCGCCAGATGCCTGTGGCTGCAGTTTTTCCCATGCTTTCCAAAATCCAGAGCGATGCCAAGGCTTCAGCTGCAACTGCTTTGAACTATCTGTTTGAGAAGGTCAAAGGAGAAGACATCGTGTTCGACCTGTTTGAGCCGGTTGTATCTGCCAAGAAGTCCTATGTCATCAAAGGAGAGGATTTTGAAGCAGATATCTTCCTCGGCGCTTATTCCTCTCAGACCGACGACAATACCAAAGTGTATGTCAACGGCCAGCAACTGAAGATGGAAGATGGCAAGGCCTCTTACAAGGCCCGTGCCAGCAGCCTGGGAACGAAGAAACTGGATGTAAAAATCACCGTAACCAACCCGCTGAACAACGAAGTCAAGGAATATACCAGCACCTACGAATACGAAGTAGGTGAGCGCTCCGTGGCTGTTTCTGCCGATAAGATGAACGTTTTCTATATCGGTGTGGACAACCCGATTTCGGTTTCTGCTGCGGGTATTCCTACCAGTAAGCTGAAAGTTTCTGTCAGCGGTGGTGGCGGCACCATCAAAAAGATCAACAACACTCAGTATATCGTGAGGGTGAAGCAGCCGGGTGGCCAGGAGCCCAACTGCTTTGTCAAAGTCAGCGGTGCAGGTATGAATGCCAAAAAAGGCTTCCGCGTGAAGCGTATTCCCGACCCCGTGGCTCGCCTCGGCAACAAGGAAGACGGCACCCTGCCGGCAGGTACTTTCAAAGCACAAAAGGGCTTGATTGCCTGGTTGGACAACTTCGACTTCGATGCCAAATGCCAGATTCAGGGTTTCCGCCTCGTGCGCGTCCCCAAGCGTGCGGATGCCATCGAAGTCCTGAACTCCGGCGGAGGGTACAAATCCCGGGCTCAAAGCCTTGTCAAGCAGGCTAAACCCGGCGATACCTACTACTTCATGGACGTAAAAGCCCGCTGCCCGGGCGACACCTCGGGCCGTAAGATCAACTCTTTGGTCTTTAACATCAAGTAGGCTTAACTGCAATCGAGCCGCCGGATAATAGAACCCCTGTGGGCGCGTTCTATATCCGGCGGCTTATATGCCCCGCAAAATGGAGCAGATGCAGTGAAAATTGCTGAGCTCATTTGCTATTTGGGCGATAAAACCTGTTTTTTTCCAAACTTTTTGGTTTGGAATGCAACTGAGCGTTTTTTTAAACGCTTGGTTTTTGGTATTTTTGCCAAAGTGGTTCTTTTACCACAAACTGTATCTCTTAGCGCGTAAAGTATTTAATTATGAAGATGGCTCTCAAAACCCTGTTTCTCAGTCTCTTATTCATGGGTGTATTCCTGTCGCCCGTGATGCTCTCAGCACAAACCCCTGAATCCACACTCACGGAATCAGGCGCCCCTGAAGACGGCGACCATCCCATTGATGGCATCGTCGAGAAAAAACTTACCGTAGAACACCGCGTATTGCCCTATGACGACATACGCGAGATTGACGTTTTCTGGGAAAAACGCATCTGGCGCGTCATAGACGTGCGCGAAAAGATGAACAAACACTTCATCTTCCCGGAACGCCCCTTGTTTAAAATCCTCCTCGATGCCGCCATCAATGGAGACATCACGGTATATAGCCCGGAGGACGACAAATTCCTCCACCCGCTGACTTCAGATGAAGTGGCTGCCCAGGTCAGTTATATGGATACCACCATTACCTTCGATCCCGAAACCTATGAAGAGATCGTCGAAGTCGTGCGCAACGAAATCAATCCGGAAGACATCAAGCGCTTCCGCGTGAAAGAGGATTGGTTCTTCGATCGCGAAACCTCTACTTTGCAGGTGCGTATCCTCGGCATTGCCCCCATCCAGGATGTTACGGATGATGACGGCAACTTCCTCTATGAAAAGGTGATGTTTTGGGTCTATTATCCCGATGCCCGTGGCATTCTCGCTGCTGAAAAAGCCTATGTGGAAGGCAATGATGCCTCGCTGACCTCCTGGGAAGATATCATGGAAATGCGATATTTCTCCAGCTATATTTACAAAGAGTCCAATGTCTATGACCGGCGTCTGAAGGATTACCTTTCCGGAGTAGATCTACTGTTGGAGTCAGAACGCATTAAGCAAAGCATCTTCAACTTTGAGCAGGACCTCTGGTCGTATTAAATTTCTTTTGGCCTTTCGGCAAAAGGATTTGTGAAATCCCCATCAAGCTCAGCTTGATGGGGATTTTTTGTCCCCGGCTCTCCCTTTTCTTTATTATTTTTACGGCATGGTAGAACTCGCTTCACTCATCATTCTCGGCATTTTGGCACAATGGATAGCCTGGTACACGCGTTTGCCGGCCATTTTGCCACTCATTCTCATTGGCCTGGCAGTGGGGCCGGTGTCCAGTCTTTTTATAGCTGATGGCAGCAAATGGATGGAGCCGGTCTATGATCCCGAAAAGGGATATGGCCTGTTTCCCAATGAGTACCTCTTTTATTTTGTAGAGTTGGCCATCGGCATCATTTTGTTTGAAGGTGGTTTGACCTTGAAGGTGAAAGAAATTCGGGAGGTGGGGCCTACCATTTGGAAATTGATTACGGTGGGTGCTTTGATTACTTTTGTGGGTGGCGCTCTTGGGGTGCATTACATCATGGGGCTCAACTGGCAGTTGTCATCTCTTTTTGCTGCTTTGATCATCGTTACGGGGCCAACTGTGATTGCACCGATTTTGCGGAATTTGCCTTTGAAGCCCAAAGTTGCTACGGTACTCAAATGGGAGGGCATTTTAATAGACCCTTTGGGGGCTTTGGTGGCGGTTTTGGTTTTTGACTTTATCATCAGTGGAGAGGGGGGGGCTTTTACGCTCCATGCTTTTGAATCTTTTTTCAGGATTTTGATTGTGGGGGCAAGCCTGGGTTTTACAGCAGCTCATTTTTTGCGGGCCATGCTGAAGCACAAATTGATACCTCACTACCTGATCAATGTTTTTACGCTTGCCCTGGTACTGGCTGTTTTCGTGGCTTCTGACCAGCTGGAGCACGAATCCGGTTTGTTGAGTGTGGTGGTCATGGGCATGGTGCTTGGAAACATGGATGCCAAGGAGTTGAGTTACATCCTGGATTTCAAGGAATCGCTCAGCATCTTACTCATTTCCATGCTTTTTATTTTGCTTTCTGCCAACATTGACATAGAGCAGATTCTGTTGTTGAAGGATTACCGCGCTTTGGGTCTGTTTTTGTTTGTCGTTTTGGTTTTGCGGCCTTTGTCGGTTTTTATCAGTACACACGGCTCGAGCCTGAGCAGGAATGAGAAGGCTTTTGTCTCCTGGGTTGGCCCGAGGGGTGTGGTAGCAGCAGGTGTAGCCTCGCTCTTTGGTATGAAGCTGATGGGAGAAGTGGAAGGCGCGGAATACATCACGCCCCTGGTCTTTATGATTGTAGCGGGCACAGTGCTTATCAATGCGACCACTGCCCGTTTCATAGCTCAATGGTTGGGCGTAGCCCGCAAAGAGCGCGAGGGCATTCTCATCATCGGCGCCAACAAAGCTGCGCGGCTCATTGCCAAATATTTACAGGATGCCGGAAAAGAAGTGATCCTCCTCGATCGCTCTGCCACCCTGGTCGAAAAAGCCCGTGCTCAGGGCCTGACTGCCATCCAGGAAGATGTCTTTTCCGACAACCTGCAGGACCATCCCGAATTGTTGAATGTAAAAACCGTTCTGGCTATGACGGCCAGCTCGGATGTCAACAAATTTGCTGTAGAGCGATTCAGCAAATGGCTGGAAGACGAAGGTGTCGCTTATCGCCTGATTACTCCGGATGAGTTGCTCCTGCAGGCAGAGGGCAAAGCCGTTGCTCCGGAGGAAGGCCTCTTCTCCTGTGTGGACGATTACCTGAATCTCAGCGAAACAGTGCGCGATTATCCGTATTTGCACGAAATACCCATTCCCTCCAAGGAAGCTTTTGAAGAGATCATTGCCCGCATCAACCGGCAGGAAGAAAGCGTGCCGCTCTTCATCAAGCGCAAAGAGGGACAGCAAATTGACATCATCCTCTCTCGTTGTAAAGATATGGATATCCAGCCCGGCGATGTGCTGGTCTATATCGGCAAGGAACTCCCCGCTGAAGCGGAAGAAGAGTCCAAGTCCGTAAAAACTGATGAAAATGAGTGATCAAAGTATTCGTTGGAGGCAGCGCTATCAAAATTTTCAGAAAGCGCTTGAAGTCTTTGAAAGGAGGTTGAAGGCTTTTCGCGCCTGTCCGGAAGAGGAAGCAGAGCAAATGGCTTTGGTTCAGGCTTTTGAAATTTTAGTGGAATTGTCTTGGAAATTGATCAAAGATTATCTGGAGTACCAGGGCTTTAAAGAATTGGGCAGCCCAAAACAAAGTATCCGCCAAGCCTGGCAAAGCGGCCTGTTGTCTTCGGCAGAGCCATGGATGCTTGCTTTGCAAAAAAGGAATCTGACCAGCCATACCTACAACGAAGCAACTTTGCAGAACGTGGTGCGGTTTATAGAGCAAGAGTTCTCGGTCTTGGTAGCAGAGTTGGAAAAACAAATGAAGTCAAATTTATGAAATACGGGCTGAAAGAAGAACAGTGGAACGTGGTGCGGGAAGTGCTCTCTGCTCATCCCGAGATAGAGCAGGCTGTTTTGTTTGGTTCACGGGCTGTGGGGGATTACAAAGAGGCTTCGGATGTTGATCTTGCTCTCAAAGGCGAGGGGGTAGATGCTTCTTTGGCAGCCGGTGTTCGTTTTGAGATGGAAGAAGATACCTGGTTGCCCTTCTTTTTTGATGTGGTGGCTTACAGTGATATTCAAAATCCGGATTTGCGGAAGCAGATTGATGAGTTTGGGAAAGTCATTTATGAAAAAGGCTCTTCAATCTCTGTGGGAAACTCAATTTAGGCTATCTTTGCAGCGCTTTATGTAGCTTTTAAGACCTCTTACTTATGCCCGTTATAGAAATGCGCGTCCCTGTTATCGGGGAGTCTGTCAATGAAGTTACTCTTTCGCAGTGGTTGAAGGAGGATGGCGCTTATGTGCAGCGCGATGAGCCGATTTGTGAATTTGAATCGGACAAGGCAACTTTGGAATTTCCGGCAGAGGCTTCCGGCAAGCTCATTCACGTAGCTGCTGAGGGCGATGATTTGGAAATAGGCGCTTTGGTGGCCCGCATAGATACGGATGCGCCGGCGCCTTCGGGTTCGTCCCATTCTACAGGAGGTAAAGAAGAGCAGGCGTCGGAGGTTGCGCCTGAGCAGGAAACTGTAAAGGCTTCGGCTCCCCAGACTGCAGAAGAGAGCTATGCCGCCGGCACGCCCTCTCCGGCTGCCGCCAAATTGATGCGCGAGGCCGGTTTGGAAGCTGCCCGGGTGAGCGGTACAGGCAAGGGCGGGCGCATCACCAAGCAGGATGTGCTGCAGGCCATAGAGCAGCAGAAGCAGACTCCGGCCGAAAAGCCGGAGCAAAAAGAGGAGGCGTCTGCACAGGCTCCCCTGTTTGGCGAAAGCCCACAAAGAAAAGAGCGTCGCAAAAAAATGAGCCGCATGCGTCGCACCATCGCCCGTCGTTTGGTCTCGGCCAAAAACCAAACGGCCATGCTGACGACTTTCAACGAGGTGGATTTGACGGAAGTCATCGCTCTGCGCAAGCGGTATCAGGAAAAATTTGTGGAGAAATACGGCATCAAGTTGGGCTTTATGTCGCTGTTTGCCAAGGCCTGTGCGACGGCACTGATGGAGATGCCCGATGTAAATGCCTTTATTGATGGCGATGAAATCGTCTATCACGATTACGTGGATATTTCCATCGCCATTTCTACACCGAACGGCCTGGTTGTGCCGCCGGTTCGCAATGTGGAGTCGTTGCACTTTGCCGATATAGAGCGCAAAATCAAAGAACTGGCAGTCAAAGCCCGCGAGGGAAAATTGAGCCTTGAAGAGATGAGCGGCGGCACCTTTACCATCACCAACGGAGGTGTTTTCGGCTCCCTGCTGAGCACGCCCATCCTCAATGAACCGCAGAGTGCCATCCTCGGCATGCATGCCATCAAGGAGCGCCCCGTGGCTGTGAACGGCCAGGTTGAAATACGGCCGATGATGTACCTGGCGCTTTCTTACGACCATCGTATCATTGACGGAAGTACTTCGGTAACTTTTCTCGTCAGAGTTAAAGAATTGCTCGAAGATCCGGTTAAACTCTTACTGGATATTTGACGTTTATACAGCAGAGGCGGCCTGAGCTGCTCTCATTTTTTCTTTTTTAATTTCTTTTCATGAGTAACAAAGTTGAAAACAAAAAAGTGGTCAGTCTCTCTTATGAGTTGAGGCTGGACCAGGAAGGCGCTGATGTCGTTGACCAGGCTTCCAAGGAGAATCCCCTGACGTTTTTGTATGGCGCCGGGCAATTGCTGCCGGCTTTTGAAGCCAATATTAAAGACCTCGGTGAAGGCGACAAATTTTCTTTCCAATTGTCTCCGGCCGAAGGCTATGGAGAGGTGGAAGAGCAATTTTTCGTAGAGCTGCCCAAAAACATCTTCATGCAAGATGGCAAGCTCATTGATGAGCTGAAAGTGGGCGCTTATATCCCGATGACGGACCCCCAGGGCAATCAACTTCGGGGCAAAGTGGTCAGCATAGGCGAAGAAACCGTAACCATGGATTTCAACCATCCTCTGGCAGGTCGCACGCTCTTCTTCAGCGGAGAAGTAGTAGGTGTGCGCGATGCTTCCGAGGAGGAGTTGGACCATGGGCATGCACACTGAGTAAAGACAGTTTGGGGGCTAAGCCCCCAAACTGTCTTATTTCAGGAAAGCCCGTAAATTTCTTTTTACGGCAGATTTTTTGAAGAGGTCTTTGAGGACTTCTTCCGTTACTTCCTCCCATTCTTTTTGGCTCATTTCCATGAGCTTTTCTTTTGGTTCGAAGGCCGGTTCTGTGTGTTGTTTGGCGAAGCGATTCCAGGGGCATACCTGTTGGCAGATGTCGCAGCCGAAGGCCCATCCTTCCAATTTGTCACGGTATTCGGCGGGGATTTCTTCGCGCAATTCTATGGTGAGGTAGGAGATGCACTTGCGGGCATCGAGCAGATAGCCTTCGGAGCTGATGGCGTCGGTGGGGCAGGCTTCGATACATCGGCGGCAGTTGCCGCAGTGGTCGCGTTGCATGGGAGCATCCGGTTCGATTTCCAGGTCAGAGATGATTTCTGCGAGGAAGAAGTAAGAGCCTTCTTTGCGACGTATGAGTAAGGTGTGTTTTCCCGTCCATCCCAGCCCGCTGCGTCGTGCCCAGTCGCGTTCCATGACGGGGGCGCTGTCCACGAATACGCGGCCATGGATTTCGCCGATTTTTTCCTGTAAGGTTTTTACGAGTTCTTTGAGCTTGCGTTTGATGACGAAGTGGTAATCTTCGCCATAGGCATAGATGCTGAGTTTTGGCGCTTTGGGGTCTTTTTGTTTTTTTTCGGTATAGTAATTGTACATCAGGCTGATGACCGTTTTGGCTCCGGGGACGAGTTTGCGGGGATCGACTCTTTTGTCGAAGTGGTTTTCCATGTAGTGCATTTTGCCGTGGTAGCCGAGTTGGAGCCATTGTTCTAAGCGCCGGGCTTCTTCTTCCATAAATTCTGCTTTGGCGACTCCCACGAAGGAAAAGCCGAGGCGGGCGGCCTCGGCGAGGAGTATTTCTTTGTTTTTTCGGGGAGCATCCATGTGTGGAGCTTTATGACAGTATTTGCAGCTTGGCGAATTTGAGCATGATGCGCTTTTGTTCTTTGAGCTGGTGGAAGAAGATGGTAGCCACGCGTTTGTCGCGGGCGCCGTCTATGGCGAGCACTTTGCCTTTGCCGAATTGCAGGTGTAGCACTTCCATGCCGGCCTGTATGGCTGCCGAGGGGCTGGGACGGAAGTCCTGCGGCACTTTGATGGGGGTTTTCAGTTTTCCGGCAGCCCGTTTGAAGTTGCCACGCACGCCTGCGCGTGAAGTGTTTTGGGCGTTGAGGTTGGCCATGGGTTGTGCAGCGCCTTCGATGTGTTGGGGGTCAATTTCCAACAGGAAGCGGCTGGGGTCGTTGTATCGCATCTGGCCATAGCGGTAGCGGCTGAGGGCATAGCTGATGGTGAGGTAGCTTTCTGAGCGGGTGATGGCCACGTAAAACAGTCTTCTTTCTTCTTCTATGCCTTCGGGGCTGTCCATAGCCATGAAGGAGGGGAAGAGTTGTTCTTCGAGGCCGACGACAAACACGGAGGGGAATTCCAGGCCTTTGGCGGCGTGTACGGACATGAGTGTTACAAAATCGTCGTCTTCCGGCAGGTTTTGGTCGAGGTCGGTGAGCAGGGCGATGTTTTGAATGTAGGCGGCGAGGCTGAGGTCTTTTTCTTCGTTGTCTTCATCCTGGGCGATAAATTCGCTGATGCCATCGAGCAGGGAGTTGATGTTTTCCATGCGGCTGAGGCCTTCGATGGAGGTGTCGTTTTTGAGTTGTTGCATGATGCCTGAGCGCCTTGCGATGTGCAGGGCTGCTTTATAGGCATTTTCCTCGAGAGCTGTTTGGCGGAAGTTGTTGATGAGTGCGACAAAGCCGTCTAAGGCATTTTGGGTGCGGGGGGCAAAGCTCATTTTGGGGATGGTCTGCCAGAGGGTTTGTTGGTCGGCAGCGGCCTGGGCAGATATTTTGTCTAAGGTGGTTTTTCCAATGCCCCGTTTGGGGTAGTTGATAACGCGGCGCAGGGCTTCATCATCTTGGGGGTTGATGGCGAGGCGGAAGTAGGCGATGAGGTCTTTCACTTCTTTGCGCTGATAAAACGAGAGTCCTCCAAAAACGCGATAGGGGATGTTGTGTTGGCGCAGGTTTTCTTCGAAGATGCGCGATTGGGCATTGGTGCGATAGAGGATGGCGATGTCGCGATTGCGCAGATGCAGGCGGTTTTTTTGTTCGACGATGGCGTCCACGACCCGTTTGCCTTCTTCGTTGTCGGTCATGGCTTTGATGAGTTTGATTTTGTTGCCCGCGCCACGTACCGATTGGATGGTTTTGGGTATTTGGCGTTTGTTGTAGGTGATGATTTGGTTGGCTGCCTGGACGATGTGCTCTGTGGAGCGATAGTTTTTTTCGAGTTTGTAAAGTTTTACGCCATAGGGCTTGAAGTCTTTTTGAAAGTCGAGGATGTTTTGGATGGTCGCCCCGCGGAATGCGTAAATGCTTTGTGCATCATCGCCCACAACGAGGATGTTGCGTTGGCTGCCTGGATAGTGGACGAATTTTTTTGTGATTTGGTATTGCAGAAAGTTGGTATCCTGAAACTCGTCTATGAGCAGAAAGGGAAATCGTTTGCGGTATTTATCGGCTGTTTCGGGGCTTTTTTGCAGCAGTTCGTAGAGGCGGTAGAGCAGGTCATCGAAGTCCATGGCTCCGCTTCGCTTGCAGCGGGCGACGTACTCCGAGTAAATTTTGTGGAAGTGGGGTCTTTTGGCGGCGCGGTCCTGAGCCATGAGCTCTTCGTTTTTTTCGTAGAGCCTGGGTGTGATGAGGTTTGTTTTTGCCGAAGAGATGCGTGCTCTGAGCGTGTTGATGTTGTATTGGTCTTTCGACAAATGCAAATCGTTGAGGATGCTTTTGAGCAGGCTCTTGGAATCGTCGGTATCGTAAATGGTGAAGGAGGAGGGATAGCCGATGATCTCGGCTTCTCTGCGCAGGATGCGTGCGAAGATGGAGTGGAAAGTGCCTGCCCAGACGTTGTAGGCTTTGGGGCCGGTGATGCGTTCGATGCGCTCTTTCATCTCCCTTGCTGCCTTGTTGGTAAAGGTCAGGGCCATGATGTTGTGGGGAGGGATGCCCCGGTCTATGAGATGTGCAATGCGGTAAGTAAGCACACGCGTTTTTCCGGAACCCGGGCCGGCTACTACGAGGGCCGGTCCCTCCATGTGGGTAACGGCCTGGCGTTGCACTTCGTTGAGTTCTTCTAAGTATTGCATACTCGTTTTTTACCTGATGAGGCTGTTTCTCAACCTCCTGTTTAAGCAGGCAAATATACTGCATTAGCGCCAAATGCCCTATCTTTGTAATATGCAAAACTTACCCGTAGGCATACAAAACTTTAGTAAGATTCGGAAAGAGGGTTACCTCTATGTGGATAAAACCCCTCTTATTTATCAGTTGGCTTTGCAAAGCGGTTACTACTTCCTTTCCCGCCCCCGCCGTTTTGGCAAGTCTTTGCTGATCAGCACCATGAAAGAGCTCTTCAGCGGTAACAGGGAATTGTTTAAAGGTCTTTGGATAGAAGACCGTTGGGACTGGGAAAAAACCAATCCCGTCCTGCACATTCCGTTCAGCAGCCTGGGATACAAATCCCTGGGGCTTGAAAGGGCCCTGCACGAATTTCTCGACGATTTTATCCGCGAGCATGAGTTAGACGTAGATGAAGAAGCTTTGGAGTTGAAATTCAGGGAGATTCTTCGCAGCCTTTCGGCAAAAGAGGGCCAGGTAGCCCTGCTCATAGACGAATACGACAAGCCCATCATAGATTATCTCGGAAAGGAAATTGCCAGGGCGCAGGAGAATCAGCAGGTGCTCAAAAAGTTCTACTCCATCATTAAAGACAGTGATGCCTGCTTGCGTATGGTCTTTATCACCGGCGTGTCCAAGTTCAGCCGCGTCAGCATTTTTTCCGACCTCAATAACCTGCGCGACATTACCATGAGCCGGAAGTACAGCGCCATGCTCGGTTACACGCAGGAGGAGTTGGAGCGCTACTTTGAGGAGTGCATCAGGCAACTGGCTGAAAGCGAAGATATGACCGAAGAAGAGGCTTTAACAGAAATCAAAAACTGGTACAACGGCTATAGTTGGGACGGGGAGCAGTTCGTCTATAATCCCTTCAGCATCCTCTTGCTCTGTGAAGAAGAGCGTTTTTCCAACTATTGGTTTGCCACAGCTACGCCCTCTTTTCTGATAGACCTCATCAAGGAAAAGCAGTACTACGACTTCGATGGCATGGAGGTGGGCGAGTCTTTCTTCGAAGCTTTTCAAATCAGCAAGGACATCCCCACAGGCGCCCTGCTCTTCCAGACGGGTTATCTGACGGTAAAAAAATACGACTCGAAAACCCG
>Ga0256832_1001529_pt1 | contig 15693 bp, 20 predicted proteins | sample 134614metaG_FD_190534 | JGI IMG/M metagenome (GOLD analysis project Ga0256832, IMG submission 190534) | Hydrothermal vent microbial communities from Lau Basin, Pacific Ocean - 134-614 | ecosystem: Environmental > Aquatic > Marine > Hydrothermal vents | place: Pacific Ocean: Lau Basin | collected...
GAGAACGTTGTCCCAGACCAGCAGCTTCCACACGTAGATGCCGACGGGGGCGGCGATGAACGGCCTGATCCAGCGCGTCATCCAGCTTTTCTGCTCCGCCAGCAGGATGTCGCGTTTCGCCTTCAGTGTCTCGATCTCGATGTCGGCGCGAATCCGCTGTTCGTCATTTTCGGCGCGCAGCTTGGCGACATACGCCTCCTGAAGACGGTCGGCGATCTTGCCGATGGGGTCCAGAAGTCCGAGGAGGAATCCGATCATCGCGGCCCTCCTCTCAGAAGCAGCTTGTCTAGCTTGCTGTCCATGCGCCTCTGTATGGCCTCGATGCGAGCAAGCCTGCTTGATATTGCCTGCTGTCGTTCCTCGACACGCAGGATGCGGCTGGGATTGTCATTGAGGGCATTGATCTGCCGGTCAAGAGCATCAACGCGCGCGCTCATGGTCGCCGCCCACCACACGGCTGCGACTGTCTGCATGAGCAGTGTGAAGATCAGGGCGATGGGAACGCGCCTGTCCAGATGCCATTGACTGTCGCCCTGCATGCTCATGCCACGTCCTCCAACTTGCGCCGCAGGCCGATCGCCCCCAGCCCCGACATGATCAGGACGCCTGGATCGGAGGATCCGAACATCACGTCCACGAGCGGACGCACCGCCGGCGTGACATAGGGAATCTCGATGCCCCACACCCTGAACAGGCCGGAAAGCGTCAGGATGACGCCGACCCACCACGTGATTGATGTCGGAATGAAATACTGTGCGATCCTGCTCATCATGATCTCCTACGCTGCGGCCGCGGCCGTCATGAAGCCTACGACCACGGGGACGACAAACTCGATCCACTTCTGCGAACTGTAGCGAACGGGCCAGACCGGCCAGACCGGTTTTCCGGCGTTCAGCTTCTTGGCCACGTCCTGCTCCACCTCGCGGGCAAACCAGAAGAGCGCTTGAATGACGGCCACCTGCCACGCCGCGCCCATGAGCGCGCCGACGCCGACGATGGCGATCGCCGCGATGGCATGCAGCAGCGGGTCGATCCACCTTTCCTTTCCTGAAATCAGGCCCATCTGACATTACGCGCCAGAGACCCTCGCCTTCAGGCGTGGGAGGAAGGCGCGCCCTCCTTGTTGAAGTGTTCCGTTTCACCGTTTACCATGCTTGCATGATCCTGACGTTCAAATACCGTGTCAAGGACAGATCGCAACGCAAATGGTTGCGCGGCATGGCTTTCAGAACCAATCAGGTCTGGAACGCATGTGTCGCCTTCCACAGATCCTGCGTCAACTTCTGGCCGTCCCGGTTCGAGTTCGCCAACTGCCTGCTGGACGTAAGGCGCGAGTTCGGCGTCCAGTCCGACACTTATGACGAAGTGATCCGGGGGTTCACGACGTCGCGTGACACGCACAAACGCTGTCCGCGCTTCCGCGTCAGCAACCAGGGCAGGGCCAACCGCTCTCTTGGGTGGATTCCCTTCAAGGGGCGGCAGATCAGGATCGAGCGCGGCCGCTTCCGTCTCGCGGGAAGGTGGCTGCACTTCTGGATGCATCGCGATCTGCCTGGCAGGGTACTGACCGGGGCGCTCGTGGAGGAAGCCACGGGCAAGTGGTTCGTCGTCTTTACGGTCGAAGCGCCGGACATGAAACCTGCTCCGGAAGGAACGAACGTCGGCATCGATCTCGGCCTGAAGGCGCTTGCCACGCTTTCCGACGGAACCGTTGTCGAAGGCCCGAAGGCCCTGCGCAAATGGGAAAAGAAGCTCGCCATCGCGCAGCACGCCGGAAACAGGCGGCGCGTGCGGGCCATCCACGCAAAGATCAGGAACATCCGGCGGCATCACGCGCACGTGGAAAGCGCGCGGATTGCCAGCCGGTACAGGAACGTATTCGTCGGCGACGTGAACGCCAGCAGGCTTGCCCGGACACGGATGGCGAAATCCGTGCTGGACAATGCGTGGGGCATGTTCAAGGCCTTCCTCGCGTACAAGGTCCGCAGACACCGGGGAAAGTTCGAGGTCGTCGACGAACGCTACACCTCCCAGACCTGCTCTTCGTGCGGGGCACTCCCGCCGGAGAGGCCGAAAGGTATCGCAGGTCTTGGAATAAGGCGCTGGAAATGTTCTGCCTGTGGTGTTGAGCACGATCGCGACCTCAATGCTGCTTTGAACATTCTCCGCGTCGGGCTGGAACGTCAGCCTCTCGCTGGAGAAAGCCCCTGACTTCAGCCAGGGGAAGACGTTACCCGAAAAGATTCGCGACCCACGATAGCAGATCACGCACTTCGTTCCATAGCGCGGCAGCAGCCGCCGCAGCCGCCGCGATGATGGCGGCGAAGACCTTCTTGCGGCCTCCGGCCCCGGATTCCTCCTTCTCATGCACGGCTGGGGGCTGTCCACTGTCTGTTGCGGCAGGCCTTTCCACCGTCGCCGGACGCATGAACAATTCACCCTCGGCCTTGCGACGGCGCACAAGCCCCTTCAGAACCTTGCCGCCCGCCTTATTCCATAGCTTCAGCTTGGCTGGAACTGCATCAAGATCACCGCGGCGGATAGCCTTCAGCACGGAAGACTTCTTCAGGTTGCCGATGCCGACGTTGTAGGCGAAGCTGACGATGGCGCCGAACTGGTTGTCGTTCAGCTTGTCCGCGTCGTTTCCCAGAGCGCGCTCCACGTCGGCTGCGAACATGGCGACGTCCTTCTTCAGGATGCGCTCACCTTCCGCGCGTGTGATGCGCATTCCTGGCTTTACCTTCGGCTCACCAGCGCGGCTCGTGTGTCCGTATCCGATTGTCCATACGCCGACTGAATCGCGGTATGCATTCGCGCGAAATCCCTCGAACTCCTTGATAAGATCTATGGCGGCCTGATTGACATTACGCGCCATTGTCTATGCTCCTTCTCAACCTGCGCCACGGGAGCCACCCGAACGCCCTGACGGCGGCATAGATGGCCATGCGGCGATGCACCGGCACCTGCAGCACGGCCATGGCCTCCAGCAGCACCATATCAGCCGCATGGCGCTCGTTCTTCGCAGTCGGAACGAACCGCTTCCAGACCTTGCTCCACTTCGGCCAGCGATAGATCCAGTCATGCAGGATCGCCGCCTTGCCGTGACGTCCTATCGGCCTGATGAAGGCCGTGAGCGGCCTCGGAACCGTTGCGCCGTCAGTAACAAACCCTTCCCTCACCGTGATCGTCTTCTGGCCGTCGTCTCCAACGCGGAAGTCGAACGGCTCAGCCACCTCGAAAGGGCGCCTGTCTCTCTGTGTGATCCTGACGACCAGCGGCTCTGTGAAACTGCTCATGCCACGCAATCCTTACGGTTTGTAGAGCTTATCAATGTTCTCGTCCCAAACGCGCTCAAATTCTGTTCCTAGCTTCTGCTGTCCTGCCAACAACACATTCTGGACATCTGAAAGCTCACGCGAGAACTCAAGCGTTTCCATTGCACGTCTTCCAAGCTCATTGGCGCACTCGGCGATCCGCTCTTTTGCCTGCAAATTTCCGCGCGCTCTTAACGGGACCAGATAACGTATTTCCGCTTTAAGCTCGGGGCCTGTCATGTCATTGACGCTCTTCATGGCTTGACCGCCAGAAGATCAGCCAGCGCCTTCTCCGCATCGAGTTTCATCTGCTCCAAAACCGCGTCAACTCCGTCCTGATCGGTTGCCGCGTCGATCTGTGCGAAAGCCTTCTGTCGCATGCCTGAGATCGTCGCGTTGACCTGAGCAAGCCAAGCCGCCTTTGACACGATTGACTGCGCAAGCTGATCAACAGTGATGCCGACGATGTTGGCTTCCGTCGTCAGCATGTCCGTCTGCATCTGCGAAGCTGTGCCGGCGAGGTGTGCTTCGGAAGCTGCAAGCTTTGTAGCCCAGCCTTCTTTCTCTGCCTGTGGATAGGCGCCAGCGACATCAGGACGTGAGGCGATCTCGTCTGCAAAAGCGATAACCTCAGCTTTTGCTCTTGCCTGAATGTCCGCCAGCGGAGGCGGAGGTGGCGGAAGAAGCTGTGATCCGTCCCACAACATTCCAGGTTTGACGTTTGTCCCGTCAGGAAAGCTCACAAGCGTAGAGCCCGCTATGACAGGAGGAGTAAATTTCTCTCCATCTGGAACGTCACGCCACACTTGCCGGACATTTCCACCGTTTGCAATTTCAGCGTAGATCATTTCTTTACACCTTCGCCCAGAAATACAGTTCCCAGTTTGCTGAAGTTGGTATTCCGTACGTGGACGGAGAGCCCTTGTTCACAACGTAAAAGCTCTTCACAGCCATAAGAAAACCGACGTTCGTAGCATCTGCGTACAGGTTGTAGTACGGCCAGTCATCGTATAGAGGAACAATGTCTCCGACAGAATACCCTAGCTCTGCTGTCAAGCATTTTATGTAGCCGCCAAAACGACGAGGAACAGAAGACAAGCCGTGAGGCGTATACTGATTTGTGTTCGCCGCGGATGTGTACGCGAGTGCGCCTGAAATAAAGCTTGGGTTGAAGCCGCCGCCAGAACTGAGGTTGGCAATGTCCTGAAGTGTCACGCGCTGACCATCGTCACAGGCAACGCTCTCCTTTCCTGTAGGAGAGGCGTTGGCCGTCAAGGCAGCAATGCGAGCGGCAAAGTTGTCGTCCCCCCAGATAGTGCTAGTGCCGCGCAGTAGCGTTGTTGTGACAGTGAGAGAGTCGACGGTATACGCACCTGTGCTGTCCAATTTTGCTGGAGTTACCGCGGCGTCTGGAATTTTGATTGTAGTGACAGCTCCGTCGGCTATCTCATTTGTGCCAACTGCGCCAGCAACTATGTGGGTAGAAGTAACAGAGTCCGCGGTGTCGGTAATAAAACTGGTCGAGGAGTAGCCACTATCTGCTAGGAGTTTTCCAGTGTTGTCCGCAAACGACGCAAAATTTCCTGTCGTAGACACAGACGGACCAGAAACGTCACCGGCTCCTGTTCCGTCAACGCCTTTCTGTGCCATAAGGTCCCAGTAGCTGGACCAACTCGCGCCTGCACCGGGCTCGTCAGCAGTGCTGGAAGTGTGAGCGACAGTACAGATGTAGCTAGAGCCGCCGTCTTCTACGGCGTCCAAGATGTTGTACGCTGTGCCTGCAGTCCAAGTACCGCGCCAGTTAACGCTGTCACCCTGCGGACCCTGCGGTCCAGTAGGCCCCTGAGGACCTATCGGTCCTTGAGGTCCAGTGGGTCCTGTGTCGCCCTTTTCTGCGACAACATCCCAGTAGCTGGTCCAGCTTGCTCCTGTGCCGGGCTCACTGGCAGCGTCGGACGTATGCGCCGCCGTGCAGATGTAGCTTGTTCCGTTGTTTTTTACGGCATCGTTCAGTGAGTAGTTTGTTCCAGCAGACCACGCAGCCTTCCAAGTGATCCCTATTCCGTCCAGACCGGCAGGACCAGCAGCGCCCTTTTCTGCCATGAGATCCCAACAGCTGGACCAATTGGCACCGACGCCGGGTTCAGTATCAGAGCTGGATGTATGGGCTACAGTACAGATGTAGCTAGAGCCAGCGCTGTGCACAGCCTCTAGTTTATTGTACTCAGTGCCAACAGACCACACTCCTTTCCAAACAACATCAGTGGTGTTTGAATCTACGTAACCTTTTGTCGCAGCGTCTGTGTCACTGACTGGATCTTTAACGTTGACTACAGCACGCCCGTTCATATCCAAGTCGGCTTCCATGTGGTTAGGAAGCTTTCCTGTTCTGGACAAACAGTCGTCAACCGCGTCTTCTATACTGTTGAAGTTGGAGGTGAGAGCAGTCTCCATCTCAGTAGAAGACAGATTGCTAACACTTTTTAACGTGAGTTTGCTCATGTTGTTACGCCTCGCACCAGACGGCAAACTTCCAATTTGCCAAAGTGAGGTTTCCAGTCGCTAGCGCTGTCTTCTGCGGGACCGTGATAGTACCAGATACAATCGCCACCCACACAGTAGAAGCGTCATACCCTACGGTCACATCGCCGGTGAGTGGGATCTCTATGTAGTCCCCGGCAGCATAACCAAGGTCTGCGGTCACACACCGGGCTCGCAGACCCGCGCGCTTTGGGACACCAGAGAGTCCGTGCGCTTCTGTCGTAATTGTGTTGGCAGCAGGAGTAAACTCTGTGCCGTCAAACCTGTTCAGCAGTTTGTGGAAGCCTTTGACGCCGACTGCGTCTGTCCCGTAGTAGTATCCGTTGCCGGGCGAAGCTGCGTCGTTCTGCAGTTTGAAAACACCAGAGGTTGTGTCCAAGACAACAGAAAGAACACCTGTTCCTGAGAACGAGGTGTCCAGCATGTTCGCATCTACGAGTTTCCAGTTTCCGGAACCGGTCCCGTTGGCAGCGTACACATAGTTAGCAGATGCCGACGCTATGCCTTTGGGTTCGTGCAGGTCAGGATCAGTAAGTGTCTTGTGTTCTACTGCCATGTCTGTCTGTTTCCGTATACATCATGTTAGTAGACCTCGAACATCCCCGCTACGCAGAGACACCCGAGGCCCGCTAACATTAGTTAAATTTAGGTTCGCACAACGTTGACCTTGACTACCCACTCACCGGTCGTGAACGCTTCGGTATTTGTAGTGACAGCAAAATAGCCATCCTCAGCAATAGAAGAGTTCACGTTGGCGCTGGTCTTGGCGCCAGCAGAAGCCGCAGCTACGCCAGAAGCAAGAGCCAGCAGAGAGGTGGTAAGATCGGACTTCAGAAGAGAGAAGTCCAAAGTGCCGGTTGCGCTGGTAGAAGTGTCGGACGTGTACACCTCTACGGATTCGATGACAGCACCAGCAGGCAGGTTCAGATTGTGAGACAGAACCTTCGTGCTGCCAACCGCAGGCAGATCGTTGTAGGTCAGACGGATCTCGAAAGTCTCCGTCACGTCGGTGTTGTTCTCAGCCCCAACATAACCCTTTTCGGCCTCGTCCGGGCCAAAGGTCAGAATGAGACCATCGTTGTTAGTCCACGTACCCATCAGGTATTACCTCCTATATAGATTAGACCGGAACCACGTCCTGCTTGGACAGCACGGTGACAGCGTTCTCGGGACGGTAGAAACCGAAGCCCCAGCGCGAAGTCGTGACGTACTCTTCCTGCTGCAGGTCCTTGTTGAACTCGGAGTCCACAATAGGAGCCTGACGGATATTACCAACGATCGGAATGGCAGTGGAGTCAGCAGAGAAGAAGTAGTTGGCTACACCGTCCGTAATCGGAGTACTGTTGATCGTCTCACTGGAGACGGTCGGCAGGTTCTGCGACACGTAGACGTCGAAGCCGTAGATGTTCTTCACGAACCGCATGCCAGTCGAGTCGCCCATACCGGAAGAGATGACACCCTCCCACATCGGGTTGTTCGACACGTTGACAATATTGGACAGAGTGTTGATGGTATACTCAACCGACGGGTCAACGATAGCCACCAGATTGGTCATCGGGACATTGGCCTTACGCAGCGAGTGCAGAGCAGCGGCGAAGTCCTCGACAGCGATAGCATTGCCGGTGCCCTGCGCCACCCAACGGTGCGAAGCACCATTGATGCGGTTCTGGTCACCTGCGGTCTGACCGCTGTTGATAACCTTGAGAACGTCCACTTCCACAGCCTTCATCAGCGCACGCTGCATCTTGGGCACAAAGGCGCTCACGACGCGGCTAGCGTAGAAGGAGTCCTGCATCATCTTCCGAGAGATGGCGTAGGCAGACGCCTTGTACTCGGTGATGCGGAACTGGAAGTTACCGGTCGCCAGCTTGTTGTAGGTGATGGCACGACCCTCGTCGTACTCCTGCACCTCAGCCTGACCGATGGACGGGATGTTGATCACGTCACCATCCGGAAAGTCCGTAATCCAATCGACCCAACGCTGTGCAAACAGCGCGTCCTCAAAGTACTCCTTGAGCTGATTGGACCAAAGCTGGGACCTGATGAGATGGTCCGTGTTGGAAGTCATGTTACCAGCCATTTAACTAGTATCCTCTTTTTTGAAAATGTTACGCTTCAGTAAAGAAGGCAGCTCCACGTTTGAGCGCCATATCGTGCATCTCCTTCTGGAAATTGGCATCAGAATACAGCCGAGGATTTTCCTTCAGCTTTTTCTGATAGTACGAATACGTACGCTCGTGCAGAGGAACTTCACCAGAACTTACATCAGGTACGCCACCGGGAGAAGTCTTCTCCATAGGCGGAGCAACGTTTCCGCTCTGGCCAGAAGTTGCTTCACCCTCCACGCCCAAGAGCTTTAGAAAAGCATCTGGGTTGGAGCGAAGCAGCTCTTCCTGTGCAGTCTTGCTAAGGCCGAGACTGTCCACCCTTTTCTTGTACTCTTCAGCGGCTTTCTCCTTGTCGCCGAAAGTCTTTACAAGAGTGTCCAGCACTTTCTCGGTAGCGCGACGCACACGCTCCTCTTCCGCCTTCTTGCGCAGAGTCTCTTCGACCAACTGAGAAATCATGCTGGGGTCAACAGCAGCTTCCTTGTTGGAGTCCTCCGCGCCTTTCTTCGCCTCGCTTTCGGTGCCACCGTCACTCTGTTCACCAGTCGGCTGGTCAGTGCTAGTAGGTTCCTGATTACTAGGAGTTTCGCTGGTCTTGTTGTTAAGCTGGGCGAGAATCTCTTCAACAGTCATTCGTTTTTTCAACTCCTCTTCGAGGGTTCTTTTTTCTTCCAGAAGCTTCTCAATGAACTGATCGGCTTCCAGCTTTCCTTTGGCCAAGTCTTCTACCGACTTGAACTTCTTGTCCTCTCCGACAAGCTTCGAGACAGGATCACTGTCGTATTCGAAGTCGTCGTCATCAGTGTTGTCGTCGTATTCAATCTCTGACAATGGTTACCACCCTTTTCAAGAACTCAAGAGCCTCTTTCTTACCGTTCCTGTGAGCTTGAAGATACGGCCAAGCAGACGAGGTATACGAAGATTCCTGCTGTTCATCTCTACGCACCTTCACAAGCTCCTTGTCCAGAATTTCAGCGAGTCTCTCCAAAAGCGTTCTGTTTGTCTTGAGAGAGTTCTCTATGATCTCTTTATCTTCTTTGGAAAGACCGGCAAACCAGACAGAAGAGATCTTGAACTTATCAGGTTTCGTTGTCGGCACCCGCGTCTTCCTCCGTTTCCTCCGTTGCCGCAGACATCTCAGCTTCCTGCATAGCCTCTTCCATAAGCTGCTGGTCTATCATCGGATCGGTGTCGTCTGGCGTAACGTTGGAAGGCGTCTGCATCTGTGTCATCGCCTCTTCCTGTGCAATCTGCTGCGCAACCTGAGTCTTGGCGGATTCGTACACCTGAACATTTTCACGGAAGACGTCCCAATCCTTCAGGTCCAAAGACTCTTCCAAAAGCTTGGCGACCTGCTTACCGCTGAAGTGAACGCGAATACCCTGATCCTGCCAAAGTCCTGATGCGACAAGATTGGACAGGTTCTGCACCATATTCGCGCGCTCTGCAAAATGTCTAGCGGCTAAGGGCCTGATGCGACCTGCGCCTGTAATGTCGTCCTTGGTGAGAGACAGGAACACAGTGGCGCCATAATCCTCTGACGTCTTCTTGACGCTGAAAGCCTCTGGAGCATTGGCGATAGCCAGCTCCAACATGGCGTTGAGCAGAGGCTCAAGAAGCTCGCGCTCCAACTGCATGATCTTGTTCTGGAAGATGCGCGAAGCAGCGTTCTCCAAGCGCTGGATCTCGAACGCAGTCTTTTCTCCGGGAGTACGAAAACCCATGGACTCCTTAGGGCTTCCAGCCATCTCTTCCATGGTACGCTGAATGCTTTCGATCTCTGCGGAAAGCTCCATTGCAGGAAAGCTGGGAGTCAAAAGCTTGACATCGCCCTGAGGGTCGTTCGTGTAGATCCTTTCAAAAGGCCCCCAAGTAAAGTCGGCTACCTCGCCTTTGATCATAACAGGCGGACCAGCAGTGAGGTCAACCATGTCGGACTTGAAGTTTTCAAGATGATCAAGCCTGTACTGCAAGCCTACCAGATTCTCAAGAGGACCCATGGCCCACTGGTTGTCCTGGCGCTTTCTCCAACCGCTCTTGAAGATGGGAGGATAGGCGAAGATGCTTGGGTTCGGCTCCATGAGAATGACAACGGCTCTATCGGCCACCACGATCTTGTAGTTACGATAGAGCTTGTCCTTTTCTATGTCGTACAGATCGCCATAGAAAGTCAACAGCTCAATGGAGTCACCACGAAGATAGTCAGTATAAGAACTAAAGCCGTCTATCTGGTAAGCCTCGTCCTTGTACTGAATGTTGTCACCAGCGAGAGCAACGGCATTGCGCACCTCACGAAGACGTTTGAGAGCTTTTTGCGCTACCTCTCTTTCGTATTCGTCAGCAACGGAGATCTGCTCGTCGACAATCGTTTTCAGGTGTCCATACGAGACAAAAGACCTAATGATCTTTGGAGACAACCTGAAGTCAGAGACAGTGGGATCAAAGACGATTGACTGAGGATCAATCCGAACCGCGACTGGACCGACATAGCCCCCGCTGGTTGAACCGGAAATGAGCTTGCGCCTGCTGTCCATCCAGTCAGGCATCGCAAACGGATTTCCGTAGTCGACAAAATCCGTAATGATCTTGTCGATAAACTCTTCGAACTCCGGGCGAGACACCACATCGTTCATGAACGCTTCGATGTGATCGCGCTTTTCCAAAGAGACTTCATCTCCCGGCTCCCAATAGAGCCACTTGGAGCGCGGCATCAGCGCGTACTTATAGTTGGCGAACAGATTGTCTCTGATCTGCGTCAGCTTTGGTTTGGTTGTAGTGTTCTTCCAAGGCAGGGCACGGTTGGAAGTGGACATGGTGTCCGTGGCAAACAAGTAGTTTCGCAGCTCTTGCCATCTTTCCAAAGAGCCGCGTCTAGCTACGTTCCAATTGTGCCACTTGTCAGAGATGTCGCTGGCGAGAGTTTCCTTTGGATATACCTCTTCCAGCACAAGAGCCTTTGCAGTCTGAGACATGTATTAGAATATTCCACCAAATCTGCTGTGCGGTTGGATACCTAGAGCAGCGTAGCCCGGCACTCCTTCCTTTCCAGTCACAGCGTCTATGTTTGTTCTGCCTGCTGGCGGTACGGCTATCTTCACTGCCATTGCCAGCGCGTCTTTCACGTCGTCATGTGAGCTATTTGGAGTAAGAAGCTCTTCTTCCAAGATCTGGCAGTTGCCGCCAAAGTAGTGCCAAATCTGTCTGTTCTCGTACAGAGGAAGAAGGGCTACTTCGATTCGCTCTTCCTTGGAGACGGTGCGATAACCGGAGTGCTGCATCTCCTCGACAGGAAGATAGATGTTGTTGCGAGGAAAGTAGTTGCGACGCAGATCTTCCACGATGATCTTCTGGGCGCTGTTCACTTCTGCAGCCAGACGGCTGATACCCCAGTTTAGGTAGGCAAACTTGATGCGCTCGTAATAGTCGGTAAGACGATCAGTCTTGAAGCGGTCAATGTCCAGAACGTAGATGTTCCTGTCTCTGTCCATTCCAATGACCACAATAGCTGTGTAGTCACTGTCCTTGCCGAGTGTATACGCGAAGTCAATGGCCGCTACCGTAGACACTCGCAGATTGTTGACGTAGATCTGATCTCCGCGCTTTATGATGTTTTGCCTATCGTAGTACTGGAAGTAGTCCTTCTTGAACTTAGCGGACTCAAGGTCCAGAGGATCGTTGTAGTACTGCGCCCTGAACTGACGCATGTTACCCTTGTACTGGGCTTTCTTCTTTGCCAAGATGGCGGCGTTGAAGCCGAACCACTTACCGTCGTAGCGCTGCTCTCTAGGCCACAGGAACTCTCCGGTTCCGTCTCCTTTTGATTCCACCTTGCGCTCGAACACTTCGTACAGCGGAACACTCTTGATGATGTTTCCAGACTCATCGAAGTGGTCGATGGTCATCGATATCAGATAACCGTACAGGTCGTCGGGGTGGTACCTTGTTCCGACAACCAGTTCTTCTGCTTCGGCTCCTTCGATGGAGGACAGCAGAGCGTACTGCTCCTTAACCTTCTGTCTTCCTTCTTCGGAGTAGGCGTTCTCGTTGATAACGACGTCGTCGAGAACTGCCAGATCACAGTGCATGCCAGTGATCGAAGTCGTCAGACCAGCAGTAAATACGGTTGGATCTCGAACACTCTCCTTCTTGCGAAGAGGGTGGTCGACAGCAATTTCAGTCTCAGTCCATTTCTCTCTCTTGCCTTCGTCCTTGTTCACCAAGTCTGGCCAGTAGAGGCGAACAACATCGGAAGCAAGTATGTCCTTGATGAACTTGAGCTGCTTTGTCGCCAGATTTGAGGTAGCAGAGATGTAGAGGATCCTGATTGTCGGATCCTTGACAATGCGCCAAGCACAGTAGTAAGCCGCCATGGCGCTCTTGCCGTGGTCACGAGGAAGAAGAACCAGCTGGTGGGTCTTCTTTGTGCGGCGAGACATCCAGTCTGCCAGTTCAACGTGTACGTGACCAAGCACACGATGAGGATGAACAAGTTGAATGAACTTTACGAACGACGCCTCGGCCGCCTTGCGCACCAGAGCAATTGCTTCCTGATGATCACTTGTCAGACTACTCATTCGTACCTTCGATTACGTTCAGGCCGAGACGGTTCATGGCTTCCCGTACGTCTGTGGAAAGAGCAACCTCTTCGGCCACCTTTTCCTTTTTCGGACGACCTGGACCGCGCTTTGTCTTGTCACGCTGCTTGCCCATTGCGTCGAGGACAGAGCTGACCCAATCCTCTTCGAGAATGTACTTTGAAGCGTGGTAGTTGTTCCTGTGGTCAGGATTGTTGGCGATGTTGATGATCTGCCGAAGCGCGCGAGCCTTGTGGTAGACAGCAAACTCTTCCTGCCATCTGGTGAAAGCTTCGCGGAACCAAGGGACGTTCTTTGTCAGGATCTCGAAGTGCCTGTGGCCTCCGAGGTATCTGTTGGCCAGCTCGCTGCCAGACGGGTCACAAGTTTCAAAGAAGAGTTCTTTCAGGATCGGCAAGTGCTCGAAGCCTCGGCGCGGCGTTTCGAGGTTGTAGAGAAAGTAGTTGCGGCGGCCCTCGTCGTCCATTTCGCCGAGCTTGGCGAGGAACTCTTCCTGTTTGGAAGAAGACAGAGCCACATCAGCGAATAGAGACAGAGTGCGCCACTGACGGCCCTCCTTGAAGATGTCTGAGTTGTTTGTCGACATAGTAGTCATATACCCTGAGCAGTGTACCTTGGAAAAAACTAGAAGCCTTTTCCCATCCTCCTACTTATATTGTACCATGTTTTTTTGGCAAAGTCAACCCATAAAGTGAAAAATTTTGTGTATTTTTTTTTTCTAGCTGCCTCTTGAAATTTCCAAAAGTGTTTCTATATAGTATAACATAGGTATACATACTATAGTAATTCAGGAGGATGTTAAAGGTTCCTACTAGGGTATATAGACAGAAGAAGACTATAACATAGGTTAGTACTAAAGGTTGGTACTAAAGGTTATACAAGAAGGCGGCCAGAGGGTTACAGCCCGATACAGACTTAGACGTGTTTCGGGCAGGCGCGCCGCCGCTAGTTGTCAATCCTATGAATTTCTGTGCGAAAAATTCGAGGGGTTAATCTTCTCCCCCCAGAGCCCCCGCCGCCCCCGCTACCCCCGGTTGCAGCCGCCCCGCTCTGCAACCAAATGGGACCCATTCCTGCAGTTTAGAATCATTCTTATATACGGCTAGGCATATATAAAGAAAACTTTATGTCTCACCGCCCCGAACACACGCTCGTGTATCTAAACTTTAGTTTATTCAACCGCTTGTACCCGTGACAATCCGCCACAGCATGCATTTTTTCGCATTTTCCTCTTGACAGCCTGTCCTAGCCATGCTTATCTGCCAGCACATTCTCATAGACACACACACACACACGGGAGACACGTACATGTTGAAGGTCATCGAAGCCTTAGAGGCCCGGAGCACGCTGGCGGACTATGAGTCGCGTGTGCACCTCTTGCGGGCCCGCTGGGCCTACCGTGACGGTCACCCTGAGGTGGCCGAAAAGGAAATAGAGAAGGCCGTAGAGCTTATGGGCATGCGCCCATACTGCGGCTAGAAGAAGAAGAAGAAAGGAGATAGACTCATGACTAGTTACATCCTCAAGACGTGCGTTGAGGTCCCTGTCATTAATGCTCACGCGTACAACGTGTGGGTGACCGTCACTGCTATCGCTGAAGACGGCAGTGAGACAATCGTCTTTGATGACTGTTGGCAAGTATTCGCCACGGGGGAGTATGATCCCCGAGACGGGGCGCCTATTGCCCTAGACGGCAAAGAGACAATCCGTCATTGGGCTTACAAGGCTCTTATGTCCGAACATCACATCCGCACCGAAAATGAGCATCCTGACTACAAGGTGCTCCGGCGCGGCAGGCTATCGTCTGAAGAAGCAGCGCTGCAAAGGGCTGGCCAGCTCGCTTTCCTGATCAAACAGGAAGTCGAGTTATCGGCGCGCAAGCAGAAACAGAAATAGTAATAAGCAAACCGCTTGTCTGTGCTTAGTGCACGGGCAGGCGGTTTTTTTTTTTCTGTCCATAGGCAAGGAAAGGAACAAAGACCATGGCACACATCAAGAGATATCGCGCCCATTGGCCGCTGGGCTATCGCACTAGCAGCGCGGCCTTGGCGCATGGTCGCCGCACCAGTCGCGAGACTGGTAACGGGCAGGGGCGAGACTGGAATAGCCAGCTTATCGCTCTCACCAAGGAAGGTGAAAGGCTGGAGCGTGAGATGTGGACGATAGCTCGGCGTCCACATGTCACGCCAGAGCAAGAGGCGCAAGTTGCCAAGCATGCGGAACGCATTGTGCGTATCCGCCAGCGTATCGATGAGATTATCTCATCTATTCAAAGGGACGCCATGCAACAATAGGCGTCCCGTACACACACACATTATAGCCCTAGGGGAGCAATCTCCTAGGGCTTTTCTGTTTTTTGTCTACCCCTGCACACGCATGTGTGTTTCCAAGCCATTCTAAAGCCCATAGAGCGCAATCCTAGTGCTCTTGGGTACCACCCTACCAGAAAATCAAAGACGCTTGTCTGTGGCGTTCCTAGCGCCTTAGAGACGCATGTGCTCTTTTTCAAAACTTTTTTGAATTTTTCTGTTGACACGGGATGTGCGTGTTCATATATTGGCATTGTCAGTCGAGCGAACTGCTCCTGACCGCAAGCCCTACATATTGGCTTGCGCATGTTGCACCTAGCACTGGTGTGACAACGGCCCATAGGCCGGAACCGTGAGACGAGTGCCTTGCGCTTGTCAATGCGGTGCACCTTGCGCGACGGCAAGGAGTCGGCGGTAGATAGACACTGCCCTAGTGGTGTGTCTTGAAGCTGTCGACGGTGCGAAATGGTACTACTCCATGCACCCGTTGCGTAGCATGCCCATGCGGCATGCCTGTTGTGGTGCTCTAGCTCACCCTTAAGGATATACTATAGGTTAACTCTAGGTATCCTTAAACTTCAAGTGATAGACAACAAAGAAGGTATTAACCTTTAGATTTAACCTATAGGTATCCTTTAGGGTGCGCTAGAAGTGCGATAGAAGGAGGCTTGGCATGACTATCGTCTACTCGGAATACGGCGTGGATTACAGCAGCGCCACGCCGGAGGAGGTCTTCGACCTCCTCAAGGATATCGAGTGGTTTACCCTTCAACCATTCATCTCTGCCGTAGAGCAGAGCGGCCTTTTGAAGGAGGGGTACAGCCCA
>Ga0256832_1001530_pt1 | contig 15693 bp, 5 predicted proteins | sample 134614metaG_FD_190534 | JGI IMG/M metagenome (GOLD analysis project Ga0256832, IMG submission 190534) | Hydrothermal vent microbial communities from Lau Basin, Pacific Ocean - 134-614 | ecosystem: Environmental > Aquatic > Marine > Hydrothermal vents | place: Pacific Ocean: Lau Basin | collected...
GCGCAAGGTCTGGATCTCTTTTTCCCAGAGCTATCCCTGGCAGGACCTGTTCGAGCAGGTGCTGGACAATCTCGGGCGAAGGCCGTTGCGATGTTAGCCTGACGGCCCCATAACCCCCGTGGCAACAAAGGCGCCAAAAACGGCGTCAGGGCTTGTCATGCGCGTTGTAGAAGAAATAAGGAGAAAACAGCGAAGCATCGATCTCAGACGCATCGGTAACGCGGTGTAGAGACACCCCAATAACGAAATTCCCTTGCCAACCCTTCTGTATCAGGTAGAAATACGTCCTTTTCTACTCTAGCGCCTCAAAAACGCGCCGATGGCGGAAGGTGATGAGAAATCCGGGTTAAGGCTGGAGAGATCGGTCGCCTCGAAGCGGTCAACCTCGAAGCACGCCCCGATATAGCCGCCGAACTTCGGGTGCGGTCGGTGCCGTGGATTCCGATCGGTGGCTTCGTCCTCACAGGACTGCACAGCAAGGCCGAATTGCAGCAGTGGGTAAAGCGCGCCGGCAGCGTCGAGGGACAGGCCGAATACCTCGCCGAAATGCTCGGCAGCGGCCAGGTAAACGAAGCCGAGGCATTCGTCCGCAACGCCCCCGGAAGCCTCGCCGACGTCATCCACCTGCTGGCCGACCCGGAGCAGAAGATCAACGTCAAGGCCGGACTCGGCGTCATCATCGAATCGTTGGAAGGCGATGAAAGGCTGGCCGACATCGTCGATGACCTCGGCAAGCTGGTCGAAAGCCCGTCGGTCGAAGTCCGCGCCGATGCCTGCCATTACCTTGGCTTGACGCATTCGCCGAAGGCCAGGGAGTATTTGACGCGGTGCTTGCAGGACGAGGATGAAGAGGTGAGAGAGATCGCGCGCGAAAGCCTCGCGCTGATCGAGAATGAAAAGAGGGTAGGTTGAGGCACGAAACCCACCACGGACGATCACGACAGAAGCGAAATCAAGCGCCGCTATCCATTTTCGTTCCTCAGGCCGTTGTCGGCGTCTTCGAATATACTTCTCGCACCTGAGAATACCCCGTTCAGGGTGCGTAGATTTTCGTCGAGAGCAAGGCGTAAAAACGCAGGCATAGCAGGGCTACGTCATGTTTTTACAACGCAGCTATCGGCGAAAAGATGCGTACACTGAAGGGGTATTCTTGGGCGCGAGAAGTATATTTCCGCCACCTCACGCTATCGAGTCGTTGCGGGCTGATATGCGCCATTGTTGCGTTTGACGCCACATCCCAGTGCCGCATGGGGTTGGGCAAAGCCGCCTCTTTTGCGGCAACGTTTTTGACTATTTGGAAATAGTGTCTATCCTTACCGGAAGGGAAACAATTCTTTACACTTGTCTGCACGGCACTCACAAGGAGCTGCGCCAGTGGCAACCGTGTCAACCCGGTTCGGTCAATTCGACTTCAGTGGCTTCGACTGGTTTCAGAAGCTCGACGACGACATCGTCCTCGCCCCCGGCAGTCGCACCCCCCACCCTATCGAGATTCCGGTAAAAGACGCGCGACTGATCGTGCGCTCCATCGTCAGGCTGGTGCTCGATCTGCCGCGCGATTCGACTCCGGAGGTCGTCTGGACGCTAGGTCGCAACGAGCTTCTGGTGCACAGCGACAAAACCAGGATTCGCTGTTCGAGCGGCGTGGTGGTGATCACCGCAACGGTGGAATGTGACCAGCATAAACCGGTGCGGATACCGGTGCCGCTGGGTGTCGGTACCCGAAAAGCGCCGTCGGGCCTGGTGATGTCCACCTTCGCCGACCTGGAAGGGCCAGCGGACATTGTCACCCCCTGGCATGATTCCATCGTTGCCTTTGCCTGGGAGACCTTGCTCGAAACCGCAAGGACGGTCGCCGCGGCTGTCGGGAAGGATTCACGCGGGCGGGCGCTGGTGCCGGGCGCCATCAGCGCGGCGCCGGGGAAATTGTTGGTGCAACCGATTGCACGCCACAGTTTGAAGGCGGAGCGCTGATATGGAAGGTTCAACCGATCTGGACGCCTTTGCCAGCTTGGCCGAAGCGGTTGGGTTGACCCAGGATGGCGAATTGAATGGAGCCTGGTTCGAGGATCCGCTTGGGACCGCCGATGGCGGAAAACCCGGTCTCAGGTCGATCATCTATACCGATGCGCAGCGCAATGCGCTGCTGACCTTTGTCGATGAGGTGCTCGGCGCGCCGGATCGTGAACAACGAGACGAATCTGCCTGGGTGCCTTTGTTCGCCGATTCCGGCGCCACCATTTTCGTCGTGATCGAGGCCTCCGACGGAGTCGCCAGGATTGGCTTTGGCTTCGAGTACGCCAGCAGCGCGTCATCACCTTCCGTTTCGCTTCGCACGCACGTTCCCGTCTTTCAATTGCCTCGTGAAGGCGGTGGTAGTGGCCTCGATACTTCCGGCGGTCAGCCGGACTGGCTGTTGCTTGGACGCAGTGGCGGCGTTATCGAATTTACGTTCGAGCTGGAGATTTCGACCACGGCGCCGGTTGCTGGCGAGTTGTATCTCGGCGGGATCTCCCTCTCCGCGTGCGTACCGACCAACGAATCGGACCAGTTCTCGCTGGCGGTCGGCTTGCGTCGCTTGCAGCTCCCCGGAACCAGCGTGCCGAAAGATCTCGACCTCGATGTCGAGACATTCGAGACGCTGGGTTCCGAAGTGCTCGAATTTCTCGCCGGATTGATCCAGGCCCAGGCGGAAGCATTGCAGCCGGCGGCATCGGAAACCGCCCATTTCGCTGCGCTTTCGGCCCTGCTCGGATTGCGGTCGGTGGCGGACATCCCTCCATTTCCACTGGAAGCACTGTTCACCGACGGCATTTCCGCCGTCATTGGCTGGCTGGAATCGATTTTCCGCAGTAATACGTCGCGCGACGCCTGGTTGGGTGAGTTCGCCACGCTGTTCGGCGGCACGCTCGACAGCGCGCGCGATGCCATCACATTCACGGTCGGCTCGGTCGAGGCCGCCATTGGCCTGCGTTGCGAAGCGGCAACCGGCGGCGGCATCGAGATCACGCCATGGATCGAGGCGGCGTTACGGCCGCGCGATGGCGCCGAGGTGCGCATTGCGGCCGACATCCTCAGCGCGGATACGACCACGGCGAGCCTGTCCGCGTTTCCGGCGCTGACGGCGGCGGCCGTATTCGGCGCCGATGCCGGATCGGCGCCCGCTCTGCTGAGCGGAGATCCCGCTGTCGGCTCCATCCACATCGGCTTTGTATTGATGGAGGGTCGTCCGGCTTTTGCGCTGACCGCGCACGATGTCACGCTCAATGCCGCCAACCATGCGGTGCTCGACCTGTCGAGTCCGGAGGCCGCGCTCGACGCCGTGGATACCGTCGTCGATGCCGCGCTGCTCGAAGCGCTCGATGATCTGGGCCGGCCCGGCGAACTGTCGGCGATACTGCTTGGGCTCGCTCCACCAGCGGGCATCCCGGCGCTTTCCGCCACGGAGGTACTGAGCAATCCGCTCGATGCCGTCCGCGGCTACTGGTCCCGGCTGATCGGCGATCGCAGCGCTTTCGCTGAGGTATTGCGGGCGGCCCGTGAACTGTTGACCGGCGACGATGCCACCCTCTCCGGCGCGGGCAGTCAAAGTGAACCCTGGCGCATTCCCATTGACCCGGCCGGGTTGGCGGTGTGGCTGGATGACAACGAAATCGTCATCGATCTGGGCGTCGATATCACAACGCCCGTGTTCGACGCCTTTGAAACCACCACCTCCGTGTACGCCACGTTGGCCCGTTTCAATGTGGTCGAACCGGCTGCGCGTTTCTGCAGTCGATTCAGCGGGCGACTGGCGCTGCGCCGGAGCGATGGCGCCACCGCCCGCTTCGACCTAGGCGCCGCCGATCTGCTGGTGGATGCATTCGGCTGCGAGGTCGGCTGGGCGGCGCGCGATGGCCTGGCGATTGCATTGCAGGCGCCCGGTCTGGCGCTCGATATCGACGAGGTGGACGCATCGGGTTTCGACCTGCCCGCCATCGACATCCCTCTGCCGACGTTCAACAGCGACGGCAGCGTCAGCTTCACACCCGACTGGAACGAGATCGAGGTCGCGCTGGCGGCCTTGCTCGGTCGCCTTGACTCGGCGGTCATCGACGTGCTTCTGGACCTCATCGGCTGGAGTGGGGAAGGGGCGCGGTTGCGCCTGGCCGAGCTGATCGACGATCCCCAGGCTGCGCTGAGGCGCTGGCTGGCCGATCTGGCGCTCGATTGCGACAACGTGCGCACCGCACTGGGTCCCGTCTCCTATCTGTTGAGCGGATTCCAGCGATCGAGCCCGTCGGGCAGTGGCAATAGGAACGATCCTTTTCGCAGCCCGGTGGCGGGCGTGGCGTGGGCACCGGGTCTGGCCGCCTGGCTGGAACCCGGTTGTCCGCTCCCGCTACAACGGTATGAACCGGCGCCGGGGTTCTTCGACCTTGACGAACCGCCCGAAGAGGGCGTGCTCGTGGCCGCGTTGCGCGATGCTGCCCGCGCGCTGCCCGAATTGCGTGATTTGCTGACGGGGCGCGACCGGCTCGAAGAAGGTCTGCGATCGCTCGCCGACCGTTTTACCGGCACCGACGGCGTACTCGCCCGACCAGCGGTGTTGCCGGACGGCGTCACCGGCATCGACATGCCGGACTACAGTTACCGTGAACTCGTCGCCATGGGCGCCGCCGACATGTTCGCGCTTGAAGCGCTCGACGATGTGCCGGGCGCCATCATTCATGCGGGCTGCGAAGCGGTGTGGGCCGACGCGTTCGGCGCCGACAGTATCGACGCCAGAACCACGATGCCGACCGATACCGTGGCGACGAGCGCCGAAGGGCGGTGGTCCATTGCGCTTCCGCTTCCCGCCGATGCCGCCGCCGACCGCCCCGACCGGGGAGGCATCGGCGAGCAGGCCGCGCGCCTGAACGCGGCAATCGGCGGTCGTAGCGCCGCCATCACGGTCATCGCCTATGGCGCGGCCGGCGCCGCCGCCATCGCGGCAGCCAACGACAATCCACGGATCGAGCGGGTCATCACCGTCGGCAGCCCATGGGGAGCCGTTTCCGTCAGCGGTTTCACCTCTGGCCTGAGCGCTGATGCGCTGCGTCTGCTGATGCAGATCCGGCAACCCGTCGAAGACGGCATCCCCGAGGAGTTGTTCGCCATGGAGGCGGACCCGTCACTACAGATGCGTGGCGTCATCGATCACGCGGCGGCGGTCGCCGGCTTGACGGACGCACCCCCGCTCGACATGCCCGACGCCAGCGCGCAGGCCCGACGGCCGGGACTCGTCGTAGACGCCGTTTTCGGCTGGCTCGACGCAGACAGCGTCGAAACCGGGATGGCGCTAGTGATTGCCGACGCCATCGACTACCGGTACGCACAGCATGAGGTGGCCTCGCAGCCACCACAAGCGTTGCGCGCCGGCGTCGATCTCCCTGTGTTCGACCTCGACCTGGGCGGCGTACTGGTCGGCGCGGGCGCAATAGTGGAACTGGTCTCCTTCGATCGCGGCGAGACGGGCGACGGCTTCGCCGCGCACAACGAGCAACGGTTGCGGCTCGACCTCCATTTCGGCGTTACCGATGGCTGGCTCGTCGGTGGGCCGGGCGCCTTGCAGAACGACATCGAAGTGCGTTGGGTCTCGGCATGCATTGAACTTCCCCTGACGACATCGACACGGCCATCCGAAGTCGAGCTGGTGTTGCACGAAGCCAACTGTTTCGGCGTGCGACGGGAACGCTGGCGCGTCAAGGTCGGAGACGGCGTCGTGGATGCGGCGCCGCCGACCCCCGAAACCCATATCCTCATGGACGCCGTGGTCGCCCGGCTTATGGAGGCATCCGATGATCTGGCGGCGCTGTTCACTACAGTGGGTCTGGTGCGCGCCGGCGGCTATGACCCGCAGGGTCTCGAACGGTTGCTGTTCGATACGGTCGAGACCTTCCGTGGCGCGCTGGACAGCGATGCGGCGGAACTGGCCGACCTGCTGCGGCGTCTTGGTGGCTTCGACGGCGCGGGTTCCAATATCGACTGGACGCTGGATATCGCCACCGTCGCGATCGATTTGCAGACCAGAACCATCACGCTCGATGTCTCCCACGAACCGGCCGACCTGCCACCGGCCAACCTGTCACTGGCGCTCGACGCCACCGGAGAGTTGTCGCTACAGGCGGGGCTGGGCGCAATCGATCCGCGCAGTGGCGGCATCGCGTTGCAGGCCGAGTTCGCCGCCGGCCGTGGCGCCGGCGGCGGCATTGCCATTGCCTGGAAGCTCCCGGGCGCGCCCGCCATGTCGGAGATCGACCTGCTTGCGCCCGGCGACAAGCTCGATGAACTGGTCAAACTGGCGGCCGCGCTGATCCCGGCCACCTTGCTGACCGGATTTGTCGATAACATGCGGGATCGGGTGGAACAGCCCGCGCGAGAGGCCATCGAAGGGGTGCTGGATGGGCTGAGTCTGCTCGAAGCCGATGCCGGTCTGCCCCGGCGGCGATTGCGGGTTCCCTGGGCGCTGTTCCTCGATCCCGGCGCCTGGCTACGAGATGCCGCGTCGGCCTGGGTTGCGAATCCGCTGGGCCAGGCCATCGCCACGCTCGACGCGCTCGTCCCGCTGGTGGCGCCGGACCGCGCTGGCCCGGGTTGGCCGCTGACGGAAGAGGTCGCGGTGACCTATGGCGTTGAATCGGGACGACTTCTACTCGGTCTTGCCGTGACGACGACCCATTCGCTCGACAGCGCCGAACTAGAGGTTCTCATTGATGGCGGCATTGCCATCGACGCCAGTGGCGCGGTCTCGCCATCACTGTCGTCCTCGCTGAGTTTCGACCAGCGCGGTATCTCCCTCGCGATCGCGCCCACGCCGCGGCTGGCGCTGTTGCGTCCGTCTCCCGCCACGCCGCTGCAAATCTTTCCAAATGGCCCGGGCCTTGGATCACTGCTGAACACCGCGGCCGGGATGGCCATTCCCGCCGTGCTCAACGCCTTGATCGCCGCGCGCGACGATGCGGCTGAATCGCTGTCGCGGGATGTCGCGCGGACACTGTACGAGGTGGGTTCGGCGCTCGAACTGCTCGAAGAGGATCAGTTCACCGAATCCAGAGTCACGGCGTTTGCCGGCGATCCTGTCGGGGCGCTGATGGCGCATCTGGGCCAACTCGTCGTCACCGCTGTCGACACGCTCGCCGACGCACTCGATCCGGATGCAAACCTCGTCAAGGTCGTCGATGCCGGCGCGGGAAGACGGAAGCTCGGTTTCGGCGCAACCTCGGCCTTTTCGCTTACGCTCGATGGCGGCGACAGCGGGCCGGCAATCGAAATCGGCGGCGCGATCGATGTCGCCGATGTCGGCAGGCTCGATGTCGAAGGGCTGCGGCTTGACGGGAATGGCGTACAGGTGGCGGGAAGTTTCGTCGCCAACGGCATCGATGTCGGCAATGGCCTCGAATTGATGCCGGTCATCACCATCCGCGCCGGGGTGAGCGGCGGTGGCTTCGAGCGGATGGTCGGGGTCGGCCTGATCACCGATGGCGGCGGCGATCAGAGCGTCGAATGCCGCTGGGCGCTCGATGCCTCGCTGCCACGATGGGTTGTCGTTGACCGCGCGAGCGATACCGAGAACAGCGATCTCGAAGCCGTCGCGCTCGCCCTCGTCTCGCAAGCCGTGTCGATGGCGACCAATGTCGCGCTCGACGCCCTCGATCCGCTCGGTCCGAAAGTGATCGACAGTTTGCAGGGGGTCGTTTTCAGCACGGGCGCCACGCTCGATCCACAGCTGTTCCACGACTTCTCCGACCCGGCGGCGTTGCTGCGACGCCTGTACACGCTGGCGTTCAACCTCGCCGGCCAGGGTATCGGCATCACCATCGAGGAGAAGCTCACCGTCGGCTTTGCGCGCAGGACGGGCGCCGCTGGCAGGGACACCGCCGGCATCGTGGTATCGCTCGCAGACGGCGAGCGCATTCGTCTGGGCAGTGACGACCCAACGGTCGATCTGGAAATCGAAGCCTCCTGGATTACCGCGGCTGACACCGAACCGGGTTTGGCCGTCTACCTCCTCGCAAGGCAAGGCGACAATTTCGAATTCGACGCCTCGGTAACGCTAGCGGGGTTGGGTGTCCGGGTGTCGAAACAGGCGGGACCATTGCTCAACCTGGGGGCGATGGTGATCGATGCGATCGCCGTGCATACCTATGGCAGCGTCGGCGCCTCCGATCTGGGTGGGGGCGTCCAGGTTCGACTCGACGGCCTCGCATTCAGCCCATCCGCCGGTGGTGGCGACAATGCCGTCGCCAACAACCTCATGAGCGATGCCGCCGATTCCGCATCGCCATCGGCTCGTCCCACCTTCAGCCCGTCGTTTGCGGTGCAAAAACCGCCCGGCGGCAATGTTGGCGTCTCACTGCGCGCGGGCGACCCACCCGGCCCCTGGTGGATCGCGGTGCAGCGTCAGCTCGGTCCGCTATACCTGGAGCAGTTCGGTTTCGACACTACCGAGATCGAAGGCTCGGTCAGCGGTATCTCGTTGCTGTTCGATGCCCGGGTTTCCCTGTTCGGCCTCAATGCCGAGGTCGATCAGCTCGGCTTGCACTGGACGGGGGGGGATATCTTCGACGTCGGCAACTGGGTCGTCGATCTTCAGGGCTTGGGCGTCTCGGCCGACATGAGCGGCATCTCCATCTCCGGCGGGCTGCTCAAGACCGACCTCGAAGGCGCGATCAGTTACGTCGGCATGTTGATGGGACGCTTCTCGGTGTACGGGCTGTCGTTGTTCGGCGGCTACACCGATGACAACGGCTCGCCATCGTTTTTCGTGTTCGGCGCCGTGCTCGGGCCCATCGGCGGCCCGCCCGCCTTTTTCGTGACCGGCATCGGCGGTGGTCTCGGCATCAATCGCGGGCTGCGCGTGCCGGACGATCTGTCCAGGTTCGACGAATATCCGTTCATCAAAGCGCTCGACCCGGCCGCGCCGCCCGCGTCGAGTCCGCTACAAGAGTTACGGACGCTCAGCGCCTACTTCCCGCGGGAAGCAGGCAACCTGTGGTTCGCCGCGGGGATCAGCTTTTCCAGCTTTGCGCTGGTCGATGGCGTCGCTGTGGTGTCGGTGTCATTCGGCAGCGGGCTCGAAGTCAACCTCTTCGGGCTCGCCAGGATGGCGCTGCCGCGTCCCCAGGCCGCCCTGGTCTCCATTGAGCTTGGGCTGCTGGCGCGCTTCTCGACGGAAGATGGTGAGTTCCTGATCCAGGCGCAATTGACCGACAACTCCTGGCTGCTCTATCCGGAAGTCCGCCTGAGCGGCGGTTTTGCCTTTGCAACCTGGTGGAAAGGTCCGAACGGCGGCCAGTTCGTCCTGACGCTGGGTGGATACCACCCCGATTTCTCGCGCAGCGGCTATCCGATCGTGCCACGACTCGGACTCGTCTGGCGGGTCACGGACGATATCGTGATCAAGGGTGGCTCCTACTTTGCGCTGACATCCGAGGCGTTGATGGCCGGCGTGGATATCGAAGTCAGCGCCGATTACGGTTTCGCCTGGGCGCGCATCGCCTTCGGCGCCAACGCCATCGTCTATTTCGATCCGTTCTATTTTATCGCCGAGGCCTATGCCCGCATTGCGGCGGGGCTGAAAATAAAGACCTTCCTTGGGACCATTCGCTTCAGCATCTCCACCGGCGCCCGGATCGAGGTCGAGGGGCCGAGCTTCCATGGCAAGGCCTACATCGAAATCGGCCCCTCCGACATCACCGTCAGGTTTGGCAGCAGCAACAAGGAGCCGGGCGTCTACGTCGATTGGAACGGGTTCGTGCCCAAGTATCTGGAACAGAGCACGCCCGGCCGGGCCAGCGTGATTTCCGCGGTCAGCGGACGCGGGAGCCTGCCGGCGGCCACCGACGGCGGTACCTTGGCGCCGTCTAGCGACGGTAGCGCCGAACGTCCCTTCGAGGTGTTCGCGGAATTCGAACTCACTGTCGTCACGACCGTGCCGACGACCCGGTTCGACTTCGGCGCCGCAAGCGACGCCATCGACATCACTCCCAAGCTGTCGGACGGCGCCTCGACGCGCCTGGGCCTGAGCCCGATGAATGCCCGGAACCTGACCTCGACGCTGGCCTTCAGGCTCGAACAGCGGGATGTCGGCGGCTGGACCGACCGTACCGACGAACTGTCCGAGCTGGTTCGCGATATGAGGGAAGGCTCGACGGACGCCAGTGCGCCGACATTTGGTCTCGATGCTTTCCCCATCGGCGTTTGGGGTGAGCCTGAAGATCCCGACCAACCCTCCTCGCCGTTGCCGCGCGGTGATGTGATCAGCGCCGCCAGCCGCCTGAAAATGGTCGCCGCCGCCTCGATCGAGGGGCTCACCGGCCCCGAGATCGACTACGACCAGGTCGAGAGCGGGCGTCGCCCCTTGCCCCTGTCGGCGACCGGCGGAAACCGCGTCAACCTGCTCGAAACGGCCGCTACGCTGGGCGTGAACCCGATCGCGGAGGATGCGGCCACGGCGTTGGCCACCGCCGAATCGCGGTTGTTTGGCGAACGTCACGGAGCGGGCGGACGCGGCCGGCGCAGCGCCGTGGCCCGGGCCGCCTACGCGCGCTCACGCAACGCGCCGCCACTGTTCGGCACTCTGGCCGAAGGGATCGCGCCGAAGAACCCCGTTGGAAGCGATGTCACGCCCATGCCATCGAAACCCGATAGGACCACGAGAACGCCACGCGCGCCGTTCGTAACCGGATATCTGGCCGTCGGCGCTGGCGTCGGCGCGCGGATGAGCGTGACGACGGTCGCCAACCGCCGGATCAAGCGCAGGCCCGCGCCGTCGACGGATTCGGTGCGAGGCCGGCTCGGTCGCAGTCTGCCGATCAAACTGACCGTGGCCCCCGCGTCCCCGGTCATTGGCGACCAGACGGTGATCGTCCGAGGCAGGATGCCCGACGCCAATGCCCCCGGTCTGGCCCGCTCCTATCGCGGCGGGCATGTGGGGTCCACGGTGGGCGGCGCCCTTGTCGCCGGCCTTTCCACGCCCCCGCCGGCAGCGGCTCCGTCACGCCGAAGACGGCCCCGGGCGCTGGAGCCGGGCGCCCGCTTGCGAGCCGGCGATGTCGTCTCCCTGCGGCTGCCCGATGCGGCCATCGATACCGTCGCGCAGCGTCCACGACTGAAGGTGGAGGGCGCTGCCAGGGTGGTTCTGCTCGGGGGCAATGGCGCTGTGCTGGACGATCGCCGCGTCAGCGATATGTCTGTCGAGATCCCGCCCGGCGCGGCCATCGTGGCGGCGCAGGCGGACGGCGGCATGAGCGACATCAACGCTGCCGCCGGAGCACGGGTCATCGGTTGGCACAATGAATCGCGGGTGGCGCGCCTGGGTGGGCGCAATGCATTGGCCGCCGGGAGCGTCATTCACGTCGAAGGCGTCAGCGGGCGTGCACGCATCGGCTGGGCCAACGCCGGGGATATTGTGCGTGGCGCGGCAGCCGTCGCCACCCGTTTCGCCTCAGCGGAGGCGCGCACGATCGGCGTCATCGTCCGTGGCGCCGAAGCGCGGCGCCTGGCGGATTTCGGCATCGAACTGCACGGCGCCACACGGCTCAGGAACGACGACGGAACGCCGGTCAAGCCGGTGGTGGTGCAGGTCGGCAACCGCTCGGTTCTGCTGTTTGCGGTGCTTGCCGATCCGGATCGCAACGACTTCGTTGTGCGCGTGACCAGTGGCGGCACACGGCAGGTTGCCGGCGTCATCGCCTCGCTCGCCGGCGTCGACGAACTCGCCGATCTGCTTGCCGAGCGCGGCGTCATCGCTGTCACCACGCGCCTGCGGGCCGTCAGCGGCGATGGCTGTTCGCTGGCCTGGGAGCAGCCGTCGCCGCCTGTACGCGGTGATTCCTCTGGCGCTGGATCGAGCGTGGATGCGGGCGTCGCCCGACCACAGACCGAGCCGCGCGCGAGTGACGCGGCGGCCGTGCGGACGAACGCCGGCCAGGAGAAAGAACGTACCCGAACAACTGGTGGGGAGAAATTGGCGGCGAGACGAGACAGAAAGAAACAGCGTGGCAAACGCAACGGAGGAGATTCCTGAAATGGCCGTTGGTGAAGGAAAATTTCAGCTCTACAGCCGCATCCAGGCGCCACTGGATGCCGGCGACTGGCGCCTGGTGGCGAACCAGAATCTGGAAGCGCAGGCGCAGACGGGCACGCTTACGCCAGAGCAGTTGCGCATCGACGAAGCCCGGATCAACTTCCGGGTACGTTCGCCACGCTACCTGCTGCCGCCGGATCAGGTGCTCTCCACCTTCCCGCCCGCCAATTCGTTCGGCAACTATGGCAGCCGGCTGCCGCAGGTTGTCATCAAGCGTCGGACCCTGCCGTGGGAGCGTCGGCTCGATGGCGCGCCGGAAGGCGCGCCATGGCTGGCTCTGGTATTGATCGCCGAGGGCGAGGCCAGACTGGAGACCGGGGTGGATGTCGCTGACTGCATTACTCCCGGTGTTACGCTGCCGGGCATCGCCGATGTGGAAAAGGGCAACTGCCTGGTGGTGCGCAAGTCCGTCATCGACAAGGTTTTTCCGACACGCAACGACGTGCCTTTGTTGGCCCATGCGCGCGAGGTCGATATCAATGACACGGAACTGATGATGGGTGACGACGACGGTTTTCTCGCCGTGGTGATCTCGAATCGGCTGCCGCTGCCGGCCCGGGACGAGAACGGCGAGGAGACCCCGACCAAGTATCTCGCCTGTCTGATCAACCTCGAAGGACAGTTCGACGCGCTGCTGGAGAAGTCGCCCGATCCCGAGCCGGAGTACTTCACCCCCTTTCCCCTCAAGATAGCGACCCAGATCAAGACAACCGCCCACTACGATCATGTCGCCATGGGTTCCGTGCCGGCTCGCGCCGGGAATCCCGACGTTACCGGTCCGGGACCGACGCCACGGGAGGGGGCCGCGAAGGCCGGATCCACCGTCTATTCGGTATCGGCGAGCGCGGCGGCGACGGCGAGCGCAACTTCCTCTACCGCCAAATCGCAGTGGTCCACGGTGTCGCTGGATGCAACGGCTTCCTCGGCGCGGATTCAGGTCGAAATGGCCCGCGACTTCAATATCATCGCGGAAGAGATTGGCGCGGCGCTCGATCCCGAGTTTCGTTTCCCGGTGCTGATGCACTGGAGTTTCACTTTGACCGAATCGACAACCTTCCGCTCGCTGATGGAGGGTCTCGATTCGCGGTTGCTGGGCGATGCGGGGGAATCTTCCTCCGAACCGACCGGGCGATTGCCGCTCGAAGTGGTCGAGACAGGTCACGTCGGCCTCGACCACAAAACGCGCGAGGGCGATGCGGTGCGCTCATGGTATCGCGGCCCGCTGGCGCCGCATCCCACCGCGGCGGGCGACAGGCTGCCGTTGGCGTACAGTTCCGACCAGTTGCGCATTGTCATTCCCGACGGTCGCGAGGATCTGTCGTTGGCCTCGGCCTTCGAAGTCGGTCGTCTGTTGGCGCTGTCGCAACCGTCGAAGGTCGCGGCGCTGCTGCGATGGCGCCAGCAACACTACCAGGCCGCCCGGCTGGCCTCACTCATCGAGGCGAATCGACCGGTCTGGGAAAAGATTCTCGGCGCCGGCTTCGAACTGGCCGACCTCGACAGGCTCGGCCCGAAGGCGGGGCGCTTTCTCATCGACGCCATTGTCGAACAGCCGGAGGCGTTCCTCGGCGCGCCCCGACCACGGGTGACGCCCGGACGTCCGCTTCCGCTCGACGGTCTGGCCACCGATATTCTCGGCGCCGGGCTGGGACTCGACAAAGAGGCGTTGCGGGGTGATGTCGGTCGCATGCTCGAAGCGCTTCGCGAAACCAAGGTTCCGGTTGTCGAGATGACGCTCGGTGATCTCGGCACGCGCAAGATCCATGCTGGACTCGAAAAGGTTCTCGATAGGGAGCGCGTCGATCTCGTCACCAACACTCTCGCCAACCGTTTCGTTTTCAACCCGGTGGCGGGCCCGGCCTTCCCGCCCGTCGATCTGGCGCCGGTCGTGATCGCGCCTGACGCGCTCGACGCCATACTGGAACAAGAGCGTGATGCTGAAGATGAGGAGCAGCCATGATCAACAGCCATTTCGACATACTCGAACGCCTCGGAGTGGAGCTGGAGGCCGAAGCCGCTGAAGCGCGGGTGCGTTTCGAGGTGGATGAGGAGACATCGATGCCAGCCGAATTGCGCAACTGGCTGGTTCGCCTGCGCCTGCTCGATCATGTTCCCTTTGCCTACCTGGTCCCGGACAGCGAGCTGCTGCCCCCCGAATCGATACGCTGGTTCTATCTCGACCGCCGCTGGACGGATGCGCTCGTGCAGGGCGCGCTCAGCGTCGGCACGGTCAATAGCGACGACCGAGTCCAGCTCAATGCCCAATACGAGGCCATCAGGACGGAACTCGATATCGAGGAGCGCAACGTGCGGATGCAGAGCGGCAAGCAGCGGCAACAGGGCGACGCCGGGCCGATCAGCGGATTTCTGCTGCGCTCCTCCGCGGTTTCCGGCTGGCCTGGTTTGCATGTGCGTGCATTCGATGTCGATCCCGCCGAAGGGGACGACGCGCACTACGACGAGGATGATCCACGGCGCATCCGGCTGCTGCGCCTCGAACGTCTGGCGCCGGCGGTCCTGCTGTGTCTGTTCGACGGCATTCCCAAGGTTGTCCATATCGAGGAACCACGGCAGGGCATCCAGTTCGGCTTCAAGCACAAGGACGTCGGCAATCGTCGCAAGGCGACGTTGCGCCCCCGCGACAAGGAAACATTCAAATATCTCGACAAGGAGATCGATGTGCCGTTCCGCGTCGGCTCCTCTGGGGTCGTCGACATCCGCCGGCTTGCCGAAGCCTTGGCCAAGGAGCCCGCGACCGGCGCGGCCGATGGTCTCGACAGTGCCGAATATGCCTTGCAGCTGGTGCGCTTTCCCTGGCGTCAGGTTTTCGGGGATGTCGAAAATGAAGAAATCGGCCAGGTCTTTCACCCGACGATCCGCTACATCGACATGGTGAAGAACATCTTCGAGCCATGAGGAGATGACGATGTTCGAATTCGTGCTCAAACCCGAAGTCCTCGATCAGGCGGTCTACAGCCAGCGTTGGGCGTGGCTGGCCCGGGCCAATGTCGATGTCAAGACGATCGTCACCTGGGATCGAAAACTGCCGCGCAATCGCCGCATTCTGGTGCCGATCGATGTACAGGCGTATGTGGCGACGGAAAATTCGCTGGAAACGGTGGTCCCGGTCACTGGCGGCCCCGATGATCCGCCGCCATTCGCCGGCGGCGACAAGCCCGCTGCCGGCATTCATCTACACTGGGCAATGCCGGATGCGCTGCTCCGTGGGGGTGAATCGGCGGCGGGCGGTGAACTCGAAATGCCGCTTCTGCCCGAGCGCTGGGTGGTGGTGCGGGCGCTGTTTCCGGTCGGCCTGGAGCGACCGATGCTGCGCGGTTGGGTCATCGACGCCCGCAAGGGTTCGGTGACGGCGCTCGATGGCTTCGACGGCGCTACCCCGGACAGCGATGAGCAGCCGGCATTCGACCACCTGGACGCCATTGTCGGCGGCTCGCCGCTGTGGACGGCATCGTATGCCGCCAGCGCGGGGCGTTTCGGTTTTCACGATCCGCTGGATGATCTCGACGCCCTCCGTGAGACCGCCAAGCAGGGTTTCAGCGGCGATGCGGCGGCTTATGTGGTGG
>Ga0256832_1001531_pt1 | contig 15689 bp, 20 predicted proteins | sample 134614metaG_FD_190534 | JGI IMG/M metagenome (GOLD analysis project Ga0256832, IMG submission 190534) | Hydrothermal vent microbial communities from Lau Basin, Pacific Ocean - 134-614 | ecosystem: Environmental > Aquatic > Marine > Hydrothermal vents | place: Pacific Ocean: Lau Basin | collected...
GCCATGCCCGGCCTGAAGCTCTGGCCTTCCGAAGCCAACTTCCTGCTGGTGCGCGTCCCCGGAAGAGCCACGGCCCTGTTCGATCATCTGCTCAACAACGGCGTACTGGTGAAGAAGCTCCATGGCAGTCATCCCCTGCTGGAAGACTGTCTGCGCTTCACCATCGGCAAGCCGGAGGAAAACGACCGGCTGCTGGAATTGGTCGAAGGGTTTGTTCATGGCTGAGCGCGGCCGTTTCCCGGTTCTCTACTGGGCGAGCATCTTTCTGCTGCTGCTCATGCTGGCCTTCACTGGCTGGTGGTGGTACCGGAGCACCATTGGCGCCTGCGACAATCTGCTGGACGATGCCGTGACCCGCGCCTATGTGCAACAGCAGTGGCAGGAAGGGCGCATCACCGTATTGCTGCGTCATACCGACCGCTGCCGGGACGGGGACGGGCAGACCTGCGTGGAAGGGCTCACGGACAAGGGGCAGGCGGACGCGAAAAACCTGGGGGAGGGCATGACCAGGCTCCTGCCCGGCGATTTCAGGCTATACAGCAGCAAGGTGGACCGGGCCAGGGCCACGGCCCGCTTGGCTTTCGGCCGGGAACCGGAAGTGGTTTCCTGGCTGCGGGAAGACTGCAAGGAGGATCTGCAGCGGCAGTTGCAGCAGCCGCGCCGGGGCAACGAGGTGATGGTCACCCATAGTACCTGCCTTGGGGTGTTGAAGGACGCCAGGGGGGAGCAGCTTATTCCCTTCAAGCCGGCGGGCCGGGAAGACTATGGCCTGTCGGTATTCCTGCTCCGTCCGGAGGAGGGAGGGGTGCCCAAGGTGCTGGCCTGCGCCTGGCCGGAGGACTGGGCGGAAGCACGGTATGAGTGATCTTTCTCGTAGGACCCTCAGCGCCTGGTGGTTGCTGAACTACGGTTTCTCCCTGTTGCTCGGCTACGGTTTCCTGCAAAACGGCCATCCTGTCGGATGGCAGGCCTGGCTTTATGCCCTGGCGGTATGGATGACCTATTCCGTGGTGTACATACTGCCGGCCATGTTGTTGAGCTATCTGGCATGGCGCCTGGTGCACCCACGCTGGCCGAGGCTGTTCTGGGTGCTGGCCGTGCTGCCGTTCGGCATCACCTATCTGCTGATATTCGCGGACAGTCGCCTGTACAACCTGTTTGGGTTCCATATCAACAGTTTCGTCCTCAATCTGGTGACAACGCCAGGCGGCATGGATTCCCTCGGTACCAGCGGGGAGGCGGAACTGGTGTTCGCCCTCATTGCCCTGGCGCTGCTGTTACTGCCTGCGGTGCTGCTGTTGCCCGCCCGTTGGCTGGCGGGCCGTCGCCATGATGGCCGGGTGGGCTTGGGCAGAAGGCTGGTGCTGCTGCTGGTGCTGCTGGGGGTGGCGGAGCGGCTGGCCTACGGGGTCAGCGCCCTGGAGTACTACAGCCCGGTGCTGAAGGTGGCGGATGCCTTTCCCCTGTACAACCGGGTGCGCTTCAAGTCATTGGCGGCGAAGCTGGGTTACGAGAACAAGCGGCCCCGTCAGTTGTCCGCGGGGGTGGCCAAGGGGCATCTCAACTATCCCCTGAAGCCTTTGCAGGTGGCGCCGCCGGAGAAACCCCTGAACCTGGTCTGGCTGGTGGCCGAGTCCCTGCGCTGGGATATGCTGACGCCGGAGATCATGCCCAATACCTGGAAGTTTGCCGGCCGCTCCTTGAAGCTGGATCAGCACATGAGCGGCGGCAATGGCACCCGCCAGGGCCTGTTTTCCCTAATGTATGGTTTGTATGGTGCCTACTGGGATGCTTTTCTGCGCGAGGAGCGCGGTCCGGTGCTGCTGGATGTGCTGAAGGAACAGAACTACCAGTTCTATATGACCACCAGCGCCTCTTTTACCTATCCCGAGTTCGACCGCACTCTGTTCGCCGCCATTGATGACGATGACTTGCATCATGCCGAAAAGTCCAGGCCGCCCTGGCGAAGGGACATGGACAATGCCGAAGCAGTGAGCCGTTTTATCCGCGAGCGGGATTCGACGCGGCCCTTCATGAGCTTTTTCTTTTTCGAGTCCACCCATGCGCGTTATGACTTTCCGGACAGCTCGGCCATCGCCTCGCCCTATCTGCAGGACGTGAACTATGCTCTCATGTCCAAAGAGAGCCTGCGCCAGGAGATTGGTCAGCTCAAGAACCGCTACATCAATGCCTCCCACCATGTGGACCTGCAGATTGCAAAGATTCTTCAGACCCTGGAGGAGCAGAACCTGCTGGACAGTACCATCGTCATAATCACCGGCGATCATGGCGAGGAGTTCATGGAAAAGGGACATTGGGGTCATAATGCGGGTTTTCACGAAGAGCAAATACGGGTGCCTATGGTGCTGTACATTCCCGGCCGCGCGCCCCAGGTAATTTCCCGGCTTACCAGCCACATGGACATCATCCCTACCCTCATGCCTCTGCTGGGAGTGAGGAATCCGGTGGCAGACTACGCCCAGGGACAGGATATCTTTGCCGAAGACCGGCTTGGCTACGTCATTGCGAGTGACTGGAGTGGCGTGGCGTATATCGACGGCAACTACAAGTTCTACGTGCCTTATCGCAGCATGTCCGGGCGGCAGAACGTGCTTACCACCCGGGATGATGAAGACGTGCCGGAAACTGGTGATTTCTACAGGACGCACATGGCGACCATCCGCGAGATGCTGCAGGGCGCCAAGCTCTTCACCCGGCCCCGTTCCGGGTGAATGCCGCCAGCTGGCGGTCCTGCCAGGGAGCCAGCAGGGTGATTGCGATGATGCCGCCGATGAGGGCCATGAACATGTCTGACTGGGTATCCCAGACGTAGCCCTGGGTGCCCAGGAAGGCCACGGCATCATCACCGCTGGCCAGGGCCACCCACCATTCGATGAGCTCGTAAAAGGCACTGAAGGCCAGCACGAAGCACAGCACGAAGAAACTGGCCCAGGCCTTGCCGCGAATCACGTCCAGGCGAATCAGCAACTCCCTGGCGATGAGGGCAGGCACCAGGCCCTGGGCCAGATGCCCTATCTTGTCGTAGTTGTTGCGCTGTCCTCCCAGAGCGTCCCGCAGCCAGTCGAACAAGGGCACCTCGGCATAGGTGTAGTGGCCGCCTATCATGAGAATGATGCAGTGAGCCAGGATCAGCCAGTAGGTGAGCCGGGTCAGGGGAAAGGGTTTCCAGGTGAAGGCCAGCACGGCGACCCCCATGAGGGCTGGCAGCACTTCCAGGAACCAGGTGAAGCGGTCTTTCGGCTCGATGGCGGACCAGGCCAGCACCAGGCCGTAGATGGCCAGCCAGATCAGTGTTTCTCCCTTGCCGGGGTGGAGGTTCCTGTTCATTCCACGTCCCGGGGGCGTTCGGCGACAATAAGCTGCGCCTGGAAGGGTTGGTTGTCGCGCAGGAGGGAAAGATCCATGGTGGTGCCCGGGGAGGCCACGGCGATGGAATTCATGACTTCGAGGGCGTTGGTCACCGGCTTGCCATTGATGCGCTGAATGATGTCGCCCGGCTGGATGCCCGCCTGGTCAGCGGGACCACCTTCGAGGATGCCTGACAGCAGTACCCCCCTGGTGTTTTCCGGCAAGCCCATGGAAGCCACCATGGCGGGGGTCAGATCGCCGCCGCTGGCGCCTATCCAGCCGCGGATCACGCGGCCGTGCTTGATGATTTGTTCCATGACCTGGCGCGCCAGGTTGATGGGGATGGCGAAGCCGATGCCGTGGGAGCCGCCGCTGCTGGACAGGATGGCGGTGTTGATGCCGATGACATCGCCCCGGGCGTTGATCAGGGCGCCGCCGGAATTTCCCAGGTTGATGGCGGCGTCTGTCTGGATGAAGTCTTCGAAAGTGGCCAGGCCCAGCCCTTCGCGGCCCGTGGCGCTGATGATGCCCTGGGTAACGGTCTTGCCCACGCCGAAGGGATTGCCTATGGCCAGGGCGATGTCTCCCACCCGCAGGCTGGCGGAATTGCCCAGGCGGGCAGGGGGCAGATCCTTGCCGGCGGCCTGGATCACAGCCAGGTCCGTATCCGGGTCCGTGCCGACAATCCGCGCGGGCACCCGCGGCTGTCCTTCCGCGCCGATGAAGATGTCATCGGCATCCTTGATGACATGATTGCTGGTGAGAATATAACCGTTTGCGTCCACCACCACGCCAGAGCCCAGGTTGTTCCTGCGCTGCAGCTTGGGTTTTCCCCGGGGATCACCGAAATAGCGCTGTACCAGGGGATTCTTGAACAGAGGGTCGCCCTCCTGCCGGGTGATCTTGCTGGTGTAGATGTTGACTACGGAGGGTTCTGCCAGCGCCACGGCATCCGCCCAGCCATTGTTTTCCCATGCCGTCGAACCGCTTCCTCCGGGGCTTCTTTCCTGCTGCAGCATCCCCGGCCAGAAGGCGAGCACCACCACAGCGGTGATGATGCCCGCGGCCACCGAGGTGAACATGAAGGTGATGAGACGCTGGAAATTCATGACCGAGGCATTCTAACATGAGCCTTTTGTCCCCGGAGCCATCATGCCTTCCCTTGGTGAAATCATCGACTATTGCGATACCCGCCTGAACATTTCGGCTTTTGACGATTACTGCCCCAACGGCCTGCAGGTGGAGGCGGGCTGGGAGGTGCGGCGGATCGTAACCGGCGTCACCGCCAGCCTGGCCCTGGTGGAGGCCGCCAGGAATGCCCAAGCCGATTTGCTGCTGGTGCATCACGGCTATTTCTGGAAGGGGGAGCCCCAGGTGCTGACCGGGATGAAGGGGCGGCGGGTGCGGGAGCTGTTTGCCGCTGGCCTGAGCATGGCGGCCTATCACCTGCCCCTGGATGCCCACCCGGAACTGGGCAACAACGCCCGCCTGGGCGAGCTGCTGGGTTTTCCGGGAGGCGCTCCCGTGAATGCCGATGGTCTGCTCTGGGGCTGTGAGCTTCCGCAGGCCCTGGAGGCCGGCCACCTGCAGGCGCGCCTGGAAGAGCTTACCGGAAGGGAGCCGCTGCTGCTCTCCGGCGGGAGCCACAGTATTCGCCGCGTGGCCTGGTGTACCGGAGGGGCGCAGTCCTGGCTGGACAAGGCCGCGGATCTGGGCTTCGATGCCTACATCACGGGAGAAGTATCGGAGGCGAGCTACCATATCGCCCGGGAAAGAAACATCCATTTCCTGGCCGCCGGTCACCACGCCACCGAGCGTTACGGCATCCAGGCTCTCGGGGAGGAACTGAGCCGGCATTTCGGGGTGGAGCACAGCTTTGTCGATCAGCCCAATCCTGTCTGAAGGATGAACGGGTCGGCTCTGTGTTTATCCAATGCAGTCGAATCAATAAGGAATTCAAAAAATCATTGATAGTTCTCAATTTGCTTCAGGTTTTTCAACTCCCCCCATAGAAAAAATAAACGGCCTCCAACCTTGACCCAGGGGGGTGTTATGGGCGAAAATCCGATGTTATCTTCAGAATAGAAAATTAGTATATTCTGAAACACTGTGGAGCGGTTTCCACGGGACAAATTCCTGAACTTTTCACTAGCTACTGGGGGATTCCATCCATGAGCTCACAAGGCGTGGACCTCAAAAAACGCCGCATGCTGATTACGGCAACAGCCGGTATCGGTGCGGTAGGCGCGGGCTTTGCCCTCGTTCCTTTTCTCAGCTACTGGCAACCCAGCGCCCGTGCCAAGGCCATGGGCGCGCCGGAAGAGGCTGACATCAGCAAACTCGAGCCCGGCGCACTCATGCGCGTGAAGTGGCGCGGCAAGGTATGCTGGGTTGTACGTCGTACCGAAGAGACTCTGAAGAACCTGAAGGAAAATACGGATCATCTGGTCGATCCGGATTCCGAGGTTCCCCAGCAGCCCGAGTACTGCAAGAACTATCACCGTTCCATCAAGCCGGAGTACCTGATTGCGGTGGGTATCTGCACCCATCTGGGCTGTTCACCCACCTATCGTCCGGATATTGGTCCCGCTGATCTGGGCGCCGACTGGCAAGGTGGCTTCTTCTGTCCCTGTCACGGTTCCAAGTTCGATCTGGCGGCCCGGGTCTTCAAAGGCGTGCCGGCACCCACCAACCTGGTGATTCCCCCGCACAAGTATCTTAACGATACCACGGTGCTTATCGGTGCAGACGACGGAGGTGCGGCATGAGCCTGATGACCTGGATAGACGAACGTTTCCCTGCCACAAAGGTATGGAACGAGCATCTGGCGCAGTATTATGCGCCCAAGAACTTCAACTTCTGGTATTTCTTCGGTTCCCTGGCCATGCTGGTGTTGGTGAACCAAATCGTGACCGGTATTTGGCTGGCCATGAGCTACAAGCCTGACGCCACCCTGGCTTTCGCCTCCGTCGAATACATCATGCGCGATGTGAACTGGGGCTGGCTGATCCGCTATCTGCATTCCACCGGCGCTTCGGCATTCTTCATCGTCATCTACCTGCATATGTTCCGTGGGCTGATGTACGGCTCCTACCGCAAGCCGCGGGAACTGCTGTGGATCATTGGCATGATAATCTATGTGGTGATGATGGCTACGGCCTTCTTTGGCTACCTGTTGCCCTGGGGGCAGATGTCCTACTGGGGTGCTCAGGTTATCGTCAACCTGTTTTCCGCTATTCCGGTCATCGGGGACGATCTGTCCATCTGGATTCGCGGTGACTACGTTATCTCCGATGCCACCTTGAACCGTTTCTTCGCTCTGCACTTCCTGCTGCCCTTCATTCTCGCGGCGCTGGTTTTCGTGCATATCGTCGCCCTGCACAAGGTTGGCTCCAACAACCCGGACGGCATCGAGATCAAGAAAGGGCCCAAGGGCAACAGGTGGAGCGACACCGCCCCTGCTGACGGAATTCCCTTCCACCCTTACTACAGCGTTAAAGATATTGCTGGTGTGGCAGGCTTCCTGATCGTCTTCCTGGGCATCGTGTTTTTTGCGCCGGAGATGGGTGGTTACTTCCTGGAAGCGCCCAACTTCGAGCCGGCCAACCCTCTTAAGACGCCTGAGCACATCGCGCCTGTCTGGTATTTCACTCCCTTCTACGCCATCCTGCGCGCCGTGCCCAGTTTTGCCGGTACTCAGGTGTGGGGCGTAATCGCCATGGGCGCAGCCATCGTGGTGCTGTTCTTCCTGCCTTGGCTGGACAAGAGTCCGGTGAAGTCCATTCGTTACAAGGGGCCCATCTTCAAGGGCATGATCGCCATGTTCGTAGTGGTGTTCCTGATCCTGGGTTACCTGGGTATGCAGCCGGCAACGCCTGGCCGCACCCTGCTGGCGCAGGTCTGCACGACCCTGTACTTCGTCTTCTTCCTGGGAATGCCCATCTACAGCAAGATGGACAAGACCAAGCCCGTACCAGAGAGGGTGACAAAATGAAAAAACTGATTGCAATCCTTTCCCTGGCCCTGTTGCCTCTGACTGGCTTTGCCAGCGGTGCGGTGCATCTGGAGTCGGCGGATATCGATCTGACTGACGAAGCCGCCATGCAGCGTGGCGCCAAGTATTTCGTGAATTACTGCCAGGGCTGTCATTCCCTGAAGTATTTCCGCTACGAGAACATGCAGAAGTTCGGACTGACCAAGGATCAGATTCGCGGCAACCTCATGTTTGGCGATGGCAAGGTGGGTGATCTGATGACCACCAGTATGCCTGCCGTGGATGCTGCCGAGTGGTTTGGCACCGCGCCTCCCGACCTGACTCTCACTGCCCGCCTGAAGCACGGTGGCGCGGACTGGATCTATACCTACCTGAAGAGCTTCTACGTGGATGAGAGCCGTCCCTTCGGCGTCAATAACGTGGTATTCCCCAACGTGGGTATGCCCCATGTGCTGATGGAACTGCAGGGCGTCCAGGAAGCCGTGAAGGAGAAGGACGAGCATGGCAATGTGCATGTCAAGGAGCTGAAGTTGGTCAAGCCCGGTCGCCTGTCTGCCGAGGAGTACGACGAGCTGGCCCGTGACCTGGCAACCTTCCTGACCCACGTGGCCGAGCCCGTGAAGCTGGAGCGTCAGAGCATTGGCATTTGGGTAATGCTGTTCCTGCTGGTGTTCTTCGTGGTATCCGTGATGCTCAAGAAGGAGTACTGGAAGGACGTGCACTGATTCCCGTCAGCTCCTTCTGACACGCGTGCCTGCGTGACAGTGACCCGGAAAGGCGTGCAGTCTGCTATACTGTGCGCCTTTTCCGCATCTGGTGTTCTGGGGAATTTCATCACGGGTTCCTTGGCAAGACTGGCGCCGGAAGCGGCAATGCACACAGGTAGCTTTCATTGGCAACTAGAAGATCAATCATGACTCTGTTTTCTGATCCGGCGGATCTGCACAGTCACCGCGTACGGCTGGTGCTGGCAGAAAAGCATGTAACCACAGACATCGTGGATGTCGACCCTCTCAACCTGCCCGAAGATGTCATGGATCTGAATCCCTATGGCACCGCGCCCACCCTGGTGGACCGTGATCTGGTATTGTTTGATTCCCGCATCATTCTGGAGTACCTGGATGAGCGCTACCCCCATCCGCCGCTGCTACCGGTGGATCCGGTTTCCCGGGCGACTTTCCGCATGTACATCTACCGGGTGGAAAAGGACTGGTACAGCCGCGTTGATACCATCCTTGCCGGTGGCAAGCCGGCTACCAAGGCCCGCAAGGAGCTGAAGGAAAGCCTGATTGCCAGTGCGCCCATCCTGGAGGCCAAGCCCTATTTCATGAGTGACGAGTTTTCCGTGGTGGATGCGAGCATTGCGCCCCTGCTGTGGCGCCTGCCCTACCTCGGGGTAGAGCTTGAAGGCAAGGCATCCAATGTCTTCAATGCCTACGCGGCGCGGCTTTTCAAGCGGGAAGCTTTCGCCAAGAGCCTTACCGAGGCCGAGCGGGAGATGCGCCTGTAGCAGATCCGAGCCATGACTTCCAACCGCCCCTACCTGATACGTGCCATCTGGCAGTGGATCAGTGACAACAACCTGACGCCACATCTGCTGGTCGATGCTGATGCCCGGGGAGTGGAGATTCCCCGGCAGTTCGTCGAAGACGGGCGCATCGTCCTCAATGTCAGCGCCAGCGCGGCTCGTGACCTGGAACTGGGCAACGACTATATCTCCTTCGGCGCGCGTTTTTCCGGCACGCCCATGGACGTTCTGATCCCCGTGAATGCCGTGCTGGGTATCTACGCAAGGGAAAACGGCCGTGGAATGCTGTTTCCGGAAGACGAGGATGGAGACGCCTCCCCGGAGCCTCCGGAGGATCCCACCCCTCCCGCTGGTGGGCGGCCCAGCCTGAAAGTGGTGAAATAACAGGCTGTTGAAAAACACCGTTTTTCGACAGCCTGTGTGCGGCACAAGGATGTGCCACCCATCGATGGCTGTAAGCCATTGAAAATGAAGGCAGCGGGAAATCGCGCTTTCCGCTTCCGTAGTTGAAAAAGTCCATGGAAGGACTTTTTCAACATCCTGATAAGGGAACAGCCAGACCTTCCCGGGAACCTCAGGAACCTTTGTCCGACCGCCGCCGCTGACGTTCTGGAAACGGAATGATGTTGTCGTATTTCATGGGAGAGGCGCTTTCCTCCCTTGCCGGTTGTTCTTCTCCCGTCTGTTCAATGGTGTGCCGTCCCTGGATGTGTACGGCTTCCAGCTGGGAGCCGATGAGCAGCACATAGCCGTTCTCTCGCAATCTGCCGTCCACGCTGTAATCAAAGCGGTACATGCGGCGAAAGCGCAGTCCCGACGGTGTCCATCGCAGGCCCACCCGCTGCAGGTAGACGCTGTCGTCAAGCAGCTGGTATCTTTCCCGCTCACAGGCGGCGCGGCTGATGCCGACGGCCAGTTCATGGGCTCGGGCAGCGTTCATCCAGAAGATGACGATGAGTCCCAGCAACAAAATGGCGAACAGGGTGGAGATCACGGTATGAGTATCCCGGGGTCCAACAGGCGAAAAGCCTGTGAAAGCTTGGAAGTCTGTACTGGCGATATTACCAGACTGGCCGTGGATGCCATCGTGAATGCCGCAAATACTTCTCTCCTTGGCGGTGGCGGCGTGGATGGCGCCATTCACCGGGCGGCGGGCCCGCGGTTGCTGGAATATACCCGCACCCTGGGCGGCTGTCCCGTCGGTGAAGCGCGGCTGTCCCCGGGTTTCAATCTTCCCGCGCCCTGGATCATTCATACCGTGGGACCTGTGTGGCGGGGAGGCAGTGCGGGCGAGCCTGACTTGTTGCGCCAGGCCTACGTCAACAGTCTTGCACTTGCCAGGGACAAGGGCTTGCGCCGGATAGCCTTTCCTGCCATCAGTACGGGGACCTATGGCTACCCCCTGGCGGACGCTGCCCGTATCGCCGTTGAAGCCGGCCTGGAGTTCGGGCAGGATTTCGATGCCATTATCTACTGCTGCCATACGGAGGCAGATGCCCGTGTGTACCGGCCAGTCATCGAGGAATATTGCCAATGAAATGGATAGATGAAATCCCCATGGGGTTCCTGGTTCTTGCCGCCCTGTTTTTTGGGTTGATGCCCTTTACGCCCGAACCCCACGTATGGGAGAAGCTGAAGATGCTGGCTTCGGGGGATCTGGTTCGTCCCCTGGACATCTTCGATCTCCTCCTGCACGGTACTCCCTGGGTGCTGTTGGGAGTCAAGCTGTGGCGGAACGGGCAGTTGCGCAAGCAGGCCGGGGATCAGTGAGTTGATTCCCACCAGGCATAGTCCACCAGCGCGTGGACTGCTGCGCGCCGCGGCCCGTACCAGCAGGGATAGTAGCAGTGCCTGCGGGGCGTCTTGCGCACCACGACCACGGTTGTTCTGGGGGCGGCGGGCTTGACCACCACCACTTTATGCCCGTGATGATGGTGGCCATGGGCAAAGCTCATTGCCGGAACGAGAACAAGAAGGCTGCCCAGGGCGGCAGCGGTGAGAACTTTCAGTCTGGATTTTTTCATGGCGTGTCTCCTGTGGGTTGCTGTACCAGGATTAACGCCTATGTCCATGATGGGTTGACTTCCTCTGTCGTGTTTCTCGGAAACTGCTGATCGAGCCAGAACCCATATGTTGCACAGAGCTTATCCCTGGCGGCCCGTCAGCCTGTCCAGGCGCAGGCGCTGGCGTTCGTCAAACAGGCGTCGGCTGCCCGCCCAGATGGCCGTAAGGCTGCCCAGGCCAGAACCCGCGGCAATGAGGAACAGGATGAGCAGCTGATACTTGGCGGCTTCCAGGGGCGGGCTGCCTCCGAGAATCTGGCCTGTCATCATCCCCGGCAGGCTGACGATGCCCGCCGTGGTCATGGCGTTGATGATGGGAATCAGTCCCGAGCGCAGGGCGTCGCGGCGGATGCCGGTAATGGCCTGCTGCCATTCGTGGCCCAGCATCAGGCGGGCTTCTATGGCGTGGCGCTGCTCCCAGGTGTTGCGTGTGAGATTGTCCAGGGCAATGGCGATACCGGACATGGTGTTGCCCAGCAGCATGCCCAGCAGGGGAATCAGGTACTGGGGCTGATACCAGGGGTCCACCTGGATGACCGCCGTCAGGGCCAGGAAGGTGATGGTGAAGGAGGACAGGAACATGGACAGGGTGCCCAGCCCGTAGCCCCAGCTGCCGCGGAAGCGCCGCTGCTGGCGGGCCATGACTTCGTAGCCGGCCACTGCCAGCATCACCGCCGTCATGACGGCGATGAGCCAGAGGCTGGTCTGGGCGAACAGGGTCTTGAGAATCATGCCCAGAATCATAAGCTGCACCGTGCTGCGGGCGGCGGCGACAAGCAGTTGCCGGCCGATTCCCAGGCGCAGCATCCAGGACAGGGCGGCCAGCAGGCAGACCAGGGCGGCGGCGATGCCCAGGTCCCAGGGGGAAAGCAGAACAAGGTCCATGTCAGCCTTCCTCCATTTCGAGCCGCCCCTTCCTCATGCCCGCCCTGCGCCGGGCCACGCGCGCCAGCTGTTCCGGGTCATGGCTCACCCACAGGGCGGCAGCCTGTTGGGACTCCAGGTACTCAAGAATGATCTTCTCGACAATTTCCGTATTCCCCCGGTCCAGGTTGGCGGTGGGTTCGTCCAGGAGCAGCACCCGGGGCTGGTTGGCCAGCATGCGTGCCAGGGCCAGGCGCTGTTTTTCCCCGCTGGACAGTCGCGCGGTCTGCCACTGCAGCACTTCTTCCGGAAAGCCCAGGGTCGCGAGCACGGGCATGGGCCAGGATGAAGCATGCACGCCCACGCTGTCCGCCCACCAGTGGCTTTCCGCCGGCAGCAGGGCCACCCGCTGCCGCCACGCCGGGCCAGTGAAGTTTTCCCGGGGTACGCCTTCCAGGAACACCTCTCCCTGGTTGACATCCAGATCGGCCAGGGCACGCAGGAGCAGGGTCTTGCCAGAGCCTGAATCGCCGTGCAGCCCCAGGCACTGCCGCCGGGGGACGGCAAAGCTGACTTCCCGCAGGAAATCCGTATGCAGATTCCTTGCTTCCAGCAAGGGGGTATCAGCAGAGAACATGGGGGCAGTGGATATTCCGGCAGGATTGCCAGAGCCTGCTAAGCTTTGAATGTGACCGGCGCACTACACCTATAACTGCCGGCGCATTCGAGAACATGAAACATCTGGAGGAACGAGCATAATGGCTACCGCAAGCACCCTTTCCCCTGAACGCATGGAGACCCCGGCCGATTTCGATGATTGGACCGAGGCCCAGGCCATGGAAATGGCCCTTGAAGAAGGTATCGAACTCACTGATGGTCACTGGGAAGTGATCTATTTTCTGCGCAATCATTGCAAGGAGCATGGCACCTCCTGCACGGCCCGTCACGTGATCAAGGCGCTTGCCGAGCGTTTCGAGGACCGGGGTGGCAAGCGCTACCTCTATTCCCTGTTTCCTCATGGTCCGGTGTACCAGGCCAGCAAGCTGGCGGGGCTGCCCCTGCCGCCCAGTACACTGGACCTTTCTTTTGGCAGCGTGCATTGATCAGGTCTTGCGCCTGAACAGCAGATCCCAGACCCCGTGGCCCAGGCGCTGGCCCCGTTGCTCGAACTTGGTGACGGGGCGGGTGTCAGGGCGCGGGCTGTATTTGCCGGCGCCGGCGACGTTCTCGAACAGGTCTTTCCTTTCCGAGAACAGGCGCATGATCTGTTCGGCGTAGTCTTCCCAGTCCGTGGCGGCGTGGAACAGGCCGCCGGGAGCGATGAGCCGGCCCATGAGCGCCACGAAGGCCGGGCGCACGATGCGCCGCTTGTGGTGCTTCTTCTTGTGCCAGGGATCGGGAAAGAATAGCTGTACTCCCTCCAGGGAGGCGTCCGCCAGGGACTGCTCCAGCACTTCCATGGCGTCGTGGTGCATGACCCGCACATTGGAGACTTTTTCCTCCCCCAGCTTGAGCAGCAAATGGCCCACGCCGGGGGTGTGCACCTCGATACCCAGAAAATTGCGTTCGGGATAATCCCGCGCCATCTGTAGCAGGGATTCGCCATTGCCGAAGCCGATCTCCAGCCATACGGGCCGGTCGTTGCCGAACAGGGCGGGAAGATCCAGCACCTCCTCCGGTTTGAAATCCACGCCGAATTCCGGCCACCAGCGTTCAAAGGCCTTCTGTTGACCCGGGGTGAAGCGCCCCGTGCGCAGCACGTAGCTGCGGATGGGGCGGCGCCTGTTCCCGTCCACCGTCAGAAAAACAGGCCTTCCAGGGGCGAAGAGGCCGAGGCAAAGCGTTTGGCCTGCATGCGGCCCGCCAGGTAGGCTTCGCGACCGGCCTGAATCGCCTTTTTCATGGCCGAGGCCATGAGCACGGGCTTCTGGGCGGCGGCGATGGCGGTGTTCATTAGCACCCCGTCACAGCCCAGCTCCATGGCCACGGCGGCGTCGGAGGCGGTGCCCACGCCGGCATCCACCAGGATGGGTACCTTGGCGTTTTCCACGATGGTGCGGATGTTCAGGGGATTGCGTATGCCCAGGCCGGAGCCGATGGGGGCCGCCAGGGGCATGACGGCGGCGCAGCCCATGTCTTCCAGTTCCCGGGCGATGATGGGGTCATCATTGGTATAGACCATGACGTCGAAACCGTCCTTGATAAGCTCCTCGGCGGCCTTCAGGGTGGCCATGACATCGGGAAACAGGGTCTTCTCATCCCCCAGCACCTCCAGCTTCACCAGGTTGTGGCCGTCCAGCAGCTCCCTGGCCAGCTTGCAGGTGCGCACGGCGGTTTTCTGGTCGTAACAGCCGGCGGTATTGGGCAGGATGGTGTATTTGTCCGGGGGCAGCACGTCCAGGATATTTGGCTCGTCGCTGTTCTGGCCCATGTTGGTGCGGCGCACGGCGATGGTGACGATTTGGGCGCCGGAGGCCTCGATGGCCGCCCGGGTCTCCTCCATGTCCTTGTACTTGCCGGTGCCCACCAGCAGGCGCGAGGAAAACTCGCGTCCGGCGACGCTGAAGGTATCTGTGTTCTCTGACATTGGATCTACTGCTCGATTGGGTAGGAAAGATGATGAAATCTTAACATCAGCCACCGCCGATGGCCTGCACGATTTCCACGTTGTCGCCTTCCTTCAGGCGATAACCCTCGTGTTCGCTGCGTGGCACCAGCTCTTCGTTTACCTCCACGGCGTAGCGGCTGCCTTCCAGATTCATGCGGCGCACGATGTCACCCAGGGTGGTGCTGTCGTCAACCGGGGTGGTTTCGCCATTCAGTTGGATATTCATGGGCTTGGGGTTTTTACGGGTTAAAACAAAATCAATTTTACACTAAACTCGGTGGTTCATTCGGCAAGGGGGTCATTGATGAAGCAATTCCACGAGAACATCATTTCCACCGAAGAGGCTGTGACCCTGGACGGCCTGTTCGCCCGTCGTCTGCACCGCTCGCCCGAAGGTCTGGCCTACCAGTACCACGACAGGGCTAGTAAAGAATGGAAGCGTTACAGCTGGACAGAGATGGCGGCCCAGATCGCCCGCTGGCAGCAGGCCCTGGCCAGCGAAGGCCTGCGCGCCGAGGACCGGGTGGCGGTGCTGCTGCGCAACTGTCCCCAGTGGGTGATGTGGGATCAGGCAGCCCTGAGCCTGGGATTGGTCACCGTTCCCCTGTACACGGATGACCGGCCCGACAATATCGCCTATATCCTGGAAGAAGCCGGGGTGAAAGCGCTGCTGGTGCAGGATGCCGGGCGCTGGAAGCGGCTGGCACCGGTGTTGCCCGAGGATGGTGACGGCCCCCTGAAACGCGTGGTGCTGCTGGATGGCAGCAAGGAAGCGGAAAAATTCGCCCGCAACGACGAGCGCATCCGCCTGGCCCGGGACTGGCTGCCGGAAAACGGCGGGGAACTGCGGGTACGCAAGGGGGCCGATCCCCATGCTCTGGCTTCCATCGTCTATACCTCGGGTACCACCGGGCGCTCCAAGGGTGTCATGCTCAGCCACCATAACATGCTCTCGGTGGCCCATGGCGGCCTGACCCTGCTGGATTGCTACGAAGAGGATGTATTCCTTTCCTTCCTGCCCCTGTCCCATACTCTGGAGAGGACGGCAGGCTATTATCTGCCCATCATGGCCGGCGCCAGCGTGGCCTACGCCCGTTCCGTGGCCCAGCTGGGAGACGACCTGCTGAAGATCCGCCCCACGGTGCTCATTGCCGTGCCGCGCATCTTCGAGCGGGTGTATGGCAAAATCAAGGATCAGCTGAAAAAGAAGCCCGCGGTTGCACGCAAGCTATTTGACATGGCCGTGGACGTGGGCTGGGCGCG
>Ga0256832_1001532_pt1 | contig 15685 bp, 14 predicted proteins | sample 134614metaG_FD_190534 | JGI IMG/M metagenome (GOLD analysis project Ga0256832, IMG submission 190534) | Hydrothermal vent microbial communities from Lau Basin, Pacific Ocean - 134-614 | ecosystem: Environmental > Aquatic > Marine > Hydrothermal vents | place: Pacific Ocean: Lau Basin | collected...
TCCAGTGCGGTGGAAACGAGTTTTGCGATTTGTGACTTCATGGAGGTTTTCGGTCCTTAATCTGCTGGCTCCCGAGCTGATTCGGGAAAACCTGTTAGCATACCAGAAAAATCTCCGTCAGACGGGGTTGCCAAACCACAATTTGTACGCAAGGAGGATCGATCGAAGATGAACGGCTGGCTCTATACGCTGTTGTTCCTGGCACTGGGCTATTTCGTGCTGGTCAATGTCATGCTGGTGCTGTCCGTGCGCAAGATGAGCCACCCGGAAGGGCTCATCAAATCCCGGGATGATGAGGGCCAGTCCCTGAACGATTCTTTCCACCACTGGGTCAGAGAGCAGGGATTTCAGCCAGACAGTCACTTCGATTTTTATGGCATCCTGGGCAGCGACAAGCCGTTGGAGGTGAGCGCCTGGTTGTCACCTGAGCGGGACATCCTGCTGCTGCTCTATCGCTTTGGCAACAAACAGTGGCTGGACATGGCCAGCAGCTTCGATGACCACTACGGCCTGGTGAGCAGCAATTTTCACGACGCCCTGATTCTGCCCCAGCCCCCCAATGTCATGCTGCAGGTGTTCGTGGACATGGAACCGGATGCTTTGTATCAGGAACACCTCAAGTCCCGGGATTACCTCATCGAACGGTTTGGCATCAATCCCGACAAAGTGGATGTCCCCGTCACCCAGCTGGTGGCCACAGCCATCAAACGCCAGATGCACTACATCCGCAGCCTACCCCTGTGGTTTCTCCGGGGAGCCGGGTGGAAACTGTTTCGCGGGTGGCGCTACCGCAACAAATCTGTCATCGAACTCATCGAGTCTTTGCCCAACGACCGTTAGTGTGGGAATCCATCCAGTGACTCCCTCCCCCGCGCAAGGGGGAGGGTTGGGGAGGGGGTGAGAAAACCCGGTCTCCCCCTCACCCTATCCCGGGGGGAGAGGGAAATGGTTGGTATCTTTCTTCCATCATGTCTAATACAAATCCACAGGATCCACATCTACGGAAAAGCGCACCCGGCCCGCATCCGGCAACGAGGACAGGGCCGGCACCAGAGCCCCCAGCAGGTGCTGCAGTTCCGGGCGGCGTCCGGCCTGGAGCAGCAGCTGGGCCCGGTGCCGGCCCGCGCGTTTTTGCATGGGTGCGGGCACCGGGCCCCATACCAGCACCCGCCCCTGCGCCAGCTGCCCGGCCAGCTCTGCCGCCTGCTGAAGAAAGTCTTCCGCTGTGTCCGGGCGGCGGGCACTGGCGCGAATCAGAGCCTGACTGCTGTAGGGGGGCAATGCCGCCATTTCACGTTCCTTGAGGGCTTGCCGGGCAAAAGCGTTGTAGTCTTGTTCTACCAAGGAACGCAACAGGGGATGTTGTGGAAAGCGGGTCTGCAGCAGCACCTGGCCCGGAAGCTCAGCCCGTCCCGCCCGGCCCGCCACCTGGATGATGAGCTGGGCCATGCGTTCCGCGCTGCGGAAATCGGCGGAAAACAGGCCATTGTCCACATCCACCACAACCACCAGGGTCAGGTTGGGAAAATGATGCCCCTTTGCCAGCATCTGCGTGCCTACCAGGAGTCCGGCCCCGCCCTGCTTCACCCGCGCCAGGAGCCTGTCCAGGCTGCCCTTACGGCTGGCGGCATCCCGATCGATGCGCACCAGAGGATAATCCGGAAAACGCCGACTTAAGCCCTCCTCCAGCTGTTCCGTGCCCTGCCCCAAAGGATGCAGCTCCACAGACCCACAGGAAGGGCATATTTTTGGTAGTAAACGCTCACTTCCACAATGGTGGCAGATGAGCTTGCCCTGTCCCCGGTGCAGGGTCTGGCGGGCATCGCAACGGGGACAGTCCGACAGCCATCCACAGCCGTAGCAGCTGAGCACCGGTGCATATCCCCGGCGGTTGAGAAACACCATGGCCTGCTCGCCCCGGCCCAGGGTCTGTTCCAGGGCCTGCAGCGCCGGGGGCGACATTCCTCCGGCAAGGCGCTGGTTGCGCACATCCAGAACCTGCATGGCGGGGGCTTTGGCGCCCCCTGCCCGCCGGGTCAGGCGCAGCCAGCGGTAGCGGCCATCCATGGCATTCTTCAGGCTTTCCAGGGAGGGGGTGGCAGACCCCAGGACCACGGGACAAGCCGCTCGGCGGGCGCGCACCAGAGCCAGATCCCGGGCGGAATAGCGGAACCCCTCCTGCTGCTTGTAGGAGGCATCGTGTTCCTCATCCACCAGCACCAAGCCCAACCGGGGCATGGGCGTGAACACCGCCGAGCGGGTGCCCAGCACCAGCTGCGCCCGGCCAGTGCGCGCCAATTGCCAGGCCTGTTCACGTTCACCCGCGCTCAGGCCCGAATGCATCACCGCCACGGTCACCGCCAGCCGCGACGCTACCCGGCGCACCAGCTGAGGTGTCAGGGAGATTTCCGGCACCAGCAGCAGCACGCTGCACCCCCGGGCCAACACCTGTTCTGCAATATGGAAGTAGACCTCGGTCTTGCCGCTCCCGGTCACGCCGTCCAGGAGAAAAGCCCCGTATTCATCCAGGCCAGCGGTGACCGCCGTGACAGCCGCCTGCTGCTCAGGCTCCAGATCGTGGGGAGGCGTCTGTGCCCTGGCCGGGGCGCTCTCCCCCAAGCCCAGCGCCGCCCAGCCCTTGGCGCACAGGGCATTCAGGGCAGAACGCCCCGACGGAAAACGCCGGCGAAAATCCTCCAGGCGGATACAACCCCCCTGCCCCTGCATCCAGGCCAGCACTTCCGCCTGGCGGGGAGCGCGCTTTTTCAGCGCCCTGGCTTCATCCTCCGGGACCTGGCGCAGAAACGCATGGCTGGGCCGGGGTTTGAGGGGGGGCTTACCCTTGCGCAGGCGTACCGGCAGGGCGGACATGAGTACTTCTCCCGGCGGATGATGATAATAGGCCGCCGCCCACGCCAGAAAATCCAGATGCGTCTCATCCAGCAGAGGCTGCTCATCCAGAAGCTGGCGGGCGGCCTTGAGGCGGGAAGCAGGAACACCGGTTTCTCCGGTCAGTTTTACCAGCAGACCACAACGCTCGCTAGGACCAAAAGGCACCATCAGACGCTGCCCAGGACGCAGCAAGGCAGGATCCACCCCGGGTGGCGGCAGGTAGTCAAACAGGCCAAATACCGGCGCAGGCAGCGCCAGGCGCAAGATAAGGGTATTCACCAAAGGCCTGCAACCTGTGGATAACTCTGTGAGAAAAATGTCGGCATATGGGCCATCTGATTGATTTTTCTAGGTTTGGAGAATCGCTGCGCTCAGGCCAACCCCCAAGGAAACACAATATATTTCAATTACTTGCACACCAGCTTGTCACCAAATCTACTTAGAAGCTTTTGGTGCGCACAGGCACAAGAAAATTTGTGTATAACAATATTCTAATATTTGAATTTCCAGCATCGCCATCCAGGAAGCCCATGCCTGAGAATCCCGGGCATACCGGTGAATTTGCCATTCGTCCTGCCACTCCGTATCATCCTGCCATGTCAAATCCCCGGCGTCACAGCAACATGCAGCCCCTCTTCCGCCTGAGTTTCCTTTTTGCCGCGCTCATTCTAGCACTGCTGGCCAGCGGCTGTTCCTCCACCAAGATCAAGGAAAGCTGGGAGGCCAGTGATATCAATGAACCACCTGCAAAACGTATTCTTCTGGTGGCCATGATCAAAGATCCGGTCACCCGCCGTTATTTCGAGCAGCACTTTGTTGAGGAAGGAAGGAAGAAAGGCATCGACCTCGTCCCCAGTTCCGACTACAGCCCCCATGCCACGGATCAGGACGAAAAGCAGGAGATCATCAAACTGGTAAAAAAAACCGGCGTTGATGGCGTACTGCTGGCCCAGATCAAGGGCGTGGACAAGGAGTACAAGAACGTACCCAGCCGCCTGGACTGGTACCCGGACGTATTTCCCAGCATGACTTTCTATAACTACTACTTCACCAGCTACCGGGCCATCTACCGTCCCGGTTACATCGGCTCGGACAACTACTTCAAAATGCATTTCCGCTATTTCTCCGTGCATTCGGAGAAAATGCTCTGGGCCGGCAACACCATCACCAAGAACCCCCGCTCCGTGGCTGGCACCATAGAGCAGATTGCCGATGAAGTGCTCAGCGACCTTTCCAGCAGCAGCCTGGTCAAGGCCAAGGGCTTTATTGCGCGCAAACTGGGCCAGGGAGACGAAAGCTGAGCCTCTGGGAGCACATCGCCCAGCAGATCACAGAGGTCTCCGGCGCCCCCTTTCAGCCGGACACACCCAGCGCCATGGGCGGCGGATGCATCAATACGGCTGTGCGCCTCACAGACGGCAAACAGCAGTGGTTCGTCAAGCTCAACCAGGCCAGCCGACTGGACATGTTCGAGGCCGAAGCAGACGGACTCCGGGAACTGTCTGATGCAGGCGCCATCCGCGTTCCCCGGCCCCTGTGCACCGGCATCAGCAACGGACAGAGCTACATCGTCATGGAGTACCTTCCCCTGGGAGGATCAGGCGCCAGCACCCTGGCGGGGGAGCAACTGGCGGCCTTGCACCGGCGCCAGGCCGAATCCTTTGGCTGGAAACGCGACAACACCATCGGCGCCACCCACCAGCCCAACCAGTGGACAGCAGACTGGGTGGACTTCTGGCGGGAACAGCGGTTGGGTTTCCAACTCGCAGAAGCCGCCCGCAACGGACTGGGAAGCGACCTTCAGCGTCTGGGAGAAGAACTTCTGGAACGCTTTCCGGCCCTCATGGATCACGCTCCCATCCCTTCCCTGCTGCACGGGGATCTGTGGGGGGGCAACCTGGGCTATGACCGGGACGGAAACCCGGTGATCTACGATCCTGCCACCTACTATGGCGACCGGGAAGCGGAAATCGCCATGACCGAGCTGTTCGGTGGATTCGGTGCAGCTTTCTACGATGCCTACAACAGCCTATGGCCCCTGGACCCAGGCTACCGCACCCGCCGGACCTTCTACAACCTCTACCACATCCTCAACCACGCCAACATGTTCGGGGGCGGCTATGTAGGACAGGCAAGGCGGATGATGGAGCAGTTGCTGGCCGCTCTCTAGCCTGGAAGTAGTAGCCGACAGTGAAACTTTCCCGGAGCGAACCCCGGCCACCAGAGGCCGCTTCAGTTTTCCTTCATCTTCCTGAACAGCAGACTGCCGTACTGGTCACCCTCCTGCCAGTCCAGCTGCAAATGGTCACCCGTCCAGTGGTAGGCATTCACTTTCTGCAAATGTTGCAAATAGGCCTGTTCGAGCTTCATCCTGTTTTCAGGACAAGCCATTTTGGTGGATACCAGTGACATGCCGAATTTCAATCTTCCCGACGAAGGTTCTTCCACCTGTGTGTTGTAATTGTTACAGGCGGACTTCCCCGCTACGCGGTTTTTCTCACCGAAAACCAGGGTAACCCCCACATCGCCGGGCAGGGATTCGCCATCCATGGCCACCAGCTGCCATTTCGCCGTTTTCAGATCCTCGATACTGAGTCTGCCATAGGGCTCTGGTGCCTGCTCAACCAGCCCACCTCCCTGCAGCTTCCAGCGCCGAATGACTTTGTGCGTGGGACAGCAGGCCGCATCGCCCTCCCCTGCCTGGAGCACATCCAGGGCGATCTGGTCCTGGTCTTTCCACATCCGGATGACCTGTACCCGGTCACCTACAAACGCCGACTGGAAAACCGGCTCTCCCCGCTCATTGGAGTTGATCAAAACCAGGTAGTAGAAAGTCCCACTCCCCCCCGGAGTATCGATGAGGATTCTTACCAGTTCCGACTGGCCATCGCCATCCATATCCACGGCCATACCCTGCTCGGCTTCGTAGATGCTTGCCGATGCCAATCCAAGGGGCAACAGGACAAAAAGCCCGACCATCCACCTTGATATAATATTCATTGATATCGCTCTCTCTTAAAAAAACGCCGGGTTCGCTCTTGCAAAAAAGCCCTTTGATTCTGGTAAGATCACATTGCACTTACATTACACATGGAGTTAATTGATCATGCAATGGAAACCCTATCTTAGCGGCGCCTTACTCGCCACTCTCGCCCCTTTCCTTATGGCCGGCCCCGCAGACGACCTGCAGCAGGAAGAGCTGGTGCTGAAGAATGGCACCAAACTCACAGTCGTCCAAAAGGATGACAGGATTCTGGCGATCATCGCCGGCAAGACTGAGCTGTTTGTCTCCGAAGAACAACAACGCCTCAAAGAGGCCCGCAAACCCTATTCCATCCCGGACAGCGAGGGTCATTTCCCCGCCAGCCTGGAGAAGTCACCTCCTCTTCCGGACAGGGTTCCTGAAGAGATCAGGGACAGGCTGCAGGCCTGGCGCATCCTGGATGATACGGGCAGTGTCATGGATACCATATTCTGTACCGAACAGGGCTGCAGTGTCGGCGGCTATTCCTATACCACCACCCCCTGAACCGGCATCTCAGGAGGCTGTCGCAAAAGGCGGCAGCCTCTGCTCAGGGGTTTTCAGCCTCCTGCTGTTCTTCGCGCTTCTCCAGCTTGATGAACTGGTAGTCAAAAGGATTCTTTGCATCCGCCGGGTGCTTCTCCCGCGCTGTCTCCTGCCATTGTCCAACATCAAAAACCGGGAAACAGGCATCACCAGGCACCTCCGCATCGATGAGGGTCAGGTACATACGCCCTGCATGTGACAATGCCTGCGCGTAAAGATTCGCGCCGCCGACAATCATCAGCTCTTCCACCCGGCCTGCAGCGTCAATAGCTTCCTCCAGAGAATGCACCACCCTCGCCCCTTCCGCCCGGTAATCCCGGTTCCGGCTGACCACGATATGCGGACGCCCCGGCAGCAAGCCGGGCAGGGATTCCCAGGTCTTGCGCCCCATGACCATAGGTTTGCCCATGGTTACTGCCTTGAAATGTTGCAAATCCGCCGGCAGATGCCAGGGGAGCCGGTTCTGGTGACCGATAACCCGGTTGCGGGCCATGGCGCTGATGATGCTGATGAGCGGCCTGTTCATGGGGCCATTATGACCGGGCAAAAAGAAACCCGCCAGTGGCGGGTTTCTTTATTGACCTGAGTTCGTGGGTTCAGGTTTAGGTTTCACATGAAGTCGGCTCAGGCCGCTTTATCCACGCAAAGATCTTCTTCGGCTTCGATCATCATCTCGATGACCACTTCCATTTCGGACGGATTCTCACCGGCCACTTCACGCCATTCGGCGCAATCGAGTTTCAATACTTCTTCAGACATGGCAACCTCCATACAGCTGCATTAGTAATTAAGATAAGTCTAATATACTGATAATCATATGGAGGCGTATTGATAAATATCAATCGAGAAGCGGTAATCTTTCACAAATCGTAAGGATAATTTTGGTACAGTTTGGGGGCAAAACCTACCCAATCCCGGAAAACTTCCGTCATCTTACGCTATTTGCGCCCATATTCGCCCAATGGCGTCAAACGGCAATGGGCGCACGAATTCCCGGATGGCACTGGTAATTCTGTATCCCAAAGTCCTCATAGACAAAAGCATCCACATCTCGCACTTTCGGATTTATCCGCATGGATGGCAGAGGAAAAGGCTCCCGGGACAGCTGCAGATCGGCCTGCTCCAGGTGATTGCTGTACAAATGGGCATCACCCAGAGTATGAATGAAATCCCCCGGTTGCAGATCACAGACCTGGGCCACCATCATGGTGAGCAGCGCATAGCTGGCAATATTGAAGGGCACCCCCAGAAAGACATCGGCACTGCGCTGGTAGAGCTGACAAGACAGGCGGCCATCGCGCACATAGAACTGGAAAAAGGCATGACAAGGTGCCAGGGCCATTCTGCCCTGGGCAACATTCTCCTGGGGGGAGATGCTTTCATCCGGAAGATCCGCCGGATTCCAGGCGGATACGATAATTCGCCGGGAGTTGGGAGTAGCCTTTATCTGCGCCACGATCTGTTTGATCTGATCAATGCGGCCCCCATCAGGCGCAGGCCAGGATCGCCACTGATAGCCGTATATAGGCCCAAGATCGCCGCTTTTATCGGCCCATTCGTCCCAGATAGTTACGCCATTGTCCCTCAGGTAGGCCGTATTGGTGTCTCCCTTCAGGAACCACAGCAGTTCATGGATCACGGACTTGAGGTGAATCTTTTTGGTGGTGACCAGGGGAAAGCCCTGATCGAGGTCGAAACGCATCTGATGACCGAACACGGAATAAGTGCCCGTACCCGTACGGTCTCCCTTGGGAGCGCCCTCAGTGCGCACCCGCTGCAGCAGTTCCAGGTATTGTTTCATGCGCCCACCGGTCTCCTGTATGCAAGGACCATCAGCACCAGGCCCACAATGATCATGGGCAGAGATAATAACTGACCCATGGTCAGCCAGCCACCCGCCAGATAGCCGAGCTGCACATCCGGCATGCGTACGAATTCAATGAGAAAACGGAAACAACCATAACCAATGAGGAATAGCGCAGATACCGCCATGCGCGGGCGAGGGCGGTTGGAGAACCACCACAGCAAGACAAACAGCAACGCGCCTTCCCCCAGGGCCTCGTAGAGCTGGTTGGGGTGCAGAGGGAGGGTCCATTCCGTGCCCGGAGGCAGGCCCAGCTTGTCCCGGCACAGGCTGACAAATTCATCACAGCGCAGGCGCATGGCCCAGGGCAGATCCGTGGGCTTGCCCCAGAGTTCTCCATTGATAAAGTTGCCGATGCGGCCGGTGAACAGCCCGATAGTGATGTAAGGGGCAATGAAATCGGTCAGGTCGAAAAAGGATTTGCGGTACTTGCGTTGGTACAGCCCCATGGCTGCCAGCACGCCGAGAAAGCCGCCGTGAAAGGACATGCCGCCTTCCCAGATCCGGAAAATGCGCGCCGGGTCCGCCAGCCATTCACTGAATCCGTAAAACAGGATATAACCCAGGCGCCCCCCTAGCACCACGCCGATGGCGCAGTAAAACAGCAGGTCATCCACTTCCTGGGCCGTCCAGCCGGTATTGGAGCGGGCCACCCGCCAGCGGGCCAGGGACCAGCCGCCCAGCATGCCCACCAGATACATGAGTCCATACCAGTGGATCTTCAAAGGACCCAAGGCGAGGGCGACGGGATTGATATCGGGATAGATCATTTACAGGGCCGGTAATACGCGCAGGAAATAGGTCTTGAGGTAGGCTGTTTCAGGGATGGCCGGATGCACGGGATGATCCGGCCCCTGCTGGCCACGCTCCACCATCTGCAGGAAACGGTCCCGGTGCCGGGAAGCCTGCTGCAGGGTGCCCAGCAGGCGTTCACTGTCCATGTGATAGGAGCAGGATGAGCTGACCAGCAAGCCATCCTTGCCCAGCACGCTCATGGCGGCTTCATTGATCCGCCGGTAGGCGAGGGTGCCTTCCTTGAGGTCTTTCTTGCGCTTGATGAAGGCAGGAGGGTCCACCAGTACGATGTCAAAACGCTCATTGTCCTGACGCAGCGCCTTGAGGGCCGAAAAACTGTCTTCACGCAAAGTATCCACCCGCGCTTCCACGCCATTGAGCGCCGCATTGGCTGTCACCAGGTCCAAGGCGGTGGCAGAGCTGTCCACACAAGTGACAGCAGCCGCGCCAGCCCGGGCCGCACGCACACCCCAGGCGCCGGCATAGCTGAACAGATCCAGCACCCGTTTGCCCGCCACCCAGGGCAGCAGGCGTTCCCGGTTGGCCGCCTGGTCGTAGAACCAGCCGGTCTTCTGGCCCTCGAACAGGGATGTTTCGAATTCACAACGGCCTTCACGCAGGCGCACCCGCTCGGGAATCTCCCCATGAGCCACTTCCACATAGCGCTCCAGGCCCTCCAGTTCACGCACAGCCATATCATTGCGCAGCAGAATTCCCTTGGGTTTCAGCACCTTGTTGAGGGCGCCAAGGATCGCTTCCTTCTGTGCTTCCATGCCCGCCGTGGAAATCTGCACGGACAGATAATCCCCAAAACGATCCACCACCAGCCCCGGCACGCCATCGGATTCGCCGAACAGCAGGCGGTAGCAGGGCTGCTGATAGAGACGCTTGCGCAGGCCCAGAGCCACCTTGATGCGATGCACCAGCAGGGACTGGTCCAGCAGGTGATCCTGGCGGCGGCTGACAATGCGGGCGCAGATCAGGGAGTTGGGATTCACATAGGCCCAGGCCAGCCACTTTTCCTCATGGTTCATGAGCGCCACCGGTTCCCCGGGCTGAAAGTCCTTCAGGGGTGAGCGGCGGATATCCACCTCATTGCTGTACACCCACAGGTGTCCGGCGCGCAGGCGGCGTTCCTGGCCTTTCTTGATAAAGAGTACGGGGATTTCCATGGGGCGCTATTGTGCCGAAAAAAGCCGGCTATTGATAGGCAGCGGGCACTCAATCACGGATAATCACACCCGTGAACAAGCATTTCGACGTCATCATCGTTGGCGCCGGCGCCGCCGGACTCCTATGCGCCATGGAAGCGGGCCGCCGCGGCCGCCGGGTGCTGGTGCTGGAGAAAGCGGGCAGGGCAGGAAACAAGATCCGCATCTCAGGAGGCGGAAAGAGCAACTTCACCAACCTGTATGTGAGCCCTGACAATTACCTGTCAGCCAATCCCCATTTCTGCAAGTCTGCCCTGGCGCGCTATACCCCGTGGGATTTCATGGATCTTCTGTCCCGCCACGGGCTGAGCTGGGAAGAAAGGGATCATGGCCAGCTGTTCTGTGAACAGGGCGCTACCGCCATCGTGGACCTGCTCCTGGCGGAATGCAGCGCCGCCAAGGTGGACTTCGCCTACGACTGCGAAGTGCAGGAAATCAGCCACAGGAGTCAGTATCAGGTGAACACCAGCCGGGGAATGTTCAGCAGCTCATCGTTGGTGATCGCCACCGGCGGCCCCTCCATCCCACGCATGGGCGCCACGGATTTCGGCCTGCGCGTGGCGCGGCAGTTCGGTCTGAAAAGCATTCCCTTCAAACCCGCCCTGGTGCCTTTCACCTTTGCACCAGGTTTTCTCTCCCGGATGCTCAAACCCCTGGCGGGCGTCTCCCTGGATGCCAGTGTGAGCTGCAACAGCCAGCATTTCCGCGAGCAGCTGCTGTTTACCCACAGAGGCCTGAGCGGGCCCGTGATCCTGCAGATATCCTCCTACTGGAACAAGGGCGAGCCCATCACCATTGACCTGCTGCCAGACCTGGACGCGGCAGACTGGCTCAAGGCAGAGCAGGGCGCTCATGGCAAACGCCAGCTCAAGACCGTCCTTGGAGAAAAACTGCCCCGGCGTCTGGCGGCCCTGCTTTGCGAACAGCCATTCAACGATCAGCCCCTGCAGAACCTTTCCTTCCGGCAGCTGGAGGAGATCGGCGCCATCCTCAACGGCTGGCAGCTGCAACCCAGCGGCACCGAAGGCATGCGCACCGCCGAGGTCGCCACCGGCGGCGTGGACACCAACGAACTGTCTTCCCGGACCATGGAGGCGAAGAAACAGCCCGGCCTGTATTTCATCGGCGAAACCGTGGATGTTACCGGCCATCTGGGCGGCTTCAACTTTCAGTGGGCCTGGGCTTCGGGCTGGAGCGCAGGGCAGGTGGTATGACCGAGACCCGGTTCAACACCCCTTTTGGCAGCTACCAGCTTCAGCGCATGCCCCCGCGCCCCCGGGAAACTCTGCGCGCCTGGGATGCTGCCGATGAGTACCTGTTGACGCACCTGGACGGCACGGGCGCTCCCCCAATGAGCAGCCGCGTACTCATTCTCAATGATGCTTTTGGCGCCCTGTCCCTGGCTTTGCACGAGTACCGGCCCTGGTCGGCCTCCGACTCGGCGCTGGCACAGGCGGCGACCCGGAAGAATGCCCAGGCCAATGACATTCCCCATGAAAACCTGCGTTTGCTCACGAGCCTGGAGATGCCCGACGCACCCCTGGACCTGGTACTGATCAAGGCCCCCAAAACCCTGGCCCTGCTGGAATACCAACTCCATCGCCTGCGCCCTCTGCTGAGTCCGGCCACCCGCATCCTGGTGGCCGGCATGATGAAAGCCCTGCCAGGGGCAGTGTGGAAACGGCTGGAATCCCTGCTGGGGCCGGTACAGACCTTTCCCGGGCGGAAGAAGGCCAAGCTCATGGAAGTACAATTCGGCCCCGGCCTTGTACTGCCCCCCAACCCCTATCCGACTAGCTACCGGCTGGAAAACACGCCCTATCGCATCATCAACCACGCCAACGTCTTCTCCCGGGAAAAGCTGGACATTGGCAGCCGTTTCTTTCTGCAGCATCTGCCCGAAGGACGGGGGGAGGAAGAGGTTCTGGATCTGGGCTGCGGCAACGGTGTGCTGGCCCTGATGACCCTGCACCGCAACCCCCGCGCCCGGATCTACTGCGTGGATGAATCCCATATGGCCGTCGCCTCAGCCCGGGCCACACTGGAAACCGCCTTCGGGCCGGAGGTACGGGCGGAATTTCATGCGGCCTGGAATCTGGATCTGTTTTCCTCAGGCAGCATGGACCGGGTGCTGTGCAACCCGCCGTTTCACCAGCAGCATGCCGTGGGAGATCATATCGCCAGAGGCATGTTCCGGGATGCCAGACGGGTATTGCGGGAAGGCGGGGAGTTGTGGGTGGTGGGCAACCGCCACCTGGGGTATCACCAGATCCTGAAACGGCTGTTCGGCCATGTGGAACTGATCGCCTCCAACCCCAAATTCGTGGTTCTACGCTGCCTCAAAGGATGATGGCGGGTTGGACTTCCGGACAGATTACTACCAGGGCATAAAGGAGTTCATGGCCCGCATGGGCTTGTTCATCTGACGCATGTCGCGGCCCATGAGGCCGGTATTGATGGTCATCACCCGTATGTCGTTCTTCATGGCACCGATATCCTCGGTAACCGTCTGGATAGAGGCATCCATGCTTTCTATTTTCTCCGCCATGTGGCCGGTGTCGCCACGCATCTGGGAGATATCCGCGGTCAGCATGTCCATGCTGTCATTGACCTTGTTGAAGGATACGGCAATCCCACCCATGGTCCCGTTCATGTTGGCAATGTTGCGATCCATGTTCTGAACGTTCTTTACCAGCAGGTTGATCTGTTCCGTCATGATGGCAATATTGCCGGACAACTGGGAGACATTCCGGGACATCTTCGCCATGTTGGATTCCATGGCCGGATCGAAGGACTGGGACATAGAATGCATGTCCTTGGTCACGTGATAGATGAGATAGAAACCCGACAGGCCCAGCAGCCCCAGAATGATCATGGCCGGATACACCATGCGCTCCCAGCGGCGCACGCTTTCATCGAAAGAGCGGAAAAACCGGGTCAGGGAGATCTCCAGCTTGACCATCGCCTTCTGTTCCGGCGAAAGATTCTTGTATTCCGGGGAGAAGGTGCGCGGATCTTTTTCCAACATACTGCCGACCTGTGGCTATTGGACCGGGAAATTCCGGCCCACAAGTATTTTAGAATACCGCTTAATGCCTGTAGATGACGTTGGTCAATTGAGTTTGACTGATATGCGTCAATATTTTCCGGAGTACTCGGGAAGGCAACGCCAGGATGCAGAATTTCCGGCAAGGGTTCGCCTACAACAACACTTTCTCCACGCCATGGGCTTTCAGTTTCTCGATGAAGGCCTGCTGCCAGCCGCTTCCCAGGCGCTGGTTGGCGATCTCCATGACGATGTAGTCTGTCTTGAGACCGGTCTCCTCCTGGTACTTGAGCAGGCCCTGCTGGCAGGCGGGGCAGGTGGTAAGAATACGTTTTTCGCCGTCTCCCAGAGCCGCCATGCCCTCTTTCAGATCCTCGGCCTTGCGGTAACGCAACTGGCTGGCGATATCCGGGCGGCTGGTGCCCAGGGTGCCGGATTCACCACAGCAGCGATCTGTGAGCTTCACTGCCTTGCCCAGAAGCTCCCCCGCCACCTCCAGGGGCTGATAGGTCTTCATGGGGCTGTGGCAGGGGTCATGGAACAGATATTCCGCGTCCTGACTGCCATCCAGAGTCACCCCCTTCTCCAGCAGCCATTCGTGGATGTCCAGAAGGCGGCAGCCGGGGAAAATGCGCTCGAATTCATACTTGAGCAACTGATCCATGCAGGTGCCGCAGGAAACGATGACCGTTTTGATGTCCAGATAATTGAGGGTGGTGGCCAGGCGGTGGAACAGAACCCGGTTCTCGGTGGTAATGCGCCGCCCGGTCGCCTCGTCGCCATTGGCACTCTGGGGATAGCCGCAGCACAGATAGCCGGGAGGCAACACCACCTCGGCCCCGGCTTCGTAGAGCATGGCAATGGTGGCCAGGCCAATATCCGAGAACAGGCGTTCGGACCCGCAACCGGGGAAATAGAACACGGACTCGGCTTCCTCGCTGGGCCGGTCCGGACGGCGAATAATGGGCACCTGGCTCTTGTCTTCCAGGCCCAGGGCAGTGCGGTAGGAGAGGGCAGGAAGCCTGACCTCGATGGGCCGGCGCAGCAGTTCCACCACCAGGGGTTTCACCCCGGGACTGCCTGTGGTGTTGGCGGGAGGACGATGGGTGTCCTTGAACAGGCCCATGCGCCCCAAGACCTTGTGCCCCAGCGTAATGCCCTTGAAGCCCCAGTCCGCCATGACCCGGCGCAGAAAACGGATGGTGCGGGGACTGGTGGTATTGAGGAAGCGCATGGCGGCCCAGCCTCCGGGGCTGAAACGCTTGCGCCCCCGCTCCACCAGAATGCGGCGCAGGCGCACGGTGACATCACCGAAGTCGATGTTCACCGGACAGGGGTTTTCGCACTTGTGGCAGATGGTGCAGTGATCGGCCACATCGTTCATCTCGTCGAAATGGCGCAGAGACAGGCCGCGGCGGGTCTGCTCCTCGTAGAGGAACGCCTCTATCAGCAGGCCCGTGGCCAGAATCTTGTTGCGCGGGGAGTACAACAGGTTGGCCCGGGGAATATGGGTCTGGCAGACGGGCTTGCACTTGCCGCAGCGCAGGCAGTGCTTCACATCGTCGTTGAGCAGGCCCAGCTCGCTGGCTTCCAGAATAATGGCTTCCTGCTGCAACAGACGCAGGGAAGGGGTGTAGGCCCCTTCCAGGCCCGAACCCGGCAGCAGTTTTCCCGGATTGAAACGGCCCTCGGGATCGATGCTGTCCTTGTAGGCGGCAAAATCCTGCAGCTTGTCCTCTTCCAGATACTGGATCTTGGTCAGACCAATGCCATGTTCGCCGGAGATGACCCCGCCCAGGGACTGGGCCAGCGCCATGATGCGGTCCACCACCCGCTCCGCTTGGTGAAGCATGGCGTAGTTGTGGGAATGCACGGGAATATTGGTATGCACATTGCCATCACCGGCATGCATGTGCAGGGCCACGAACAGGCGGCTGTCACGGATTTTGCGATGAATCTCATCGAGCCGGTCCCGCAGGGGCTTGAAATCCTGCCCGGCGAAAATGTCCTTGAGGCGCTGTTCCACTTCCTCCCGGTAAGACTGACGCAGATCCCGGCGCAACATCAGATCCAGAAGGCTGTCCCCAGACTGCAGGCGGGCGAGGGCGGTTTCATCCAGAAGATCCCGGTGAGCTTCGGCAGGTTCATTCAGGTGCTCCAGCACCTGCCGCCAGCGCTGGCGGGTCTGCTCCACAAGTGACCGTGCGGCCGCCTGCTTGTCCGCCATGATGCGGCGGTTCTCTTCCGAATCGGCAAAATCCACCACGCAGCGGCACAACTGGGTCAGGTCTGAATCGAGAAACTCCAGC
>Ga0256832_1001534_pt1 | contig 15677 bp, 11 predicted proteins | sample 134614metaG_FD_190534 | JGI IMG/M metagenome (GOLD analysis project Ga0256832, IMG submission 190534) | Hydrothermal vent microbial communities from Lau Basin, Pacific Ocean - 134-614 | ecosystem: Environmental > Aquatic > Marine > Hydrothermal vents | place: Pacific Ocean: Lau Basin | collected...
GATTGGAGATTGGGCTGTTTAGTTTGTCAAATATCCAATATCTAAACTAAACGCATTTTGAAATCAGGTGTTTTCGGCCTCGGCCACCCGGAGCTGAAGCTCCGGGCTACGAAACGGCGCCGGGTGAACCCGGCTTCCTGCGGCGAGCGACCTGCGCCGTAGCCCCATTTATGGGGCATCGTTTTTAGCCCGCAGGTTCACCTGCGGGCGGCGGTGCGGCCAGAGAACCACCTTTCATGGATGAACCAATACGAACCAAAAGCCTTGGTTTCAATTTGCTTTCGGTTGAATACCCAATATCCAATAAAAAAGCCCGACCAAGCGGAGGGATCCTGGTCGGGCTAAGCACAGAGCGGGAGGTGGGAGGTGGTTTTGCCTTCTACCGCGTGCGCTGAGACCTTCCCAGGTTTAGGAAGGACTTCTTGTTGCGCTTGGCGGACTTGACGAAGGCAAACATCATGAGGAGGGTAATGGTGTGAGGAGGACAACCATGTATGGGGGCAACATGAGCTATTATAGCGACATTTCTTCATTTGTCAACCCCTTTTCGCTCGAATTTGAAAAATTTTTGCGGTCACTTTCCCAATCCCCTCTATTTCGTGCTATAGTTGCATCCATCTCAATCTCCCCGGAGCAATCATCATGAACGCCGACTCTGACGCCTTCGTTCTGACCAAAACCCTGCCTTATCATGGCTGGTGTTTCGTGTGCGGCGATGAAAACCCTCACGGCATCGGCCTGATCTGGCAGGCATCCTTCAAGCAGGAAACGCCCGACGCCGAGGGGCATTTCCCGCCCGGCAGTGTGCTCATCTTCGCTGATTTTCAATTCACGCTGGCGCAACAGGGCCCGCCCGGCCACGCTCACGGCGGCGCCAGTGCCTCGGTCATCGACGAGGCCATGGGCGCAAGCGTGTGGCAATCGGGGTATCGGGCGCTTCTGGCCCACTACGAGTTGGATTACAAACTGCCTGTGCCTTTGAATGCGTCCGTGCGGGTCGAAGCCTGGGTGGAAAAGGTGAATGGGCGCAAGGTCTATGCTCGGGGACGCCTGTTGCTGGCCGATGGTCAGGTGGCGGTGGAGGGGACGGGCCTCTATTTGCACATCCCCGACTTCTTCGAGGAAAACAAGCGCCTGTTCCGAAAATAGCGTTGGCTTGTAACCACTAACGTAGCAAGGTCGAAAACCACGACGACACGAAGGCGCGAAGGGGAAAGTAGCAGGTGGCAGCAAACCACGATTTGCCAACCTCGGGATTCGGAGTATAATTCCACGATCCCTGACGCCGCCAACCTCTCGCTTCTCCCACACGCCGCCACACTTATGACCCAACCTGGCATCCCCACCATCATTATTTGCGATCCCATCCACAAGCAAGGCGTGGACCGCCTGCGACAGATCGGACGAGTCATCCAATTGGAACGTGCATACAGCCCCGATGAGCTCATCCACGAAGCCCGCGATGCAGATGTGCTTATCGTCCGCAGCCGCACCCATATTCCCGCCCGCGTCATCAACGCCCTGCCCAACCTCAAAATCATCGCCCGGGCTGGCGCGGGCCTGGACAATATCGACGTGTCCACGGCCCGAGCGCGCGGCGTCAAAGTCATCAACGCGCCCGAAGCCAACACCCTGGCCGTGGCCGAGCATACCATGGGCCTGATCATCTCCCTGGCCCGGCATATCCCCGCTGCCGACGCCTCCATGAAGCAAGGCAAATGGGAGAAGAAACGCTTTCTGGGCATCCTGCTGGAAGGCAAAACCCTGGGCATCATCGGTTTCGGGCGCATCGGACGGCAAGTGGCGCGGCGGGCCGCGGCCTTCGGCATGAGGATCATCGTCAACCAGCCCCGGCTCACGCCCGAACTCGCCCTGGCCGAGGGCGTCACCCCCTACGATCTCTACGACCTGCTGGAAATGGCCGATTTCGTCACCCTGCATGTGCCCATGCGGCCCGAGAATATCGGCCTCATCGGGAAGGAGGAGCTGGCCAGGATGAAGCCGGGCGCGTATCTCATCAACACCGCCCGCGGGGGCATCGTGGATGAGGCCGCGCTGCTGGAGGCGTTGGATTCGGGCCAGCCTGCAGGCGCGGCCCTGGACGTATTCGAGAACGAGCCCCCTCCCAACCTCGATCTGATAAAACACCCACGCGTCATTGCCACGCCTCATCTGGGAGCCAGCACCCGCGAATCGCAGCGTAACGCCGCCGTCACCATCGCCGAACAGATCGCCGCCGAGCTGGAAGGCTTCCGCACTGCGGGCTCCCTCAACCTCCATCTTGTCCCCATCAGCGAGGTCGTCACCCACGAGAATGTCGACCAGAAGCGGGTGGACCGGCTGCGATCGACCATCGAACACAATCTGGTGCTGCAAGACCCGCCCGTGGTCGCGTTCTGGGATGGGAAATATGTCGTGCTGGATGGAGCGACGCGCACGACCACCATGCGCCAAATGGGGCTGCCCTATCTCATCGTCCAACTGGTCACGCCCGGCCAGGAGATCACTCTTCACACCTGGAGCCATGCCGTCAGTCATTTGGACTTCGACGCTTTTCTGCAAGCCGTCGAAACCCTCCCCCACCTCACCCTGACCCCATCCGACCTGAAAACTGCGCAGGAGCGCCTGCAACGAGGCCGCATTCTCGCCTATCTCCAGCGAGTCGATGGCAGCGTCTACCAGATCACATCGGACGCGCCCACCTGGTTCGAGCAGATCGACGCCATTCGCGAAGCCGTGGACGCTTACGCCCGCCTGGGCGAGGTGGAGCGAACCCTGAACACCGACCTGCAACGGCTGGCCTACGATTTCCCCAACCTGAGCATGATCACCGTGTTTCGGCCCTGGAACCTACTGGAGATTTTGCAGGCCGCGGCCCACGGCCATCCCATGCCCGCGGGCGTCACCCGATTTGTGATTCCGGGCCGGGTGCTGCGTTTGAACGCGCCTCTCGACATGATGGCGGGCGACCGCAGTCTGGAAGAGAAAAACGCTCGGCTACGCGAATTCATCGCCGAAAAGATGGCCCGGGCCAATGTGCGATACTATCAGGAGCCGGTCGTGCTGCTGGAGTAGAAAAGAGGAACACTGATATCCCCCCAATCGTCACTCAATACGTTCATTCCAATCTCAACCCCAACCCATCATGCCTGACACCATCATCAAATCCCCCACAAAAACCGTCATCATGGGCCCAGGACGGCCCTTTGTCATTATCGGCGAACGCATCAACCCCAGCGGTCGCAAGAAGCTGGCTGCGGAGATGCGGGCGGGCGATTTCTCCCGCGTGCGCCAGGACGCCATCGCCCAGGTGGCCGCGGGCGCGCACATCCTCGACGTCAACGCCGGCCTGGGCGTCGCCAACCCCGAAGAGGTGGAGCCCCAGGTCCTGGCCGAAGCCATCCGCCAGGTGCAGGAAGTCGTGGACGTCCCCATCTGCATCGACTCCTCGGTGATTCCGGCGCTGAAGGCGGGCCTGGAGGTCGCCTGGGGCAAGCCCATCGTCAATTCTGTCACCGCGGAAGAGGAACGGATGGAAGCCATCCTGCCTCTGGTGGCCGAGAAAGGAGCGGCGGTCATCGCCCTGCCCAACGACGAGAACGGCATCTCCTTCGACCCCGTGGTGCGCTTCCAACTGGCCAAAAAGATCGTGGAGCGGGCCGAGCGCTACGGCATTCCCCGCGAGGATGTCATCATCGATCCGCTGACCATGCCCGCTGGGGCCGCGCCCGGCTCGGCCAAGACCCTGATTCAGGTCGTGCGCATGGTCAGCGAGGAGCTGGGATGCAACACGACTTGCGGCGCTTCCAACATCTCCTTCGGCCTACCTAACCGCAAGGCCCTGAACGCGACCTTCATCGCTATGGTCATCGCCGCAGGCATGACCAGCGCCATCACGAATCCCCTGGAGCCGGAGATCATGACCGCGATCCGGGCTGCGGACGCGCTCATGGGGCACGACGAGCACTGCGCCGCCTGGATTGCGGCGAACAAGCCTGCGGGCAAAGCGGGCGAGGAGCGCGGCCGACGGGGTCGTCGCCGCACTCGTCGATCGCGATCGGGCTGAAAGCAGCCGGGGAACCAGGAGCGCGCCCCAGATAATTGGCGAACGCAATTGACCTCCGGGAGGTGGCAACAGAGTTTTGGCCAAAATGAAGCGTTTGGCGCCACCTCCCGGAGGTCTTGTCGGAGAGATTGACAAGATGGGTGGAAGGGTGTAGGATAGGGCGATATAGTCTTTGGCTATGCGCATCACCCCAAACGGTTCACGCTCATCCCGCTTCCATCCTATGCCATCACAAGATCTTTTCAGTCAGACCGACCAACCCATCGATCCGGGCAAGCCCCCCGAGCCAGTAGCCCAAATCCCCCAAAACCTCACGGCAGAGAGCAAGATCACCGCTGCGTTAGGGCCTTATCAGACCCATCTGGAGCAGCAGGGCCGGGCGCTCAACACCATCAAGGCATTTCTCGGGGATATCCGCATTCTGCAACGCTATTTCACCGAACGAGGGGAGAATCCGGCCCTGGGGGAAATCACAACCGACATGCTGAACGCATTCCTGCATTGGTTGTGCCATGAGCGCAAGGACAAGCATGGAAAGGTCATGGGCTGCAAGCCAAAAACCTACGCCCGCCGGGTCACATCGCTCAAATCCTTCTTCGGCTGGTTATTCGAAAGCCAGATCATCTTTCAAAACCCGGCTGCGGGCGTGGTGCAGCGCAGCGCCCGCGCACCTCTGCCCACCATCCTCACCGACGATGAGCTGGAGAAGCTGCAAAAGACCGCCCGCGACATGCTCTGGTCGCCCCGCAAGCCCGACGCCCGGCCCTATCTCCTCTTCACCATCCTCATCCACACGGGCGTCAAAAAGGGCGAACTCCTGCGCATCCGACTGGACGATATCGACCTATCCAATCCCCGCGAGCCCGTCCTCACCGTGCGCTATGACGATCCACGCTATGCGCACAAGGAGCGGCGGCTCTTCCTCGGGCCCGATTTCACGCCCGTCTACAAGCAATTCTTGCGCCAGTACGAGCCCAAGGAGCGAGTGTTCGAGTGGAGTCCCCGCAATCTGGAGTATGTGCTCTCCGATCTGGCGACCGCCGCGGGGGTCGATCCCAGCCATATTTCCTTCGAAATCCTGCGCTGGACGTCCGCTGTGCGGGCCTATCGCTTCGGCGTGCCGCCCGAGGCTATCCGCAAGAAGCTGGGATTGAGCCCCATCGCCTGGCGGGAGACCTTCGAGAAGATTCAGAAGCTGGCCGCGCCGAGGTAGGCGGTCGTCTAGAGGTGTTATGCACTTTGGCTTCGTCAAAGTTCAGAATCATCGCTTTGGGAGTTGGAACTCGCCACGGATAACACGGATGCAACGAATTTTCGCGGATTTTTCAAAAGGATGCCACCTTTTTTCAGTGAAAATCCGTGCTGATCCGTCACATCAGCGTCATCCGCGGCGAGTTGAGCCGTACACGATGCGACACACTGCGTTCGAATGACGGAAAGTTCATAACAGGCTCTAGTCGCTCGGTCGGGCGGTCGCGTGGTCAGGCCAGGGCCCGCTGAGCCAGGTGGACGTACTCCGCCCGCACGCTCTTGCCGGGGTCCAGCCCCAGCTCGCGTAGCAATTTGGAGATAAGGTCGGCCTTGTGCTCCGCGTCGCTGGCGGACCAGGTGCGGGCCTTGATTTCCACAAAGTCACCGAGCCCCTGGGGCCGGGTGATGTGGTCCAGGTTGATGGCGAACTCCGCGTCCTCGTATTTCACCCGATAGCGGGTGCGCCATTTCACCACTTCCACCTCTTCGCTGGGATTGAAGTATTCGCGATAGAAGCGCAGGGAGTAGGTGGCCTGGGCGGTGTAGCGGGAGCGGGTGAGGATGATGGAGTCCTGGTATTCCCGCTCGACAATGCCCTCCATCAGGGTGAGGGTGTAGGAGGGTTTCACGGTCAGGCCCGCGGGCCCGGCGCCCGGCTCCTTCCCCACCAGCTCGTTGTCCTCCCGATAACGCAGATAGCGGTTGTCGCCGCCATCGAACAGAAAATAGGTGTCGAACTGCTGGCGCACCGAGTGTTTGACCACCTCCAGGCCCAGGTCCTGCAACCGGTTCTCCACTCCCTGCAAATCATCGGCCCGCACCTTGACCTGCACCTCGAAGGTCTCGCGCTGCTCGAACCCGCCGATGGCGATGGTCTTGACCAGGAGGCTGCCCTCGCGGTGGGTCATGAAATCGTTGATCTGCTCGGCGATCTCCCGCGCCCGAACCTGAAGCGAGGGCAAATCGATGGTGGTCAGCTCCCGATCCCGCACCAACTGACGGCCATGCACCCACACATGCCGCACGTCGCTGGCGTGGGCTGCGTAGATCAGGTGACTGTAGACGTTGTTGGGGCTGAGATGGAAGCGGGGAGTGGCGTGGGGCGCGTCCTGGTCCACCACGACGACGTCCGCATATTTCCCCACCTCCAGGCTGCCTATGACGCCATCCATGTGCAGGGCTTTCGCGCCCTCGATGGTCATCATGCCGAAGACCTCGGGCGCGGGCAGGGCTGTGGGGTCGCTCTTGACTGCCTTGGGCAGGAAGGAGGCCAGCCGGGCCTCTTCGAACATGTCCAGGTCGTTGTTGCTGGCGGGGCCGTCGGTGCCGATGCCCACAGGCACGCCCGCTTCCCGCATCTCCACCACGGGCGCAAAGCCCGAGGCCAGTTTCAGGTTGGAGGAGGGGTTGTGGGCCACGCCCGCGCTGGTCCCGGCCAGGAGTTTGATCTCGTGGGGTTCGATGTGGACGCAGTGGGCGGCGATGAGCCGGGCCTCGGTCAGGCCCAGACGGTTCACATACTCAATAGGCGGCGCGCCGAAGTCCCGCTTGGCCTCGGTCACCTCCAGCGCTGTCTCGGAGAGATGAATGTGGATGGGCACGTCCGTTTCCAGCGCCAGATTGAGCGCATCGGTCAGGATCTCATCGGTGGTGGTGTAGGGCGCGTGGGGCGCGATGGCGGGGGTGATCAGCTCGTGGCCCTGCCAGCGCTGGATAAACTGACGGCAGCGTTCCAGGCCCTCTTCGTAGGAGGCCGCGTCGGGCGAGGGGAATTTGAGCACGGTCTGGCCCAGCACTGCGCGCATCCCCACATCCGCGGTCGCTTTGGCCACATCTTCTTCGTAATAGTACATGTCGTTGAAGGTGGTGACGCCGCTGAGAAGCATTTCCGCACAGCCCAGCCGCGTGCCCACATCCACGAAATCGGGCCCGACGAACTCCCTCTCCACCGGCATCATATACCCCAGCAGCCACACATCCAGCCGCAGATCATCGGCCAACCCGCGCAGCAGGGTCATGGGAACGTGGGTGTGGGCGTTGACGAAGCCGGGAATGACCAGCTTGCCCGCGACGTCCACCTCGTTGTCGCTGGCGACGAGCTGCCGCACCCGTTCCTCAGGCCCGACAGCGACGATCTGATGGCCGTGGATGGCGACCGCGCCAGGCGAGAAAACGTCCCGCCGGGCGTTCATGGTGACGACGGTTCCGCCGGTGATGAGGGTGTCAACTTTGCGCATGAATTTCTCCTGCCCTGAAAACGGCCTCACGCAAAGGCGCTAAAGGCCAAGGAAAGACCAAAGATTGAAGATTAAAGACTGCTGAGCATGGCGTCTGTATGAGAAACGTGAAACGTGATGCGTAAGAGTCTCACGTTTCACGGCCCGCCGCCCTGGCCGCGAGGCGTTTTCATCGGTATCGGCGAGCCGTTGCTCGGGTCGCCTGCTCACGACTGTCCCGCCGCGGCTTCGATGGCGGCGCGGAAGGCTTCTTCGGTGCGGGGGCCGTCGTAGCGCTGGCCGTTGATGAAGATGGTGGGCGTGCCATTGACCCCGCGGGCCGCGGCGAGCTGGTCGATCTTCTGGATCTCCTTCAGATGATCTTTCTTGTCCAGACATTCGTTGAACTGCGCCGTGTCCAGGCCCAGATCCGCGGCCAATTGCTTCAGATTCTTGGGAAACACCGCGATCTTGCCCTGATCCGAAATCCGACGGAAGAGCTCTTCGTGGTATTCCCAGAATTTGCCCTGGTCCGCGGCGCATTCGGCGGCGATATTGGCGTTGTAGGAGTCAGCGCCGCCGATGACGCGGTATTTGTATTCCCAGCGCACCGTGCCATCCTTGACCAAATCCATAAGCACCGGAGCCAACGTGAAGGTGAACTCCGCGCAGTGCGGGCAGAGAAAATCCTCGTAGGTTTCCACCAGCACGGGCGCATTGGGGTCGCCAATCGTCGTACGGTCCACGGGCTGGCCCACGCGTTCATCGATGGTTGCCGTCGTATCGCTGGCGGCGGTCTCGTTTTTCTGCCCGCTCATGTATCCCACCACAGCCAGGATGCCTATGAGCACGAGCCCGGCGATGATCAGACCGATGAACAAGGTGCGATTCTTTTTCTTCGACGCCTGCGATTTGGGCTTCGATTGCTTTCGCTGGGGCGATGGAGAGGATTTCGGGGTCTGTTTCTTTTTGCGAGAGGACTTTTTGGCCATGCGTTCTTTCTTCTCCTTGAGGATGGGTATTTAGCCCCCGATTATACCCCATCCCGATGGAATTGCGGAAAGATGGCGGAGAAAGCCGAAGGTTCAATCTGACATGGTGGCTGCATCAAGCCCGCTCAATCCCGCCCGGCCTTGCGCAAGGCCAGCAGGGAGAGGAATTCGAACGCGAGATTGGCCGCCAGAATGGCCGTGATGTGGCCATGATCGTAGGGCGGGCTCACTTCCACCAGATCGAAGCCTACGATGTTCAATCCCCGCAGGCCCCGCACCAGTTGCAGCATCTGAAAGCTGGAAAAGCCTCCCACCTCGGGCGTGCCCGTGCCGGGCGCGAAGGCCGGGTCCACCGCGTCGATATCCAGAGACACGTACACGGGCCGCTGCCCTACCACCCCTCGCATCCTCTCGATGATTCCGGGGACGCCCATGGCCAACGCCTGCTCGATGGGGATCACGGTGACCCCTCTTTCCAGGGGATAGGCGATGTCGGCGGACTCGGAGAGGGGCCCGCGGATGCCCACCTGCACGGTGGCCGCGGGATCGATGAGGGACTCCTCGACCGCGCGGCGGAAGGGCGTGCCGTGGCTGTAAGGCTGCCCCTCAAACTCCTCATCCCACATATCGGGATGGGCATCGAAATGGATCAGCGCCAGGTCGGGGAAACGGGCGGCGTGGGCGCGCAGCAAGGGCAGACTGATGGAGTGATCGCCGCCCAACGCCACCACCTGCACGCCCGTATCCAGGATCTCCGCCACCTCCTCCGTGATATGGGCCATGGTCGCCCGGATGTCCACCGGGATCACGCTGACATCCCCATAATCCACGATGGAGAGAGCTTGCGCGGGCGTCACATCCAGCACCCGGTTGTAGCCCCAAAGCATGGTCGAGGCCTCGCGGATGCTTCGGGGCCCGAATCGGGCGCCGCTGCGGAACGACGCGCCGCTGTCGAAAGGGACGCCCACAATGGCCGCGTCCACGCCCTCCAACGCGCGGCTGGCGGGCAGACGCATGAAGGTGGTGATGCCATGAAAAGGCTCGAGATCCGCACCAAAGGCGGGGTTGGCGGTTGGCATGACAAATCGCTCCTTCTTGGTTCAGGCTTGTTCGGGCCAGGGGAAATCATACCACACCTCGCGACGGAACGCTGAGAGTAATGAAAATGCGCACCGGCCAAAGCAGCGCGAGAAGCCAATTCCGTGATGCGTAACGCGTGATGCGTAACGATCTCACGGATTACGCATCACGCATCACGTCCGTGGCAGACTCACCCAACACGGGCTTCGAGTTATTTTTGCCAACGAACGCAACGCTATTTTCGAAACAGTATGACGCACCACGTCAAAAGGATCGTGCGCCGCGTCATAGATTTGTCAGTTTGCTCACTTTGTGGTAAAAGTAAGAAAACTATGATGCACAGCGTCATGAGTGAAGGATAAAAGATCAAAGATTGAAGATTAAAGGTGCGCTTCCCCCAAAAAAACTTTAGTCTTCAGTCATTCATCTCCAGTCTTCATCCAAACGACAACAAAATACATTATCATCTCATCACAGTAACCGCTTTTCACTCACCCAAAGGAGACGCGTCATGCCCCGAATCATTCGCCGAGCGGCTGTCATCGGCGCTGGCACCATGGGCGCCGCCATTGCCGCTCACCTGGCCAACGCCGGCATCCCCACTTATCTGCTGGACATCGTTCCCAGGGAGCTGACTCCCAAAGAGAAGGCCAAGGGCCTGACTCTCGACAGCCCCGAAGTGCGCAATCGCATCGTGCGCGAGGGGTTCGAGCGGGCGAAGAAGGCCAAGCCCGCGAATTTCTTCAACGAAGACGCGACGAAACTCATCACGCTGGGGAATCTGGAAGACAATTTCGATTGGGTTGGCGAAGCGGATTGGATCATTGAAGCCATCGTGGAGCGGCTGGACATCAAACAAAGCCTCATGGCCCGCATCGACGACGTGCGCAAGCCCGACGCCATCGTCAGCTCGAACACCTCGGGCCTGCCCATCCACAAGATCGCGGAGGGCCGCAGCGAGGGCTTCCGCCAGCATTTCCTGGGCACGCACTTCTTCAATCCCCCACGCTACATGAAGCTGCTGGAAGTCATCCCCACGCCCGACACCGACCCCAAGGTGCTGGAGGATATCACCTGGATCGGGGAGGAGGTGTTGGGAAAGGGTATCGTCATCTGCAACGACACGCCCAACTTCATCGGCAACCGCCTGGCCTTCATCAGCTTCGCCTACGTCATCGAATACGCCCTGGCCAACGGCTACACCGTGGCCGAGGTGGATTACCTGACCGGGCCGCTGATCGGTCGCCCCAAGACGGGCACCTTCCGCCTGTCGGACCTGGTGGGCATCGACGTCATGTTCCACATCGCCAAAAATCTCTACGACCTCATCCCCCACGACCCTGAGCGGGAGATCCTCAAGGCCCCCCGCTTCAGCAAGCTGCTGGAGGTCATGGTGGAGCGAGGCTGGCTGGGGAACAAGACGGGCGTCGGGTTCTCCAAGAAGGTCATCGGCGAGGGCGGCAAGAAGGAATACTGGCAGCTCAATCTGGAGACCCTGGAGCATGAGCCGCCGCAAAAGGCCCGCTTCGAGAGCCTGAAAGAGATCCGCAAGCTACCCTTGGAACAGCGTCTGCCCGAGCTGGTCAAGCTGGATGACCGGGCGGGCAGGTTCGTGTGGTATGCGCTGGCCCGCACCATGAGCTACGCCGCGGCCATCATGCCCGAGGTCACCTCCGACGTCATGGCCGTGGACAACGCTATGAAATGGGGCTTCGCCTGGGAGATCGGGCCTTTCGAGACCTGGGACATCCTGGGCGTGAGGGAAACGGTCGAGCGCATGGAGGCGGACGGCATCCCCGTGGCCGATTGGGTCAAGGAGTTGCTGGACCAGGGCGGCGAGAGCTTCTACCGGGTACAGAACGGCAAGAAGCAGCGCTGGGTCATCGACCAGGGTTATGTGGACATTGTCACCAACCCCAAACTCATCGTGCTGGATGAGCTGAAGAAAGAAGAGAACCGGGTCATCACCACGAACCCGAGCGCCTCGCTCATCGACCTGGGCGACGGCGTGCTCCTGCTGGAGTTCCACGCCAAGACGCCCACGGGCCGGGTGATGAACATGCTGGACACCGACGTGTTCGATATGGTGCAGCAGGCTCTGGCCCGACTGGACACGGACTTCGACGGCCTGGTCATCGGCAATCAGGGCGAGTTCTTCTCGGCCGGAGCCAATGTCTTCCTCATCGCAGTCAACGCCCAACAAGGCAACTGGGACACCCTGGACGAGCTCAGCCGCTATCTGCAGAACATGCGCCAGGTCTTCACCAGCCATCCCAAGCCCATCGTGGCCGCGCCCTTCAACGTCACCCTGGGCGGCGGCACGGAGATATCCATGGCCGCGGATCGCATCGTGGCCGCAGCCGAGACCTACATGGGCCTGCCCGAGGTGGGCGTGGGCATCATCCCCGCGGGCGGCGGCACCAAGGAGATGGTGCGCCGGGTCATCTCCCCGGCTGCGAAGGTCGAGCATCCAGGCATACAGAAATATGTAGAGAAAGCAGCTCTGACCATCGCCACTGCGCAGATCTCCACCAGCGCGGCCGAGGCCCGCGACATTGGATTCCTCGATAAATGCGACCGCATCGTTATGAACAAAGACTTCCTCATCGCTGAAGCCAAGAACGAGGTTCTGGCCATGCTCAAGCAGGGCTACCGCCCCATCTTCGAGGCCAAGAACTGCTACGCCACGGGCCGGGATATGTACGCGGCGCTGGAGGTCTTCATCGAGATGCAGAAGGAAGCGGGCTACATCAGCGAGCACGACGCCAAGATCGCCCGCAAGCTGGCCTTCGTGGTCACCGGCGGCGATCTCTCCCGCCCGCAGTGGGTGGACGAGCAGTATATCCTCGATCTGGAGCGGGAAGCCTTCCTCTCCCTGGCTGGCGAGCCTCTGAGCCAGGCCCGCATGTGGCACATGTTGCAGACGGGCAAACCGCTGCGCAACTGATCCGGACCGGTCGAGAAAGTTGGCCGCATAAATACAACCTCGTAATTCGTAATGCGTCAGCAGCCTCATTTTACGAATTACGCATCACGCATCATCACATGATCCCCATCCTGTTGAGATAGCGCTTCCTTCCAATCCAAGGAGTTTTCGATATGCCAAACGAAGCTGTAATCGTCTCCGCCGTGCGCACGCCCGTGGGCAAGGCCCCGCGCGGCACGCTGCGCAACACCCATCCCGTCACCCTGGGCAAAGTCGTCCTGCAAGAACTGATCAACCGCACGCCCGGCGTCACCCCCGAGATGGTGAGCGACGTCATTATCGGCTGCGCCTTCCCCGAAGGCAAGCAGGGCATGAACCTGGGCCGCATCGTCATCCACGCCGCTGGCTGGCCCAATACCGTCACCGGCATGACCGTCAACCGCTTCTGCTCCTCGGGCCTGCAAACCATCGCCCTGGCCGCGCAGCGCATCCAGGCCGGATACGATGAGATTATCGTGGCCGGGGGCATCGAGAGCATGAGCTCCGTGCCTATGGGCGGCCTCGTGTTCGAAGCCTATCCCGAACTGGCTGCCAATCATCCCGGCGTCTACATGGGCATGGGCCTCACCGCGGAGAATGTGGCCGAGCAATTCAACATCAGCCGGGAAGACCAGGACGCGTTCGCCCTGCGCTCCCATCAGCGGGCCGCGGCCGCTATCAAAGAAGGCAAATTCGAGGCCGAGACCGTACCTGTGCCCGTCAAGGAGAAATGGGTGGATGAGTACGGTGAAGTCCATGAGGCGGAGAAGCTCTTCACCGTGGATGAGGGCGTGCGCTTCGATACGAGCATGAAGGCCCTGGCCCGGCTCAAGCCTGTGTTCAAGGTCAATGGCACGGTCACCGCGGGCAACAGCAGCCAGACCAGCGACGGCGCGGCCGCGGTGCTGGTTATGTCTCGAAAGCGAGCGGAAGCGCTGGGATTGCAGCCCATCGCCCGTTTCGTGGGCTTCGCGGTGGGCGGCGTCGACCCCGAGGTCATGGGCATCGGTCCTATCGTCGCCATCCCCAAGGTGCTAGAGTTGACGGGCCTGAGCCTGAACGACATCGACCTCATCGAGCTGAACGAAGCCTTCGCCTCCCAGAGCCTGGCCGTCATCCGCACCCTGGGCCTGAACGAGGAGATCACCAACGTCAACGGCGGCGCCATCGCCCTGGGCCACCCCCTGGGCGCGACGGGCGCCAAGCTCACCACGCAGCTCCTCTACGAGATGGGCCGCCGCGGCGGCCGCTATGGCATGGTCACCATGTGCATCGGCGGCGGCATGGGCGCGGCGGGCATCCTGGAAAATTATCAATAGCTAATGGTCAATTGCTAATTGTCAATGAATTGCTACTTGTCAACGGAAGGAGACCGCCATGGCGAAAGGTGACGATCTTGAACAGCGATTGATCGACTTTGCAGTCGCGATCATTCTTCTCTGCGATAAATTGCCCAATACGCTGGCGGGAAGACATGTTGCAGGCCAGTTACTCCGCAGCGGCACATCGCCAGCTCCCAATTACGCCGAAGCCCGTGGTGCTGAGAGCCGACGCGATTTCACGCACAAGTTGGCGATCTGCCACAAAGAAATGAACGAATCGCAGATTTGGTTGAAAATCATCAAACAAAGCCAGATGCTATCCGCCGAGGAAGTCGATCCCGTGTTGCAGGAAAGCATCGAACTCAGCCGCATCCTCAACGCCAGCATCCGGACAGCGCGCCAACGCTCATCCCGACGCCCCACTTAACCATTAGCCATTGACAATTAGCAATTGACAATTCCTGGAGGTTTCCATGTACACCTTCGACCTCACCGACGAACAGCGCATGCTCACCGACATGGTGCGGCGATACTCGGAGCGCACCCTGCGGCAGGTCTACCGCGAGGCTGAGGAGGCCCGCGAGATGCCGCGCGAGGTCATCGAACAGGGCTGGGAGCTGGGCCTATTGCCCGCGTCCCTGCCCGAGGACTACGGCGGCTTCGGCGAGTATTCGGCGCTGAACGGCGCGCTCATCGCCGAGGAGCTGGGCTATGGCGACATGGCCGCGGGCCTGGAGCTCCTGTCCCCCAACCTGGTGGCCACGCCCATCTACCTCTGCGGCACGGAGGCGCAAAAGCAGACCTACCTGCCCATGTTCACCGACGTGGACATCCCCAGGGTCGCATCCGCCTTCCTGGAGCCCGTTATCCTCTTCGATCCCTACCATCTTCGGGCCACGGCCCGCCGCGAGGGCGATTCCTACATCCTCAACGGCGAGAAGGCCATGGTCATCAACGCGCCCGAGGCCGAGCTGTTCCTCATCTACGCCCACGACGAGGAGGCCGACAGCGCGCAGGCTTTCCTGGTGAACGCCCCGGCGGAAGGGCTCAGCATCGGCGAGCGGGAGAAGTGGATGGGCTTCAACGCGCTCAAAACCTACCGCCTGACCCTGGAAGGCGTGCGGGTCCCCGCGGAAAACCGCCTGGGCGGAGAAGCGGGCATCGATATCCAGCGCATCCTCAACAGCAGCCGCATCGCGCTCAGCGCCCTGGGCGTGGGCCTGGCCAAAGCGGCCTACGAATACGCCCGCGACTACGCCAAGGAGCGGGTCGCCTTCGGCGAGCCCATCGCCCACCGCCAGGCCATCGCCTTCATGCTAGCCGAGATGGCCATCGACATCGACGCCACCCGGCTCATGGTGTGGGAGGCGGCCTGGAAGCTGGACAAGGGCCTGAACGCCACCCACGACGCCCATCTCGCCGCCCGCTATGCTGCGGACGTGGCCCTCAAGGTCACCGATGGCGCGGTGCAGACCCTGGGCGGGCATGGCTACATTCGCGAGCATCCCGTAGAGCTGTGGTTGCGCAACGCCCGCAGTCTGGCCACGCTGTTAGGCGCTGTGATGATTTGAAGAAATAAAAAGGTTAAAGACTCAAGATTAAGCGACGCCGCCTCCCCCTTAGTCTTTAATTTTCAGTCTTTTCCTGCAAAGGAGGCCCCCATGCCCATCGATTTCGAAGTCCCGGAAGAGATCAAAAACCAGAGCAACCTGACCAAGATGGTTGCCGAGCAGGTGATGCGCAAATACTCGCGCTATTATGATGAGCACGAGCATGAGCGCCCCT
>Ga0256832_1001535_pt1 | contig 15677 bp, 8 predicted proteins | sample 134614metaG_FD_190534 | JGI IMG/M metagenome (GOLD analysis project Ga0256832, IMG submission 190534) | Hydrothermal vent microbial communities from Lau Basin, Pacific Ocean - 134-614 | ecosystem: Environmental > Aquatic > Marine > Hydrothermal vents | place: Pacific Ocean: Lau Basin | collected...
TATCTTTTTAGAAAAATTGGGAAATGGGTGGTGTCAAAGAAGGTGCCGGCTTCATCTATCCAAGTGCCAAAAGCCATGGTCTTTGCATTGGTAGTATAGACCTTTTTACGAGTGACAAAATACCCTATGATACTAATGAATCTCCCCAGGTTTTGTGCAAACTGTCGAGCGAGAATACTGCCGTTTTTCCTTTGAGCAGGGGGCAAGAGTTCAAAGGGAGAACACAATGGAAATCCCAATAACTCCATTTCTTCGAAAGCCTGCTCGTACTTTCCTTCCTTTAGTTCGGGTAGTTCAAAGTGGGCAGTCTCTTCAAAGAGGAGCAGGGAGGCTTCATACCTGTCCTTGGGGTTGAAGACAGCATTTTTGTCCCACATGAGCTCGTATTTGTTTCTGCCGGTAAACCGGAAAGCGCCAATGCGAATGAGTAAATCCAATTGTTCGGAAGATACATTTACGCGGCTGACAAAATCAGCCAGATCAGTAAACCGACCGCCTTGTGTACGCTGGTGTTCTATGCGGTGCGCCAAATGTTTTTCCAGCCCACTCAAGTGGATAAATCCCACATAAATATCGGTTCCCTTAATGGTCGTCAGGTAGCAACTATGATTGACACACGGAGGATGGAGTGTCGCGCCCGCCATTTTGGCTTCGTGAAAGTAGTGCTCTGCTGAATAAAAACCTCCAAAGTTATTGATAACGGCGACCATGAATTCAAGTGGGTAGCGACTTTTTAGATATAGGCTCTGAAGGCTCTCTACTGCATAACTCGCCGAGTGTGCCTTGCTAAATGAATACCCTGAAAAACTCTCGATTTGTCGCCAGACTTCAGCTGACAGTGCCCGGCTGTAGCCCCGCTCATCACAATTGCGGAAATACTTTTCCCGAAGGGCAGTCAGGGTTTCTTTTTTGTGTTTTTTCCCCGACATGATGCGTCTTAGTACATCGCTTTCGTCGAGTTCCAAACCCGCAAAGTGATGCACCACTTTGATGACGTCCTCCTGATAGACCATGATTCCGTAAGTCTCACCAAGGTGCTCCTCGAATACCGGATGCAAATAACTGAAACGCTCCGGCTCGTGGAATCTCCGGATGTACTCCTTCATCATACCCGACTTAGCGACACCCGGGCGAATGATGGAGCTGGCAGCGACGAGGTGAATATAGTCATCACATTGCAGTTTTTGTAATAATCCACGCATGGCAGGAGATTCTATATAGAAACACCCCATGCATCTTCCCGACTTCAATTGCCTGCGTACCTGCGCATCATTTTTGATGCTTTCGACATCGTGAATGTCCACAGATCGCCCCTGATTGTGGTGTATTATATCGACGGCATCCTTGATGTGCCCCAAACCCCGTTGGCTTAGTATGTCGTACTTATGCAGCCCGATGTGCTCTGCCTGGTACATATCGAATTGTACGATGGGAAAACCCTTAGGCATCATCTGGAGAGCACTGTATTCACTTAGTGGGCGATGCGAAATCAGAATGCCGCCGGCGTGGATGGACAGGTAGTTTGGGAAGCCCTCCATTCGTTTGCCGTATTGAAATATCCGGCGGGCGGTATCACTTTCTTTCGATGCCGTCACAGGGTCGTCTATGATTGCATCTATTTCCATTTTGGGCAAACCAAAAACCTTTCCCAACTCTCTAATGACAGACTTTCCCTTAAAGGTATTATACGTTGCCAAAAGAGCGGTGTATTCGCTCCCGTATCGTTTGAGGATGTAGTCAATCACGTCATCGCGCTCATCCCAGGAGAAGTCGATATCAAAATCGGGGGGATTGGTACGATAGGGATTGATAAAACGCTCGAAGTACAAATCCAACTCCAACGGGTCAACATCCGTTATTTGCAAACAGAAGGCGATGATGGAATTGGCTCCGCTACCACGCCCGACGTGGTGATAACCGACCGATCGGGCATAGCGAATAATGTCCCAGGTGATGAGAAAGTACGCACAAAAATCTTGCTCCCGGACGATGCGCAACTCTTTATCAACCCGATGTAATGCTGCTCGATTGGCAATTCCATACCGGCGTTTACAGCCCGCTATTGCCAGTTTTTTGAGCAGTTGGTAATCCTCATCTTTCGTCTTGCCAAACACCTTCCTATTGTGATGCAACCCGGGTGTTAAATCAATCCGGCAGGCGTCGATAATTCGCTTTGTATTTTGAATAATTTTAGGATAGCTTTGATAAAAATCCAATAGCGTTTCGGTAGGAATCAGGCGTTCGTTTTGATGGGCAACATCCTTGGTGGTTACCTTGGTGATAATCGTATTGAGATCGATAGCCCTGAGCAATCGATGCAGTTCGTATTCCGTTTCATCAATAAAAGTGACCGGCTGCAATACAACCAATTTGTGTTGAAAATACCGTAGTTGATGCGAAAAGAGTCGGTTGACGTGTTGTGGTCGAATGCCGAGAAATTCGTGCTCCGCAAACTCCGTAATTGAACGGCTCAATCTTGGATAGACAATCCAGCTATGTTTCATCGCGGGTGCGATTGCCGGCAGTTTTTTCCCGTGAAGGGTATGGATATTTAACAACTCAATTAGCTCTTGCCAGCCTTTGATATTTTTTGCCAATCCGAGGTATAAAAATTCATTATCCTCCCTAAACTCAATCCCCAATACCGGGCGAATCCCCGCTTCTTTGCATCGCCTGACAAAGTCCCATGCAGCACTCGTATTGTTAATGTCTGTCAGCGCCAACACTTCTATTCCCCACCGTGCAGCGGTATCGACTAATCGCTCAATGGAGAGTGTCCCGTAGCGAAGGCTGTAATATGAGTGGCAGTTGATAAACATTTGTGCTGGTCAATAAACGGCCCGTTTGATGGCTTTCACACCGAATTTATTCCGAATATCATCCATGACGCGCAGCAATTCCTGCTCCTTATAGCTGTCGTTGAATAGCTCCATTTGTTGTTGCCCGTGTACGAGTTTGCCAAAGCGAACACCGATTAAGCGGATGAGTTGTCGCTTTTGGTAGAGTTTGTCGAATAAGCGGTGGGCAAAATCTATGAGCGTTTTATCACTTGAGGTATAAGGTATTTGTTGCTGCCTGGAATAGGTATTAAAATCGGCGTACCGAAGCTTGATGGCGATATTGGCGGTGAGCTTCTTTTTGCTTCGCAATTCGTAGGCGAGTTTGACGACCATTTTTGTGAGATAATTTCGCAGCAATTCGACATCAATGGTGTCGTGCTCGAAGGTATGTTCTGTCGAGATTGATTTCTGTTCGCGATACGGAACGACGGGACTATTGTCGATGGCATTGGCTTTTTTCCAGAGAGAAAGTCCATTTTTTCCAAATGCTCTTTGCAGCAATTCTTTTGGTATTTCACTCAGGGTCTTGACATCCTTAATGCCCATGAGGCTTAGCTTTTCGTACGTGGCTTTGCCCACAGAGGGGATTTTGCGTACACTCATGGGGGCGATAAAGGCTTTTTCGTGGCCGGGAAGGATGAGTTTTTCGCCTTGAGGCTTTGCTTCGCCCGTTCCGATTTTAGAAATGAGCTTATTGACGGACAAGCCGGACGAGATGGGCAGTCCCGACTCCTTGATGATTCGCTGCCGTAATTCCTGCGCCCACTGCCAGCATCCCACGTATTTGTCCATACCGCTCAGGTCGAGAAAAAACTCGTCGATAGATGATTTCTCGAATACCGGTGCCTGCTCGCGGATAATTTCCGTTACGACCTTTGAGTGTTGTTGATAAGCCTCCATATCTCCACGCAACACCGTTGCATCGGGGCATAACTGCAACGCACGCTTTACCGGCATCGCCGAGCGCACGCCGTACGCACGCGCCTCGTAGCTGCACGAAGCCACCACCGCCCGGTCGGAGTACCCTCCAATGATGAGCGGTATGCCATTGAGCCTGCTATTCCTCAGTCGCTCCACAGAGACAAAAAAGGAATCCAAATCGAGGTGCAAAATTGAGCGTTGAAACATTTTAAACAAAAAATTTAGTCACAGCGACAAATGTAAAACTTTTTGTGTTTAAAAACAAATAATTTGGAGAGCTATCGTACTGACATATTTGCAAGACTACTCAAAAAAAGCTATCTTTGTCCGAAGGAATCTTTAAAAAATGCAGGCAAACATAGCAAAAAGGTTGTTCAACAGAAGTGATTACTACAAGATGGCAGAGATTGGCATCCTACAACCCGATGCTCGTGTCGAACTCATTAACGGTGAAATTATAGATGTGAGCCCCATTAACAGTTTCCATGCCGCCACGGTTAATGTACTGAATAGGTTGCTGCTGACCAGTCTGGGCACTAGTGCTTCGATTTCTGTGCAAAATCCTCTTTTTCTCAATGATTATTCAGAGCCGGAGCCGAATTTGGTCGTTGCTCGTTACAGACGGGACGAATATCGGCGGGCACATCCTCGGGTTCAAGACATATTTTTATTGATAGAGGTGGCGGACTCTTCTTTAGACTTTGACAAAGGAATAAAAAAACAACTTTACGCAAAAGCCGGTGTGCCGGAATATTGGGTTATTAATTTACCGGAACAGCAAATTGAGGTATATAAACAGCCCGAAGGAGAGGACTACTCTTTTCAAAAGATATTTCAAGGAGACAATCCGATTAGTGCGCAATTCATTTCTTTTGCATTAAGCCCTTCAGATTTATTTTTTGAGGAATAAAAAATGCTCATTCGGGGATATTACCCAAACGAGCATAAGACATTTGTGACCCCGGCAGGGTTCGAACCTGCAACCACTGGAGCCGAAATCCAGTATTCTATCCAGTTGAACTACGGAGCCTGAATATGGGCGCAAAGTTACGCATTTGTAGAAGAAGAAACAAAAAAATGTAGCGGAAAGTTTCTACTTCAAGCCCTATTCCCGCAGATTGGGCGCCAGCCAGCGCTTCGCCTCCTCTATCGTCATCCCCTTGCGCCGGGCGTAATCTTCGACCTGATCATCTGTTATTTTACCCAAGCCAAAATATTTGGAGGCGGGATGAGAAAAATACCAGCCGCTGACGGATGCCGCCGGATACATGGCGTAATTTTCTGTTAGCTTGACACCAATATTTTTTTCGACATCTAATAAGTCCCAAAGCGTTCCTTTTTCTGTGTGTTCCGGACAGGCGGGATAGCCGGGCGCCGGACGAATACCATCATATTGCTCTTTGATGAGTGCATTATTATCCAATTTCTCATCAGCGGTATATCCCCAAAACTCCTTGCGGACGCGCTCGTGCATACGCTCTGCCAAAGCCTCTGCTAATCTATCTGCCAATGACTTCAGCAAGATGGCATGGTAGTCGTCATGGTCGGCTTCAAACCGGGCGATGTGTTCCTCGATACCAATTCCGGCGGTGACGGCAAAGGCACCGAGATAGTCCTTCCCGCCACTACCTTTAGGTGCGATATAATCCGCCAGGCAATAATTCGGTAGCCCTTTTGCTTTTTGCGTTTGTTGGCGTAGGAAGTGGAGGGTATTAATCTCCTTCCCAGTCGGGTCGCGGAGAACAATACTGTCGTCGTCGGTGCTTTCCGCCTCAAAAAGACCGATTACGACTTTGGCTTTCAGCCACTTTTCGTCGATAATTTGATTAAGCATGCTTTTGGCATCCTGCAGCAACTTGGTTGCCTCCTTGCCCACCACTTCGTCTTCCAATATTGCGGGGTATTTGCCCGCCAATTGCCAACTGGAGAAAAAGGGCGTCCAGTCGAGGTAGTCAACCAATTCGGAAAGGGGATAATCCTCAAATATATGCACTCCTGTTTTTTTCGGAACCGGCGGTCTATAGCTACTCCAGTCCAGTTGAACTTTATTGGCACGCGCCTCTACTATTGAAAGGTATTTTTTGTGGGCGGTTCGCCCTGCCCGCTTGTTTCGTATCTGCTCGTACTCGCGTTTAATATCAGCTTTGAAAGCATCGGCTGTGCCATCCTCTTCCGTCAATAGTGAACTGACCGTTGCCACACTGCGGGAGGCATCCAATACATAAGCTACCGTACCGGAGTAATTAGGTGCAATCTTGACGGCGGTATGTGTTTTGGATGTTGTAGCCCCTCCTATCAACAGGGGAATTTTGAAGCCTTCGCGCTCCATCTCTTCTGCAAATAATGCCATTTCTTCCAAAGAGGGTGTTATCAGACCACTTAGCCCAATGATATCAACCTGGTGCTCTTTAGCAGCTTTGATAATGTCATTAGCGGGTACCATTACGCCAAGGTCAATGATTTCATAATTGTTGCAACCTAGTACGACTCCGACGATATTTTTGCCGATGTCGTGAACGTCTCCCTTGACGGTCGCCAGTAGTATTTTGCCTTTTTCTTTCCCTCCTGTTTGCTTTTTCTCTTCTTCAATAAAGGGCGTGAGGTAGGCGACGGACTGCTTCATCACCCTTGCACTTTTGACAACCTGCGGCAGGAACATTTTTCCGGCACCAAAGTAGTCTCCAACGATATTCATGCCATCCATCAGCGGTCCTTCGATAACGAGTAGCGGGCTTTTGTATTTTTCGAGTGCTTCCTTGGTATCCTCGATGATGAATTGGGTAATCCCCTTCACCAATGCGTGAGATAATCGCTCCTCAACGCTGGCTTTTCGCCATTCCAAGTCTTGTACGAGCGCTTTACCTCCGGAGTCTTTTAGATTTTCCGCCAAGGAGACCAAGCGTTCAGTCGCATCTGCCCTTTTGTTGAACAAGACATCCTCCACCCCTTCTTTCAAATCCTTGGGAATATCCTCATATACCTCCATCATACCCGCGTTGACAATCCCCATATCCATACCGGCATCAACTGCGTGATAAAGGAAAGCAGCGTGCATCGCCTCCCGCACCTTATTATTGCCACGGAAGCTAAAGCTAATGTTGCTCACGCCTCCACTTACTTTAGCGTGTGGACATTTTTCTTTTATTTGGCGGGTAGCTTCTATAAAGTTAATGGCGTATTCATTGTGTTCTTCTATGCCTGTTGCCACAGCAAAAATATTGGGGTCAAAAATAATATCCTGGGGCTTAAAGCCGACTTTTTTGGTCAAAATATCATAAGCTCGGATACAAATTTCGACCTTGCGCTCCGTCGTATCCGCCTGTCCTTCTTCATCGAATGCCATCACAATGGCGGCTGCTCCATACCGGCGCACCAATTTAGCGTGCTCGACAAATTTTTCTTCTCCTTCTTTCAATGAGATGGAATTGACAATGCACTTTCCCTGCACACATTTCAGCCCGGCTTCAATGACACTCCATTTAGAAGAATCAATCATAATTGGCAATCTGGCAATGTCCGGCTCCGACATAACGAGATGGAGGAAGGTCTTCATCGCCTCTTCCGAGTCGAGCATAGCTTCATCCATATTGACATCAATAACCTGTGCACCGCCTTCTACCTGTTGTAAAGCGACGCTTAACGCTTCCTCGTAATTTCCGGACTTTATCAATCGCGCAAATTTTCTGGAACCTGTCACATTTGTCCGCTCGCCAATATTGACAAAATTGGTCTCCGGGCGAATAATCAGGGCTTCCATCCCACTTAACATGGTATAGGGCGGTCGCGGTGTGATTTTTCGTGGTTCCAAGTCCTTCACAGCCTCCGCCATCGCTTTGATATGCTCCGGTGTCGTGCCACAACAGCCTCCGACGATATTGACGAATCCATTGCCTGCAAAATCCCGGATGTACGCCTGCATTATTTCAGGGCTTTGGTCGTACTCGCCAAATTCATTGGGCAAGCCGGCATTAGGATAAGAGGAAATAAAACAATCCGAAATTCGGGACAACGACTGGATATGGGGTCGCATCTCTTTTGCGCCAAGCGCGCAATTCAATCCAACACTCAAAATCGGCATATGGCTAATAGATATCCAAAAAGCCTCTACCGTCTGCCCGGAGAGCGTCCGCCCACTTGCGTCGGTAATCGTCCCGGAAACCATGATGGGCAACTCAATACCACGCTCTTCAAATAATTCATCGATGGCAAATAATGCTGCTTTGGCGTTGAGCGTATCGAAGATGGTCTCGATTAGTAAAATATCGACTCCCCCGTCAATCAAGCCCCTTGCCTGCTCCCTGTAAGCATCCCTTAATTCATCGAAGCTAATCGCGCGAAAACCCGGATTATTAACGTCGGGAGAAAGAGAAGCCGTGCGATTAGTCGGGCCCATAGCCCCGGCTACAAAACGCGGTTTATCGGGATTCTTCTCCGTGAACTCCAGCGCCACCTTTTTGGCAATGCGTGCCGACTCCCTGTTGATGTCATAAACGACATCCTCCATGTCGTAGTCAGCTTGCGCAATAGATGTCCCGCTGAAGGTATTGGTCTCTATAATATCCGCCCCTACTTTGAGGTATTCCCGATGGATGGCCTCGATAATCTGTGGCTGGGTAATCGATAAAATGTCATTATTACCTTTGATATCCTTGTGAAAATTGGCAAACCGCTCCCCACGAAAGTCCGCTTCGGATAGCTTATATCTTTGTATCATAGTACCCATCGCACCATCGAGTAGGAGAATGCGCTCTTGGAGTAATTGCCGGATATTTTTTGTCATTGAATGGTAATTTTGTATTTGCACAAAGGTAGCATTAGCAACAGTAAAAAGATGATTTTGTTGGTCAGAAATACAAATTATTTAATTTCCGTACCTTCGCCCTTCAAAACTATTTATTTTGGAAAAAGAAGGTTCGGGAATAGGATGGAAGAGTTGGCTGGGAATGGTGTTGTTAAGCACCATCTGGGGCAGCTCATTTATACTCATCAAAAAAGCGTTGGTCGTTTTCCCCCCTTATCAGGTGACGACTTTACGACTTGGGATTGCCGGATTGGTTTTTATCCCTTATTTTTTTAAATACGCCAAACGCATTGACTGGTCACAGTGGAAATATTTACTGATTGTCAGTCTTGCGGGGAGTGGTATTCCGTTTTTTCTGATTCCTTATGCTCAGCAATCCGTTAGCTCCTCCGTTGCAGGCATATTGAATTCTTTGGCGCCATTGTTTACGCTGGTGTTGAGTATTTTGTTTTTCAATGAAGTCTTTCACAAACGGCGGGCACTAGGTATTTTACTTGGTTTTGCAGGAGCGGCATTGCTGATTGCCGCTAGTGGAGGAATGGGAGGAGGAAGCCTGACAGCGGGGCTACTACTCGTATTAGCAGCCCTCTTCTACGCTACAAGCGCCAATGTAGTGGGAAACAAACTGCAGGGAATGGCACCGTTGGACATTACGGCTACTTCTTTTATTTTCATCGGTATTCCTTCCCTAATCTATTTGCTCTTTAGCGACTTCCCTACCCAAATCACATCACACCCTGAGGGTTGGAAGGCATTGGGGCTGGTGGTAATCCTATCCATAGTTGGCACCGTCTTTGCCACCCTGTTATTTTTCAGGCTGGTGCAGAATACCGGAGCTGTTTTTGCTTCAACTGTTGCCTATTTGATTCCTGTTGTCGCGGTTGTTTTCGGAGTATTGGACGGGGAGGAATTTAGTTTGTTTTACTTTCTGAGTGCGGTACTTATCCTAACGGGAATTTATCTAAGCAAAGGGCGGTAAACTTTGTTCGGCGCTATTTCTCAATCCAATATTTTCCCACAAAAAATTATGAGATTCAAAAAACAATACGTAACTATGCCTTACGATTAGCAGGTACTATTTTTTTTACTATTAGAACACACAAAAACACAACGGTAAAAGATAGGCAGAGGACATTCGTCTTTAAAAAATTTTGGTAAAATTTTGGACTTGAGTAAAGACTCATATACCAATAATTATATTCACTATTAAAAAAATTTTTTATGAAAAGAATTCACACTCCGCTAATTATCCTGCTGATGGTGTTTGGTGCGCAACTCGCTTTTGCGCAATCCCAACCTGTTAGTGGTACCGTGATCGATCAGAGCACGGGCGACCCTTTGCCAGGGGTGACGGTTTTAGTCAAAGATTCCAGTATCGGAACGATTACCGACGTCAATGGGCAATTTAGTTTGGAAGCACCTTCCAAAGAATCGGTTTTGGTATTCTCCTACCTTGGCTACACGAGTCAAGAAGTGCCGATAGGAGACCAAAAAAACTTTAACATCGCACTGAAAGAAGATGCCATAGGGCTACAGGAAGTCGTTGTCGTTGGTTATGGCTCTCAGAAAAGAGAGAACCTCACCGGTGCCGTTTCAACGGTGGATGTAGCCAAAGCGCTAGAATCAAAACCAATTACAGACATTAGTCGAACGCTAAAAGGTGTTGTACCGGGCGTTACGATTACACATGCCACAGGAAAGCTAAATCAGGAGGCTGAAATCAAGTTAAGGGGTTACGGCTCCGTCAATGGTTCCAGTAATCCTCTTATCCTAATCGACGGGGTTGAAGGAAGATTGTCAGATGTCAACCCGGAGTCCATTGCCTCGATTTCCGTACTAAAAGATGCAGCTTCTACTTCCATTTATGGAGTGAGAGCCGCTTTTGGTGTTGTATTGATTACCACCAAACAAGGAAAGAAAGGTAAAACTGTTATCAATTATTCAAATAACTTCTCCTACAGCAATCCTATCTGGGATATCAAACACGCTCCCATGGAATTCCTGATGGATGCCATCCACACCGCAAAAGAAAGGAATAACGGTGGTGCTCCATTTGCTTTCGGAATGGGCGGACAAGACTGGAGAGACAAAAGTATCCAGTGGGAGAAAGACTACGGCTACCTGGGAAGCAGCCTGAAAGATGAGACGATGGTCGAAGGACGTGACTTTGAGGTCATCGACGGTCAATTCTACGGCTATAGAAGCTGGGACGTCTTTGGTCAAATTCTGAATAAAAATGCCTTCGGCGGAACACACAACCTCTCAATTAGTGGAGGTGGTGATAAGCTGAACTACAGCATTTCATTTGCTAACGACTCAAAGGAGGGCTTGTATAAAGTCAATACGGAGACGATGGTCAGAAACACGCTGAATGCTAACTTTTCGGCTAAATTGAATGACTGGGCAACGTTGAACTTCCGCAATATTCTGACAAAAAGAGTTTATGAAGAGCCTTTCAGCTACAGACTGGGGTCAAGACTTGGAGAATTGTTTTACGCACTTAGATGGCCTAACAACTTCCCTTACGGTTTGGCCGACGGAACTTATTTTGGTGCGCCAAAAGGGGCCAGCTTTATCGGACCAATTGGCTTTATCAGAAATGCTAACAGATCCAGAACTGAAAGGGATTACTCAAGACATACGATAGAAACAGTCTTGAACATCCTCAACAATGATGGTCAGAAGTTAGATTTTACCGCTAACTTTTCCTATTCAAAATCAGACAATGAAGTACACCAAAAAGGTGGTTCAGTACCGCTTATCAACTGGTGGAGCAGTGGTCATACTCCTAAGTTTGATCCCTTCTACTACTCAACATCGACATCGAGGAATAAGACGAGTTATGACATTTCAAAAAATAAATTGTATTCCTTCAATGCCTACGCCAACTACTCTAATACGTCATTGTCAGGACATACTATTTCGTTGCTCGCGGGTACCAATATCGAGCAAAATGATTATTCTTTCCTCACCGCAGGAAAACCCTTCTTATTAGATCCTAATATGCCGGAACTTGCAACTGCCATAGGTGATGCGTTTGCCAATAACGCGAAGGAGCGTTGGCGCGTCCTAGGCTTCTTTGCGAGAGCCAATTACAACTACAATGAAAAGTGGTTATTGGAACTCAATGGAAGATTGGACGGTTCATCAAGATTCCCCGCCGGAAATCGCTTTGCATTCTTCCCTTCTGCATCGGTGGGATACCGCCTGTCTGAGGAAGATTTTGCACAAGGATTTTTGGATGCTGCCAAAATCACCAATTTAAAGTTTAGGGCATCTTGGGGTCAGATCGGTTATCAGGACGTAGGGCAATTTGTATTCGTTCCTACGCTCAGCGACAGAAATGCCAACTGGATTACCAACAGTCAATTAGAGAAGACATTTAAAAATCCTAAAGTGGTATCTTCTTCACTCACATGGGAGACTATTGAGTCTCTTGATTTTGGGGTAGATTTGGGGATGTTTAACAATCAGGTAAATGTCATGTTTGACGTTTTCCAAAGAAAGAACAAGGACATGCTCGGTCCCGGCGGACAACTACCAGCTGTACTGGGAGCATCCGTTCCTCAAGTCAACGCAGGAGAAATGACAACCAAGGGATGGGAATTGAGTATCAACTACAACCACCGATTCAGCAAAAACTTTGGTTTTTACATGACGGGGGCTTTATCTGATGCGCAGGCTGAAATCACAAAATGGAACAACGAATCCGGCATTCTTTCCGATTATTATGTAGGAATGAAGTTGGGTGACATTTGGGGATTTGAGACGGACAGATTGCTTCAAGCATCAGACTTCGACAGCAATGGAGAGTTGGTATCGAACATTCCTGTACAAGATCCTAATATGTACTCACCCGGATTCAACATAGGCCCGGGAGATGTTAAATACAAAGATTTGAACGGGGATGGCGTGGTTGACAAAGGTTCTTTTACACTGGATGACCACGGCGATCTGAAAGTAATAGGTAATACGACGCCAAGGTATGAATACAGCATCAGGACAGGAATGGACTTTAAAGGACTCGACTTTAGCATCTTCTTACAAGGTGTTGGCAAACGAGAATACTGGGGTACCGGTAACGTCGCTTTAGCGAACTACCATTATGATGTACTTTATGACTATCAGACGGATTACTGGAGAGAAGACAACACCGACGCTTTTTATCCACGTCCTTTTGCTTCCAACGCAGGCACTTATCTGCCGAACACCAAAAACGTTGGGCGCCTACTCAATGGAGGAAAAATGTTGATGTATGGTAAGAACAACTACGTTCCACAATCCAAGTATCTTCAGAATTTAGCGTATTTGCGTATCAAGGAGATAAGCCTCGGATATACGCTCCCATCGCGCATGACCGAGAAGTATTCCATCGCTAAATTAAGAGTGTACCTCGCTGCATTCAACGTGACGGAGTGGACTAAATCGTTCACACCTGTCGATCCGGAATCGACCATCAATTATTATGGCTCCTTGTCCTTTTACGGTACACAGCTACCTCAATCAAGAAGTTTTTCATTTGGCTTACAATTAACACTATAAAATTATGAAAAAAATAATATATTCATTCATCATATTACTGGCGCTCACCTTTTCCTCCTGTCAGGATTTTCTGGACGTAGCGCCTGAAACTGAGTTCACAAACGACAATTTTTGGAGTAGTGAATCAAATCTGGAGTCGTTTTCATACGGCTTGTACGACGCCTTCGCCGGATATGGTAATGGCGGCTTTTTCGGCGGGGATCATTTCTTCTCCGTCAATAACGATGATGTGATTGCCTTGGATCAAAGGCTTGAACTGGACTTCCCTACTACCGTACCGGCTACACCTGCCGGCACTGACTGGGGCTGGGCAGATATTCGCAAAGCAAATGTCCTTATCAAGGAAACGAGCAATGCCGATCTTGACGAAACCGTCAAAAACAAATATATTGGCATCGGACGGTTCTTCAGAGCACTCCTGTATTGGGAAAAGGTCAAGCGATACGGAGATGTACCGTTTTATTCTGAGCCTGTTGACCCAACGGATGAGAAAGCGCTTTATGCGCAAAGAGACTCAAGGGTGGATGTTGTCAACAAAATTGTTGCAGATCTCGATTTTGCCATTGCCAATCTTAGTGATGAAACAAGCAAGGTAAAGGTAACGAAGTGGACTGCATTGGCATTGAAATCAAGGATTTGTCTCGCCGCTGCGACGACCTTTAAATATCACAATGTATCCGGTGCAGACGTTAATGCCTTACTCAATGCGAGCGTCAGTGCTTCCAATGAGTTAATGAATGCGCATTTCTCACTCCACAGCAATTATGCCGAGCTTTTCAATAGCGAAGACCTCTCCTCTAATTCTGAAATTATATTGATGAAAAAATATAATGAGAATATGAGACACAGTATTCTTAGCTTTATTTTCCACGAGCCTTTCTTTGGTTTCTCCAACTCGGCAGTTTCTTCCTTCCTAATGGCGGATGGCAAACCCATTAGCTACGACGGTAACCCACACCCCGGGTATTCGGAGTGGGTATTCAATACAACAGATACCATCAAGACTTCTCAAAATGCAATAAAAGTCAATATCGGTATTGCGGAAGGCAGGGACGGCAGAATGGCAAGCATTATTGATACCACCCGGTTGGTGGCGCCATTTAGTAAGGGAATCCCGATGTTTTCTCCTATTAAGTATGCCGATTATAGTCTCGTTGAGAATCAACCTACACAGGGTGTTCAGGCTACCTCTGATGCTCCGATTTTCAGACTTGGTGAGGTACTATTAAACTATGCCGAAGCCAAAGCAGAGTTGGGAACAATTACCCAAGAAGATCTCGACAAAAGCATCAATATGCTAAGAGCTAGAGCAGGCGTAGCGCCGCTGATGATGGGCGTTGGTTTTTCTGCTGATGATAGAGACCCCGATGTAGATCCATTACTTTGGGAAATCAGAAGAGAGAGAAGAGTTGAGTTGATGCTGGAGCCTTTCAGAAAATGGGATTTAATCCGTTGGGCAAAAGGGCCTTATTACGACGCAGACAATAGCTTCTACGGCGTAAAGGTAGCTCCAACAGTCGTATTTGACCCGTCTATTCCGGTCACTCAGACAGCAGATGGTCACCTATATGCACAAGATCCCGGCGATAGAAGGACACCTTGGGATGACAGAAAATATCTGGAACCCATTCCCGCCGATCAGCTAACACTAAATCCTAATCTAACTCAAAATCCGGGTTGGTAAAAGGATAATAAAAAGGTAACTACTTACTACCTCCTGTTTTTAGGCAGAAAAGAGCTGGTAATGACGAACTACGTTGTCACTATTTTTAATTTCGTGGATGTTGAAGATAATTTTTTTGAAGTTTCCTGAATACTGACACTGAAAGTCGTCAGTATATGCAGCGCATAATGAAAAAAAATTATCAAAAACAGCCACGCCCGCATGGGGTGCGAAAGCAGCCTTGGCTGGCAAAAATAGTGGGGTGGTAAGTAGTTACATAAAAAGGGCATTATCATCGTGATGATAATGCCCTTTCTTTTGCCATCAATCGTCGGCGTCCTCAGTTATGATTTAAACAATCAATTTCAACAATCTTTCCATTCATACAATAGCTCCCTCCTGAAATTTCATGATACACTACTGAAACACGCTGTCCTACTTGAAAATCCATGTCAAAATCTGATAAGTTAGTTGGCTCTAATCTCATTCCATTATCTAACTCAATATTCAAACCACATCCATACAAATTAGGTAATATTTTCCCATCTTGAAAGCCTGAACACAGTTCATCTTCCCGACAAGAATAACATGTAAGAATCATTATCGAAATCATGACCAATAATACCTTTTTCATATTACTTTTCTAAATTTATCAATATCTACAACCTCATTCTTCATTAATGAATTTTTGGAAAACCCAATGATAAGCAGATTTTGATGAGATTGAAACGAGTAAAATATTTGTATATAGAACTACTTTCAATTTTAATATATTATTTTCATAGTACCAGACATTTTACAAATAGAAATCTTAGATTCGGAAAGCTGTGGGAAACCTCCCTCCCTCCCTCGTTTCCTTCGGGAGGCAGGCAAGCCTCCCGAAGTTATCACCTTGTCGCATATTACGAGG
>Ga0256832_1001536_pt1 | contig 15676 bp, 10 predicted proteins | sample 134614metaG_FD_190534 | JGI IMG/M metagenome (GOLD analysis project Ga0256832, IMG submission 190534) | Hydrothermal vent microbial communities from Lau Basin, Pacific Ocean - 134-614 | ecosystem: Environmental > Aquatic > Marine > Hydrothermal vents | place: Pacific Ocean: Lau Basin | collected...
CCTGCAGGATATTGATGCGATCGATCTCCTCCACGGAGGCCAGACCGACGGCCCAGCTCAGGGCCCGCTCCCGGATACGCGCGGCCAGCAGCTCCCGCTGCGGCTCTTTGATCTTTTTGGAATCATCGATATTGTTGATGCGCCCTTTTTCCGGCATGATCACCGCCGCGGCCACCACCGGTCCGGCCAGCGGCCCGCGTCCGGCTTCATCGATGCCGCACAACAGCCGGTAGCCCTCTTCCCGGTAACGGCGGTCGAAGGAGAGGGTCATCGTCTTTTTCTCTTTTTTTCCCGTGCCGCGCCCAAAAGCCCTTTTTCCCGCAACATCTTCAGTTCCTCCAGCAGATTGGGCGTAAACTTCTCGCCGGTGCTTTCTTCTATCTCCGGCGGACTCCAAAAGCGTACCTCCTCTATCTCCTCGCGGTTATGGCGAAAGGGGCCGTTGCGTCTTAGCAAAAAAGTGTGTACCAGTTCACTTTCATAGTCATTGCGCATCACATAACGGAACAGGGGAACAGCCTTGCGGGCGTCGATATTCAGTTCCTCGCGTGCCTCGCGCATCAACGCCTGCATAATATTTTCACCGGAAGCCACATGACCGCCCACGGCCGTATCCCAACAGGCGGGATACAGCTCTTTCCCCGCCGAACGTTTTTGCAGCAGGAGCTGTCCCTTCTCATTCAATACATGCACATGAACCACCGGATGCAACAGGCGCGGATCACCGTGCACCCGGCTGCGCGGCGCCCGGCCCGTTATCCGCCCCTGTTCATCCACGAGATCAAACCACTCCTCATCGTCGTCAACCGCTGGAGGCCTGTTTGCGCGGCCCTTTCTTTTCAGATAGAACCACTGCCCGGCAAAGACTACCGCCATAATCACATAAAACAAGCCGCCGGAGACAAAAGCCCAGGCCGCATCGCTCCAATAATAGGCCGACCAGACGATCAGCGCCGTGTGTAACAAAAAGATCAGTGCCAGAAAGCGGGCCATGGTTTTAAGCATGGCCTTTTGCGCCTCGCCCGGCTCCATGCCGGCCATATAGCGTTTCATCATCCACAGCAACACGGGATGGCGGGTAAAGCCATGCACGGCCAGCACGCCCACCAGGATAAATTCCATCACCGCCGGTTTCAGTTTAAACAGCAGATCGCTATCCAGCACAATGGAAATCCCGGCCAAAACGAGCAACAGGCCCACATCCACCAGAATAAAGGTATCCACCCGGCGGTGACGAAACCACAGATAGGCCAGCTCCGCAAGGCTAAAGGCCATGGCCACCGCCAAACCCACCACCACGCCGTAAAAATATTCGGCCACCAGAAATACCAGCAGGGGGATGAAGCCGATGGAAAATTGTTTGACAATCTGATTTCTATTATTCATTTATCTGCCGATGATAGTTTTCCTGAGGACATAATTTGCAATTCAAAAACTTTGGTAACAAATGGAAAATTGGTTTTGTACTCAAAAAATTAATGTATTATATTGCCCTTTTATTAATAGTTTTTTGAAAAGTTTTATTTGGAGTGTGTTTTGAAAATAGATATCAAGGATCTTAAGGACAAAGTTCCTGATATAATCTTTCGTCAAGGACTGGATTATTTTAAAGATGGCCGCGTAAAAATAGAAAAACGGGATAACCTTTCGGTGCATGCCATCGTCACCGGCACCTATCCCTACAAAACCAACCTGATGGTGGACGGAACGTCCTTCTCATCTACCTGCACCTGCCCCTACAAATATGTGTGCAAGCATGCCGTGGCCGTGGCCCTGAAGGTCATCGACGACCAAAGCACCCATGAGGAGCAAAAGAAGGAAGAAGAAGCCAACTGGCAGGACTATTTCGAGAAACTGATCGCCATTCAACAGGTCGATGCCGAATTCTCCCAGGAGGTACGCTGGAAACTGCTCTATATCATCCATGTTACCGAAAATTACTGGAACATCAAGCCGGTCAAGGTTTACATGAAAAAGGACGGCACCTACGGTCGTGTTCAGGAACCTTCCTATAATGAACTTTCGCAACAAAACGTATTCCGCACCTCCGGCGACCTGATTGCCGTATCCTATCTGGAGCGGCTGCAAAGCCAGCTCTCCTCCGTGTACCACCGCGGCCGGCTGGAAACCAGCTACCTCAAGTTCGGTCTGGATGCCGGACAGATTTTCGACCTTTTGCGTACCAGTGAGCTCCATCTGAAAAATGACGACGGTACCATCGGCACCCGTATCCGTTATGGCCGCCGCCCCTGGAAAATGCGCTTCCGCCTGATCCAGGAAGGGGATATTTACCGTTTTCAACCCTATTTCCGCCGCGATGACGAAGAGATCATCATCGATAAGAATACCAAGATTCTGACCGTGAATCCGATCTACTTTTACCGGGACGGCAAGCTGCACTGGAGTAACTTTCCCCTGCGCTACAGCTATATCAAATCCTTTATCGATGAAGACCTGACCATCGCCCTGAGCAAGGATGAGTACCATGTCTTTATCTCGGAATATCTGGCCAAGCTGCCCATTTTTCCCTATGTGGATTTCCCCGAGGGCATAGAGGTGCATGAAATCCGAGAGATATCAAAATCCCGCCTCTACATAGAAGAGATGGACGATCAGTTGGTGGTCTCCCTCTCCTTTCTGTACGAGGATATCGAGATTGCCTTTAGCCAGAGCAACGACCAGTATCTTTCCTACGATCATGAAGAGCAACAGATTTTACGCGTGCACCGCGACCTCGACAAAGAGCAGGAATTCCGGGAAAAGGTTTTGGCCAGCGGCATCAGCGAGGATACGCCGGGTCTGTTTTACGCCACCTTTGAAGACTCCCTCGACTGGCTGTTTGACGGCCTGCCCGCCCTTTCCAAAATGGGCTTTGAAATCATGGGCGAGGAGAGTCTGGTGCACTTTAAGGTTAAGCGCGCCCCGGCCCATTTCGGCGTCAACATCTCCTCGGAGACCGACTGGTTCGATGTGGAACTCAATCTTGAATTCGACGGCGAGCCGGTAAGCCTGGAAGAGCTGAAAAAGGCCTTGCGGGCCCATAAAAAATATGTACGCCTGCGTGACGGCACCATTGCCAAGCTGCCGGAAAAACTGATCGAAAAATTCAACTACATTATCAATTTCGGTCAGTCGGATAACAACACCATCCGCTTTGCCAACCACCACATGAACTTTGTGGACAAACTGCTGGTGGAGGCCGATCAAAAGACGATGGACCCGCTGACGGAAGAAAAGCTGGAAAAACTGGACTCCTTTACGCAGATCAAAAGTTATCCGGTGCCGGAAAATTTTGTCGGCGAACTGCGCGACTATCAAAAGGCGGGTTTTGACTGGCTGCACTTTTTAAAGGATTTCTCCTTTGGCGGCATCCTGGCCGATGATATGGGCCTGGGTAAAACCATTCAGGCCCTGGCCCTGATCCGTGACATCACCAATAAGGAGCCTAAGTCCACCAGCATGATCGTGGCCCCCACCTCGGTAATCTTTAACTGGGTGCGTGAGATCGAAAAGTTCACGCCGGGGCTGAAGTATCTGGTTCACTACGGCACACGGCGCACCAAGGATATCCGCCGCCTGAAAAAATACCAGCTCATTCTGACCACCTACGGCCATCTGCGCCGCGACGTCAGTTTCCTGAAAGAGCTGCATTTCAAGTTTATCATCCTGGATGAATCGCAAAATATCAAAAATCCGCTTTCGGAAACCTCCAAGGCGGTGCGCACCCTTTCCGCGGCCAATAAACTCGCCCTGACCGGCACACCGGTGGAAAACAACACCATGGACTTGTGGGCCCAGTTCGCTTTCGTCAACCCCGGCTTGTTGGGTGACCAGAACTTCTTTAAGGAAACCTTTATGCGACCTATCGAAAAGGAACAGAACGTGCAGGTGGCCCAAACCCTGCGGCGTCTGATCTTCCCTTTTATTCTACGGCGCACCAAGGAAGACGTGGCCACGGAACTGCCCCCCAAGGTGGAAAGCATCACCTACTCGCCCATGTCCGAGGGGCAACAAGCCCTGTATGACAAATGGCGGCGCAGTTACCGTGACAGCATTATGGATGAGATTGAGTCCAAGGGACTGAACAAGTCCAAGTTCAAGGTGCTGGAAGGGCTGACCAAATTAAGGCAAATCGCCTGCCATCCCGGACTGGTAACCAAAAACGGAGCCGACGAATCCGGTAAGTTTAACGCCATGCTGGAGATGGTGGAAGAGATCATTTCCGAAAACCACAAGGTGCTTATTTTCAGCCAGTTTGTGCAGATGCTTAAGCTGATCCGCGAAGCTTTTGAGCAGCGCGGTATCGCCTATTCCTACCTGGACGGTTCCACCAAGGATCGTGAAAAACCGGTCAACGCCTTTCAGGAAAGCGATGAAATCCGCACCTTCCTTATCAGTCTGAAAGCCGGGGGTACGGGGCTGAACCTGACCGCCGCCGACTATGTGATCCATTTTGATCCCTGGTGGAACCCGGCAGTGGAGATGCAGGCCACCGACCGCGCCTACCGCATCGGTCAAACACGCAAGGTGTTTGCCTACAAGCTGATCTCCAAGGACAGCGTGGAAGAAAAGATCGTTAAAATGCAACAAAACAAAAAGGAACTGGTCAAGCAGTTGATCTCCACCGAGGAGGCCTTTTTTAAGTCACTGACCAAACACGACATTCTCGACCTGTTCGAATAGGGGAAATATGCCCGCAGCCCGGATCGACATCAGCATTGTGGCCCCCGTTTATAACGAAGAGGCCACCCTGCCCGTATTTTATGAGGCCCTGAAAAAGGTGCTGGAGGGTATGGCCCTGACCTATGAAATTATTTTTGTGGATGACGGCAGCAGCGACGGTTCCGGAGAGATAATTCGCCAACTGGGTCGCCAGGACCCGGCGGTGCGCTATCTGCTGCTCAGCCGTAACTTCGGCCATCAGCCGGCGGTCATGGCCGGGCTGGATCATTGCCGGGGGGCCTGCGCGGTAATCATCGACAGCGATCTGCAGGACCCGCCGGAAGTTATCCCCGCTTTGTATGAGCGCTACCGCCGGGGCTTTGAGGTGGTGAACACCCGCCGGGCCCGGCGCCGGGGAGAGAACCTCTTTAAACGGGCCACCGCCCGTCTCTTCTATGCCATGCTGGCCAAAATCACCGATTTTGATATTCCGCTGGACGCCGGCGATTTTAAGCTGATTGACCGCAAAATCATCGACCACCTGCGGCAGATGCCCGAGCGCCATAAGTACCTTAGGGGGCAGATCGCCTGGCTGGGCTTCCGCCAAACCACCCTGGAATATGAACGACAGCCGCGCCACGCCGGCAGCAGCGGCTATCCGCTGAAAAAGATGATCCGCCTGGCCTGGGACGGTATCACCGCCTTCTCCAACTTCCCGCTCAAGGTGGCTACCTGGTCCGGTTTTCTGGTTTCTTTCCTGGCCTTCGTAATAATCCTGTACGCCCTCTATTCCAAGTTCATCCTGCATGAAACGATCACCGGCTGGACCTCGCTGATCGTCAGTTCCATGTTTATCGGCGGCATACAGCTAATGGGCATCGGCATCATCGGCGAGTATATCGGGCGCATCAACAGCGACGTGCGCCGGCGGCCGGTATATATCATTAGCGAAAGCAACGGGGAATAAACGGGAGCCGGCCGGTTTTCACGGCTTACCACACAAGGCACCTGAAGTTTTCTTTTTTTTCGGAATCTTCCGGTAATTCGCATAAAACAGGTCATGGAAAAAATATTTATAATTTTAACAGCCCCGCGGTTTTATGTGTATGATTACTTCCGGGAGGCACAGAATAACAGACCGGGCATTTTACCCGCTCTCCCGAATTTTTGTGACCCAGGGATTATTCGATATCCATGCCCCTCTTTATGGGCGTTCCCCATATAAATTAATAATACTAAAAGCGGGTTCCTCAACGGAGCCCTCTCCCGGACACAATAAATATTAGTCGTTTTATTTTAAGTTAGTTATAAAACACTATCCATTATTTCAAAAAAAATCCGTTATTTAGTAAAAGCATCAGTTTTAACGATATTTAAGAGCATATTGTCTTTTATATGTGTAAACATTTAACCCCTTCAAGTCTTAAATATAAAGTGATAGGTATTAACCACCTGCGGTCAATTTCATCAACTTTTTATTATGTAAAGCGAGTATTACAACCGTAACCGCACAGAAGCGGAAAGTAAAAAAAAACGATTTCATTAACGCGGAGAGCAAAATGAAAACAAAAGATACAGGACATTATCTGACGCGTGCCATACTGTATATTATACTGCCGGGAATGTTGTGTGGCCTGTTGGCTCAGTCCAGCATTCGTATCAGCGGCTATGGCAATACGCATTTCATGGATCATGACGGCACGCCCAACTTTACGGGCCGGGAACTGGATAAGAGCTTTATCCAGCTCCGTGAATTTTCTCTTTTCTTTGACATGGCCATAACGGACGCCATAATCGCCTCCACCGAACTGGAAGCCAGCAACAACGGTAACGACTATACGGCTAATTACGCCTATGTGGATATACAGGCCACGGATAACCTGAGCTTCCGGGTTGGAAAGCTGTTGGTTCCCTTCCTCTCTTACAATGAAAACAAACCCAACTTTAAACAAAACCTTATGAGCCAGCCCTTTACGGCATGGAATCTGGCCCCGGTTGTTCCCGTGCCCATTGAGTTCCACGGCATCGGCTGGTCGGACGCGGGGGCCATGGCCAACTGGAATACCTTTATTGAGGATGTCGGCCTTTTAGACGTCAAGCTGGCCGTGATCAACGGTCTGGGCTCCGAATCCAATGTGCTGGACGACAACGCGGTTCAGCTCAACGACGGGGCGGGACTGCCCTATGTACGCCCCCGCGACGGGCTGATACAAAATGATGAAGCTTCCGAATTGATCGACAACAACGGCAACAAGGCCACGGTTGTCAAGATATCCTTTAAAACCCTTGCCTTCCCCATGGATGCCGGCCTTTCCTGGTACCGGGGTAAGTGGGATAATAACGACAGTAAGAATCTGGAAATGCTGGGGGGACATTTTAACTGGCTGTCCAGAAACTGGACATTCAAGGGGGAATATGTGGTTGCGGCGGTTGAACAGGACGCCGGGCTGGATCCGGTGGCGGCCGCGGGGCTTTCCGGTCCTTCCTCCATAAACACCACCGTGGGTAATTACAACATGAGCGCCTATTATGCCGAGGCATCGGCAACCCCTTTTCACTGGGACAACAGCCGCCATCTGAAATTTGTGGCCCGGTATGACGCGGTGGACACTAATGACAAGGCCGTTTTTAACCCTTTTGACCGTTCACGGATTACGGTGGGGCTGGAATGGCAGTTGGGAAAAAATACCCGTCTGCGCTATGAATACCAACGCAGCACCATCAATGACTTTGACAAGGCCCCGGCCCCTTATAAAAAGGCCGGCGGAAACGAGACCATTGAGATGCACATGCCGTCCCTGATCTTCTCCTTCTAATTATCCGTGCGGAAGATTATCTAAAAAAACAGGAGTCCAGAAAATGAAAACCTTTTTAAACAAAGTCCTCGTCGCTTACTTTGCCATGGCCGCCGGGTTAATCCTTTTAAACGACCCGGGACTCGCGTACCTGTGGGCCGGACAGGGGGGAACGGACGTCTATATCGTTCATTCGGGAAAAGACAAAGAGGAAAAATCAGCCCTAAAAAAAACCCTTGGCGGCGATTTTAAGGTAAAGTTTTATAATGTGGATCTTTTGGCCCTCGCGGATTATTCGGGCAAACAAAAGGCCATCATAAAGCTTGAAAAGGCCCGGATTGTCATATTCATAAAGGACGCGCCTCACGAGTTGCTGGAAGGTTCCACGCTAAATACAAAGGTTATCATTTTCAACAGCGGCAAGGACGCCCTGAAGTCCAAGGTTAAAACCTTCTATCTGGTTGATAAAACGATTGCGCCGCCCGGCGGAAATACAGTACGCGCCTCATCCGGGAGCGATCTCAACAAAGCGGAGGCGATTCGAAACGCGGATGCCGTTGTCGTTGACGGCGCACTGGATATATACAAGGCCGCCGCCCTTGTTGTAGCCGCCCTTCTTTAAATTTAAAGGGATGAGCCCATGCGTAAAAAGATATTATCCATGATACTCATAGCCTTGCTGGCCACCACGGGATCGGTGGTGTCGGTTTTGATATTCATGCAACAAAAAGCCACGCAGCGATCCTTTGAGGAACAGCTCGGCACCCTGGTGGGCTTTTCCACGGACAATGTGCAGTTAGGCCTCACTTCCGGAGAAATGACCGCCGTCCGCGCCACATTGGAGCGGCTGCAAACCTTCACCATTTTTAAGGGCGCCGTTCTTTTTGATGAAGACTTTACCCCCTTGCTGGCCATGCCCGCGGAGTTTGAACTCCCTGAATCCCTGGTGCATAAAATTGCCCAAAACGGGAAATTGGTGATTGACGATCTCTCCTATGCGTCGGGTACTTTATATGACGGGGAGCGCGAGGTGATCGGTCACCTTTTAATCGCCTTTACCCTGGAACCTCTCAATGCGGAGTCCACACGGGCAATCCTGCTGGCCTCCGGAACGGGATTTTTAATTCTGTTGCTGGTCATTGGCATTGTTACCCGGAGGGTAAGCCGACTGATGGCGCCATTGACAAATATGTCCGGCATCGCGGAACGGATTGCGCTTGGCGACATTTCTCAATCCATCGACCACCATTCGGCGGATGAAATCGGCCGGCTGGCGGATTCCTTCCGTTCCATGATAGCGGCCCTGAAGGAAAAGGCGGAAGTCGCCCGTAAAATTTCACTGGGAATCGTGGATGTTCAAATTGAGCAATCCTCCGGGAGCGATGTTTTAGGACAGGCTATGATCGAAATGCGGGATTCACTTAAATCCAAGGCCGAAGCGGCCAATCAGATTGCCGGAGGCAATCTGGACGCCCGGGTGGAAATTGCCTCCCGGCAAGATGTTTTAGGCAATGCCATGGTTAAGATGGTAGAGAACCTTAAAAAGGGACGCCGGGAAGTCGAGGAGGCCCTTAGTAAGGTACGGGGAAATCTGGAGGAAGCCCGGACGGTTTTCGAGGAGGTAGACCGGGTTGTGGCCCTCATTGAGGAAGGCAGGCTTCAGGAGCGCATTAAAATTGATGATAATGCCGACGAAACCTACAAAAAACTGGTTCACGGCTTTAACAATGCCTTAAACAATATACTGGAGCCGGTCACCCAGGCCATCAACGCCATGCACAGAATCGCGGAAGGCGACCTGGCCTTTGAAATGCAGGCAAACTATAAAGGCGATCTGGGCCGGATGACCGGAACGATTAACGACACGCTGGGTTCGTTGAATGACATTCTCTCAAGGGTATCGACGGTTGCCGGTCAGGTAACGCAGGGAGCGCGGCAGGTTTCGGAATCCAGCCAATCCCTTTCGGACGGTTCGCACAAACAGGCCAGTTCCATGCAGGAAACAAGCGCCTCCATGCAGGAGATAAGCGCTCAGACCAGGCAAAACGCCGAATATGCCTCACAGGCGGACAAGCGATCCGGCGAGGTTTTAAACAACGCCCGCGAGGGAAACCGTCAGATGAAAAAGATGTTGGCGGCCATGGACGAAATAAAGGAAGCCTCCGCTGAAATATATAAAATCATTAAGACAATCGATGAAATAGCCTTCCAGACAAATCTGCTGGCTTTAAACGCCGCCGTGGAAGCGGCACGCGCCGGCGTGCATGGCAAGGGCTTTGCCGTGGTTGCCGAGGAGGTGCGCGGCCTGGCCCAAAGAAGCGCCCGAGCGGCCAGGGAAACCACAGAACTGATAGAAAACTCGGTGAACAAGGTTGAGAACGGCACCGGCCTGGCCAATGAAACCGCCAGGGCGCTGGAGGAAATTGTGGACGGCGTGACTAACGTGACGGAACTGATCGGCATGATTGCCGGGGCCAGCAATGAACAGGCCCAGGGCATTGAACAGGTTAATGCCGGATTGGGTGAAATTGACCGGGTAACCCAGGCCAATACGGTCAACGCCGGAGAAAGCGCGGCCGCCGCCGAAAAACTTTCCTCCCAGGCCGTTCAGCTGAAAGAACTGCTGAATCGTTTTAAACTAAAAAAAGAGGAAAGTCGCTTTTCCCCCAACTTACAGACCGCTATTGGAGCAACCCCTGACACGGAGAAAGAGCCTTCCTCTGGCTTCATGAAAAACTAAACCGGTCTGTTTAATTTTTTGGTTCCCGGGAAAAGTTCATCACGGCCAGGCCCGGTACGCGTATAAGCGTAGTCTTTATAACGATAACCATTTGTCCGCGCCGGGGGCCTGCCTTTTAACAGATACGCGGCAGCTGCTCGCCCACCAGCGTATCGACAATACGCCAGGAGCCGATACGCGTGCGCATGACAACCTGCCCCGGCTGCTCTTCCACCACGTCCCCGATCAGGGCGCTGCCCCGGCCCAGGGGGTGGTTACGCATCGCTTCCAGAACCGTTTCCGCCTTATCCGCCCCGACAACAGCGATCAGTTTGCCTTCGTTGGCCACATACAGCGGGTCCAAACCCAAAAAGGAGCAGGCGCCTCCCACCGCCGGTTTTAGCGGTAATCGCTCTTCGCTGATACGCACCGTCAACCCCGAGGCAGCGGCAAATTCATTCAGGGTGGCTGCCACCCCACCGCGGGTGGGATCGCGCAGAGCGTGTATATCCGCGCCCCCCGCCTGCAACAGTTCTTCGATCATACCGTTCAGGGCCGCCGTATCACTTTGGATACTACTTTCAAAGGCCAGTCCCTCCCTTTGTGAAAGTATGGTGATACCGTGATCGGCTATACTGCCGCTGATGAGTACCTTATCGCCCGGACGAATACGGTGCATCCCGATATCCCGTCCCTCCGGCAGCAGACCGATGCCGGCCGTATTGATAAATATCTTGTCCCCCTTACCCTTGTTGACCACCTTGGTATCACCGGTAACAATGGCCACACCGGCCTTTTCCGCCGCCCCCTTCATGGAGAGCACCACCCGTTCCAGTTCCTTTAGCGAAAAGCCTTCCTCGATGATAAAGGCGGCACTCAAAAACAACGGCCGGGCGCCGCTCATGCTTACATCGTTCACCGTGCCGTTTACCGCCAGTTCTCCGATATCCCCGCCGGGGAAAAAGAGGGGATCCACCACAAAGGAATCCGTACTGAAAGCCAGACGCTGACCTCCGGCCTGTAGAATGGCCTGGTCTTCTTTTTTATTGAGCTGGGGATTGTCAAAGGCCCAGAGAAACATCTTGCTGATCAGGTCGTCCATCATCTTACCGCCGCTGCCGTGGCTAAGCTGCACCGTATCATGACGGGTGATGGGCAGGGGACATACGGGACCGTTGTAGGGTTCTTCTGGATTCATGGCTTTTCCATAAACTTAGGGTGATTGTTTTTGAAACCTTGAGATATCAGGTGTGTGCCGTTGCAACCGGCCACGGGATTCGCCGGAGCCAGACCGCCTTCAGCGTTATCCGCTATGCTTCCGTTTTTTTAAAGCCGCGGTATGAGAAGTAGGCGGCACAGGCCCCTTCGCTGGAAACCATCGGCGCCCCCAGGGGCGTTTGCGGCGTACAGCTTTTCCCAAACGCGCTACATTCATAGGGCTTTTTCAGGCCCTGCATCACCAGACCACTGATGCAGGCTTCCGGCTCGTTCACTTCAATATCGGCCAGTTCAAACACCTTTTCCGCGTCATAGGCGGCAAACTCCGGTCTCAGTACCAGACCGCTTTGCCCGATTTCACCCATGCCCCGCCATTTCCGGGCTCCGACCTCAAACACGCGGTTTACCAGTTCCTGCGCCGGGCGGTTGCCCTCCCGCTTTACCACGCGGGCGTATTGATTTTCCACCTCATGACGCCCTTCTTCCAACTGGCGCACGGCCATCAAAATACCTTCGATGATATCCATGGGTTCGAAGCCGGTAACCACAATGGGCACCCTGTACTTTTCGGCAATGGGCAGATACTGTTCCCAGCCCATAATGGTGCAGACATGCCCCGCCGCCAGATAACCCTGTACCTTGTTTTGCGGCGAGGACAGCAGGGCCTCCATGGCCGGCGGCACCAGCACATGGGAAACAAGCACCGAAAAGTTATCCAACCCCAGACGGTGGGCCTGCCAAACGGCCATGGCGTTATTGGGCGCGGTGGTTTCAAAGCCGACGGCAAAAAAGACCACCTTTTTATCCGGATTCTCACGGGCCAGATTCACCGCATCCAGCGGGGAATAGACGATGCGCACATCCCCGCCCTCGGATTTAACCATGAACAGGTCTTTTTCACTGCCGGGCACGCGCAGCATATCGCCAAAGGAGGTAAAGATCACATCCTCGCGCGCGGCCAGCTTTATGGCCTTGTCAATCTGCTCCAGCGGCGTCACGCACACCGGACATCCCGGCCCGTGCACCAGTTCGATCTTTTCCGGTATCAGTTGATCTATACCGTTTTTCATGATGGAGTGGGTCTGGCCGCCGCAAATTTCCATAAGAACCCAATTACGACTGGTTATGCCGTGCAGTTCGTCCACCATCTTTTTCACAATGGCCGGATTGCGGTATTCATCAAGATATTTCATAAAAACGCCGCCTGGTTAAAATTATAATCCCGTAATGGATATATCCTTGTTTTCAATCGTCAAAAGTACCGTGGACCATTTTGACGTAACCGAACCGATGAGTTGCCCGTTCTCATAGCGGCTGGCTTTAATTACCACAGGTTCGTCCTTTGAGTAACACTGAAACAACATAACGGCCGAAGAATCATAGACGCTGAAGGTATAGGGCGCAAACTTTTCAATGATCTTCCTGCCGTTTTCATTCTTGCCGGGAAGGTTGGCCCGGAAAAGTACCTTTCCCTGGTTATCAACCGGCATCACCTCGATATCAATACGGAAAGCGTCGGGCCGGGCATGACCCCGCACCAGGGTAAAGGATGCAATAAGCGTCACCAAAAAAGCTCCAATAATAAATCGTCGCATAAAGACTCCTTTAATTAAATAGATGAAAAATCATAGTTTTTTACGGTTGTAAAAAACTCAATACCTTAAAAGACGCATACCCGTTTTTTTTGTTTCGTTATCAAAACGGTTCCCCCGATGTTATCAATGATTTTTTCTTTCTTTTTCATATATCATTTGTCATTTGTCATATATCATTTGTCATTTGCCTGCCCGCCTCCGGCGGGTCATTTGTCATAACCCTCCTTATCCTCCTTCTTCTCTTCCAGCGGCATACCGAAAATATCCTCTCCCTCTTCGGCGGCGGCCTGGATCATCTCGTCCCAAACGGCATAGGTTTTCCGTGCCTCCTCCTCATCGATGATGTTGATGGCGAAGCCGGCATGGACGATGGCATACTGTCCCAACTCAATTTCCGGCACATATTCCAGGCAGGCCTTATTAAAGGCGCCGGCAAAGTCAAAGCGGCCCATCTTCAGTCCGCTCTCCTCAAATATTTCGATCAACTTACCGGGTATGGCTAAGCACATAATCTTCCTCGCTTTGTGTTTTGGCTTTCAGATGCTCCCGGGCCACCACAATCTGCCCCAGGGCCAAACCGCCGTCATTGGGCGGCACAAGCCGGTGTTCATATACGGTAAAACCTTTTTGTTTTAAACGCAAGCGTAAACGGGCGCTGAAAAACCGATTCTGAAAAACACCGCCGCTCAACACCACCTTGTTCAGCCCCAATTCCTCACGCGCCCGGAGCAGCGCCCGCAGCCACAGCTCCGCCAGTTCATTCTGAAAACGAGCCGCCAGTTCCCGCGGCTCCTTCCGGCGACGTATCTCCCCCACCAGGGCAGCCATCAGCGGCGCCCAGTCCAGTTCCCCGTCAAAACGGCCGGGCCGGGCCGTGGCGCCAAATCCGTCCACCACCGTCCTGTCGGCGACCATCTCCAGTCGAATGGCCGCTTCGGCTTCATAATCGATCCGCGAACAGAGTCCCAGCAGGGCGGCGGCCCCGTCAAACAACCGGCCGCACCCCGAGGAAAGCGGCGTATTGATACCCCGGCGCACCATCACGGCCAGATTTTCCAGTTCCCGGGGGTCACGATCCCCGGGAAACGGTAAATCCTTTCCGGACTTCGCCGTACCCTCCAGGCTGTAAAGAATGGCCCAGGCGATACGCCAGGGGTTGCGTATGGCCGCCTCCCCCCCTGGCAGGGGTATGGGCCGCAGCCAGGCCCGGCGGCTGAAGCCGCGCCGGTCACCGGCAAAAAGTTCCCCGCCCCAGATGGTACCGTCCTCGCCAAAACCGGTGCCGTCCAGGATCAGACCCAACACTTTTTCCCGCAATTGATGTTCGGCCATCACCGCGGCCATGTGGGCATGATGATGCTGAACCTCTATCACCGGCAGGTTTTGGGCGCGGGCCCATTTTGTGGAAAGATACTCCGGATGCTTATCGCAGACCACATATTGCGGCGTTATTTGCAAAATCCGTTGCAGATGATCCATGCTGTCCCGGAAAAAGGCGTAGGCGCGTTCATTATCCAGATCGCCGATATGCTGACTGAGGAACACCTGCCCGCCGCGGCTGAGGGCAATGGTATTTTTCAGGGTGCCGCCCACGGCCAGCATGGCGGGGACGTCGTTATCCCCGATGGTGACCGGCGCCGGTACATAGCCCCGTGAACGCCGCAAAATCCGGGTCTGTTCTTCATCCACGCATACAATGCTGTCATCGCAACGTTGCAGGATTTCCCGGTTATGCAACAAAAAATAGTCGGCGATACCGTTCAGTTTTTCCAGAGCTTCCGCATTACCGGTAACGATGGGTTCCTCGCTGAGATTGGCGCTGGTCATTACCAGCACCCCGCCAAAATCGTGTAACAGCAGGTGATGCAAAGGGGTGTAGGGCAGCATAAAGCCCAGATAGTTCTGTCCGGGGGCCACATTGGCGGCCAGCCCCCCATTTTCCTTTTTTTCCAGCAAAACGATCGGTCGGCGGGAGGAGCTCAGCAGCTGTCGTTCCCGGGATGAAATCCGGCAATAAGATTGCACGCTGTCCAAAGTGGCGGCCATCAGGGCAAAGGGCTTGGCGCCGCGTTTCTTACGCCGGCGCAACAGGGCCACCGCTTCGGCGTTGGCGGCATCCACCACCAGATGAAATCCTCCCAGGCCGCGTATGGCCATGATTGCCCCCTTCCTTAACAGGGCGGCGCTCTCCCTGATCACATCTTCCGCCGGCAGTTTTTCGCCCCCGGCGCCGCACAGCCATAGCCGCGGACCACAGCGCGGACAGGCGTTGGGCTGGGCATGAAAACGGCGATCGCCGGGATTTTCATACTCGGCGCGACATTGCGGGCACAGCTCAAAGCTGCTCATCGATGTATAGGGACGGTCATAGGGAATGCGGCGCACAATGGTATAGCGCGGGCCGCAGTTGGTGCAATTGATAAAGGGATAGCGGTAACGGCGGTTGTGGGGATCGAACAGTTCACGCCGGCAATCGTCGCAGGTGGCCATATCCGGTGAAATAAAGGTGCTGGCCTGCCCGTCCCGGTCGGTGGTGATGATCCTGAAATCCTCCTCTTCACCCGGAGGGGCGGGTTCCACGGAAAAGTTTTCGATAACGGCCAGGGGCGGCGGTTCCCGGCGCAGTTTTTCCGTGAAAGCCGCCACCTCCCCCGGCGGCCCCTGCGCCTCGATGTATACCCCCTGCC
>Ga0256832_1001537_pt1 | contig 15666 bp, 12 predicted proteins | sample 134614metaG_FD_190534 | JGI IMG/M metagenome (GOLD analysis project Ga0256832, IMG submission 190534) | Hydrothermal vent microbial communities from Lau Basin, Pacific Ocean - 134-614 | ecosystem: Environmental > Aquatic > Marine > Hydrothermal vents | place: Pacific Ocean: Lau Basin | collected...
AGTGCCCGAGTGGCTGATTTTTCATAGTCATTTGCGCCAGAGCCATCATTATCAAGATAGCGAGCCGCCATCGCCATGCCGCGAATTGCAAGCGCATTCCAGGACGTGAGTATTTTATCGTCACGCCCGGGGGGGATGCGTTGCTGGCGGGCATGCAGCAGTTTGAGTCTGGCGGAGTCAATCAGCGTATTCAGTTGTGCTTCGCTTTTGCCAAATTCTTCTGCCAGTTGTTGCCAGTCTGTGTAGACATGCAAATGCCATGAGCCCTCAAAATTAGGCGCCCGATCCAGTCCAAAGCGACGCGCAAAGACGGGGTATTCATCCGCATCAAGCAATTCACGAACTTGTTCTGTTTTCCAGACATAGAAGAGTCCTTCGTGCGCCTCACCGTTTTCATCTTTTGAATCAGCATCATAGCTGGAGTAATACCCATCCCCCCTCTTTTTTGCATATTTTTCGCCTGCCTGCATGTCACGCATCAGCCATTGCGCGATTTCGTGCGCGCTGCGCTCAAACAGCGGGTTATCAATGGCAGCACTCGCCTGGGCGTATTCAGCCAGCAGACTGCCATTGTCATAGAGCATTTTTTCAAAGTGCGGAATCATCCAGTAATCATCCACCGAGTAACGACAGAAACCGCCGCCAAGCTGATCATTAATGCCACCCAGCGCCATTTTTTCCAGGGTGTAACTTGCGATAGTGAGTGCTTTTGCGTCTCGCTCATTTTGCGCAAAAGCATGTCGCATCAGATATTCAATATTGGGCGTATGCGGAAATTTGGGGGCGATACCAAAACCACCGTGCTGCGTATCAAATTGCTGCTGTAAATCCATGCGCGCCTGATCCAGTGCTGCCGTACTGAGCCGGGCTGCAGCCGTCTGCGGCGCATAAACACTGTTTAGCGCATCAGCAAGCGAGTGGTTCTGACGCTGAATATCCTCTTTGCGCTGTCTGAATAAATCGCTGACACGCTGCAATAAATCCCGAAACGAAATCATGCCATGACGTGGTTCATCAGGAAAATAAGTACCGCCAAAGAAAGGCATCTGCTCATCCGGCGTCAAAAACATGGTTAACGGCCAGCCGCCACTGCGACGTGTCAGCATGTGGTGCGCGCTCTGGTAGATTTTGTCAAGATCAGGACGCTCCTCACGGTCAACCTTGATATTCACAAACAACTCGTTCATCAGGGCGGCAGTTTGCTCATTTTCAAATGATTCATGCGCCATGACATGACACCAGTGACAGGCAGAATAGCCAATCGACAGTAGAATGGGCTTGTTTAACTGTTTCGCAAGGGCAAGCGCTTCATCCCCCCAGGGAAACCAGTCAACCGGATTATCGGCATGTTGCAAAAGATAGGGGCTGGTTTCTTCGGAAAGTTTATTCATTGTAGGCGACGAGTGCTGCTATTGGATTGTGTAGCTTACGCAGAATATGCCTGTCTGTCTATGTTGTGTCTCTTTATTAAGGACAGAGATTAGCGTAGCGTAGTCCAGCCAAATTCAGCTTTTCCGCAGTAGGCCCACTATTCCCAGACAGCTTCTTAAGCTTTCTTTAAAAATGCGCTGACCAGTACAATTCGTGTTCCGTTCACTCTTCCTTCAATATGTTTGGGATTAGAGGTCAGTGATATATTTTTTACCAGAGTGCCACGTTTTGCGGTGAAATTCGCGCCTTTAACCACCAGATCCTTTATGAGTGTTACCGAATCACCCGCTTTCAGAACGGAGCCATTGCTATCAAGTGTCGGTTCGCTGTCATTTTCTTCCTTGTCATCGCCTTTATCGGCTTCTGCCCATGCTTTAACATCGTCTTCAAGGTAGAGCATATCCAGCAAGTCCTGCGGCCAGCCTTCTGCTTTCAGGCGGTTTAGCATTCGCCATGCCATGACTTGTACGGCGGGTACGGGAGTCCACATGCTGTCATTCAGACAACGCCAGTGATTTGGGTCGATTTTATCAGGATTTTCTATCTGTTCCTGACAGGTCTTGCAGACAAGAATACTTTGATCAACACTGCCATCACTGTCTGGCGGAATCTGGTAAACGCCCAGATCCTGCCCGGAGGCGCAAAGCTCACATTTGGAGTCACTACGCTCTCGCAGTGCTTGTTCGGTACTATTCATAGCTTACTGTCTTTTTGTGTATTATTTTGCAGGTCGCCAAATTATTGACTCCAGACTCCAGCCCTGTAATACCTCGGCAGGGGGCAATGCGTTATTGCCATTAGCACCTTTGCCGTTAAAGACATAGAGTACATTGGGTGTTTTTGGCGCATAGCAAAGTACTTTTCCGGCCATATCTTCTGATCCCATTTGACATTCTTCTGTTTGCCCAAAAGCGTATACCTTGCTGTATGTCGTACCGAGGGGGTGTCCTAATCCGTTCTTAATCAGATTGTCTTCAATGATTACAGAAAATATTTTTTTCTGTGATTGATCAGGATTAATGATCATTAAAGTCTTAACGCCTTTTGAAACCCTGATAACAGGATATGGCGCACCTAAATGATAATTTAGCTCTTCGACAACGCTATAATCAGGAAACGCCTCTGTTATATTGTGCATATTAAACGGGCTGTCCGCATTAATAGGACCCACCTTGTCGGCGCTCATGATAACCGTTTTACCGCTTTCACCACCTGAAGCATTATTGTCATCCTTGTCGTTATCATCGCAGCTACTGATAAAAACGCTTGTTAAAACAATAAGGATAAAAGAAATAGCCGCTTGCCTGAATTGTCCATATTGATTTGTCATAATTATTATCTATCCATGTATGTATTAAAGGTGCGCGCATTCTCTCATAAATAAAAGCCAAGAACAATGACCTGAATCCGGAGAGCAAAGTGATAGCATATAAAACTACAATAATACAATGAATTTGCGAGACAAAACACAAGTCATCTCCACACATTTATTTTATTTCAATTTCTTAGTGTGCTCATCAACTATAAAATATTATTTTCTCCCTAAGTTATGGCTAAGTTTTAAAACCTATTATTCTTCCAACGCAAACAATAAAGCGTTTTAAACAAACTAAATAATACTGGAGAATCAAAATGAAAAACTTAAATAAACTAATCGCATCTGCTTTTCTAACTTCATTACTAATGGGCTCTCAAGCTGCATTGGCAGAAGATGAAGAGCAGGAAGTCATTCCAGCGCCAAGTTCGCATATGACAACACCGCATGAACACAAAATTGGAAATAATGAAAATGGTGATGATTTGGCAAAGAATAAAACAGAAGTCGCACCAAACACAGATGATCATCATGATAAAAAATCAATGGATGACACAAACCAATAAACAACAAACATAAGCAAATAAAATACTCAATTCCTAGTACTCCAACAATATTGCTGGAGTACTAATTTAATTCGGGATTGGGTATTTTTTATGTCATTCTTATTGTTATAGGTAAGCAGACATAAATAACACGCATCGCTTTAAACAGGAAACTTACATTGAAATCGAAAAAAACGAGAATTACACGCCGAAACTTTCTTAAATCAGCTTCGACAGCAGGTTTATTGCTGCCATTTTCATCATCTGTATTGGCAAAAATTGCAGGACAAAGAAATAAATTAGTCATTCCTGCATTAAATGAAGGCGTTAGAAAAGGTGATCAAGTCACATTTAATTTAAAAATCAAAACCGGAGATACTGAATTTTTTAAGGGAATGAATACGCCAACACTGGGTATCAACCAGAGCTATCTGGGGTCTGTTTTACGCGCTAAACGTGGCGATACGGTTAATATCAATGTTAATAACCAGTTAAGCCGGATTAGCACGTTGCATTGGCATGGTATGACTCTTCCTGCAAAAATGGATGGTGGTCCACATCAGGAGATCAAACCAGGAGAAACCTGGAACTCCCGGTTTGAGATTCGTCAGGGTGCAAGTACCTTGTGGTATCACTCCCACGCCTTGCACCAGACAGCTCCCCAAGTTTACTATGGACTTGCAGGGCTTTTTATTATTGATGACGAACCAAGCCTGAATGCCAGTTTACCTAAAACTTATGGTATAGATGATATTCCTTGTACGATTCAGGACAGACGTTTTAATCGTGATGGAACGCTTACCTATAATACCTCAATGCCTGATCGTATGATGGGAATGCAGGGGTCAACTATTTTGGTGAATGGGGTTGTTGATCCAACACTACATGCAAAAAGCACTTTATTGCGCTTACGTTTACATAACGGCTCAAATGCACGCACTTATCATCTTGCATTTAATGATAAACGTTCATTTCATGTTATCGCCAGTGAGTGTGGTTTTTTAAACCAGCCTTTTGAAACCAATCAGTTACGACTCGCACCCGCTGAACGCGCAGAGATACTGGTTGATGTCTCTGATAAAAAACAGATTATGCTAAAAAGTCTCGCCAGTTCTGGTGGTGGTATGGGGATGATGCCAATGATGCGTATGATGAATAGCAGCAATGAAATGGATATTTTATTGATAGATGCACGTAATGCAAAATCATCCAAATACCAGATTCCTAAAACCTTACCAAAAAGTGTGGCTCATCCAGACCCACGTCAAGCCGTCACTACCCGCAAGTTTGAACTTGAAATGGGTATGATGGGCAGAGGCGGTATGATGCGTAGTGGTGGCGGTATGTTCCGTATAAATGGAAAATCAATGAACAAAAACCGAATTGATTTTCAGGTGAAGCGTAATACCACAGAAATATGGGAAATCAGCAATGCCTCGCCTATGGCTCACCCTTTTCATGTGCATAATGTACAGTTTAAAGTGCTTGATCGAAATGGAAAACGACCCAATCCCTCAGAAACAGGTCTCAAGGATACGGTACTGGTTGGTAGTCGTGAGACCGTGCGTATTGTTATGGATTTTCCCGAATACTCAGACGCTAAAGTACCCTATATGTACCACTGTCATATTTTGGAACATGAAGATCAGGGAATGATGGGGCAATTTGTCGTTGTCTAAGAAGGGCTGTTTATACTCTTCACGGTTAAGAATCTTCCATTAGAGCCACATCTTGTTTTGCGAATAACTGCTAGCCGCGTTGTAAATACCTGAAAGTGTTACTCTAAGTACCCAAGCAAAATCAATTTAACAAAATTTCGTTTCCTGTTTTTTGATCTTCAAGGCATTGCGACGGGAGCATGGTGGGCTATGTGACCAAAGCAATAACGAAGAAGATCAGAAAACAGGGGTTAAATTGTTAGATTAATTTTGAGCGGGTACTTATGCCAAAGAGAATAAGTATCCCGCGTATTTACGCCTTGCTCTTCACAAAAACAATGCACTCTAGTGGTGAAATCTTAACCACGAAGAGTATAGCTTACTCAAAAAAAGCCATTTTCAACTATTAGATCTGAAGTTAAAGAAATTACTAACAGACATTTCGTACCTATGCTAGTACTCAGACAAGCTCTTTATTTCATCTGATTCCTTTGCGCCCACATGGCGTAGATTTTGTCAGACCATAAGCTGGTTACATAGGCGACAACCGCTTCTTTCTCTTTGTCACTCAGCTTATCTTTAAATGCTGGCATACTGCCCCCTATTGCTACTCCTCCATTATTAACTGTATTCAGCAATAAAGTCTTGGAATGATGCCAGGCGTGTGCGGTTCCATTTAAGGGGGGTGCAGGGAATTTGCCATCTGGCTGTACTTTTTGCCAGTTTTTAACTAAGCCCTGACCTTTTTCACCATGACAAGTTGCGCAATTTTTCTTAAATACTTTTCTGCCTCGCATCAGTTGTGCTGTGGTATACCAGCGCTTTCCATTATCTGGCTGAACAGTATTTGTTGTCGTTGTTTTATTGAGTGTTTCTATTTCAACTTTTTTTGCATCTTTTTTATCCCCGGCATCTCCACCACAGGCGCTCAGTAAAAAAGTACTTATAAGCGGGATAATGAACGTAGATATTTTAATTTTAGACATTGTATATTCCTTATAACGGTTTCAGAATTTTGTAATATTGTTCTGATAAGAGGGAGGATATCAATATACCCATCCCCCCTGTTTTTACATATTTTGTGTTGGTTTCAAGTTATTTGGTTATTGCTTCCTCATTCCTTAATACCAAATACGCACACCTGCAACAAACATGGTTTCACTGCTATCACCACCTTCATCAGTGATGAAGTCCGCAGTTTTGCCAAATTTCTTGCTCCAGTTCACACCGATATAGGGCGCAAACTCACGCTTAACTTCATAGCGAAGACGCAAACCTGCGCTAGCATCCGACAAACCTGAGCCGACACCCATTGCCTTGTCATCCTTTGCATAAGCATTGAAACCAAATTCTGGTGATAGCACCAGTTTTTGGGTTAGCATCATTTCGTATTCAAAGTTAAAATTAAGCTTTACCTGACTGTTTTTGCCAAAGGATAGATTCGCATCCGTTTCAACAAAATAAGGTGCCAGACCTTGAATACCTATCTGAGCATAATCACGGCTTGTTCCGGGCACGGTATCATGTCGCCAACCAGCCTGAAGATCCCAAAATGTGCTAATCGCATGGCTGAATAATAACTGATTTTCAGAACCTTCTATTTCACCTGAAACATGCTCACCTTCGGTTTTAAACCAAAGTTTATTGAGATCTTTTCCTATCCAAAGCCCTCCTTCCCAGGTTATGGGGTTAGGTCCTTTTGCGAAACCGACTTCAAATTTATCCAGCATCAGTTTTGTCAAGATAGGGTCATCTTCCATACCTGCAAATGCAGGGCTTGTGATTGAACCCAATGTTGATAACAATGTTGAAGCTAGTAGCGTTTTACTGAATTTATTTTTCATTTTATTTCTCCTTTAAGACACCTTAACTTCACGGAACATACCAGCCATGTGGTACAGTAGATGACAGTGGTACGCCCAGCGTCCGCGAGCATCCGCAGTGACTAAATAAGAAATTTTGGCACCGGGTTGAACTACAATGGTGTGCTTTCGAGGAAGGTATCCGCCATCACCTGTTTCAAGTTCACTCCACATCCCATGCAGGTGGATGGGGTGATTCATCATGGTGTCATTCACCAATACGATGCGTACACGTTCACCATATTTAAGATCAATCGGTTTGGCATCTGCATAACTCACACCATTAATTGACCACATGTAACGCCCCATATTACCGGTTAAATGTAGCTCGATTTCACGGCTAGGTTGTCGTCTGTCTTTGGTAGGGTAGAGGTTTTTAATATCAGCATAGGTTAGAACTTTACGCCCATTGCCTCTTAGACCGACACCAGGGTCATTCAAACGTAATTTTGGTGCTTCCGCTCGCATATCAATATGAGGACCATATTCTGTTTTGGCATGGGTAAGGCGTGTACGTTTCATGGCGCTTTCTTTTTTTGCACCCATTGCCATCTTGGAATGATCCATGCCTTTCATGCTACCACCCATGTTCATTTTTGAGTGATCCATACCTTTCATATTACCAGACATGTTCATTTTGGAATGATCCATGCCTGCCATGCCAGCACCCATCGCCATCTTTGAGTGATCCATGCCTTTCATATTGCCAGCCATATTCATTTTAGAATGATCCATGCTTTTCATGCTACCACCCTTTTTCATTTTTGAGTGATCCATGCCAGCCATACTGCCACCGCTCATATCCATTCCACCCATGTCCATGCCTGCCATATTACTCATGTCCATACCCATATCGATATGAGTTAAACTTGGCACAGGGTCAACTTTAGGAACAGCTGCGGTCATTGTCTCATTGGGTGCTAATGTGCCTCTGGCATAACCTGAGCGACCAAGTGATTGAGCAAAAATGGTATACGCCGCATTTGCTCTTGGCTCAACAATTACATCATAGCTTTCTGCAACGCCGATGCGAAATTCATCGATACTCACGGGTTTAATGTATTGCCCATCACTGGCAACAACGGTCATTTTTAAGCCAGGAATGCGTACATCAAAAAAACTCATTGCCGAGGTGTTAACAAAACGCAGCAAGATTTTTTCACCTGGCTTAAAGATGCCCCGCCAGCCTTCACGAGGGGCACTGCCATTCATTAAATAGGTGTAGGTATAACCGGTAACATCCGACAAGTCACGTTGACTCATCCGCATCTCATTCCACATTTTGCGATTTTCAAAGGTACTTTTTAAGCCGGAGCGTTTAATATCTTTAATCAAATCACTCATAGTTCGTTCATTAAAATTATAATAATGACTCAGCTTTTTTAGCTTGGCATAAATACGGGTAGGGTCTTCATCTGACCAGTCAGCCAATGACACAACGTATTCACGATCAAATTTAAAGGGATAGGGTTTCTTTGGTTCAATAACAATAACGCCGTGTAATCCTGTTTGTTCTTGATAGCCAGAGTGACTGTGATACCAGTAAGTGCCACTTTGGCTAACTGGAAAACGATAGGTAAATGTTTCACCTGGCTTAATACCGTTAAAGGTCAAACCGGGAACACCATCCATGCCATTTGGTAAAATCAAACCATGCCAGTGAATTGAGGTATCAACCGATAAATTATTTTTTACCCTTAGGGTAACGGTATCACCTTCTTTCCAGCGTAATGTTGGTGCGGGTACTGAGCCATTAATTGCTGTTGCAATACGATTTTTTCCAGTGAAATTTACCCGTTGCTCATCAATCGTTAAATCAAAAACTTTGCCTGTCAAAACGGGTTCTTTTTGCTGTCTGGAACGCATTGACTGACCTGCCTTGCCTCCTGCAACATCTTCTGCAACAGAAGAACAGCCAGTTAAGCCCAAACTTGCAATAGCACCACCTGCTGCAAGCCCTTTTACAAAGCGTCTGCGTGTTGCAAGTGGGTTTATATTCTGTGTCTTATTTATTCTCATTTTATTCTCTTTAAACTCTCTTTAATTTATTATTAGCGTGTGCTGCTTAATGAGTATGCGGCTTATCGTGATCATTCATCATTTTTTTAGGCTCTGCCTTATGATGACTATCACTGTTTGAATGCCCCATATTACCTTTCATACCACCCATCATCTTTTGCATATCTTCCATACTCATTTTTGAATGATCCATGCCGGGCATATTTTTTTTCATCATTTTTTGCATGTCTTCCATACTCATTTTGGAGTGATCCATTTTGCTCATATCCATCATTTTGCTTTTTCCACCTGGGTTTAGATTTTGAATGTAATTCACAAGCTCCCATATTTGTTTTTCATTCAGCGTGCCTTTCCAGGCTGGCATGGCACCACGACCGTTTGCAATCTTCCAGGCAAAATCACCATCCGGATGCATACCAGCCATTACGGTAAGATCAGCAGGTTTGGGGTTTAGTGCAGCACTTGCAGGTCCATCCCCTTTTGCTTTTGCTCCATGACAAGAAGCGCAATATTGAAAATAGGTCTTTTTTCCACGATCTATTGATGCTGGGTCAGATTTGACAGGGTTAGTTTTTTTAGCCGCTGCTTCTGGAGCCATCCAGTGAGCATTAGCGCCAGAGTGCGCATGACCACCGCCTTGTCCACCTTCTTTATGACTTCCCTCTGCAAATACCGCCGTGCTGGTGCTTGCTACAACAAATGTTAGAAATGAAAATGTAATGTTTTTCATGATGTTATCTCTTAAGTTAAATATTAAAAATAATGAAATTAAAAAGAAGTATTCAACTCAGCAGATTGAGCACAAAAACAGAGGCAGATTCAGACAATGCCCGCTTAGGAGTGAATAAGCCGACAAAAATCAATGATAATCATCCTAATCTTCATAAGGAGAAGATCAGGATAATAGTCATGAATGAAACACTGCCTGGCTATATAACGATTAGGAGGAGGGTATCCGCAAATATTAAGGAGTGAAAAGAAAAAATATATATTTACAAGATTGCCACAAGCTCACTAAACACCATCGTACAATTCTCTAAAGAGTTGAATACTTTACGGTGTGGTTTCTTGAACGATGCAAGCGCATCAAGCCAAAAAACCTAAACGCTATACGAGCGGAGGTGGTGTATGTACAGGGTGTACGATATGATAAAAATGAGACAAAAAGAAAGGCGGTTGCCTCATTCTATTTGGATAGAAAATAGCAGAAACCAGAGCAGTATTAAGATAGCCACTTGTTGTGCATTGTGTGGTATCACAGTTATCCACGCCCATCATTTTGCAATCAGTGTGTGAAGTACAAAACATTTTATTTTTTGATATATCTGACATACTCATACCAGACATGGAAACCTGTTCAGAAACCGTCATTTGCATTTTCTCATCAGACGCAAGCCCATTCACTGCCATCGCAGAGGGGATCAGCGTATTGATCGCAAAAATAAAAATGATGAGTCTTAAAAACATGCACGTAGTCTTGTTGATATTAATCAAATTGTCAAATAAATATACGTTTATTCTGACTAAATAGTTGCATTTTTTTGTTGCTATCGAAATCATTAGTTTAATGATACCTTCTTAAGCCTCAATGAATTCACTATCACTGAAACCGAACTAAAGCTCATTGCGGTTGCGGCAATCATTGGCGAAAGTAAAATACCAAATACAGGGAATAAAGCCCCCGCCGCAACAGGTACACCAAGAATATTGTAAATAAAGGCGAAGAACAGATTCTGCTTAATATTTTTCATTACCGCATGGCTTAGCTTTTTAGCTTTTACAATTCCCTGTAAATCGCCTTTAACCAGTGTGATTTCGGCACTTTCCATTGCAACATCAGTGCCTGTTCCCATGGCAATGCCCACATTAGATTGCGCCAAGGCGGGCGAATCATTAATACCATCACCTGCCATTGCCACTATTTTCCCCTGGTCTTGAAGTGCCTTTATTCGGTTTAACTTATCCTCAGGTAAACATTCAGCAACAAAATCACTTAAACCCAGTTCTTTGGCAACGGCTTTCGCTGTATTAGCGTTATCACCCGTCATCATTATGACTTCAACACCCTGATTCATAAGCTGATTAATTGCTTCTTTACTACTTTTCTTAATCGCATCTGAAATAGCAACATAACCCAGCGCCTTTCCATCAATCGCAATATAAGAAACCGTTTTTCCCAGTTTTTGCTCTGAAATAACCCTTGTATCAAGCTCGTCAGGGATAGGAACTTGCATCTGTTGCATTAATTTTTTATTGCCCAGTGCAACCGCCTTATTATCAACAAGACCAATCACACCCTTGCCTGCCACCGCTTCAAAATTATCAACTTCAAGCATTTCAATTGCGTCTTTGCGAGCATATTTAACAATCGCTTCTGCCAATGGATGTTCGCTGGACTGATTTAAAGAGGCTATCTGTTGCAGCAAATTGCTTGAACCTGAATCATCCAGCGCATACACTTTTTCTACCGATGGCTTGCCTTCAGTAATCGTGCCTGTTTTATCGGTAATCAAAACATCAACCTTATCCATTGTTTCCAGGGCTTCAGCATTTTTTATGAGAATACCTGACTGCGCACCCTTACCAACGCCGACCATGACGGACATTGGTGTTGCCAGACCAAGCGCACAGGGACAAGCAATAATTAATACCGCAATCGCATTAACAAAACCATAAACCAGCGCAGGCTCAGGACCAAACACCGCCCAAATAATGAAGGTAATAACCGCAACAGCAATGACAATCGGCACAAAATATTTTGAAATCGTATCCGCCAGTTTTTGAATCGGCGCTCGTGAACGACTGGCATCATTTACCATCTGAATGATTTGTGAAAGCAGTGTATCAGCCCCCACTTTCTCGGCTAGCATCACAAAGGATTTATTCCCATTGATCGTGCCTGAACTAACTTTATCGCCCGATTGTTTATCCACAGGAATCGGCTCACCTGTGATCATTGATTCATCAACACTGCCATGCCCATCCACAATTTTGCCATCAACCGGAATCTTGTCACCCGGTCTAACGCGTAATTGATCACCTACATTAATATCATGAATTGAAATCACAACATCTTCACCATTTTCAATTCTCACGGCTTCTGATGGTGCCAGTTTTAAAAGTTCTTTTAACGCGCCACTGGTTTGACTATGCGCTCTCGCCTCAAGCAACTGCCCAAGTAATACCAGCGTAAGAATCACGGCGGTTGCCTCAAAATAGAGATACACCGTCCCTTCTTCACTCTTAAAATCACTGGGGAAAATATCAGGGAAGAGCATTCCGATTACGCTAAACACAAAAGCAACGCCTGTACCAATACCAACAAGCGTAAACATATTAAGATTCATGGTCACGATAGATTTATAGGCGCGTTCAAAAAACATCCAGCAGGCATAAAAAACAACCGGCAAGGTTAAGAAAAACTGTACCCAGTTCCAGCTCTGTTGACTCATAATATTTGACAGTGGCTTACCAGGCAGTAAATCAGCCATTGCGATAAAGAAAACAGGCAAAGTAAAGAAGGTTGCCACTTTCATTTTCTTTAATAAATCTTGATAGGTTTTTTGCTCATTGCTCTCAGTAGGTTCCATAGGAACCAAGTCCATACCACAAATAGGGCATGAACCCGCCTGATCTTTAACCACTTCGGAGTGCATTGGGCATGTATATTGCGACGTTTGAACCGCCAAACTTGGCTGCTCCAACAAATCCATTCCACAAACAGGGCAACTACCCGCCTCAGGATAGGTTTTTTCACCTTCACAGTGCATTGGGCAATAGAAAACACCACTGTCAGAAGCTGTCGAAGCCACCCTGGAATGCATATGAACTTCGCCATGCTGATCTTTATGATGTGAGTGATTATGATGGTTGTCTGAATCAGGCGACTCAATGGTGTAATGCAAACCTGCAAGTGTCAAACTTTGCTGCAATTTTTCCAGAGAAATATGGGAACTCATGCTGATCGTTGCTTCAGATTTATCCAGGTTAACATCAACATCAGTCACTTCACGAATAGAATTTAATGCATCTTCAACACTGGTTTTACAACCTGTGCAAGTCATACCTGTAATTTTATACTTGTGTCGCATTATTGGTGATTTTATTTGCTTGTCTACTGTATATTGCATTTCCTTTCCCTATATTGAAGGTTTTTTAACTCACTCACAGGGAGGAGTCATCCCTTATACTCTTTGCGGTTAAGAGTCCTACAATTAGAGTGCATCGTTTTTGTGAAGAGCAAGGCGTAAATACACGGAGTAGATATTCTCTTTTGGCATAGAGTAATACTTTCAGGTACTTACAACGCGGTTATTCGCAAAACAAGATGTGCCTCTAATGGGGGTTTCTTGACCGTGAAGAGCATAACTTGTAGACAAAGCATACTGACTTAAACTTAGTGAAAACTTAGGGATAAATATATTCCCAGGTAAATATTACTAATGATGATAGAGTCTGCCCGGAAAGGAGAACGATTTTTCCCTTAATCTGCAAGTGCCTGCTCATAGCGGTATATTAATCCGCCAGATTGCCTGTTTTGTAGCGTAATTACACCACCAAGATGCTGGGCTATTTCCTGACTTATTGCAAGCCCCAGTCCATTCCCTGGCTGGTTACTCTCATTCACCCTATAAAAAGGTTGCATCACTTGTTGCAGTTCATTTTCTGGAATACCAATGCCAGTATCTTCTACCATAAAAACAGCTTTTCCAGCTTCTTTATAGAGACTGACATCTACTTGACCAGCAGGCGGAGAATAATGAATCGCATTATCTATTGCATTATAAACTAGCTGGCTTATTTGACCTTGTTGATCAAAAACAGAGATATTTTCATCCTGCCGGATCACGCCAAGATTAATATTACTTGTTTCAGCGAGAGGATATAACGATGCAATTGCTTCGCAAACAACCTGGTTTAAAGAGACGATTTCTCTTTTTTTGGTATTTCCATTTTGTAAACGAGCCAGATCAAGTAGTTGAGATACCAATGTAGCAAGTCTCGTTATACTCAGTTTTAAATTTTGTTGGCGTTGGCTTCTGTCATTTTCGGTTTTTGCCTTTTCAAGGTTTTCAAGTTGTAACGATAGAGAGGTAATCGGTGTACGTAACTCATGTGCCGCATCAGCAATAAAACGTTGCTGTTTTTGCATGGTTAATCTCACTCGTGATAATAGTGAATTGATCGAATTAACAAAGGGCATGATTTCTATCGGTATATTCTTCTCCTTTAAGGCTTGTGGGTTCGTGCCATCTTGATGGTCAATGGCTTTGGCTAGTAGAGAAAGAGAATGAAATTGCCGCTTTATAATAAAATGAATAATGAGTGACATGATTGCCACAAGCAAGATTAAAGGAAGAAAGACAGCCAGACTGCTACTTAGGGCAATTTCATCACGCAATCTGGTTTGTTGTGCAACAGAAAAACGCCGTTGTGTATCAGGCTGGGTGGTGATAAAAACGCGCCAGTTATCGCCATCAAGTTCCATGCTATGGAATCCATCTTTGATATCCAGAGGAATAACGGGAACGTGTTGCTTCTTGCCAAGCTGATTTATGATAATGGTTTCTATATTAATATCATGATTAAGCACGCGGGACTCGTTAAGTTTGCCAGCACGAATCAGCTTGGCAATCTCCAGCAGAGTGTGATCTTGTAGCTCTCTTGCCTGATTAAAGGCAACTCTTCCTGCAATTGCTCCGCCGACTAAAACAAAAGCCAGCGCAGTAAAAATAATCCATTGATTGAGTTCACGTTTTAAAGAGCGCTGTCGCATTTTTTGTTAACCATCATTTACTTACCATCCAGCCCATTCCGCGAATATTTTTTATTGCATCCTTACCCAGTTTTTTTCTTAAGGCATGAATCAGAAACTCAACCGCATTGCTGGCAACTTCTTCATTCCATCCGTAAAGACTTTCTTCAAGCTGATCTCGTGAAAAAATATTGCCCGGTCGAAGCATTAAAACATGTAACAGGGCATACTCCTTTGCCGAAAGGGTATAAGTCTGATTATCACGGATGACTTTGCGAGTGGATGGATCAAGCTCCATAATGGAATTGCTTAAAACGGGGTTGGCAATGCCATTATTGCGTCGCACCACAGCACGCATTCGGGCATGTAACTCATCAATAGAAAAAGGTTTTACCAGATAGTCATCCGCCCCAAGATCAAGACCCTTGATACGGTCTTCAACCGAATCTCGTGCGGTTAATATAATAACAGGCATATCCTTCCTGGCAGAACGAATATCCTTTAAGACGTCCAGCCCGTCTTTTCTGGGTAGACCCAAATCAAGTAAAACCAGAGAATAATTTTCCAGTTCAATAGATGAAGATGCGGTTACACCATCCTGAACCCAATCGACAGCATTACTTGTATCGTTCAAAGCCTGTTTTACAGCCTTTCCTATTAACTCGTCGTCTTCAACTAACAGTATGCGCATAATATTTTATTTAAACGATTTTTAATTTTATTTTTCCGGATCAGCTTTATCCCCTGTCCAAGAGAATTTCTACTGACTTAGAACCTGCCTGGAAATATGAGTCGTAGCGAAAAAGCTGAATCTGGCTGGATTTTCCAGGTGTCAGGCGATGACAGATAATGACAGAATACAAAGCACCCATCCCCCCTGTTTTTGATACTTTTTTAAAAAGTGTCAAAAACAGGGGGGATGGGTAGATAATCATTTTTAATGAATTATCAGTTACTTACAGTTGATTGAAGCCAGCGTGCTTTATACAAACGGTATGGGTCTAAATTGAGCAGCCCAGGGGTTGGGTCTGCGCCACCAGCGTTGTGCTACGGTGGCATATAATGCCCTGAAGTCGGTGGT
>Ga0256832_1001538_pt1 | contig 15660 bp, 15 predicted proteins | sample 134614metaG_FD_190534 | JGI IMG/M metagenome (GOLD analysis project Ga0256832, IMG submission 190534) | Hydrothermal vent microbial communities from Lau Basin, Pacific Ocean - 134-614 | ecosystem: Environmental > Aquatic > Marine > Hydrothermal vents | place: Pacific Ocean: Lau Basin | collected...
ATTATATTTGGGATCTTATCCCATCACACCCGCCACGGATATACTACAAGAATTATCCAAATACCGTATGTTGGATGTTATCGCTTTTCAAGCGGAAGATGAAATAGCGGGTGTGACATCGGCTATCGGTGCTTCTTTTGCCGGGAAATTAGCCATTACTACCACTTCAGGTCCCGGATTGGCGCTCAAAACCGAAGCCGTTGGTTTGGCTGTGATGATGGAGTTGCCATTGGTAGTGGTAGACGTTCAACGGGGTGGACCTTCCACGGGACTTCCCACCAAAACCGAACAAGCGGATTTGCTTCAAGCGCTTTTCGGAAGAAACGGAGAAAGTCCGGTGATTGTTTTGGCGGCTAAATCACCATCTGATGCCTTTGACATGGCCTTTATGGCTTCCAAATTGGCTTTGGAACATATGACTCCCGTAATTTTGTTAACAGACGGTTATATAGGTAACGGTTCTGAACCGTGGATGATCAAAAAACTGGCGGATTTGCCTGAAATTAAACACCGGATGTTGAAGGAGAAAAAAGAAGGATGGAAACCTTATAAACGTGATCCCGAAACCTTGGCGCGTGATTGGGTTGTACCGGGAACACCGGGTATGGAACATGTTTTGGGTGGATTGGAAAAAGATGAGGACGGACATATTTCATATGATCCCGAAAATCATCAAAAAATGGTTCAGTTACGTCAAGAAAAAGTGGAAAGGGTTAAAAACTACATTCCTCCTGTCAAAGCCGAATTTGATCAAGAAGGTGAACTACTTGTTGTAGGATGGGGAGGAACTTACGGCTCATTGAAAAATGCAGTGAAAGAAATGAAAACAAAGGGATATAAAGTCGGATTGGCACATTTTAATTATATCAACCCCCTTCCCAAAGGAGTGGAAAATGTGTTTTCCAAGTATAAAAAAATCATTGTGCCCGAATTGAATATGGGACAATTTGCCAATTATTTACGAATGAAATATCCTCAATTTACATATCACCAATTTAACAAGGTTCAAGGTTTGCCTTTCTATACAGGTGAACTTGTAGAGGCTTTTGAAAAACTTCTTAAAAACTAAATGACTATGGCAACAACACTTGTAAAATATACGTTTAAAGATTTCCAAAGTGATCAGGAAGTACGTTGGTGTCCGGGATGTGATGATTATGTCATCTTGAGATCCATCCAAAAGGCACTCCCATTGATGAATGTGCCAAAAGAAAAAATTGTTTTTGTTTCCGGAATCGGGTGTTCATCGCGCTTTCCCTATTACATGGCCAATTATGGCTTACATACCATTCACGGCCGTGCTCCTGCCATTGCCACCGGTATTAAATTAGCCAATCCGGATTTGAGTGTTTTTGTGATGACCGGTGACGGTGATGCCATGGCTATTGGAGGAAACCATTTTATCCATGCCATCAGGAGAAACATGGATTTAAACATTGTATTGTTTAATAATGAAATTTACGGTTTGACCAAAGGGCAGTTTTCACCTACCACACCCCTTGGATTAAAAACCAAAACTTCGCCTTATGGAAATACACAACCTCCCTTCACCCCCGGAGAGTTGACCTTGGGGGCCAATGGAAAGTTTTTTGCACGAGTAGCGGGAAATGATTCCAAAAATCAAGTAAATATTTATGTTCAAGCCCATGCCTTCAAAGGAACCGCTGTGGTGGAAGTGCTTCAAAATTGTGTGATATTCAATGACGGAGCCTATAAATTTTGGACGGATAAAGAAGTAAGGGACGAACATCAATTGTTTGTAGAACATGGTAAACCCATGATTTTCGGTAAAAATAAAGACAAAGGTTTGATTTTGGACGGATTGAAATTAAAAGCAGTTAAAATCGGAGAAAACGGAATCACCGAAAAAGACATTTTAGTACATGATGCACATAATCCTGATCCTACACTGCATTTGATGTTGATTAATTTGAGAAATCCTTTGGTGACCGGAATTATCCGTGAAGTGAGAGAAGAAACCCTCGAAGAAAGAGAGCAAAAAATAACCGACACGGTGAAAAAACAAAGCAATATCAAATCTTTTGACGATTTGATAAGTTGAATAAGCTAAATTTTAACTTATGAAAAGGCCGGAATTTTCCGGTCTTTTTTTATATTGCAAGCGATGAAAAAATTATTTTTTAATTGTAAATCCGGGCTACATTCATTTGACCCTCCCCTGGTGATGGGTATTGTCAATATGACCCCAGATTCCTTTTATGAGCAAAGTCGTACAGGGAACGATGATTTATTTAGGAAAGTGGAAAAAATGCTTTATGACGGAGCGGATATTATTGATATAGGCGGTTATTCTACACGTCCGGGAGCCAAAGATATTTCCTTAAACGAAGAATTGAAAAGAGTAATCCCCGCTATAGAGAAAATAAAAAATCATTTCCCTGAAGTACTGATTTCCATAGATGCATTCAGAAGCCAAGTGGCCGAAGAAGCCATTCAAGCGGGCGCTTGTATGGTCAATGATGTTTCGGGCGGACAAATGGATAACAAAATGTTTGAAACCGTAGCCCGATATCAAGTGCCTTATGTTTTGACGCATATTCAAGGTACTCCTGCCACCATGCAGGAAAATCCTCAATACGAGGATGTGGTTCTTGAAATCAACAGGTTTTTTGCAAAACGGATAAAAAAATTACACGCTTTAGGTGTGAATGATATTATCATAGACCCCGGATTCGGTTTCGGTAAAACTTTGGACCATAATTATGAGATTTTAAAAAAACTTGAATATTTTCATTGGAATGAAAAACCTTTATTAATTGGCATTTCCCGTAAATCCATGCTATATAAATTACTTCACGGAAAACCTGAAGAAATGCTCAACGCAACAACTGTGGTTCACACCATAGCATTGATGAAAAAAGCATCCATTTTAAGGGTGCATGACGTAAAAGAAGCCGTGGAGGCCATTAAAATTATTAAGCAGTTGGAAGAAGTCTAAAATTATTTTAATTCTTTTCCCGAAAAAACCAATGGCAAAATATTTTCCAATGAATCGGTTTTCCAAATAGGGCCAGTTTCTCCCGAGAAATAAATTTCAATTGGTTTGTTCTGTTTGGTTTCATATTCGGCAATAGCCTGGCGGCACGCACCACACGGAGGTACGGGTTGATCCACTTTTTTTGTTTCGGATTTGGCAGAAATATACATGGAAATAATTTCCTGTCCGGGATAATTGGATCCGGCAGACCAGATGGCCACTCTTTCGGCGCACATCCCCGATGGAAAAGCCGCATTCTCTTGATTGTTGCCGGTTACTATGATTCCGTTACCCAGCAATATAGCCGTACCTACTTTAAAATGGGAATAAGGCGCATACGCCGAATCCCTGGCCTTTTCTGCGGCCTTTTTGAGTTTTTGAATATTTTCGGGAAGTTCATCCGGCCGGTATTCTTCTATCCAAACCGGAATTTGAAATTTTTTCATCGCAATATTATTGTTTTTCTTTACTCGGAGCTTTGTCCAAAAAGAAAGTAAGCGAAAACCGCATGGTTCCGTCCAAAGGCGTTCTGATAGGAGAAGTGGAGAAAAGATATGATAAGTCTAAAATCACATAATTGTATTTAAATCCCGCTCCCACTGTGAGGTATTTTCGTTTTCCTTTGATCTCACTCTCATGGAAATAGCCTGCTCTTACATTGAATGCATCCATATAAGTGTATTCCAAGCCTGCACTCCATTGAAATTCCTTTAATTCTTCATTAAATCCACCGGGGGCATCCGAAAACGATTGAAAAATTCCTTGCACCCAACCCACATTATCGTCTTTTCCGGAGATAATTTGTCCGCTATTATCTCTCAAAGGTGGAGTAGGAACCAAAAGTTTGTTGGTTTCCAATTGAAAACGAATGACATTATATGCGTCGGTTTGATAGTCGAAACCTGCGGCTAGCTTGAGGTTGCTCGGAAGAAAATCACCGTCTCCGATGTTGTTATACTTGATTTTCGGACCCAAGTTCATCAGATTAAACGCCAAACGGTATTTACCCGTGGCTTCACCACCCAAATCAAAATCATTTGATTGGTAAAAACCCGATAAATCCACGGCAAAACTTTTGCCTGCTGTAGCATCGGATTGGGATGTCTCCAATTTCAAATCCGAAACAATAAATCGTAAGCTCACGGCCGAGCCGAAATGATCAGATAATTTCAAACCATAGGTTGCATCAATGGCAAATTCATTGGGGCTAACAGTACCGATATCGTTTCCGTTTATATCGGTCAAATTGATTTTTCCCAAACCGAAATATCTTAAACTCATGGAGAGTGTGCTACGATGGTTGAGTTTGGAATATCCCGACAAGTAAAGCAAATTGATATCATTTACGAGTTTACTCAAATAGGGGGTATAACTAACTCCAATACCGAAATCATGATCCATAAAAATATATTTGGACGGATTCCAAAATTGAGCATAGACATCCGGTGTGGTGGCCGCACCTTGGTCGCCCAAGCCGGCCGCTCTTGCATCGGGAGATATCAATAAAAAAGGAACGGCGGTGGTTATAACCCTGGTATCGGCATTTTGTGCTTTGCCTAGGATCATCATCAAGCCGGCCAACAATGTCACAATATTTCTTAACCTCATAGTTTTAGTCTTAGCGTTACAAATATAAGTTTTTATCATAGTTTCACAAGTTTTTCCCATTTTTTGAGTGTTTTTCCGTCGGAGGTACGCACTGATATTTTGTAAAAATAAACGCCTTTTCCGATTTTGTTTCCAAAATCATCCCTTCCGTTCCAATGTATATCCCTTGATGTAAATCCTTCATTTATAATGGTTTGATAAGTATGCCAAACCATTTTTCCACTAACGGAATAAACTTCAACCTGCACTTCAAGCGGTTCAAAAGGACGATTGTGTGTAAACCAAAATTCGGTATAATCAATGAACGGATTGGGATAGTTCAAAACTTTCTCCAAAGTAAGTTCGTTTTTCTCTACAACTTTAAAAGATAGTTCGGCTTCGCCTTTATTGTTATGCACATCCCAGGCTGTCAATTTGAGCGTATGCAATCCGGGGTCCAAATCAAAGAGTTTGTATTTGATTTTACCTTTTTTGTAAGTGTTTTCTTCTGTTTCATAATAATCATTTAGTTTGAATGTGAGTTGCGGATCATCATCAATTACGGCAATAATATCGTGGCCTACACCCCCAACGGTATTGATACCGCTATCGTCTTCCAATTTAACCAACAAAAACGGGTTGGTATCCGTGATGCCACCGTCGGCAAAATTGTAGTCGTTCATATAAAGGAAAATATTGGGAGGCGTATTATCTGCCGTATAATTAGAAGCTAAACCTCCAATCACTATATTGGTGTCCACACCTTTTAAAATGTTTTCTTCTTCTTTGGCATATAAACTTATTTTTCCTCTTCCATACGCCGGCTTAATATCTTTCGGTACGATGAACTCAAATGAGAAAGTGCCGTTGTTCACCCGGCTTTGTCCTCTGAAAATGGCCGGACCCAATTTGGTGAAAACCGTATCCTGTCCGGGAACATGATCATTGTTTAGTGTCCGGGTTTCTATCTTTTTATCAAAAATGACAGGATGAACCGTGCCGTTAAAACCCGAGAGCAAATTTCCGTTACCGTCTTGAACCTCGCCTTCAATACGCACCAGTTCAAGCGCACGAATAGTATCTTGACTTTGCGAATGAATTTGGGTTATCACAATCTCTGGTTCAGGAAAATGCAGTGGCATGGCCGGATCGCCCAATAGGGATATTTTTTTATTGAGGGATGAATAAACGTTTTTGGTTTCCAACAATGCCTCGCCGGGTGTCCGGAAATGGGTAAACGAGCCGGTTTCGGTCCCAAATAGATATTTGTAGTAAACTTTATTGAAAAACATGGCGGCGGAGGCACTGATTTCTCTTGTGGTGGTGAGCAATTGAACGGCTCCGCCCAATTTGTTTTTAATGAGAATCTCGGCACCCGATACCAATTCCGGGTTGTCAAAACGTCCGAACTCGCAAGTGACGGTGGAAACAAACGGAAGTTTATCAATATTCCTCAACGAACGGATCTCGGGGAGATTGAAAATACGTTCATGTGTCCAACCGTATTCATTTCCGTGTCCGATAAAATTGAGAATCAACATACCTTTTTCAAAAGCATTGAGCAAGTCCCGTTTGGCATCGGGATAGCGGTATCCTCCGGCAGATGAAACCTGCGGATAGGCATCCAAATATATTTTGTTTAGATTGACAAAAGGGTGGTGTGTTTCAATATCCCGGGCGATTTCCAAAGTGCTCCACAATAAACCCAATTCCCATGCACTGGACGGTCGGTCGGCATCATCGGCCAAAAGGGTCACCGTATTGTGCCAGTTTCCGTAAGTGGAAGGGTTGTAATAATGCAATAATTTGTCAGTGATAACGCCGGCTTCTTCTTCATCTTTCACCGGTATTCTACCAATGGTCATGTCCGGAAGTCCCCAACTGCTTTCCAAATGTCCTTCGTTCAAATCGGTCATGACAAAAAAATCATCTGTCACAAAAGAAGATACTAACGAAAAACTCTGTTGGCTTTGATAGGAAGGTATAACATTGGTGTTTTCATCCTCGTCAAACATCAAATTTTTGAAATCCCATGACGTGTCACCCAATAAGGTTACGTACTTCAATTGTTGTCCGGATTCAAAATAAACATATCTCAAATAATTCCGGATAGGAGCAATATCTTGTGTTCCGTTGCCGAATTCCAAATAAATTTCTTCCAACGGGGCAAAAAATGCATGTAATCCACGTTCTTGATGAAAAGCCACATACCGCTCGGCTTGTGAACGGAATCTTTCGGGAGCAATGATGATATAGTCGGGAGGTGTATAACTCCCCGAAGCATAAAAAGTATCCCAACGTAAATCCATATTTTTTACACGGGGATTTCCGGGCTTTACGGGTTCCAAAAATTCATCCGTGACGGTTACATATTTTCCTTCTGTCATTCCGGCCGCCTTGAAAGAAAAGCTATTTCCCGAAGCAGGTAAATAAGTAGCCTCAAACGGATTGGTCACATCCCAAATTTCATCCAGTTGGCCGGTGCCGGAAAGTTGATATTCCACCACACCACTTGTATTTTGCTGGGCCGGATGCGAAAAAACAAAACTTTTTCCGCCCACGCTCAATGAGCAATAAGCATCCACCGAGATATAATCCAAAAAAACCTTGGCGGCGGGATAACCGTTGTCATTATAAACCATGCTGATGTTGATTTTGTCGCCCGTAACCGCTATACTGTCGGTTAAAACGGTTTTCACGGCATGAATGCCATTGGCTTGTAAAATGGGGAACAAAGCGGGCAAATTGTAGGTGCCCATAGTCTGATTGTTCACCTTAATTGTTACGTTTGAAACGGCGGGATTATCCGTAGCCAACTTGAATGTGACCTTTATTTTTTTTGAAGCGATACGATTTCTGAAATGCATTTCAAAATGACGCGTGGCTTGGCCGTAGTTGAAATTATTACCATACCATTCCCTCCCCAGTTTCACAATATTCACACTATCCTTTTCGTAGTAGCGATGTGCCAGATATTCCGTAAAGGAAACCACAGGCGTTCCGGATGGCTCGGTGTATGCTTGCATTCTTTTCCCCGGCGAATTTCCTATTTTCAGATAATAATACTTTTTATCCGAGTAGATATTGTTATGCGTTTGATATTCGGGATTCCATTCACGACCTGTTCCATAGAACAAAACATAATCCCCCGCATCAAAGGACCCGTCGTTTTCGCCGTGCACCTGAATGGCCAGTTCTGCCAACTCTTGGGGCATACCACTATCGTTAGCCAGCGGAAGCATTTGCCCGCCCCAACCGTAAATACTGATATTTCGCGGATCAATTTGACTTGTATTCACCCCCAACGACTCCAAAAATGTTTTGTCCAATTTATACACTCCCGTTTGTCCAATCTCAAACCGGTACCACTTTCCGTCACTCAAAGGCGAGTGGGTGAGTGCTGCACGGTTCATCCTGTTACCAACCTGCCTTCCTTCTTTCCACCCGATTTCAAAAGCATCCAGCTTATAATATCTTCCATCCTTGCGGATAATAGCATTCACCTTCATCAAAGTTCCCTTCTTACGACGCCCCGACAAAGGAAAAACTTGCGCCGAAAAACGCTCCGGAACACTGCTCAAACGTAATGCCTTCACCATGTAATGGGGTAGGGGTGAATAGGAAACCGCCTTAAACTTAACCGAAGAAACATCCGCAAGAGTTCCCTCAAATTGCTTTATATAGAAAACCATCCCATCCTCAAAAACATATTTGTCATCATCAAAAAGCGCGTGAAACAAAGGATTGAACTTTTTAGACTTCTCTTGCGGTGGAATTTTCCAACGTATTGAAATATAATGCGTTGATTGTGCATAAAAAATGGACAAAACCAAGAAAGACGCTATGGACAAAAAGAATTTTCGGTTCATCTTCAAAAACTAAACGCACAACAACTAAAAAAACGCTTCTACTACGATTTTATTTTGTTTTTACGAAAATAAACATAATAAAAAAATTTTATTTGAACGGATAATTTTTTGGGCGCCTTTTGGCGTGCTCCGTTTAAATCTTGCTCTGCTCAAAGCATTTTTGTAAGTTGCCGTGCGGGGTCTCCTCGTCAGGCTCGGAGCCTCCTCCGGCAAACAAAAATGAGCTTTTCGCCTTCGCAAGGATAACACTCCTATCCCCCTACATTCCAAACGTCCGTTTTGGTGTGTGAGTGAAATTGTGGTTGCGCTATTGATTTTATTGGTTATTTGGTGGGTTTGATGAAAAAGTGCGAAACATTTCGAAACGTCCCATATAGCGTAATTTGCCGTATTTTTACCGTAACAAAAGGTGCCGGATAGCGCACTTTTAGCGTAACAAAGCTCCCCCATAGCGTATTTTACCGCTCTTTTAGTGTTTATTGGCCTTTTAGCGCCTTTTAAACGCCCTTGAAAAACCTCCTAAACACCCCTTTTGCGCACCAAACCGCAAATAGGCCTATTTAACATAATATTGGAATGGGTGGACAAAAAAACACCTATTGGGTGGACAAATGGGTGGACAAAACGGAATGAAGTATTTTAACATTTTTTAATAAAAATAGTAATTCAACCCGCCGATGGTGGCATCCGGGCCGGTTATGCGCCAAAAAGAGCCGAAAGGCCGGTTTTGGATGTTAGCTATAAGAAAAATTTATAATACGTCCGGTTTCGAGCGGAGGGTTGATAGTATTAAATGAACTTATAAGTTAAGCGGTGGAGGGGTATATTATATATATAATGTATAACCTATTAATATATAACCTGTGGATGTATTGGTTAAAGTTTGATGTCTTTGTTGAAACGTTTATGAAGTTGCAACATTACGAACACGAAAAATATGAGTGAAATAATAAAGAACACCAAGCCAAGCCAGATAAAAAATGTAGCATTATACCATTTGGCTATTTGAATAGTAAAACTAATAAGAAAAGATACAAAGGAAAAACCAATGGCATAACTGATCAACTTGGAAAGCGACTTGTATTTTCTGATTTGAATACGAACCAAATATAGTTCCCTTTCTTCAAAGATGGTTAGCTTCTTTGTGAGCTTTTGCCTATTCAATAAATGTTTTAGTTTATCCACTTTGTCGGCCATAAATGCATAAACAACAGTGTATAAAGTAGCCGATATGCCAAGGAACGCCAACGAAACCGACACAATGATATTGAGCATATTTATAAAATCAGCTTTGGCCATAGCTGGACGTATAGTTTTTTAAGACCGGTTCCAATTTACTTGCAATATAATCAATATTGTAAATATCTTGTGATAGGTCTATTTCTGTTGTAAAGTTAAATATTTCTTCAATAGTTCTATCTTCCAGTGTATCTTCAATTTTGATTTGTTTTTTTCCGTATTCAACTTTGATTTTACGTTTATCGTATTCATCAAAACCAATATTTTCATCAAGAAACTTTTCCAGCTGTTCGGGTTGTATGTTTTGCAGTTTGAATTTGCTTACCTTTTTTAAATTACCAAACAAAAAATGTTCTTTTGGAAAATATTGCGTAATGCTTTCATCATCTTCATTGTATTCAAAAGAAATATTCAGTATGGGTATAACGCCCATTCGTTTAATTTCGTTGACGATGCTTTTGGGTTTGATATGTTTCGGATAAATATTGAACGTGTTTTTCAAAATCAGTTTGGTTACCCTTAAAATAAGCTGTGTTTCTTTGTCCGGATCCACATATACTACAATGACCCATTTAAGTTTTTCGTTGTATTCACCATATATGTATGGATAGATAAGAAAGAAAAATTTATCGCTGCCCACCTTGTCTTCCGGTGCAAGTGGTTTTTCTTGACCGTCTTTGGTTTTGATGATGCGGTCTGTTTGCCCGTAGGTATGCGCTTTGGCCTTGACAATGATTGCATAGTCTTCATTGGTTTCACCGGACAGATTTACACGGTGTGTTTCCACTGCAACAATTTCGGTTTCAATATTTTTGTTGCGTTTGGCTCTTCGGATGGGTTTAAAATTTTGTACTTTCTTTTCAATGTAGGCAAGCGCTTCTTCCTGTTTATAGCCGAAATTACTATCAGGAATTTGACTTTGGTTTTCCTTTTCTTTTGTTTCTTCATCGGAAACAAAAAGCGGGATGCTAATAGTTTTTGTTGTGTCACTCATAGCTATATAGTTTTTAGATGTTTACTAAACCAACCGGATAAGCCCCACTATCAGAGCCAGCCCGGTGATGTCGGATTTGGGCACTTCGAACGGGTCGTATTCTGGATTATCCGACACCATTTTGAGTGTGTCGGGCTTTTGACCCGGTTTGATGCGTTTGATCATCATTCCTTGTTCGCGGGTGGCAATCAGGTGCGGGCGATTCCACTGCACAAAAGATTTATCCGAAATGATGCGTGCGGCTATCACATCACCGGGCAAAAAGGTGGGTATCATACTTTCGCCGGCCACTTCTATGAGAAAATCCGGCTTGGCCAGGCGGAATTTGGGTATTTTGAAATAGGCCTTGATGTCTTTGGGCTCAATAGCAAATTGTTCGTTGCCAAAGCCCGCCGCCGCAGGCCATTCCACCAGCGGAACCGCATCACCGGTTCCATCCTGTTGCACAGCCGGCACCGGTTCGGGCCTGTCCGGAACAGGGCCACCCCGCAACATCTCACCCTTGCCCGTTAACAGCCATTCGGGATTATATTGTTGAAAATTATCAACTATTTTTATTAGCCATTTACTTTGAATGTCAGTTCCTTTATTTAGAGCTCTACTTAAAACACCTTTGCTTGCACCAATTAAACGCTCTAATTCTGTGATAGTTATATTTTCTCTTTTCGTAAGCTCCTTTATTCTATTTAATAAGGATTTTGTTGGTTGATATTTTTCATCTAAAATTTGCATAGTTGAAAATTATCATCTATATTTGTATTCAAATTACCGATGCTATGAACAAATATATAGAAAAAAAGCCGTTTGATGAGAAAGATTTACGGCTTTTGCGCGGAAACATCATTCACATAGCCAAGAAAAATCGAGTTTCCCGCGAATATGTTAGCAAGATTGTCAACGGTAAAGTCCCTGTGCGCACACATAAGGCGAAAGCAATTTACAGAGATGCCAAAAGGTTTTTAAACAACCTAAAAGAATTTGCCGGATGAAAAAGAAAGAACTTATACCCACCGGTAATGCGGCGGATAATGTGCATATCATTCGCATTCATCCGCGTTTGGTCATTTTGAAAAGCTTGGGCGGTTTTACGGCCGGTATGGAAGACAAAGCCGCCCGGGTGGACGAGGAACTCAATGAGTTTATGCTCAAACGCCGGCTGATCATTATGCCCGGCCACGACGGACGCCTGCGTTTTGTGTCGGCTGCCGTGCTAACAGAGGAAAATCCTTTCAAACAATGAGGTCAAGCGCCAAACATAAAGCGCAAGATTTCGGATATTTTGGAAAGCGCATCCAAAATGCCGCCCACCCGTTCGGGCATGGTTTTTTGGAGTGCCCGCACCTGGTTTTCCAGTTTAGCCAATTCCATTTCCAGGATTTTTTGTTTGGCACGAAACCCGCCGTTGCGGGCCAATTGAACCGCCCGCCAAAGCAGGACAAAGTCGTAGTGATACATGGAAATGCCCAGATGACTGATCAGTTGAAGGTCTTCGAACATGCGGAACATGGCATTGATCACATCATCGGGCACGTCCGGGAGCACTTGGCGAACCTGCTCACGCTCCACACTGAAAAACTGATCCACAGGATAGTTTTCGACCAACCAAAAAAGGAGTTTGTCTTGATTTTCGGGACTAAATGCTTGGGTTCGTGTTGTCATGATGATGAGTATTGCGTTGCCAATCAAAGATATAAAAAAATAGCCGACGCATGACCGCTCCCTATACATATCACAACGGCCAACCGGCCCTGGCCGTCCGCCCGGTGGTGGAGGCAGGCATAGCCAGCTTGGATGCCATTCATAAAATGCGTTACCGCAAGGGAGCTAAGTTACTTAGACGTGGCAGTCGCACCAATCCCGCCCTGTTGGATTGGAATAGTTTACCTGATAAATTCCGGGCCAAGGTGGAGGTGGTGTTCGGGCCGTTTCCGGCTGAACCGCTGTGGCACCTGCAACAGGCCTATGACCTGGCGCCCGGATGCGACCGCCCGCACCCCCAACAGGCGCTTATCCGCGCCCTGCAAGCGGTGCAGCAACTGCGCAGCGATGGCAAAAGCTGGGATTTCATCCTGCAAGCCCTGCCGGGCCTGCCGGTGGAAGGCCTGCCCCGGAGCGTGCGCCGGCTCCGCGAACTGCTGCGCCGTTTTGAACAAATGGGTTGCCGGGCCCTGCAATCGGGCAAGCAAGGCAACCAGAACAGGCGCAAAATCACGCCGGTTACCAGCCGGTTGCTGTTGAACCTGTATGTGATGAACATCAAGCCCAACCCCGACCAACTGCACCGGATGTATGAGGAATTTCGTGCCGGTGCATTGGAAGTGGTGGACAGGCAAACGGGCGAGTGGTTTGACCCGTCGTGGCCCGATTTTCCGGCCCTTTCCAAGGTGAGCGTATGGCGCGAGGTGCGCAAACCGGTATGGGCGCCGGTGATAGCCCGCCTGCGCGACGGTGCCTATACCTACCGCCTGGGTATGCGACCGCATCATCACCGGTCGCGTCCCAAACTGGCATTGTCCAAGATTACAATGGACGACCGGGATATATCACACACCCTGCTATCCGACGGCACCCGCGTAAAGGCCTACTACGTGTTTGACGAATACAGCCAATGTATCATAGCCAAGGCCTATTCCAAAACCAAGGATACGGCCCTGGTGCAAGAAGTGATGCGCGATTTGTGGCGCTTTTTGCGCACCCACAATGTGGGCATACCGCGCGAGGTGAACCTGGAAAACCACTTGATGCGGCAGTTTGAAGATGCTTTGCACCGGATATTCCCGCTGGTGCATTGGTCGTTGCCGCAAAATCCGCAGGAAAAATGGGCCGAAACGGGCATACGGCTCAAAAAATACGGCCCCGAAAAGCTCAACCACCCGGGCGTGGGGCGTTTTTATGCCAGCCGGCCCGAAAACCGTCCCAACCGCACCAAAATACACGACGAGCACAACGATACCTACAAATACCGCACGGCAAGCTACGAGGCCATTGTAGCCGGCGACTTGGCGGATATTGAAGACTGGAACAACAGCCCGCATCCGCTTTTCAAGGGCAAAACCCGCTGGGAAGTGCTTATGGAAAGCTTGCCTGCCAACCTGCCGGAAATCAACACGCAGGTCTATGCGCGTGCCTTTGGCCACAGCCGTTCCACATCCATCCGCCGCAACGACTACATCCGGCTGATGAACCAATACTGGTGGATTAGCGGGCCGGAGGTGCTGGAACGCCTGGCACCCAACAACTACAAGGTGCAGGCCTACTGGCTTGAAGAACCGGACGGACGGGTGGAAGCGGTGTATTTGTATCAGGACGACCGCTATGTGGACACCGCTGTTCCGGTGCAACGCTACAACACGGCCCGGGCCGAATGGACCGACACCGACCGGGCCAATTATGAACTGCAAGCCAAGCGCGCCGCCCGTTTTGACAAGTATGTGAAGGATTTGGCGGCAATGTTTGGCCGTATTGAAACCTGGAAAAAACAGGAAAGCAGACTGCCTGAACCGGACATTGTTCCGCCGGCGGATGAGGATACAGGAAAAAACCAGTCGCCCACGACCGGTTGGGATTTCCAGTCCGAAGACTGGGCCCGCCGTGCCGTGGACGACATCTAAATAAGTATCATTATGAATAACAAATTTAAGCAAAAAATCGCAGAAGCCATCCTACGGGATGCACAAAACTATCCCAGTGCGTCCAAGCACGCCAAAGCACTGGGTATCAATGCCGCCCAATTGAGCCGTATCAAGCGCGGCGATTTGGAGCGGGTATTGTCGGATGCCAAATGGATCAACATTGCCCGGCGATTGGGTGTGGAACCCGGTGAGGGTTCCAGCTGGAAGATAGCCCGCACGCCGGTGTTTGACTACATCACCGAGCAGTTGGCCTTTTGCCAGCGCTACCACGTGTCGGCGGTGCTGGTGGATGTGCCGGATATTGGCAAAACCTTCACGGCCAAGCACTATGTGCGCACCCATCCCAATGCGGTTTACATCGACGGCAGTTTGCACAAACGCAAGCAACAGCTTATCCGGGCCATTGCACGGGAGTTTGGCGTGGAGCATACGGGCCGTTATGTGGACGTTTTTGCGGATTTGACCTGGTATTTGCGCAGTTTGGACAATCCGCTGGTGATCATTGATGAGGCCGGCGATTTGGATTATGCGGCCTTTTTGGAGCTCAAAGCCCTGTGGAACGCCACCGAAGGCGCCGCGGCTTACTACCTGATGGGAGCCGATGGTTTGAAAGTGAAGATTGAAAAAGGGCGTGAACGCAAAAAAGTGGGCTATGCCGAAATATTCAGCCGTTTTGGCGACGGATTCAAGCGTATTTCGCCCGAAACCGAACGCGAACGCCGGCAATTCAAACGCATGTTGATGAATATGGTGGCCCGTGCCAACGGGCTCAACGAACCCGAAACCAAACTATATGCCCGCACCGGTGGAAGCCTTCGGCGGGTGTATATCGAATACCAAAAACGTCATGAAAGCCATTAAGAAAGACATTCAACGCATTGCCACCGATGTGAGGTGGGAGTATTTGGGCTATTTGGCAGGGGGAAGCGACTGGAAGTTGCAAATGCTTGCCTTGGATCCGGCCATGCACGCGTGGATCAGCCGGCAAATGCGCCGGCTTGGACGTGAGGCCATGGCCCAAATAGAACGTGCCGCTCCGGTGCGCTGTGAGCGGGCGATACACATTGTGGAACGCAACTATTACCGGATGATGGACTATTGGCCGCGCGGCATCATTGCCGCCGCCGAACGCCGTGCCAAACGGGCAAGGCGCATCACCGGTGCACCCGTAACCATGTTAAACTAAAAGAAAATGACCGTGGAAAGCGCTATCAATTGGGCAAATAAACCTGTGGCAGAGGTAAAATGGCAAATAAAACTGCTACGCGGCATTTTGAAACATCATCCCGATTTGGATAAGGACGCCAGGCGTTTGTTCGGGGTTCAACTGAAAAACCTTCA